>OGXL01001312.1_pt1 | contig 20931 bp, 20 predicted proteins | sample 1576311 | NCBI WGS metagenome assembly OGXL01 (sample SAMEA3541564, study PRJEB24748) | human gut metagenome | biome: human gut; feature: human-associated habitat; material: faeces | place: China | collected 2012 | reverse complement strand
GTTGCCTGCTGCTCACCACGGAGAGGTGTGTGAAGATTTGAGCAGCATACTGTGGGATTTCCCACAGTCATAATCTTTTCTACTACTTATCAAAGCTTCTTTGTTTTACTTTGTGAAACACATAATACAGCAAGCCTCCGATGCCTCCGCCCAGTGTATTATAAAAAATATCCGATAATTGCCATGTGCCCAGTCTTAAAAAAAGCTGGAGCATCTCAATAGCAAACGATATTACAAATGAAATTTCTAGGCCTCTCCAGACTGTCTCTTTTAACTTTGCCTTTTCCAGCTTTTCTTCAAATGTCCAGAATAGTACGAATATAAACGGCAACATCAGTATCAAATTTTCAAGACACTCTGTTGTCAGCTGTTTTTCACCATTCTTTTCTCTCCAAATCCACCAATCTCCCATAACATTCGATAATGGATTTGCCCACATATTTCTATTAATCAATGTTCTAAATAGAATCATTACCGAAAAGAAGAAAAGAACGAAAAGCTTACGAAAGAAAATGGATGTCTTAAATTCTTCCACCCAACCTTTGATTGCCCTCTTCAAACCTTTTCCACTTTCAACAGGATTATAGGCATAAAGGTAAATAAAACCAAGGAGGATTGATGAAAGTACTGCATACCAAAAAGGCTGATATAGTGCATCTCCTGAAAGCTGCTCATTCTCTTTCAGCAGCTTATTTTTCTTGCCATAATCGTTGAATACCTTAGTCAATGCACTTCTGAATCCCGCAATATGAGTACCACCCTCCGGCGTTGTAATATTGTTTACAAAACCGTAAGTAGTCTCATTGTAGGAGTCATTATGCTGCATAGCAACCTCAACTGCAACATTATCTTTCATACCTTCACAGTAAATAATCTGCTCATAGAGCGCAGTTTTACTCTTGTTCAGGTATGTTACAAATTCTTTAATACCACCTTCATAGTGGAATATATGCTCATGGATCTCTTCCTCACGAAGATCTCTTAAGTGAATCTTCAATCCCTTTGTCAGGAATGCCATCTCACGGAAACGCTGTTTCAGTGTATTATAATCAAATACTGTTTCCTCAAAGATTTCCTTATCCGGAAGGAAAGTAACCTTTGTTCCTCTCAGCTCCGGCTCACATTCTCTGTCAACTCTGAGTTTATAGCATACTTTACCACGCTCATAACGCTGTTTATAAATCTTGCCTTCGTTGGCAATCTCTACTTCCAGCCACTCAGAAAGAGCATTAACAACAGATGCACCTACTCCGTGCAATCCTCCGGATACCTTGTACCCTCCACCGCCGAATTTACCACCGGCATGCAGGATTGTAAATACAACCTCAACTGCAGGAAGTCCTGCCTTATGGTTGATTCCTACAGGAATTCCACGCCCATTGTCTGTGACCGTTATCGAATTGTCTTTGTTAATGTCTACCTGAATTTTATCACAGTATCCGGCCAGAGCCTCATCCACCGCATTATCTACAATCTCATAAACCAGATGATGAAGTCCTCTGACGGAAGTGCTGCCAATGTACATACCCGGTCTTTTTCTTACGGCTTCCAATCCTTCCAAAATCTGAATCTGGTCCGCTCCGTATTCAGCGTCAAATTCTGTACCTGATGCACCCATTCTTAAACCTCCTAGTTTTCTTTTGCTACATGTCCACTTTTCACATGGAATATCTTGTTGATAGAAAATCTATGATTTACAAACTCATCCAGTCCCGTACAAGTAATCACCGTCTGTATATCATGAATACTATCCAGTAAATAGTTTTGCCTGTTTTTATCTAATTCAGACAAAACATCGTCTAATAACAGGATCGGCGTATCCCCAATGATCCGCTTCACCAGTTCAATCTCAGCTAATTTCAGCGACAGCGCAGCTGTTCTTTGCTGTCCCTGAGAACCAAATTTTCTAATATCCAAATCTCCTGACAGGAAACACAGATCATCTCTATGAGGACCTACAGACGTACTTTTCATCCGCAGATCCCTCTCCCTGTTTTTCTTCAGAGCCTGCTCCATCGACATCTCACCAATACTTGATTCATAAGTCAATGACAGCTGTTCTTTCCCGCCTGTCAGACGGAAATGAATCTCTGAAATAATCTCATTCACCTGTCGTACAAATTCTTTTCTTCTTTCCAAAACCTTTGTTCCATAAGCAGCCAGCTGCATATCCCAGATATCCAGTGTCTCCAGCAAATGCTGCTGGTTCGAGCCATAGATATCCTTCAAAAGTGAATTACGCTGGTTAATAATACGGTTATAGTTCGAAAGATTATTCAGATAGATCTTATCAAGCTGGGAAAGCTCAAGATCAATAAATCTTCTTCTTCCTGCCGGACCCTCTTTGATAATATTAAGATCCTCCGGAGAAAAGAAAACAAAATGGACAATACCGAATAACTCACTTGCACGGCGAATCGGTACCTTATCGATTGCAATTCCCTTCGGACTGTTTTTCTTCAGGTGCATATCGATCTGGAAAATGATTCCCTTTTTCTCAACTACTGTCTCCAGATGGGATTCATCATGCCCAAACTGTATCATATCCCGATCCTTCGTTCCTCTGTGAGATTTCGTCGTTCCAGACAAATACAATGCTTCCAGTATGTTTGTCTTTCCTTGAGCATTGTCACCGTACAAAATATTTGTTTTCGGATCAAAGGTCAAATCTAATAAATCATAATTTCTGTAATTTTTCAGCTTTAAAGACTTGATTATCATAATTTCCCCGCCATCACGTTATAACACGAGCGAGAAAACCTCTCACATGTTATTCTACACGTTTTTTAATTATTTTTCAATTTTTATTTCATTTCCATCAAAAGAAGCTGTATCGCCCGGATAAAGCTTTCTTCCGCGTCTCGTATCAATTTCTCCGTTTACAAGAACAAGCCCGTTCTGAATTACGTCCTTAGCCTCAACACCACTTTCAACTAACCCGGCTGCCTTGAGCGCCTGACCGAGTTTAATGAATTCATCCTGAGGGCGCAGTTTGATTATTTCCATTTCTTATCACTCCTTAATTAATTTTTATCAGTGTTTTTGATCTTTATTTTCGTTTAAACTTTTTAAATATTTTTAAACTTTTAATTTTCTAGATTTTGAAAAGTCAAAAAATTGCAGAGCAGGGCGTCTGCTCCGCATAATCCATTATTTTCTGAGTTTAGACAGCTGCATTAAAATTGACTGGAAGAATCAGATAAATGTAAGACTGATTCTCGTCTTTGATAAAGCAAGGTGCTTTTGCATTCATAAAATACAAGTCTACTTCTTCATCTTCAATCACACGAAGTGCATCGATCAAAAACTTTGGATTAAATCCAATCATCAGATCTTTTCCGTCTTTTGTACAGAAAATCAGTTCATCCATAGATCCAATCTGTGATTTGATCTTCAACTCCATTGATTCATTCTTGATGTCAATGATAATCGGCTTTTTGTCTCCCTCTTTGATAAGCAGAGTTGCACGATCAATACAATCTAACAGTTCTTTTTTATTCACATGTACTCTTGTCTCATAATCACTGGACAGCATCTGATCAATTCGGAAATATTCACCTTCAATCAGTCTGGAAACAACCAATGTTCTGTCAAATTCAAAAACAATATGATTTTTTGTAAACGAAATCTCAACTTCAGCATCCGCTTCACCGCCAATAATCTTGCTGATTTCCTGAAGAGTTTTTCCAGGAACAATTACTTTTCTCGGCTGATAAGCATCTTTCAGTTCGATTTTCCGGATTGAAATTCTGTGACCATCAAGAGAAACCACTCTGAGAACATCATTGTCAATCTCAAAAAGTTCTCCTGTCATCATCTTGTTCGTATCATTGTCAGCAATTGAAAAAATAGTCTGGCGAACAACTTCTTTCAAAGTAAACTCGGAAATAGTAATAAAATCTTCACGCTCAATCGCCGGAAGATAAGAAAAATCATCTCCTGACTGGGCTGCGATATTAAATTTCGCTTTTTCGCAAGTAATAATTGCCTGATTGTCAGATTCTGTTTCAATAACAACATCATTGTCTGGAAGTTTACGGACAATTTCTGAAAAAATCTTTGCATTTAATGCAATAATACCTCTGGAATCAATAATTCCATCAATTGTAGTTTCAATTCCAAGTTCCATATCATTGGCAGTCAGTTTGATTACATCCGTTGTTGCATCAATCAGAATACATTCAAGAATAGGCATTGTTGTTTTAGAGGGTACTGCCTTGGAAACAATACTGACTCCTTTTACGAGATTCGATTTTTTGCATATGATTCTCATGTTGATGATTACTCCTTTCAGGTTTCAAGGTTACAGTTGATATGTGGATAACGTTTTTTCCTCGCGTAATTTATGTATATTTATATAAATCGATTCCGTCTCCTCCGCCTTAGGGGGTGTGGATAAGTGGATAAGTACCTGCAGCCCTTTAAAATCAAGGGTTTGCGGGTTTGGATAACTATGTAGATTACAGAAAAATAACGTGTTGAAACTGTGGGGAAAAAAATTTGGCAAAAAATCCACATTTTTGTTATCCCAACGTTATTCACATAGAAATCTACAGGTTTTCTACAAAGTTATCCACAATTAACGCGAAAAACTGACAAGTTATTCACATTTTATAGAGTTATCTTCCTTATACAGGATTGATTTTCTTCTTAATTATATTCACAGTGTTGTTTAAAGCTTCATCTGTCTTCAGATCATTCTCAATTTTGCGTACACCATGGCTAATGGAAGCATGATCTTTACCACCGAGCAGGGCACCAATGGATTTTAGTGGTGTATCGGTCATATTTCTGCACAGATACATGACAATCTGGCGTGGAAGAACGATCTCAGCGTTTCGTTTTTTACCTTTTAGTTCAGTTACCGGTACATTAAAGTGTTCAGAAACTACATCCATGATCAGTTCTGGTGAAACTGCACGGGTATCATCCGGTGAGATCATATCCTTCAAGGCCTCAGCAGCCAAAGGAATGTCGATCGGTTTATTCTCCAGATTAGAAAGAGCGATCAGTTTATTCAAAGATCCTTCAAGCTCACGGATATTGGATTTAATATTATTGGCAATGTACTGCATAACCTCATCCGGAATATGATATTTCTCAAGTCCGTCGAGTTCTTCTTTCTTACGAAGAATCGCCATTCTTGTCTCATAGTCAGGAGAGGAGATGTCAGCAATCAGACCCCACTCAAAACGTGTGCGAAGTCTGGCTTCCAGTGTCTCAATGTCCTTCGGAGGCTTATCACTGGAGATGATAATCTGTTTTCCTGACACATGAAGGTGATTAAATGTATGGAAAAATTCTTCCTGTGTACTTTCTTTTCCTATAATAAACTGAATATCGTCGATCAGAAGAACGTCATTATTGCGATATTTCTCGCGGAATGTGGTCATTGCCAATTCATTTCCGTTCTTACCTACTTTAAGAGCATCGATCAGTTCATTCGTAAAAGTTTCACTTGTGACATACAGTACTTTTTTGGAGGGATCATGTTCCAAAATGTAATGTGCCACGGAGTGCATCAAATGGGTCTTTCCAAGTCCAACACCTCCATATAAGAAGAGAGGGTTGTAGATCTCTCCCGGAGATTCGGCAACTGCGAGGGAAGCAGCGTGAGCGAAATTGTTGTTGCTTCCAACGACAAATGTGTCGAACGTGTACTTTGGATTTAAGTTTGCCTTTTCATAAATCGCATTTACACGGGTCTTCTGGACGGAAGATTCTTTCTTTTCCTTAATCACTTTCGGGCTGTCGGTTACAAATTCCACTTCATATTCTGTACCGGTTACTTCGGCGATGCAGACCTTAAAAGGAAGCAGATATTTATCTTGAATATGTTCAAGACTCGCCTTCAGTTTGACGAGAATATATACGGTATTGTCCTTGACTTCATAAACAGTAAGTGGTGCAATCCATGTAGTATAAGAAATATTGGATGAGCAATATTCCAGCTTCATCTTGTTTAGTACCTGATCCCAGTTTTGTTCTACAATGTTCATCGATAGTAACTCCTAATTTTTTAAAATTATAATGGAAAGGTTGAAAATCCAGCGCAAATAATTCAGGACTTATCCACATTCAACTCCTGATTATGGCTTTTAGGGCAGACTTCCCCCTACCCAAATACAATGTTTTCAGCAACTGTTTGTTAAAAAAGTGAAAAACAGCCACTTTTTATTAACTTCGTACTAAAATAATGTGGATAACTCTAAAAATGGTAGAGTCTCTCCATTACATTCTACATCAAAAAAGCTGTAGAATCAATGGAAAAACAGTGTGTATAACTTTATCAACATCTTAAAACGTTGATAAATATGGTTTTTTATGAATAAAAAAAATTTTATCAACACGATATTTAGTGGTTTTCCACAGGTTATACAGAAGTTATCCACATATGTTGATAACTTTGTGGATAACTTCTGTATAACTGTTGTATAATTATGTGAAAAAATAGTTGTATCCCTTGATATATAAGGGTTTCGAAGAACTGTGAAATTATTCACAGAAAATGTGAAAAACTCTTTAAAATGAAAAAAGGCCAGAAATTGAGGGAAAGATTGTTGATAAAGCTTGACTTTATGCGGTTTTCCCTCTATAATTAAGAGCAGTGTCTTTTAATATTGAGGCGCAGTAACGAAGTTAATTTTGTGAATACTTTTATTATAAGGTATATCAGGCATAAGGGAGGTGTAAGAATATGAAGATGACATTTCAGCCGAAGAAGAGATCAAGATCTAAAGTTCACGGATTCAGAGCAAGAATGAGCACACCAGGCGGAAGAAAAGTTCTGGCAGCAAGAAGAGCAAAAGGAAGAAAACAGTTATCAGCATAGGCCGCATATATGTGGCCTTTTCTTCTATTTAATATTAAATGATAACAGGATTTTTGTTATCTGGAATGAAGAGGATATTGATGAAATTTTCTGAGTCTTTAAAAAAGAATAAAGATTTTCAGTCAGTCTACAGGAATGGAAAATCTTTCGCTAATAAATGTCTTGTAATGTATATAATCCCGAACGAACTGAATAAGAACCGACTGGGAATATCAGTTAGTAAGAAGGTTGGAAACAGTGTGGTAAGACATCATCTTACCCGATTGATCAGAGAAAGTTACAGATTATCAGAAGAACATTTCCGATGTGGATATGATATAGTAGTAATCGCGAGAACAAGTGCAAAGGATAAGAATTATCATGATGTGGAAAGTGCACTGATCCATCTCGGAAAGCTTCATCACATATATGTCTGATAAGACAATGATAAGGAAGTGGCGCAGATGAAGTATGTCTTGTTATGGATGATTCGTTTTTACAGGAAATATCTGTCCGGAATGAAGGGCGGATGCACTTGTAAGTATTATCCAACCTGTTCACAGTATGGGTTGGAAGCAATCGAGAAGTACGGAGCACTCAAGGGAGGGGCTTTGGCGGTATGGAGAATCCTGCGCTGTAATCCATTTTCAAAAGGTGGATATGATCCGGTACCTTAAGGAGGATAAGTAATGGAAGTATACGGACTTTTGGCTTCAGGTTATGGAGACTGGCCGATTATCAAACAGATTGCCTGGCTTTTAGGTCAGGTAATGAATGGTATCTTCAATGTACTTAGCAAGATTGGTATTGAGAATATTGGTGTTTGTATCATTATTTTCACAATCATTATTTATACATTGATGATTCCGCTTACAATCAAGCAGCAGAAGTTTTCTAAGATGTCAGCTGTTATGCAGCCGGAGATCAAGAAAATTCAGAAAAAATACGAAGGAAAGAAAGATCAGGCTTCAATGATGAAGCAGCAGGAAGAGATCAATCTTGTTTATGAGAAGTATGGAACTTCCATGACAGGTGGATGCCTCCCGATGTTGATCCAGATGCCGATTCTGTTCGCACTGTATCCGGTTATCCGTGATATTCCGACGTATGTAAAAGGTGTTAAAGATGTTTATATGCCTGTGACAGAAGCAATCATGAATACAAATGGCTTCCAGAAGATCATGGAGACGATCGGTGAAGCAAGCCCGGTTCTTATGAACCCAAAGGCTTATGATTATTCTCAGGCAGATACAATTGTAAATGTACTTTATAAATTCCAGGATTCTACATGGAATGCGCTGATGGAAAAGATGCCGAGTATCACGGATCTTGCACAGCAGACAATGGATAAGGTTACTCATCTGAACAGTTTCCTTGGAATTAATATCGGAGAGCAGCCGCTGACACAGCTGACAACTGCATTCCACAACGGATCCGTTGTAGGGATCATCCTTGCAGTACTTATTCCGGTACTTGCAGGTCTGACACAGTTTATCAGTGTTAAGCTTCAGCCACAGCCGGCAGGAGATGACAAAGATAACCCGATGGCAAGCTCTATGAAGACAATGACATACACAATGCCGCTGATCTCAGTATTTATGGGATTCACACTTCCGGCAGGTCTTGGTCTCTACTGGGCAGCAAGTGCAGCAGTAAGATGTATTCAGCAGCTTGCAATCAACAAATATCTCAGCACAAAGTCTCTTGATGAGATGATCAAAGAGAACCAGGAGAAAGCACAGAAGAAACGTGAGAAACACGGAGCTCCTGCAAAAGAGATCAATAAGATGGCAACAACAAGTACTCGTAATGTGGGTACTGTTACAAAAGGAAAATCTGGAATTTCTGAAGCAGAGAGAGAAGAAAAGATCCAGAAAGCACAGCAGAAGGCTCAGAATTCTAAGCCGGGAAGCCTTGCTTCTAAGGCAAATCTGGTAAGCCGTTATAACAGCGGACAGCAGACAAACCAGCCGAAGGCAGAAGATGAGAGCAGCTCCAAAGGAAAAAAGGGCAAGAAAAAATAAAGGAAGATTCGTAACTCCTAACCGTTCTCTTAAAAAGCAGGAGACGGGTCAGGATTTGAAGATGGAGGAATCGGGATGAACGGTAGTATCAGAGTATCGGCGAAAACAGTTGATGATGCGATCACAGAAGCATTGATCCAGCTTGGTGTAACAAGCGACAGACTGGAGTACGAAGTAATCGAGAAGGGAAGCGCAGGATTCCTGGGAATCGGAATGAAGCAGGCAGTTATTGAAGCAAGAAGAAAACCGGAACCGAAAGAGGAGAAGGTAGAAGAGCCTGTAGTAGAAGAACCTGTGAGAGTAGAGCCAAAGAAGGTTGAAGCAGTTCAGCCTCAGAAAGCAGCTGCAGAAAAGAAAGCGGATGAACCTCAGAAGGCTGCTTTTGAAAAAGCTGTAGAAAAAGAAGTAAAAGAGGAAGTTAAGAAAGAGACAAAACTTGTAGAAGTTCAGCCTCAGACAATCAAAGCAGTAGAAGATTTCCTCAAGAATACAATGAAAGCCATGGACATGGAAGTTGAGCTTAAGACTGAGATCGATCAGGACGGTGCACTTTGTGTAGATATGAGTGGAGAGCACATGGGAATCCTGATTGGTAAGAGAGGACAGACTCTGGATTCTCTGCAGTATCTTGCGAACCGTGTAGCGAACAAGCATCAGGAAGGTTATGTAAGAGTAAAGCTTGACACAGAGAACTATCGTGCAAGAAGAGAAGAGACTCTGAGACACCTTGCAAAGAACATTGCACATAAGGTAAAGAGAAACAGAAGACCGGTAGCACTTGAGCCGATGAATCCTTATGAGAGAAGAATCATCCACTCAGCACTGCAGTCAGATCCTTATGTGATGACACACAGCGAGGGAGAAGAGCCGTTCAGAAAAGTTGTTATTACTTTGAAGAAATAATACTGTTTATGAATCGGAAGCGAAAGGACGTTTACGCTTCACGGATACTTTCGTGAGGTGTGGAACGTCCTTTTTTCTATGTAAAGTATAGAAAAAAGGAAATAATGTAAAGAGAAAACAGAAAGGAAATAAGGCATGAATCAGGATACGATTGCAGCGATTTCTACAGGTATGACTAATTCGGGAATCGGAATTGTAAGAATCAGCGGAAGTGAAGCGCTGGAGATAGCAGATCGTGTATATAAAGGGAAAGAAACGATTACAGAAGTGCCAACGCATACGATTCATTATGGACATGTAATGGATGGAGATGAGACAGTTGACGAAGTACTTGTGATGGTGATGCGCGGACCTCGCACATTTACAGGAGAAGACACAGTTGAGATCAACTGCCACGGTGGAACTTATGTTGTAAGCAGAGTTTTGGAGACGGTCTTAAAGGCGGGAGCAAGACCGGCAGAGCCGGGAGAATTTACCAAGAGGGCATTCTTAAACGGCAAGATGGATCTGTCACAGGCAGAGGCGGTCATTGATGTGATTACATCAGAAAATGAGTATGCGTTACAGAGTTCGATCAGCCAGCTCAAGGGAAGTGTGAAGAACAGGATCAAAGAGATCCGTGAGAAGATCATTTATCATACAGCGTTTATTGAGACTGCGCTGGATGACCCGGAGCATATCAGTGTCGATGGATACGGTGAGGTGCTAAAGGAGGCAGCAGAAGAGGTGATCGGGCAGCTGAAAGAACTGATTGATTCCTCGGATGATGGAAGGATCATGAAAGAGGGAATCCAGACAGTAATTCTTGGAAAACCGAATGCAGGAAAGTCTTCACTTCTGAACATTCTGGCTGGTCATGACCGTGCGATCGTTACAGATATTGAAGGAACGACAAGAGATGTTCTGGAGGAACAAATCCGTCTGCAGGGACTGACTTTGAATATCATAGATACTGCCGGAATCCGTCAGACAGACGATATCGTGGAAAAAATGGGTGTCGATAAGGCGAAAGAATACGCAAAAGAGGCAGATCTTATTATTTATGTTGTAGATGCATCAAGAAATCTTGACGAAAATGATGAAAAAATCTTTGATTTGATTTATGATAAAAGAACAGTGATTCTGCTTAATAAGTCGGATCTGGATACCGTAGTGACAGAAGAGATGATCCGCGAAAGGATTTCACAAAAAGGTGTTCAGAAGCAGATTCCTGTGATTGCGATTTCTGCGAAGGAAGAGCAGGGAATCAAGGAACTTGAGAACACCGTGAAAGCAATGTTCTTAAAGGGAGATCTCTCATTCAATGAAGAGGTTTATATTACAAATGCAAGACAGAAAAATGCATTGGTCAATGCGAGAGAGAGTATGAAGAAAGTCATTTTCAGCATTGATGCCGGCATGCCGGAGGATTTCTATTCGATCGATCTGATGGATGCCTATGAATCACTTGGAAATATTACCGGAGAATCAATAGGAGAAGATTTAGTAAATGAAATATTCAGCAAGTTCTGTATGGGAAAATAAAGATGAATATGATGTTGTCGTTGTAGGCGCAGGACATGCGGGCTGTGAGGCTGCACTTGCGACTGCAAGACTTGGATTTAAGACAGTGATCTTTACGGTCAGTGTGGACAGTATTGCGCTGATGCCATGCAATCCGAATATCGGAGGAAGCTCAAAGGGGCATCTGGTCAGAGAGTTGGATGCACTTGGCGGAGAGATGGGAAAAGTCATTGACCAGACATTTATCCAGTCTAAGATGCTTAACAGTTCAAAAGGTCCTGCCGTGCATTCACTGCGTGCACAGGCGGATAAGGCAAATTATAGTAAAACAATGCGTCAGGTGCTTCAGAACCAGGAGAATCTGGATATCCGTCAGATGGAAGTGACAGAGATCCTGGCAGAGGATGGGAAGATCACAGGAGTACAGACGTACTCAGGCGCTATTTACCGCTGTAAGGCCGTTGTACTCTGTACGGGTACATATTTAAAGGCACGTTGTATTTACGGCGAAATAAGCACACATACGGGCCCTAACGGGCTTCAGAGTGCCAACTACCTGACAGATAGTCTGAAAGCACTCGGAATTAAGATGTATCGATTCAAAACAGGTACACCGGCGCGTATTGATAAGAATACGATTGATTTCAGCAAGATGCAGGAGCAGAAAGGAGATGAGAGGGTTGTACCGTTCTCATTTACTACAGATCCTGAGAGTGTTCAGATCGATCAGGCGTCCTGCTGGCTGACTTATACGAATGAGACAACACATGAGATCATCCGTGACAATCTGGATCGTTCACCGCTTTATTCAGGAGCAATTGAAGGTACGGGACCGAGATATTGCCCGTCTATCGAGGATAAGGTTGTGAAATTCCCGGACAAGAACCGTCATCAGGTATTTATTGAGCCGGAAGGACTTGAGACGAATGAAATGTATGTCGGTGGAATGTCCAGTTCACTTCCGGAAGATGTCCAGTATGCAATGTACAGAAGTGTACCGGGACTGGAACATGCGAAGATCGTGCGAAATGCGTATGCGATCGAGTATGACTGCATTGATGCGAGACAGTTGAAGAGTACATTGGAATTCAAAGAGATTGAAGGTCTGTTCAGTGGTGGACAGTTTAACGGAAGTTCAGGTTATGAAGAGGCTGCTTCCCAGGGACTGATCGCAGGAATCAATGCGGCGAGAAAGCTGCAGGGAAAAGAAGGTATCGTGATCGACAGATCTCAGGGATATATTGGAGTTTTGATCGATGATCTTGTTACAAAAGAGAGTCATGAACCATATCGTATGATGACTTCACGCGCGGAGTACAGACTGCTTCTTCGTCAGGATAATGCAGATATGCGTCTTACAAAGATTGGTTACGAGGTGGGACTGATCGATGAGGAAAGATACCAGAAACTGCTGAAAAAGGAAGAGATGATCGAGAAAGAGATCGAGCGTGTGGAGCACACAAATGTAGGTACTACAGAAGCTGTACAGGCATTGCTTGAATCCTATGAAAGCACACCGCTGACCTCAGGAACAACACTTGCAGAGCTGATTCGCAGACCGGAGTTGTCTTATGAGAAGATTGCACCGATCGATAAGCACAGAGAAGAACTGCCATATGATGTAAAAGAACAGGTTGATATTAATATCAAATATGATGGTTATATTAAGCGTCAGATGCGTCAGGTAGAGCAGTTTAAGAAGCTTGAGAACAAGAGAATTCCAGAAAATATTAATTATGATGAGATTCAGAGTCTTCGTCTTGAGGCAAAGCAGAAACTGAATAAGATCCGTCCGTCGTCAATCGGCCAGGCATCCAGAATCTCAGGAGTTTCACCGGCAGATGTGTCCGTACTTCTTGTATATTTGAGCAGTAAATAAATGGTTAGTTAAATTAATACATGAGAATTTAAAAATGCTATATTAATATTCCGCGGAATGGTATTGTAGGATTGGTGAAACTGTTCCGTTGGAAGTAATGATTGGAGAATAGAGTGGGAGAGAACGCACAGAGTAAATTTGATCTAGAATTAGAAAAAATCGGAATCACATTAAATGAGCAGCAGAAGCAGCAGTTCGACAAGTATTATGAGATGCTTGTTGAGTGGAATAAAGTGATGAATCTGACAGGGATCACGGAGTATGATGAGGTGAATCTGAAGCACTTTACAGATAGTCTGACAATCGCAAGAACACAGGAGATGCAGAAGGTGCAGAGCGTGATCGATATCGGAACAGGAGCTGGTTTCCCGGGGATTCCTCTGAAGATTGCATTTCCGCATCTGAAGGTTGTACTTCTTGATTCATTGAATAAACGAATTAAGTTCTTAGATGCAGTAATTGAAGAATTAGGATTGGAAAATATCAGTACAATTCATGGAAGAGCAGAAGATTTTGCAAAGAAAAAGGAATACAGAGAGCAGTTTGATCTCTGCGTTTCAAGAGCTGTTGCGAATCTGTCAACATTGAGTGAGTATTGCCTTCCATTTGTAGCTGTAAATGGCAGTTTTGTTTCTTATAAAAGTGGAGATTCTGAAGAAGAAATCCAGCAGGCAAAACATGCGATTTCACTGTTAGGTGGAAAAGTAAAGAATGTGGATAAGTTCCAATTACCTGGAACCGACATGGGTCGTGCACTTGTTGAAATCAAAAAAACAAAGCAGACACCGGGAAAATATCCTAGAAAAGCAGGATTACCGGCAAAAGAACCATTAAAATAAGCAAATATAGGAGGACCTGTTTACTGGCATTCTGGTGAACGGGTCTTCATTTTTGAGTGTATTGTTGAAAAATGCCGAAATAGTCAGAAAATAAGTCTAAAAAGAAGATATCCTCAAAAAAAGAAGGAGTTATCCACATTTTCCACATGAGATATTCACTCTGTGTGGATATCTCATGTGGAAAATGTGGATAACTCTAATTTTTAGAAAAAATATGATGTGAGTAAAATTTCTAATTTATGCGATATTCTATTCACATTCTTCAGCGTCTGACAAGAAAATTTCTACATTTTCAATGAATTCGTCACATTTTTCAATATGAGGAAGTTGTTTGGTCTTGGCCATTCCTGCAATTTCAATCGAAGGAAGATAGTTCTGATATTCACTGGCTGCCAGAGAATTTTCAGGATTACTATTTCCTACAATAATGGAGATGCTGTTATTTAATTTATTCAGACAGTGAAGAACATTTGCATTCGTATATCTCGTCTTTTGACAGGCGAAAAGATATTTGGAATTTGTATGTTCTTTGTGTGCTGCTTCAAAGTAGGTGAGAATATCTTTTTCACTAATTTCATTCTGAGTATAATAAGAAGAGCAGAGGGCATGAGCAATTGTCTTCTTATTTACATACATATTATAGATAAATGTACCCAGAATAGGAGAATAGAGGATATTCTTTATGAATTTACTACGTTTTGTAGGAATCTTTGCCAAGCCTACCAAATTCGGTGGATTTATCATAATAACTTTATTTATAATTGTTTCATCGTTTGCACAGGCCATCAGTACAAATGGACAGGATTCACCAGAAACGATTACATCAGTTTTTTCTCCGATAATATGTTTGATAAAGTTCGTGATTAATTCTACATACAAATAATTAGTATATGTTAATCCCGGACGGTCGGAACAACCGCAGCCTAAAAGATCAATTGTATATACAGTATGGGATTTGGCAAGTTCCTCTATATTGTTTCTCCATTCATAGGAAGAAGAACATACATTGAGATTATGCACTAAAAGTAAAGGTGATCCTTCACCAGTTTTCTTATATGCGATTTTACCGAATCTCCAGTTATAGTATTCATATTCATCAGAATTGATTAATTTATCAGCAGTTGAGATATATTCTAATACACGGTTGGCAATATGCATTGCACCGAGAGAAACTCCTGCTAAAGTAGTAAAAAAAGTTAGTTTTTTCTTGATACTCAAATTACTCACCTTCCTTATTATAATAGTGGTTTTTTATATAAAAGTAAGAGTTTGAATTAAAGGAAACTCTTACTTTATTATACTACATTCTTAAATTCAAATAAAGCGAAAAAATCTTAATGTTTAATTATAGAAGAAGTGGCTTATCTCTTAAAAATGTTTCACGTGAAACATTTTTGATCTGCACAATCGAATCCGCACCCTGCGCGTGTAATATAGTTATTTACGAAACGTAGTACTAGAAATAGAAGAGAAAACACAATGTTTCACGTGAAACATTTGATTAGTTCTAGATTAATGAAAAGAAAGGTGATATAATAATGAATGTCCGAGAGAAAGGAGTAAAAATAATGGGTAGAGTGATAGCAATTGCGAATCAGAAAGGTGGAGTTGGTAAGACTACAACAGCAATCAACTTATCGGCCTCTTTAGCTAGTTCGGGAAAAAAAGTGCTTGCTATAGATATGGATCCTCAGGGAAATATGTCCAGTGGATTGGGCGTTGATAAGAATGAGGTTGAAAAGACAATTTATGAACTTATTATTGGTAAGTGTAAAATTGAGGAGTGTATTTGCAAGGAACCAATAGAAAATCTGAGTGTAGATGTGCTTCCGTCAAGTATTGATTTATCAGCCGCTGAGATTGAACTGATTGGCGTTGACAATAAGGAATATATTTTACGAGATGAAGTTGAAAAGATAAAAGACAATTATGACTTTATAATTATTGACTGCCCTCCGGCATTGAGCATGCTTACAATTAATGCAATGACTACTTCTGACTCGGTGATTGTTCCAATTCAGTGTGAGTATTATGCACTGGAAGGATTAAGTCAATTGATGCATACGATTGAACTTGTTCAGGATAGACTGAATCCGAAACTTGAAATGGAAGGTGTCGTATTTACAATGTACGATGCAAGAACAAATTTATCATTACAGGTAGTGGAAAATGTAAAGGATAATCTGAACCAAAATATTTATAAGACAATTATTCCGAGAAATGTCCGACTGGCTGAAGCACCAAGTTATGGACTCCCAATCAATCTGTATGATCCAAAATCCAAAGGAACAGAGAGTTACATGCTTTTAGCAGAAGAAGTGATTAATAAAGGAGAATAAGTATGCCTGTGAAGAAGAGCGGACTTGGAAAAGGATTGGATAGTCTAATCCCAAACAAAAACGTTAAAAGCGCAAAACCTTCTGTAAAAGCGGACGAGAAAAAGGCAACTCCGAAAGAAGAAATTTTAGAGGCAGGACCGATCATGGTGAAAATAAATAAAGTTGAACCAAATCGGGATCAGCCGCGGAAAGATTTTGATGAAGATGCATTGATGGAACTTGCAGATTCAATTAAGCAGTTTGGTGTATTGCAGCCGATTCTTGTTCAGAAGAAGAAGGACTATTATGAGATTATTGCCGGTGAGAGAAGATGGCGCGCAGCAAAGCTGGCAGGATTGAAAGAAGTGCCAATTATCGTAAAAGAATTTACGGAGCAGGAAATCGTTGAGATTTCTTTGATTGAAAATATTCAGAGAGAAAATCTGAATCCGATTGAAGAAGCAATGGCTTATAAGAGACTGTTGAAAGAATTCAACTTGAAACAGGATGAAGTTGCCGAACGAGTGTCAAAGAGCAGAACTGCGGTTACGAACTCAATGAGATTATTAAAACTGAATGAACGAGTTCAGCAGATGATCATTGACGATATGATCAGTACAGGCCATGCAAGAGCTCTTTTGGCAATCGAGGATGAAGAGCAGCAGTACATGCTTGCCAATAAAATATTTGATGAGAAGCTTAGTGTTCGCGAGACAGAGAAACTGGTGAAGGCTCTGAAGAATCCAAAAAAGGAAGAAAAAAAGCCGGAAGTAGAAAATCAGTTCGTATACGCAAATCTTGAAGAGCAGATGAAGAGTCTGATCGGTACAAAAGTAAGTGTTCACGCGAAAGCAAATGGAAAAGGAAAGATTGAGATTGAGTATTACTCACCGGATGATCTGGAAAGAATCTATGAGTTGCTCATGACAATACAGCATAACTAAAAAGGAGATGGTAGAAGTGACTGGAGTATTTGGCAATCTGGGAATTGATCCATTCTACGCATTTCTTATTTTACTTATTTTGCAGGTAGCCTTGCTTGTCGTACTTGTGTTAGTGTATGATAAGTATAAACACCTGGAAAAAGTATTTAATACCTTTATGAAGGGAAAGAATGGGAAATCACTGGAGGAATCCATTTTTGAACGGTTTGACAAGATCGACGAAGTCGTAGATCAGGTAGAAGAAAACCGTGAGGAGATTGCAGAACTTTATAATAAAATGAGAACGCATTACCAGAAAGTCGGAATCGTAAAATATGATGCATTCCATGAAATGGGAGGCGAATTAAGTTTTGCAATTACAATGTTAGATGAAAACAATACTGGATGGATTTTAAATATAATGCATAGTCGTCAGGGATGTTATGCATATGTGAAAGATATTGTAAAAGGTGAGAGTACAATTCAGCTGGCAGAGGAAGAAAGAGAAAGTCTTGAGAAAGCTATTTTTCAAGAAAATAAATAGTAAAAAAGAAATTAGACAGGAAAGGGTAAATAACATGTTAGACATCAAATTTGTAAGAAATAATCCGGATGTAGTAAAACAGAACATCAAAAATAAATTTCAGGATGAGAAGCTTCCACTTGTTGATGAAGTAATTGAACTGGACAAGAGAAACAGAGAAATCAAACAGGAAGTAGAAGCACTTCGCGCAGAGAAGAACAAAGCTTCTAAGGAAATCGGAGCAATGATGGCTCAGAAAAAAATCGAAGAAGCAGAAGCTCTGAAGAAGAAAGTTGCAGAGAGCAATGGACGTATCAATGAACTTTCCGAAGAAGAGAAAGAAGTAGAAGATAAACTGAAAAAGAACATGATGATTATCCCAAATATCATCGATCCATCTGTACCGATTGGTAAGGATGATAGTGAAAACGTAGAAGTTGAGAGATTCGGTGAGCCGGTTGTTCCGGATTTCGAAGTTCCATATCATACAGAGATTATGGAGTCATTCAATGGAATCGATCTCGATGCTGCAAGAAGAGTAGCAGGTAATGGTTTCTATTATCTGATGGGAGATATCGCAAGACTTCACTCAGCAGTTATCTCTTATGCAAGAGATTTCATGATCAACAGAGGATTCACATATTGCGTCCCACCTTTCATGATCAGAAGCAACGTTGTAACAGGTGTTATGAGTTTCGCTGAGATGGATGCTATGATGTACAAGATTGAAGGAGAAGACCTTTATCTGATCGGAACAAGTGAGCATTCTATGATTGGTAAATTCATTGGACAGACACTGGAGAAAGATCAGGTTCCACAGACTCTGACGAGTTATTCACCTTGCTTCAGAAAAGAAAAAGGTGCTCACGGAATTGAGGAGCGTGGAGTTTACAGAATCCATCAGTTCGAGAAACAGGAAATGATCGTTGTCTGCGAACCGGAAGAAAGCAAAGAATGGTATGAAAAACTGTGGAAGAATACAGTAGATCTTTTCCGTTCTATGGATATTCCGGTACGTACACTTGAGTGCTGCTCCGGAGATCTTGCAGATCTGAAAGTAAAATCTGTTGACGTAGAAGCATGGTCACCAAGACAGCAGAAATACTTCGAGGTAGGAAGCTGCTCTAACTTAGGAGATGCTCAGGCAAGAAGACTTGGTATCCGTATCAAAGGAGAGAACGGAAGCTACTTCGCTCATACATTAAACAACACAGTTGTTGCTCCACCGAGAATGCTGATCGCGTTCCTTGAGAACAATCTTCAGGCAGATGGTTCTGTAAGAATCCCGGAAGTTCTTCAGCCATACATGGGTGGAAACAAAGAAATTACACCAAAGAACAAATAAAGAAATATAAAGCAAATAAAATATGCATCAGTATTTAAAAGCAATTGGATTTGAAAATATTCAAACAAGAAAAGATCTGAAAAAGCTCTTAAAAGACGTAGAAGAGAATTTTACGCATCAGACAATTGTATCCTACAGACCGGGCGAAGATTTCTGCGAATTCCAGAAAGAGTTCGGTCAGGATGTAGGGATCACACTCTGCGGAGAACTTGATGATGAAGAACATTTTGAAGCTGCATATTATTTCCCATATTTTGAGGGAAGCGGAGTTACAACTTATGCAGAAATCGATGTGCAGAGAAAGATTGAGAAAGAACAGTATGTTGGTCTTTGTGAGGATTCCAAGATTGGAATCAGTCTGATCTTCACACTGCAGAATGGTGTGGAATATATGCGGGAGAAACAGGCCGGTCTTACAAAGGATGTGCAGACATCTGTAACATTTTCAGGATTGGCACAAGATGGAATGATTCTGCTTCCGGTCAATAAAAATGAGCAACAGATTTTAAATGAAAAGCGTGCGTCAGATACAAGAAGAGAATTGATGAACGCAGCCCGCAAGGGAGACCAGGCAGCAATCGAGACGCTGACATTTGACGATATGGATCTCTATTCCAAGGTGTCAAAGAGATTGGCGAATGAGGATGTATTTTCCATTGTGGATACGTATTTCATGCCGTTTGGAGCAGAATGTGATATGTATTCGATCATGGGAGAAATCCTGGCGGTGAGAGAGAGGATCAACAGAATGACAGGTGTGAGATTGTATCAGATGCGCCTGAATGTAAATGAACTGACATTTGATATCTGTGTTTCGGCAGATTCCGTGATGGGAGAGCCGGAGATCGGAAGACGGTTCAAAGGTACGATCTGGCTGCAGGGATATATTAATTTTTATACAATATCTACACAAAAAAGATTGCTATACTCTTTTTTAAGGAATTGTTTTAATCCCGCGACTTGGCAGGATGTTCCAGAAAACAGCACACTCTTTCCAGTATCAAGGTCTTTTTGTACATTCTTAAATGTATCACCTAATCTACTTTGAATGTACTTAGAGCCTCGCATTCTGTTTCTCTCGGCTACATTCTCAGCTCGAATATGTACTGCTGTGAAATCTTCCGTCAAAACGCATCCATAAACAATACCGCCATTTACCAAAGTCAAGTCTGATAAAGCCGTAAAAATACCGCCAGAACGTGAAGCTGCCCTGATTTCCTCATCTTTATGCTTTACCGCATATACTTTAGGCTTTTCCCAATTCATTATGCTGCCCTCCTCTTGGAGTAATCAGCATAATAGACTAAATCAGGATTTAGGGCTTGCCCCCCCCCGATTGACATTAGCTTAACAATCTTATTTTTAATTTTTGTTTTTAAGGGAGTTGTTCCATATTTTTTCATAATGAAATCCATTCCTCTCTTTTGATAATCATTCCAAAATTCATTTCTTTGCTTTGATCTTTCTGTCGGTGCTTCCAAGTTTGCCTGCCAGAATTGTTTTGTATCGCTTAGTCTATACTCCAACTTCGCTTTGACTGCCTCAAAGAGCAGCTCTCCTCGATCTGTGTGAATCAAGAAAAGTGAATTGCCTTTTTCGCTATAAAAGTCCGGAATTGTTTCCTCAATATGCCAGAAATCTCCAATTGTAATATCTGTTTTTCTCTCGGTAGTTGCATACGGGCATTCATAGCACGATGGCCTCAATGCACAGTGATTATAGAAAACCTTGACATAGTCTTTAATTAAGACTTCCTTACCATCAGCCATTACATATGCAGTTGGAGATTTCCAACCATTCCGCTTATCCTTAAATGTCAGATATGCTTATGGCCCGTATTTTTTCTCATTATCCTCTGCATAT
>OGXL01001306.1_pt1 | contig 20978 bp, 23 predicted proteins | sample 1576311 | NCBI WGS metagenome assembly OGXL01 (sample SAMEA3541564, study PRJEB24748) | human gut metagenome | biome: human gut; feature: human-associated habitat; material: faeces | place: China | collected 2012 | reverse complement strand
AACCCGAAAAATCTTCGTGACTAAAACCTCAACTTCCTATTGAACAAAAACAACCAAACTGATGGTTCTCGGGAGGAAAGGAAATGACGACACCGGTGTGTGTCCGACGGCGTATCAGGCAGCTCGACCGCCAGGGCTTGAGCCACAGGGGGATATCGCGGAAACTCGGCGTATCGCGCACGACCGTGGCCAGGTACGCCAACCGCGGGGATTACTCTCCCAAGCCCCTTGGCTCGGGGCATACGGGCAGGTCGCTGGTCGACGCGGGGTATTCGGCCGTCGTGGACGGGTGGCCGGCCGCGGATCTGCGCATGCCCGTCAAGCAGCGCCACACCGCGACGCGCGTGTACGAGCGGCTCGTGGCGGAGTGCGGGTTCACGGGCTCGTATTCGTCGGTGCAGCGCTGGGTCAAGCGCTGGCGGCGGGAGCATCGCATGGAGTCGGACGGCTTCGTCGAGTTGGAGTGGGCGCCGGGAAGCGCGCAGGTCGATTTCGGCCAGGCCCGGGCCGTGATCGCCGGAGTCGAACGCGTGGTGCGTTTCCTGGTGGTGTCGTTCCCGTATTCGAACATGCGCTGGGTGGTCGCCCTTCCCGGCGAGACCTCGGAGTGCGTGTGCCAGGGTTTGCTGTGGATCTTCGAGCGCATGGGCATGGCGCCTAGGGTGGTGGTGTTCGACAACGCCGCCGGCGTGGGCCATCGCAGGCCGGACGGCACGGCCGCCCGGACCCGCTTGTTCTCCCTGTTCTGCGCGCATTACGGGTTCGAGCCGCGGTTCCGCGACCCGTGTTCCGGCCACGGGAAGGGCAGTGTGGAGAACGCCGTCGGCTTCGTCAGGCGCAACCTGATGGTGCCGATGCCGTCGGCCGAGAGCTTCCAAACGCTGACGCGCGTGTGGCTTGACGAGTGCGGACGCGTCGCCGGATCGGATCACTGCCGGCATGATGTTCCGGTGATCGAACTGTTCGAGGCGGAGAAGGACCACATGCTTCCATTGCCCGGCGTGCGGTTCGACCCGTGCGACTGGAGGAGCGTGAAGGCCGACAAGACCGGCGCCGCCACGATCGACGCGAACCGGTATCCGGCCGGACCGAAATGGCGTTCCATGCGCCTGCAGGCCGGGGTGCGCGTCTTCGAGATCGGACTGCGCGATCCCGATGGCGGGCGCATCGTCACGTTGGAACGCGTGTGGGGGAAATCGGCGGAAACCCAGGCGGATCCGGCGAGCCTGCTCGCGATCATCGCGCGAAAGCCCCGCATATGGGGCGAAAGCCCGATCAGGAACGATTTCCCCGATACCGTGCGAGCCCTGCTCGACCGCATGGACGCACGCACGCGCTCCGATCTGCTCGACGACATCCGAGCCGTTGCCGCCGACTGCGGGTTCGCCGCCGCGGTCAAAGCGGTGGAAACCGTCATCGACGCCGGACGGACCGTCGACTGCGCGGCGATCGGCACATGTGCCAAACGCATCCTCGAGGGTGCGGGAACCGAAGGCGGGCAGGATTTGAAGCGTTACGACAAATACATGAAGGAGGCCGAATGAGCCGGCAAAAACCGCGGCAGCGCGGCGGCCGCGTTCTTGACAAGGCCACGCCGGAACAGGTCATGGGCCTCGCCCGCAACCTGCCGTTGACGCACAGCGTGCTCGGGAAGGCCCTGGAGGACGCCACGCCCGGCCAGCTCGGCTTCCTGGCCAACCTGTTCGAGAAGGAGAACGCGAGCCGGGCCGAATCCAAACGGCGGCGGATGCTCAAACAGGCCGGGTTCCCCCAGAGCAAGACCCTGGAGGGATACGACCGGGGCATGGCCTCGTTCCCCGCCGACCGGGGCCGCGAACAGCTGGAAAGCCTGGAATTCGTCGACCGGGCCGAGGACCTCGTGCTCTACGGCGACGTCGGCTGCGGCAAGACCCACCTGGCCATCGCGATCGGCATGCTCGCATGCCAACGCATGATACCCGTGAGGTTCTTCACCGCCTCCAGCCTGGTCATGCGCTTGAGGAAGGCCAAGGACGACAACAGATTGGACGCCGAGCTCAAGTCGATAGGCAGGGCCGGGCTGGTCATCATCGACGAGCCCGGCTACCTGCCCATCGACATCGACGGGGCCAGGCTTCTGTTCCAGGCCGGCGCGGACAGCTACGAGACCCGCAGCGTCACCTCCGCCTCGAACCTCGAGTCCGGTAGATGGGGCGACGTGTTCGGCGACGGGGACATGGCCGCCGCGGTCATCGACCGCATCGTCCACCACGGCGGGATCCTCCGCTTCCATGGCGAATCCTACCGGAACGAACACTCCCTCATGAAATAAACCAGACAAACAACAAAACAAGGAACCAACCGCCGACGGTGTTCAGATTAAGTGCCGAACACGTCCACCTCAATTTGACGAAATACACTAAAGCGGATTCCCGGGATTCCATGGCGAACACGGCTTTGAGGGCCGCCGACGCCCATTCGCGGTGGCTCGGCGGCGTCTTCGAGAGCACGTTGCGCATGAAATACACCATGCACCGCTGGTATCCGGCGTCGGGAAGCATGGAGTTGACGGTGGCGACGAGTCCGGCGCACCGGTCGCCGACTACCAGGCACACGCCCTTCGGTCCGCGTTCAATCATGGAGCGGGGAACTGCTCCCAGCTGGCGGAATCCTCCTTCATGCCCTCGGCGACGCCGATCACCTCGCGGTGTCCCTTCCCGTTGACGCCGATGGCGACGAGAACGCTCACGTTCTCGATCGCGCCGCCCCAGGAGCGCTTGCGCCACACGCCGTCCACGAACACGTAAGGGTACTCGCCCTCCAGCGGCCTCGTGCGCCATTGGTCGATCTCGGCGTACACGCGCTTGAGCTTGTCGCTCAGGGCTTGGGACGACATTCTGTCGCCCCACAGCAGCTGGCCGGTGTCGTCACATGCCTGGTGCTCATGCCGGCCAGGCATATGTCGATTAGGGATTCCTCGACATTTCCTCGCGCCGCCTGTAGCGTTCGATGACCGCGGACTCGAAGACTGCGCCCTTGAGCTTGGGCATCCCGAGTTCGAGCTGGCCTGCTTTCGCGGCGGGTCTGCGCTCGTAATGGCCGGCGCGGAACGCCTTGCGGTCATTGGTGCGCTCGTATCGGGCAGCTCCGGCGATCTCGTCCGCTTCCGCGTCGGGTATCGCGTTGAGGATCCGGGTTATTTTCTCGGTGACGAGCCTGTCGAGTTTGGTTTCGAGCAGGTTCTGGTCGATTTATATGATGGTGTTGTCGGGCATGGTCCCCGTTTTGTCTTTGCACTTGCGGTTTTATTGGTTTGGCGACTGAAAATCGTATACGGGACACGGGCCATGCCCGCTTCAACATCTCAACGAAGGGCAAAACCCAAAGTGCGCAGAAATCCGGACGTTATCGAAGGTAGTATGAGCTGCATCGTGATTCGGGAATAAGGACAACGTATAGGATACGTAATCTCTTGCCCACGTCGAAACGAGACCGGAATAATACTCTGATCGGTATTGATGACGTGGAATGCTGCGAATAATGTCGGGGAATTATGTACTCTTAGGCATTATCTAGGAATCATTTTTGGATTGATTTTATTCGCCAATCTCTTATCCGACTCCGTTAGGTAAAAGGGAGTCAACTTCGTTTTCCTTAAAAGTCTGCTCTTCATCCTTTTTTAGGGCTTGCTGCGCTGCTCTATAACTTTTGTTATCAGTTGCTGGATAATTATTATTGACTTCTGACACTTTCTTGCATAGGACATCTCTCTGATGTCGTATGTCATCATTTTCAAGTATCTCATAGTCAGTTAACAAAGAAACATAACTTTCTCTAATATACCATAGTGCGTTTGCTGCGTTTCTATGCTGATTTATTTCATCCTGAATTTTATATTCTTTTGTATAAATATTCAGGAATAACGACAATACGGAAAAGGTTCCACTTAACCATGCTAATGCATTTTTATTTGTTATAATGCTTGCAAAGAATCCGCATGATGAAAATGCTGTCAATGCAATCTGTATGTTCTTTACACGCCTGTTTTTATTTTCAAGTCGGTCGGCTAATTTGTGATGTGCGGTATACGTATAGGTGACTTTTCCGTAAGCGTCCTTTATCTGATTTTTTAATTGATTTCTATAGTTTGTATCATTCATTTTATATTGCCTTATGCCATTTTATTAAGAATTTTACCGAGAATGTTCCAGTCTTTTGAGGTATCAAGTGCCGTTCCGCTTCCAGGGGCGGCCAAGGTTGGTGATAATAGGCCGTTTAATGAAATCTGATTATAATGGTCAAGTAATTCCTGTTCATAAGATTTCAACTGGATTGAGGAATCGTCATCTTCACGCGTAAAATGCCACCATCCTATTGCATCATATACAAATGAATCTATTAATATTCCGGACAAATGGTAGCTTGAATAGGAAGTATCCCTGATCATCCTTATGTGCCTACATGTCGCGCACAGCAAACCGTTGGATGAATTATTCTTCTCTCGGATTGCCCTTTGCTCAGACCTAGGATCAGTTGTCTTCCAATTCCCTCCCATATTGCTATCCGGATATTTGTATAAAATACTGCCGCTCCAGTTTTCCTGTGGGAATGCAGGTAACACTTCGAATTTCATTCCATCAGAAAAAGCGATTTTAATGACTTGACCATCCGCTCTAACATCACTTCTTGAATATGTATTTTGAATTGCGTTCTTTACTGCCTGCAGAAGTCGAGACTGTCCATTTCCTTTAACATACGAATATCGATTATATTCGTCTTCCGGGATTTCGACGAGTATATCTATATCGCTTGTATCTATTGCTGTATTCCTTCCGTAAGAACCGACGTAGAGACTATGTGCAGTTTCACTGGTGGAATTCCAGAATTCTTGATTTATCGCTCGAGTGACTCTATGGTATCTTTTTGCAATGCTTTGGCGTGTCTCTAAGGAAATAATATTATCGTATCGAATTACTTTTGAACTCATGTCATCTTTCCTTTAAATATGCTCATGTGTTTATTATTTGGACTCATTTAAAATAAAGTACCTATCTCGTTAGCCCATCTCCTCTTCTGGGTCTGATATCATTTCAAGGATATCGTATAGAGTTGGTTTTGGCATTTCTATCATATGGAAATAGTCAAAGGGGGGAACAATCAGGGGAATAAGAGTGTAGCACTCGATAGATTGATGAATGAAGGCGTTCCCTGAAAACAAGTTTTGCTGCGCTTGTCATATCAAAATAGCAGTCGGGATGAATGCTGTACATTTTAAGCAAACTCGCGATTAAATTGTCGTAGTCTACCTCGTCAGGTAAATGTTGCGAGTAAGGGTGGTGTGTGGGATTTCTTCTAATTTCTTTATATTTTCTCCGTATTTCCTCATCATTGAGTTGGTCATAGAATAGATCAAACTCGCCCATTAGATATGCGGTGTCAACGTTAAGGGCCCGTGCAAGCTTGTCTAACAGTTCTGGAGTGATTAATCCATCCTTGCAACTTTTGCGAATCGTTCTTTCATTGACATCGATTTCTTCTGCGATGCTGCGATAACTACGTTTTTTGCCTGATGTTTTGCGTGCATCTTCTAGTCTCTGTGGATTAAATTGGATTTTGCTACGGATCTTTGTCATGGTTGCTCTCCCTATACGGACATTTTAACGCATACAGGCCCACTTTTTGTAGACGTTTAAAAACGGGTTAGGATGCTGAATGCCAACAAGGTAAGGAGATAGGATGATAAATCCTGGATTGATGGCGTATAACGTTTTAGAGCAAAGAGCAAAGGCTGCGGGCGGGCCAAATGCATTTTGCGATTTGCTCTACAGACAAGGGCTTGAGAAGGGTATTTCTATTGGGGAAAAGACTGGCTGTACTCGGAATCTTCTCGTTGGACTGATAGCTGGAGGACTCTTGGGCGGTGTTTCATCTTTCTGCCTCCAGGGAATTACTGGCTTCGATCGAATTCCACTGACCATGCAGAGGCCAATAAGTCTTTTGAGAATAATGATTCTGGGGATAGAGAAGAATGAAGAGTTGGCTGGAATAATTCTTTTCTGCTCAAAATTTTTTCCATTTAAACTTAAACAAATATTTCTCGACGAGGAGGATTAAAATGGTATTAATTTATCGAACCCGGAGTTGGAGTGGATGGGGAAAGCATAACCACTATTGGAATGAGTATCGATTGGAAGGAGACGAGGTTACAAAAGTCAAATGTCATCGTCAGAAATTCTTTGATGGTAGAGAGAATACTTGGGAGGAAGATGAAGAGGAACAAGATTCTTGGTCTGTTGGGAGTTTCAATCTTCCTGATTGGCTGAAACGTTTCCTTTGAGTCTGAGAGCAGTGTCTCATGATAACGTCTATGGCTCTGCAGCGATGGCTTTGCTTAGGAAAGGAAGATTGGGTATGCCTACCAAGACACAAATGAAACGTGAAATCGTGAGTCGATTTGCTCTCAGTCTACTTGCTGCGGGGATCCAGTTTATTGAGATTCCACGGACTTATCCGACATTCGACAATGCATTCAACCATGCGTTTAAGAAATGTGGGCTGGATAGGGTTTACCCGCATGTTTTCGGACTAGGCTATTCGGATCCGCAGGATTTGATTGATAATTCAATCACACACACAGGCTATGAAATCCCGTTTGCAAGGTGGCGCAGGGAGATTCATGAGGGCAGGCGTCGTTATGAACTTTATCTCACTGATGACGCAGACCAGGATCGGCTTGAGCGGGGCGATGATCCCCAGAGCGTAGTTAAGGAAATTATTTCTCAAGACTATGGATCTGACGATGCCTCACCTTTTGCAGTGTGGCCATGGACTGATTTCGGCAAGGTGATGAGCAATGAGTTAATTGCTCAGAATATTGCGCTGTATCCTGTCAGGGGCGCAGAATCCAAGCAAAGTTAGGGCTGAGGGCAGTGTGGTTTGTGCCGAACCTGACACGCTTTGCTCTTCCATGAGTTTGTGTGCTTGCGTCGGGAAGAGCTCGTTGATGGGGGCATGCGCACCGTACAGTGCGCACAGGGCCTGCCCATCGCGATCGTGGAGGAGATCGCCTACGAGAACGGCTGGATCACGCGCGAGCAGCTCATGGAGTCCGCAGAACGCTACGGCAAGAGCCCCTATGGCCAGCATTTGAAGGGCCTCGCCGATGGCGAGATCATGCTCGTGTCGAATCAGAAGAACTGACTTAATGCAGCGCTCTGAAGACGCTGCATTAAGCGTTATCTGAAAAGAGTCTGTGTGGCCGGTAACGTACCGGCCACACAGACTCTTTTCAAATGAGTAGCAATTCGAAATGCCGCTACATGGATTTTGCTGGATTCGTCACGATGGTACCCTAATCCGATTAGAGGCGTGCATTCTCAAACGAGAGATGTCATTTTTGCTTTTCAGTTATGGCCTTGCAAGACCGTCTCCAAGGTCGGGACTCTTCTCCGTATATCGTTCATCAACATACTGCCAAAATTGGGCAATTAGATTCTGCCTATTTCTTTTAGCTGCTTCTGTGTAGAAGATATTTGCTTGATGAGGCTCCTTGGCGAGCTCCTTTCTAAGCGTTTTCTTGCTAGGGGTCACGAGTTTTCCCCTATGATCATATTGGGCACGGGAATGTTGAATATATGTCAAAGTTTCCGTTTGAAGGAATCTTGATGCTGAACCGAGCAGTCTCTTTCGAACCCATCCCTTGGGAATCAGAATAATCCCGGAGCCATCGTTGTTTTTGGGAACAGTATAAGTCCGCTGTGTCCATTGTTTATGGCTTGGGTCCCAGACCGTCTTTTCAATTTGAATAGTTCCTCGCGAAGACAGTTCGGGAATCTGCCTCATGCAGCTCATGGTGAATTGCGCCAATGAGTCAAAAATAACGCGTGTGGTGATATCGGAGGTAATGTCCCTATCGATTCCACGAACAAATAGAGGAAGATCTTCGATGTGTTCAAGGAGACCCACTCTAAATAAGCTATAAAGATTGGTGGTCAGCGATTCCCAGATTCGTTGGGCAATGACATCGGATGCGGCGTGACCTCTGTATCCGTGCCGTGCCATGCCAAGATGAGTCTCAGGAGGTTCCTGGATATGCTTGAGCAAATCACCTGGATCTTCGTTTCGGCTGAGCACTCGGACTGTAAGTGTTTCCAGGAATGTATCTAGGCATTTGACGGCTTGGTCCCGATAAGGGCGGGGAGATGTTCGGAGACGAACCAAGTGTGGGTCAAGGAACAGTCGAGTATCGTTATGGACATCGAGATCCTCGAATGGCACTTTCTTATCGGTAACGCCGAAGTAAGCGGTGTAATGGTCATTATGTTTTTTAGATGCCATATAGACTCCTTAATATATAAGGAACCCGACCTCATGATGCTCGGGACACTTGGGCGCCCCAAGCATTATATTGAAACAGTGTCTATCAACACTTTTCAGAGCTCAGGTTCTGATTTACCGCCTTGGCTTGCTGTAACAAGCCAAGGCTTTTTTGTTTTTCTGTAAGACAGATGCCTATGTCTTGCATTTCCCATGTTATCATAACGAGAAGAAATCTCGTTTTAAACATTGAGGAGGTATTGGCATGCTAGTCTCCTTCACCTTTGAAAATTGGAAATCGTACCGTACCGCGACTACTCTAAGCATGATTGCTGATCGTAGCCGTCAGCATAATGGGACATTGTCTTCGTCTGAATATTATCGAGGCCTTAGAATCCTTCCGATTGCCGCGGTGTATGGGGGAAATGCAGCTGGTAAGTCCAATTTGTTTGACGCCTTGCGTTTTGTACAAAAGTTTGTGGCTCTTGGAAGGCAGGATTATGCAGACATTCCTGTTGAATCGTTTGCATGGGCAGATAGGCCCAATTTGCCTTCCCGATTCAGCACTCGGATTTTGGTTCCGCAGGCTGGTGAAAATGAATTCTGCCCTGCACGAACTTTCCAGAAAGAACTGATTTATCGACTTGATTTTGCGGTAAATCGTCGCCAAGTGTGTGAAGAGTCTCTTTCTTGGTACGACTCTCAACGGAAACGCCATTTATTGTATACGCGCAATCAAGAGGGTGATATATCTTTTTCGCCGGAGTTTAAGGCAAAGATCGGGAGTGAGCAGATAAAACTGTTGCAGGTATTCGCGCGGGGGACAGGTCCCCGTCGTTTATTCCTGACCAATACAGCTGGGCAGCAGCTTGAAATTTTCAGGCATGTCTATGATTGGTTTCGCAACTCCTTGCAAACGGCCGATAACGGAATTCAGTCCCCTCGAGCTGCTGCGCTTATGAGCGATAGTGAGTATTGCGCTCGATTCGGTCGTATCCTGCACTCCTTGGGTACGGGAGTGGAAAACATACAGCTGGAACCTGTTCCCGAAGGGATGATAACTGCGGAAATTCAGAATCAGATAGCCGATTTCATGAGTCATGCTCCTGATAATGCCATGGGGCAAATGGTCGTTAACAGCGGGCTGGACGTTGCTAAGCAGATTTTTGTTCTTATTAAGCAGGACGATAATCTCTCTATTCAGCGGATCCAAACCTACCGCAATGGTGAGCCATTCGGCTTTGAGCGTGAATCTTCTGGCACGAGACGTCTTATTGAAATTCTTCCTATTTTTTTGGATCTGTGGATGCATACGGATTGCACCTGGGCTCTTGATGAAATGGAGCGAGAATTCCATACGGACATGACAAGAGAAATGCTCGATGGTTTTCTTGAAAGCTGTAATCAGCGTTCAAGGACTCAAGCGCTGATAAATACCCATGATTTAATGCTCATGGATCAGGCCCTGTTTCGGAAAGATGAGATTTATGTTGCGGAAAGAAGCGTAGACGGATGTTCGCATCTTATTTCATTGAAGGAATATGAGGGGATTCGGAATGATCTAGATTTGCGCCGTAGCTATCTTGATGGACGTTTCGGCGGTCGTCCCTCTATTGACATTGCGGCATTTGAGCAAGCAATTCACATTGGTGAGTAGGGAATGATATTTTATGGGCGCATCTCAGCTGTAGCAGTCAATTATTAAATGGTTTCCGTGCATGGATCAAATCGAAGAGCTGAGAAGATATTGCTTGGTGCTTGGAGGATTCTTGATTCGGATACTACTTAGGTGGCAATCCGATGTCTAATCATTGGATTGCCACCACCAATGTCATGGAATACAACGTCTACTGATACTTTTAGGATGGTCGAACAGCTACGAAAGTTTCCTTGTTCAGCTTTCGACAAAATGCTCGTATCTTTTTTCATCTCTCGTGTTCTCGGTTGGTGAAGATATTCAAGCTTTTTATCCATGTTGTTAATATCTTTAGCTAATAGGGTGGGTCTACTTTGTGTATGTAGCCAATTCGAATCGTGTTCTTGAATAAGAAAAGAATCTTATAAAATATGAAAAATAGGATAAGAACATAGAAAAGTGATAAGGAAGGAGAAGAAAGAGTCTAGGGTGTCGGGATAGATGATAAGCCAAAAGAACTTAACGCTAGAATTACCATGCAAGGAAAAACGTTTCCTTTTTTTTTGATTTCTTTGTTTAAAACATATGAAATATCGGTTTCTTTTACTAGATCTGAGAAGAAAGCAATGGATAATATAGTATATATTATTAACAAAATTAAGTTTGAAATTAAGTAAGATTCTTTCATTTGCTTGAATATTAGGCTATATCTAAATTTATAGAGTGTGTTATAAAAGAATATATTTATTGTTCATTATTTTGTGGCACTTTTCTCTGTGGCCGAAATTATCATATAAATTTCCTTTCGATTTTCTTGGGTTGGAATCATAGTGCTCTTTTATGAAGTAGAAATTTGGATTCTTGTTTTGATAGAGGAGTGTGGATAACGTCTAGAGTCTTGCGTATCTTCGAGTTTTGGCTCTGGTGCAGGAGGGGACAGCCTGCCAGCTAGGATGTTTCCTTAGAGATGGCTTCGCGGCCATTCGCTGGCGGTGTCATCTTCAGATGCTGGCACATCCTGTTTATACGATGAAATATCGCGAGGAACAGCCCTTGCCCTCATGCTTGAGTTTGCCTTCATCCTCCATTTTCTTAAGTAGCCGATATGCGCTGATGTAGCTCAAGCCCAACAGATTCATGACATCCGAGAAAGTCACTTCGCCGCCGTTCTTTTCTGCTAGTTCAAGTACCAATCCTCGTTGACGGGTCACTGAAATATTATTCTGTCTGACATACGCTGGTAATGTATTGTCCGTTTTGTATACCTTGGAACTCAGGATGTACGAACGAGATGCACCGCTGCCGGACGCTTCCACGATACCTGATTTCACCAAATCTTCCACGGCGCCAACTACCCGACGCTCTTCTAATCGGGAAAACTCGTGAAGCTGCGACATGGTCAGACGACGATGCTCTTTAAGCAAAGAAAGTATGATAAGCGCCCATACCGAGAGACTGTTACCTCGCCCTTTCTCCTCTTCAGACACCATTCTGATGAATGACTCGTCTGGCACGGTGCGGCGAATGAACAAATTGATCTCGGTGCTGGTGGATTGCGAATAATCGGGCATTGTGCCGCTATTGGCCAATGAACCGATGTAGATTTTATCCACGTCGCGCCCGGTCTGCTCGGCATATCCAGCGGTTTTCAGAATCAAGGGCAGTCGAGGATTCCTTGATCTAGGCTGTGCGGACAGGAGGTTGTTTCCGCTTATGCCCTCGATGAAGCCGCCCGGGTTGGAAATAGTCAGGCCATCGGCGTCAATCATGAACCGGACACTGCACAAGGTCTTGCTGCCGCTTGTAGGTACAATCCGTTGACTGTGCCTTTATCTTCGATTTTAAGATAGAGCATGCTGTCTTGTATGTTCGCGAGGGCAACGACGTTATCTACGATTTCATCGTCCGATTGCGGGCGCGTTGCTCGCTTTTGAATCCGACAGTCAGAGATTTCCGGTCTGGTGGAATCTCTTTTTCTTTCATAACCTTTCATAATTCTGACATGTAAGATTTTTCTCTTACATGTCAGAATTATGAAAGGTAAGTAAGGAAAGCGGATTCCTGTATCAATGGGGAACTCATCGGGTATTGGCTGAATCGTCCAGCAGGGGATTCAGCTGATTGCATCTCCATGCAGAGACCTTGTCCCACAGCAGGTCAAACCAGCGCCCGCGACGCCGGTCGAGGGTGGCTGCGAACAATGCCTGGCGGATGAAGTCGATCAGGGTACATGTGGTATAGATCGCCAGCAGGATGCCGAGGATCCGCAGGATTGCGAACGGCTGCTGGTACAGGTTCTGCAGATTGAACAACTTGACCCAGAGCAGTTTCTCGGATGCGGCGTAGTCGGTGATGAAGTACACGGCGAACGCGGATTGCGCGATCCGGTTGATGACGCGGCTATGGAAGGTGACGCGGTCGAACAATAGGAACACGCCGAAGCCCACCATGATGACGGGCAGTTTCCAGTCTCTGGTGATGAAGATATCCATGCTGTGTCCTAGCAGAGACAGTGTTGCGGATGCGGCGGTGTAAAGCACGAAGAAGCCGAGTCCAATACCGATTATCAGCCAGACCTGCTTGGTAGTGAACGGCTTCATATGCCACTTATAGGCGGAGATAAGGATGAACAGGTAGACGAAGGCGAATGCACCCGTGAGAGATGATGCCACATAGGGGGGGCACTGCCTAGAGTCAGGGGCACAAAGCTAGTCAACTCCCAGATGACCAGCACGGTCGCAGCCGGCGCGAGGTGGTATTCGCGGCCGAGCGCCTTCAATCCCCGGGCCAGGAAGGGGAGCAGCGCCAGGAAGATGGAGTAGGCGGTGGTGTACCACCACACGCCCGTGCTCAATGGCATGACGCTTTTCACTATGAGTTTCATGCTGAGGTCGGCTCGGTCGAACACGAGGTAGAACGCTACAAGGTACAGACTCCAGAACAGGAGCTCGCGTTCCATGATCCACACGCGTTTCAGGTTGAATTTGATGGTCTGCTCCCTGTCGAGGAAGAACCATGCGGAGATGGAAAAGAAGATGACCGCGCCGACTTTGCCGCCGCCGGCCATGACGAGTTGGAAGAAGATCCGCTCCGGCCCCAAGGGGAGTTTCAGCACGTCATATCCGTTATGGACGATGAAGTGATGGGCGAGGACCATGAACATCGCGATGATGCGCAGCAGTTCGATGCTGGAATTCCTCTGCCCCCCCCCTATTTGCGATTCGGGAAGGCGAGTTCTAGTGAATCTCATACCTGCAAAACCGCAAATCGTATTACTTGATGCCGGAACTGTATCCTGGATATCAAAAATAGCTTCGGGGGTTCAGAAGAACCCCCGAGCGGACAACGATCATAAGCATGCCTGCTTAAGCTCATCGTCTTTACAGTATACGCTTCGATACCTTAAGAGTCAAAGTACCCATTATCTATTTGTAAGTGCAACATCCTTGTTCTCGGCTGATTCTAGCAGTTCGTCGGCGAATGCCTCGGCGGGGGTGCGCTAGCCGAGCACTCGCATGGGCCTGTTGTCGGTTTCCTCGACGATCTCCTGCAGTTCGCGTGCCATGGAGGGGGCGATGGGCGTGCGTTTGGGCAGGTGGCGGCGGATCATGCCGTTCCTCTTCCGACAGGTGCGAATACACCTGGCCCAAGGCGCAACACCCCTCCGTTTGGCTATCCGGACAATCTCCAATCTAACGGGTGCTGCACTTTCAATTAGACAACGGGCGTATGCGCACTCTTTATCGGCATGATAGAGAGTAGCGAATTGTGATTCTCGCAATCTAAAGGGAATTGATGTTGTTTTTTCCTCGATTCATTATTGTGCAGACAGCCCATATGAACAGTGGAATTGCATAGAATGCGTATGATTCAAACTGAATATATAGGTATGCGAGAAGAATGAACCAGCATATGTTCCGTCGGCTCCATCCATGATGGACCGCTACGTGTGCTAATATCAAGAGCAAGAAGGCCAAAAAGCAAAATAGACCAAATTCGGTAATGAAGCTGGCATAGATGCTCATTGTGAAAGTATCCGCTGGGGGATTTGCTAAACCATCGATTTCGGTATTGGGCGCACCGCCATGGGCGTCATACCATTGGCGGGCACCGGCGTAACCAGTACGCACTGCATTAGAGATATTGCCTGCGCCCCATCCAAACATGAAGTGAGATAGATCATGTTTCCATGACCACATGGGAGCGAGCATATGGAAGATTCTTGCACTCATCGATCCGTCACCAGCAAGTAATCCATTGGTGGCTAAAGAGTTTAGACGCGGATTGATGATAATTGCGCTCAATCCACCTGCTCCAAGAAGTCCTAAAGCACCGACGAACCCAGCTGTTGCCTTACGTGAGTGGAAGTTGATTGTCGCTATCAGCCAGATAAATGTAGCTACCACTGTATCCAGTATGATTCGGGTGCCGGAGCCCATCGCAATTGCTCCAGCGGCAAATATCGGTATCAATATGCCAATCTTGCGGTCGCGGGTCAGCCAGAAAACTGGCAGGAGTACGCCGAACAGATGCATGCCGATATAGCTAGGTTCTGCGAACATGAATTGAGGACGAACGCTCGCATAGTTTCTATACAGAGCACCCCAAAAATATGCTCGTACTGGCTGCCAGTTCAGACGTCGTTCTAAAGCGATATATTGCAGTATCCCAATGAGGAATGCCACTACATATGCGGTGAATAGCGTAGTTAACAATGTTCGTACAGGTACACGTTTAATGCGGATCGCGATGTCGAGCGAAGCCAAGCACGCCAGCCCTAACAATATGGAGATGAATGACTTTGCGGTTGCGCTGGCGTGTATTCCATATGACTGCCAGCCGTATACGGATGTGAGCACTAGTAGCAGGGGAAAGAGGAAGAACGGCAGGAAGCGGCGTGCGGTATCGCGCAAGTATCGCCAGTTGATGATTGTGTACAGGGTGAACAACCAGGGGGAGATTGGCGTCCAATAGGGGAGTGGAATGCCAATTTTTGTGCCATCAAATGGCAGCATGGCCACTGCGGCAAACATCAACATGTCTGATGGGGTGATGGTGATACGAGTCAGCGTCTCGGTCATTGCCCCACGCTGTAGCGCGGGGCAATGACCGGAGTTTCTGCGTTTTTCTTGAACTGACTTGTTGCCGAGCTGCGTATTGTTCGGTGTGGACATACTTGGTTCCCTCCCATATCCTCCGTGAGAACTGTACCAGTTGCATGTGTGGGTGAGGTGATGGGGGTTCGGTCAACCGTTCACTTTCATGAAGTACTTTTAAACTCCCGCCAAGTAATTGGCAGTCGCTTACAAAAACTGAATAATCTATGGGCCAATCAGCCGTTTAGATCCTCTCCGTGGGGCTGGTGCATGTATTGTTCAACCCAAGCCATGCTGGTTTTTGGGGAAATTAAAAGCCTGAATTATCATTAATTCGAAATCCAGGCTTTTACAGTATTCGTATAATCGCGAATTAAGCAGAAATCACTCAGCCTTCTTGCGGCCGCGGCGCTTCATGGTGCCGGCAGTGGCGTTTGCGACATCAAAAATCACGGTCTTGTCTTCCGGGTAAGCAGTGCCGTTGACGGAGGCGAAAGAGACCTCGCCTTCTGGAGCTTCGACAAGCGTGAAGTACTTGGAAATTGCTTCAACAAGCACAGCATTCTTGATACTTACAGACGTAGTCTGCTTGCCCTCACCCTTGCTGAATTTCACGGCATTATCCGCCTTAGCGGTAGTCGGCGTGACGGCAATTTGTCTGGTTTTATCGTTAATAAGGATCTTAACTTGTGCTGGAAAATTCAGCACTTCTGCGGTGGCCTTATTAAAACGTACAACGGAATCGGTAACAGTCATTACCGTTTTGCCAACGGGCTTAACTAGCTGAACTTCTTCGAATCCTTGAAGCAAGGATGCCATAATATACTCCTTCACACTGCATAAATATTACTGACAATTTTGATTGTAATGAATGATAATTTGAATTGCAATTTTATATATCACATTCTCAATTTCAATTCATAATATGGAATAGGGAAATAGTGCTGTCGCAAAATATTTAGTGAGAATACACTGTGATTGCGATTGTGTACAGTTATTCTGCAGTCGTATCAAGGGTTTTGGTCATTGTTCACAAGGATACAAAAGCTCGAGAAGTTCCCCGGTAGGTGCTAAATTATAGACCATCTGTGAAAATTTCCCGAAGAGGTAAGGAAGAACATTGAGCATCGCTGATTTGCTGCAGATTGTTCGCAAGCATCTCGCGTCTGCGATTATCTCGTTCGTGGTGGTGTTTGCTGCAGTCGCAGCTGTCACGTTCATCATGCCGCCGAAGTACACGGCTACGGCTGAAGTGTTCGCCACGTATGCCGGTCAGTCCGGCGAGACGCAAACCACCAACGATATGAGCTCGGGTGCCAATTATTTGAATACCCAGATCACGACGTATCCGGAACTGGTGAAGACCGAAGCCGTGCTCCAGCCCGTCATTAAGGACCTCGGTCTGGATATGACCACGACCGATCTTGCCGGCGTGGTGACCGCTACGAACCCCCCGAACACATTCATGGTGGACATCTCGGCGGAAGTCGGCGATCCGCAGCAAGCGGCCGACATCGCCAACAGCGTGGCGAAGAACCTGGCCGATCAGATTTCCTCCGACCTGTACAACAACTCCTCCTCTTCTAATGGCTCTCCCATCAAGCTTACCGTGGTGCAGAAGGCTCAGACTCCTACCAGCCAGAGCTCCCCGAACATTCCGCTGTACCTGGCCGTGGGCCTGATTTTCGGCATCATCGTGGGCGTCGGCGTTGCCCTGCTGAGGGACATCCTCAACACCAAGGTGGACTCCACCGATGACGTGCGCGAACTGACCCACGCTTCTTCGCTGGGTACTGTGCCACAGGCTACGATTCTTGACGACAGCCGTCCGGTCATAGTCGCTCAGCCAGCTGGTAGCGAGGCTGAGGAATTCCGCCGCATCCGCACGAACCTTTCGTTCCTTACCACCACCGCTACGCAGGGTCATGGCCGACTGCTGGTCATCAGCTCTACCAATCCGTCCGAAGGTAAAACTACGGTTTCCGCCAATGTTGCCGTGGCTCTCGCCGAGGAAGGCAAGAGCGTACTGTTCATCGATGCCGATCTGCGCCACCCGTCCGTGGCCCACAAACTCGGCATCGAAGGCCATGTGGGCCTGTCTCACGTGCTGTCTCGCCAGGCATCCCCGGCCGATGTCATTCAGAAGTATTGGAAGCCGAACCTGCACATCATGCCGGCCGGTAAGCGTCCGGCTAACGCCAGCATCTTGCTGAACTCCGATCTCATGAAGGAAATGGTCGAGCGGGCCCTCACCCAGTACGATTACGTGATCATCGATACTGCTCCGCTGTCCGTTGCCAGCGAAGCCACCGTGTTCGGCCGTATGGCCGGCGGTCTGGTGCTCGTGACTGGTAAGGGCGTAGTGGAGAAGAAGGAGCTGGAGAACACCGCTACGGCTCTGCAGGCCGCTGAAGTGCCGATTCTCGGCTTCATCTTCAACTTCGCTGATCCGAAGAAGATACACTCGAAGAACTATTACTACTACTATTACGAGGACGGCAACAAGCGCAGCTCTCATAAGGGTGCCAAGAGCAAGGGCAAGAAGAAAGCCCGCAAGTAATAGTTTGGCGTTTGCCGATCGTCTTGCAATATGAACCGTGCGGTACTTCTGTGCCGCACGGTTTACTGTTATAAGACTGAGTTGTTGGATTTATGGTGCTGGCTGTATATCGAATAGTAAAGAATTGTGACATTCTTGAATACCAGCTGGCACGCTCGGCATAGGGCTGGATAAACTGACAGTTTGGAATGACTTCAATGATGCAAAGGAATGAGAAGAGCATGGGAGCAGACGAACGCCCTGAACCGAACGCGGAATCTGGTTCCTCTACGTCGCCGGCTCGCGGCGATATCGTCGATACCTGCTGGGACATACCGCCTATCTCGTTTGACGAGAACGCAGGCAGCGCTGCGCCGGGTGACGGCAACAGTACTGGTGCTGTTGCGGATGGCTCTCAATCTGCATTCCCCAGCTTTGACGAAGTAATGGAATGGCCCGCTGCGGGTGCGGCGAATACTGGTGGCGGTGCCTCTCCCTTTTCCGATGCTGCGGCTACTCCTCCGATGACTTTTGCGGCGCCTGATACTGCGGAGAGCGCTCAGTCGCCTCAGCGGGATGACAATGCGACGCTGTCGCTTTTTGCGCCGGTTCCTGAAGCCAAGCCGCAACGTGATAGTGCCATAGACGATTTGAGCATCGATTTCAGTGCCATCGAACAGAATCCCGAGCCGGTGGAGGAGCCGGAAGAAGACCGTGTGGCAGGGACTCCTCGCGGTGGCAAGGGCGGCAAGAAGAGGACCAAGGGCATTATCATTTCGGTGATTGCTGCGCTGGTGGTGATTGCAGCGATCATTGGTGGTGTATGGTACTGGCGTTCCAGCGAGCAGCGTCAGGAAAGCCATCAGCTGCATCAGGATGCGTTGACAGCATGTGCTGAGGCCGTGGACCAGAATTCCACCGCTCAGAAGGCGCTGGCCAAGGCGTTGGCTGATACCAAGAGCGCTCAAAGCATTACGGCTGATCAAGTGGCTGACGGTGCGACCATAGATACGCTGAAGAAGGCAGTCGCTGCGGTAAAGAACGTGAAAGCGGTGGAGTGCAAGACTTCAGCTTCTACGTCGGACCTCAAGGAATATGCCAAGACGGCCACTAGCCAGACCAAGACCGCCAAGAAGAACGCCACTGCGATTACTGCCGCGGCAAAGGCCGTGACGGACAGCAAGAACGCCAAGGATCAGGCTAACGCCCAGCAGGCGTTGCAAGGCAAGATCGCCGAGGCTCAGACTTTGCTGGACAACAGCCTGTATGCCGTCGACGATAATTCAACGCGAGTGACGCTGGAAAGCGACATCGCCAACGCCAATACCGTGCTGTCCCAGCAGGGCACTGACGTAAAGGCCATGCAGGATGCCGTCAACACGTTGACTGCGTCCATGGATGCAGTCAACACGTCCATGGCCAACTACAGCGCAGCTGTTGAGGCTCAGCAAGAAGCAGCGCGGCAGAAAGCTCTGAATGATTATTATGCACGATTAAGGCAGCAGCAGTTGTTGCAGCGGCAACAGCAAACACAGTCAGACGGTACAGACGATCCGGGGACAGGTGGCCAGGCGGCTGATCAGGGGACGAAACCGAAAGATGATCCGGAACCGAAAGATGAGTCGAAGTAGTAAGTTATCGTGCTCTAGCCTAAATTGTCAAAGGAACCGCGAATAACAGTAGTGCGCATTTCCACCATTTGCTGTTGCAAACCAGCTCAATATACGCGTGCTTTGTGCCGCTATGCCGTCACGGATTCGCATAATCAGTTGTGGAGGGCACTTCGTATGACACGGTAAAAGTGATCTCTAGGGCGTTGCATAATGCAAGGATTCGGCTGATAAGGCGCAGAAATGCTGATGCCGGTCCCCGATGATTGGGAACCGGCATCATGCGTATGAGTTCGCTCGGCGTTTGGGCCGGGTTTCACTCAGCCTTCTTACGGCCGCGGCGCTTCATGGTGCCTGCAGTGGCGTTGGCGGCGTCGAAGATCACGGTCTTGCTGTCTGGGTAGGCGGTGCCGTTCACGGACTGATAGGAGACTTCGCCTTCGGGGGATTCCGCCAAGGTGAAGTCTCCTTGCGGCGCGGAACCTGTTGTGTACGTGTTGATTTGGCTGGCTTAGTAGCTCTTGTGCGCCTGCCAATACGCGTACGCGCCGGAAATCGAGCCATAATGGCCGTTGCAATAATTCACAAACCACTTGAACTGGGTCTGGTAGTTGGTCTGCCAGTCTGCACCTGCGGAAGCCATCTTGCTGCCCGGCAGCGCCTGCGGCAGGCCATAAGCACCTGAAGACGGGTTCGTGGCGGTGGGGCTCCAGCCGGATTCGTGGCTGATGATGAAGTTGGCGGCGGTGAAGTCGGCCTCGGAGTAGCCGTTGGAAATCAGGTAGTCATGCGCCCAGGACTGAATCTCGCCGGCCGGCGTGGTGGTGCCGAGGCTGGCGGCGCTGGGCGAAGACACGGTGGCAGTGCCCACCAGAATCACCTTATCGACCGGAGCCTTCTTGACCCAGGAGGTGAACACATTGGAGGAAATGACCTGATCTCCGGAGCGGGTTACCAGAGACGTGGTCTCCAGCACGCCCTTCTCGCCTTCGGTCTCGACCTTCTCCTGGCCCTTGGGCAGGCTCGAGGTCTCCTTGCGCACTTCATTGAAGGCGATTTCGGTGTCGGTGGTCTTCACCGTGGTGTTGGCGCGGTTGATGGAAATGACTGTGGACTCGCTGACCTTGGAATCCAGGCTCGGAGTCACGCTGTCTTCCGGATCGAGGACGATATCGCCGGTTTCCAGCACATCCTTGACGGTGGTCATGTTGGCTTTTTCGCCGAGAACCACGCGAGACTTGCCATTGACCTTGACTGTCACGTAGGTGGTGCTCTTGAGCGCGCCGCGGGATGCCGAACGGGAAGCCGCACCATCAGTGGCGGAGAATGAGGTTGGGGTGATGGAAGGTGTAGCGGTGCTCGACTGATAGAAGTCGCGGGATATAACGCCTGCAGTGGCAATGAGACCCACTGCGGCCACGGCCGCCGCGATCTTCGCCCACTGGCCCCGAGACAGGGTTTTGACGAATGAGGTCCGCTCAGCGTGCTTCGACATTGCGCTCCTTGGTTGGGTACACACTGCTTTCCATCATAGGACGTTGAGTGGATGAATAAAAAAACCGTGGTGGGTGTTCGACCCGCCACGGATGGCATATGTAGTAGTTAGCAGTGCAAGGAAGCGCTATATATGGGCTTTTCCGCGCTTCCGTTGCCGCAGTGTGATAAGGCTTACTGCTGCTCCTGCGCTGCCTGCTGTGCTTTGGCGGCGGCCAGATCCAGCGCCTTGGCCTGGGCGATGAGGTCGTCCAGATCGGCGGCCTGCAGCGCGCCGGCCTGCTGGAAGATGACCTCGCCCTGCTTGG
>OGXL01001305.1_pt1 | contig 20980 bp, 29 predicted proteins | sample 1576311 | NCBI WGS metagenome assembly OGXL01 (sample SAMEA3541564, study PRJEB24748) | human gut metagenome | biome: human gut; feature: human-associated habitat; material: faeces | place: China | collected 2012 | reverse complement strand
GGGATATTATAGCATATTGCATACGTATATAAAAATACATATAATATATGAAGAAACATATAAAAAAAGTATGATAAAAAAGGCGCCTCCATCAGGGATGCGCTGATAAGGAGGAAATTGCGTGGATATTAAATCGCTGAAGTATTTTCTGACGGTGGTGCAGGAGGGCACGATCACCCGGGCGGCGAAAAAACTGTGCATCGCCCAGCCGCCCCTGAGCAGGCAGATACGGCTTCTGGAGGAAGAACTGGGGGTTACTTTATTTCTGCGGGGAAAGAAGAAGATCCAGCTGACGGAGGAAGGGAGATTCCTCAAGCAGCAGGCGGAGGAGATCATCGAGCTCATGGAGAAGACCCGGGAGCAGATGGGCAGACTGGGAGGCGGCGTGCATGGACTTGTATCTGTGGCAGCAGTGGAGTCCTTCGGTATCGGCCTTCTGTCAGAGATGGTGGAGACGTTTCACAGAGAGTATCCCCAGGTACATTTCCAGATCTGGTGCGGAAACAGCGATGAAGTCCGTGACAAGCTGGAGAGGGGGCTGGCAGATGTGGGAATCGTGCGGGCGCCGGTCTACATGGAACAGTGTGAGCAGATCTTTCTTCGAAGTGAGCCCTGGGTGGCAGCCATGAGCCGGCGACATCCCCTGGCAGCAGAAGAGGGGGATGAGGTGCGGCTGGAGCAGCTTGGCGGGGAGACGCTGATGATCCCTGTCCGTGCATCGCTGCAGGAGGAGATCAACCACTGGTTCAATGAAATCGCCCAGGACAGAGAGATCCTCTGCTATTATAATTCTTCTGCCTCCATGTTGCCGCTGGTGGAGCGGGGCATGGGCATCGCCATCTGCCCGGGGGCTGCCAGATACTTTGCCGGGGGAGAGGGGATCATTTACAAGACGATCGTGAAACCCAGGAAAGAGTCACGGCTGTATATGGTCAGGCGGAGATACCAGATGCTGCCGCAGGCTGCCGGAGCTTTCTGGGATTTCGCAGGCAGAAAATTCTGCGGTGTGGGCGATCTGCTGTGAGTGAATGAAAATGTATGCATAAATTCGAAATAAATATTCTCGAACTTATACTTGTATACATGTATAACAAAGAAGATACGCATTGTTTACAACACCCTTTCCGTTTGGGAGGGTGTTGTGTGTGAATATATATACAAAGCAGTGAGGTGTAAAAATGAAAGTTGGTATTTTAAAGGACATCAAGGTGGGCTAGAACAGAGTCATTGCGACTCCTGTGGAGATCGCCAGTCTGAAAGCGGACGGACACGAGGTGTACGTGCAGAAAGGCGCAGGACAGAAGGCAGGCTTCCCGGATGAGAAGTACGCGGCAGCAGGCGCTGTCATGGTGGACACAGCAGAGGAAATCTACGGAACCTGTGATTTTGTGGCAAAGGTAAAAGAATTTGAGCCGTCTGAGTACAATCTGCTCCGGGAAGGACAGATCGTGTTCACCTGTATCCATCCAGCCGCACACCCGGAGGAGGTGCAGGCGCTTCTTGACAAGAAGGTCATCGCGTTTACGGCGGAGGACTCCCACAGATACGGTTCCCCCAACTGTGAGGCGGCAGGAAAGCAGGGAGCCCTTATGGGTCTTGAGTCCATGCTGACCATCAACGGAGGAAAAGGAAAGTTTGTCAGCGGCCTTGGCGCAGCTCCCGGCATGAAAGTGCTGATCCTGGGAGGAGGCACAGTGGGACAGGCTGCCCTCAGCGTCCTGCACGCCCTGGGAGCATGGGTGACTGTGGCGGATATCAACATCGGACTTCTGCGCACGCTTCAGAGCCAGTACAACCAGAGCATCAATACCATGATTTCCAGCAGGGAAAATATTGCCGCTATCCTGCCGGAGACAGATATGATCCTGAACTGCGTGAAATGGCCCAAGGGAAATACAGAGTATCTGGTGACAAGGGAGATGGTACGCAGCATGGAGCCGGGGTCTGTCCTTGTGGACATCAGCAATGACGAGCAGGGAGCCATCGAGACCTTCCACGAGACCACACATGAAAATCCGAGATACGTGGAGGAGGGCGTGGTTCACTACTGCGTAAGCAATATTCCGGGAGCCATCGCAAACTCCACATCCGTGGCCTACGCAGCGTCCGTGCTTCCGCATTTCCGGAGCATTCTGAACAATGGTGTGGCACAGGCCTGTGCAAAAGATGGATTCTTAAGAAGAAGCCTTACAACATACAAAGGCTATCTGACCCATGAGGAGACAAGCGCTCTGCAGAACCGTCCGTGGATCCGTCCCGAGGACATTCTGGGTATCGCGGACCAGAAACTGGATCCGGCGCCGCCGGCAACGGTGACAAGATCCGACAATTTTATCAGTCTGTAATGCATGTACAGCAAAGGAAAAATAAGAGAGAAATGAGGTAACACCATGGAGACAATGGGATTTATTTCCGTCATTCCGGCAATACTCGCGATTGTATTGTCCTTTATCACAAGAAATACGATCGTCTCCCTGACGATCGCCTGCATTGCGGGAACGCTGCTGGCAGGACAGGGGATCTTCGGCTTTCCCACGCTTCTGCAGAACAGCCTGGGAACAACCAGCTTTTCCTGGGTTATGCTGCTGAATACATTTATCGGCATTTTGGTGGCTTACTTCCAGAAGACAGGTGCCATCCAGGGATTTTCCCAGAAGGTTCATGAGAAAAACTTAAGCCGCAGAGGCGCCCAGCTCATGGCCTGGGTACTTGGTATCTTTATCTACTTCAGCGATTCCTTCAGCCCGCTTTTTGTCGGTTCTGTTATGAGGAGCATCACTGACAAGGCGAAGGTTTCCCGTGAGAAGCTGGCCTACATTGCGGATTCCACATCTGCTCCGGTAAGCGTGCTGATGCCCATTACCGGCTGGGCGGCGTACCTGATGGGCCTGGCTGTGGGCGTGGGTTGTATCGCCACTACAGAGGATGCATTCCGTCTTTTCCTGCGGGCTATCCCGTTTAACTTTTATCCTATTTTTGCCGTGCTTTTCGTAGGGCTTCTGGCCTCCGGCATCATTAAGGATTTTGGCCCCATGAAAAAGGCGGAGAAGCGGGCCTGGGAAGAGGGAAAAGTGATCCGTGACGGAGCCACTCCTCTCATCGGGAAAGAGCTGACGGACATGCAGCCCTATCCGGGACTGAAGCCGAGAGTTGTGCTGAATTTTATCCTTCCTGTCTTTGTGATCATCGGCATTTCTCTTTGTGGTGATCATCATGACGATCAGCATGATGATCCAGGGCATTCCTTTCAAGGAAGTTATGAACACGCTGACAGACGGCGTGAAGGGAGCCATCCCTGCTGTCATGCTGCTGGCTCTGGCCTACTCAGTCAATGAGCTGAACAGTGAGATGGGAACAGCCAACTACATCATCTCTCTGACAGAGGACTTCCTGACACCACACATGCTGCCGGCCGTGATTTTTGCCGTGGCGGCCATCATGTCTTTTGCCACAGGATCTTCCTGGGGAACATTTGCCATCTGTATGCCTATCGCACTTCCGCTGGCATTCAGCTTTACGGACAACCAGATGAGCCTTCTCATTGTGGCATGCTTCGCAGCAGTGGCAGGCGGCGGTGTGTTCGGAGACCACTGTTCCCCGCTGTCAGATACGACCGTTCTCTCCTCCACAGGAGCGGCTTCGGATCATATCGATCACGTGAAGACCCAGCTTCCCTACGCACTGATCTGCGGTCTTCTGGCCTTCATTGCCTACCTGATCATTGGTATTTTCTTTATTCAATAAAACAGCTATAAGACAAAAAGACAGCGCCGGAGTTTCAGTAAAGCTCCGGCGCTGCTTTTTGCTTATTCCGTTTTTCCGATCTGTTTTCCGATCTGATTGACGTAGGTTGAAAGCCCCGCTACAAGGATTCCCTGAACCAGTGCGGTGAATACAGACATGGCTACTTCCTGACCGGTGCGAAGGGGGCTGGTGGCCAGCACCCAGACCGCGCACAGGACAATGCCGATGGCTCCCAGTATAAAGGGGATATACTTGTCTTTGAGCGTCTGGATCTGCTTGAGCCATACGCCGATAAAATACAGGATGACGGTGACGATCATCAGTTCCGGTTTTATATAACTGGTGAGCTGTTCCATGTTATACTCCTTCAGAGTGTCTGTTTTACAATGCTCTGGTTCAGTATATGCAAGGAACGAGAGGAGGGTGAACATCTGTCTGACCACAGATCCTGAGTTACAGAAAAAAGCGGGGTTTTCCGGCTGCTCCGAAACCCCGCTTCTGCAATGGAGCATACGGGATTCGAACCCGTGGCCTCCACAATGCGAATGTGGCGCGCTCCCAACTGCGCTAATGCCCCATAAGGAAATTATACCACTTCAGATAGAGAAATCAAGAAAATGTACCGGAAAATTTTGTGATCAGACAGGAAGTATGATACGTAAAATGCATTGCAATTTCCGTGAAAAAATAATATAATTTCTTTATATTTATCATAAAAGACAGACAAAAAAAGGTCTTAAAAGCTATAGAGGCGTAAAGGAGAAAGAGCGATGAAAAAAAGAGTAGTAGTTGCATTAGGACACAGAGCGCTGGGGAACACACTGCCGGAGCAGAAAGAGGCGGTGAAGAGGACGGCTGTCGCTATTGCAGATCTGATCGAGGAAGGGTATCAGGTGGCTATCACCCACAGCAACGCACCCCAGGTGGGAATGATCCACACTGCCATGAACGAATTTGGAAAGGTACATCAGGATTACACACCGGCTCCCATGTCCGTATGTTCAGCCATGAGCCAGGGATATATTGGATATGATCTTCAGAACGCGATCCGGGAAGCCCTGCTCAACAGAGGGATTTACCGCACAGTCAGCACCATCCTGACTCAGGTAACTGTGGATCCTTATGACGAGGCTTTCTACACACCCACCAAGGTGCTGGGACGGTACATGACAGCTGAGGAGGCCAACGAGGAGCGAAAGAAAGGCAATTATGTGATCGAGGAGGCGGGCAAAGGATTCCGGCGCGTTGTCTCTGCGCCAAATCCGGTGAGCATCGTGGAGATCGATGCCATCAAGGCGCTTGTTAATGCGGACCAGGTGGTCATCGCATGCGGCGGCGGCGGAATTCCGGTTATGGAGCAGGATCACCGTCTGAAAGGAGCCAGCGCAGTGATCGAGAAAGATCTGGCGGCTGGAAAGATGGCGGAGGAGATTGATGCAGATGAGCTGATCATCCTGACGAGCGTGGAGAAAGTCCACATCAATATGAACACACCGCAGGAGTCCGAGTTGGGAGAGATCTCCCTTGCCCAGGCAAAACAATATATGGAAGAGGGGCATTTCGGCGTGTATAATATGCTTCCCAAGTTCAAGGCTTCTGTAGAGTTCATCGAAAAGCGTGAGGGAAGAAGCGCTCTGATCACATCCTTTGACAAGCTGAAAGATGGTCTGAAGGGAAAAACCGGCACGATCATACGGTAAACCGCAGACGCAGGTGTGTGAAGAAGAAAAAGAATGAGTAGGATATTGAGCCTGGCCGTGGAGGAACACGGCCGGGATTTTTTATGCCGGGAAATGTTAAAAAGATAACAGGTAACGTAATACTTTTTAAAAGTATTACGTCCGAAATAAATAATTGTAAAATACACTTTACATTTTGTGTAAAGTTGACTATACTTAAAATGTAAAGCAAACTATACGATTGTGAAGGGAATGTCAAGCCTATGAAGACTCAGATTCAGGAACTGCGCAAGAAATACAAGCTTTCCCAGGAGGAGCTTGCTCTGGCGGTGGGGGTCACCCGACAGACGATCATTTCGCTGGAGAGGGAGAAGTACACGGCGTCCCTCGTGCTGGCCTATAAGATTGCCAGATATTTCGGGGTGACCATCGAAGATGTGTTTGATTTTTCAGAAGTGGATGAGGAGGAGATGTGAGATGAAGGAGTACAGAGCAAAGTTAAAGCGGCAGATCATATGGATGACAGCCGGGATCCTTTTTTCCTGCATGGTCATTGTGATCTGCTGCGTCAGTGCTGTGCAGCTGGGGGCGGACGAGCATGAGGCCAGCTTTATGAGAGGATTTCAGAGCGGCCTGTTCTTTGCCTGGGCAGCCATCGCTGTCTATGGGATCGTGGTAAATGTCCGGGCGCTGCGTGATGACAAGCGTCTGCGGGCACTATACATCAAGGAGCATGACGAGCGGCTACAGGCCATCCAGAGGGAGTCGGGACGGGCGGCCTACTGCATCAGTCTGTTCGGACTTCTGACAGCAGCCATTGCGGCAGGATTTTTCAGCATGACCGTGTTTGCGGCGCTGATCGGAGCCGTGCTCTTTGTCAGTGTGGCGGGACTGGGAGCAAAGATCTGGTTCCATAGAACGATGTGACGCGTGCCCGTGTAATATGGCCTGGGAAATTGTGTAAAATTTAAGGAAAAAGTATTGACAAATTTTCGGGGGGGGGTATATTATTGTGTTAAATCAATAGTACAGATATTTGAGGCAATAAATAAGAGAAAAGGATCATCCCTCGGGAGGAAAGGAAATAAGGCTATGATTGAGATCAGAGATCTGACAAAAGTGTACAGACTGAACAAAAAACAGATGGCTGAGTCCCACACGAAAAATCCAAAAAAGACAGCTGTGGACCATCTCAGCCTGACAGCAAAAAAAGGTGAGATCTACGGGCTTTTAGGACCCAACGGGGCCGGGAAGACAACTACTTTGAGGTGTATTTCCACTATCATAAGGCCCACCAGCGGTGAGATCTACGTGGACGGACATGAGGTGCAGAAAGAACCGGAGGCAGTCCGCAACAGCATCGGTTTTCTCACAAGCGACATCAAGCTGGATGACCAGTTTGACGCGGACTATATGTTCCGCTTCTTTGGCCGGCTCCACAAAGTGCCGGAGGATGTGCTTAAGAAGCGCAGGGACGAACTGTTTGACTACTTTGGTATCAGCGAGTTTGCCCACAAGAAGATCAAGGAGCTGTCCACAGGTATGAAGCAGAAGGCGGCCATTGCTGTCAGCCTTGTACATGACCCGGATATTGTCATTTTTGATGAGCCTACCAACGGGCTGGATATTATCACAGCCAGAAATGTGACGGATTATCTGAAAAAGCTGCGGGATGACGGCAAGCTGGTCATCATCTCCACACATATCATGTCTGAAGCCCAGAAGCTCTGCGACCGGATCGGCATGATCATAGATGGGAAAAAGGAGGCGGAGGGCACCCTGGATGAACTCCTGACAAAGACATGCACCAATGATCTGGAGGATGCTTTCTTCCAGATCTACTCAGCGCGAAAGGGGGTCATGTAAATGCTGAACGGTATCAAGCAGATATTTGGCAAAGAGATGACCAGGATACTGAAGGACAAGAAGATGGTCTTTTCTGTCTTCCTTCTCCCGGTCCTGATCATGGTGGTCCTGCTCACGATCATCAACAATCTGGCAGGCCAGATGCAGTCCGATATAGAGGAGCATAAAGCCATCGTCTGGATGCAGAACGAGCCAGACAGCTTTGAGACGTTCCTTGCATCGGCGGGGGCGGAGTATGACATCCGGACCATCGCTTCTGACAGCGACAGAGGGGAGGCAGAAGATGCGATCCTGAACGGGGATGCAGACCTTCTCATCGAGTTCCCGGTAGACTTTGACGCAATGATCGCCGGCTTCCAGGAGGGAGATGCAGTTCCCCAGATCAAGACCTACTACAACCCGTCGGAGGAGTATTCCTCACAGGCGTACCAGGAAATCTCCGTGGGCGTGCTGGAGTCTTATCGACAGACCCTGCTTGCCGGCCGGGTGGGTAATCCGGATGCCATCACAGTATTTACCGTGAATTCGGACAATGACGACATGGTGATCCAGGATGACGAGAAGGCCAGCGGCCAGGCCCTCGGCATGATGCTTCCTTACTTTATCACCATCCTTCTCTTTGCGGGCGCCATGGGAATCGGGACAGATATGATCGCCGGGGAGAAGGAGAGAGGAACCATGGCAAGCCTGCTGGTAGCGCCTGTGAAACGGTCCTCTATCGTCCTTGGAAAAGTATTTGCCCTGATGGTAGTGTCGGGCATTTCTTCTCTGGTTTATGTGGCAGGCATGGTGATCTGCACCCCCTTTATGATGGACTCCATGACCGGCATGGATGAGGCCCTCAACCTGAACCTGGGGCCGGACCAGATCCTTATGCTTGGGCTGCTCCTTGTGGCTATCGCCTTTCTGTACTCAGCCGTGGTGGCTCTCATCTCTGTCTTTGCAAAGACGACAAAAGAGGCCAGCAGCTACATTATGCCGGTATATATGGTGGTGTTGGTAGTAGGTCTTCTTACTATGTTCCGGATGGGAGACGGAGGTCCCTGGGACTACTACATCCCGTTCTACAACAGCGCCATTGCTCTCCAGGCGATCCTGAGCCATGAGCTGACCATGTCCCAGTACCTGATCACCCTTGTGGAGACACTTGCGCTGGGCGGTATCCTGACGGTGCTGATCGCCAGGGCATTCAACAATGAGAAAGTCATGGCTCTGTAAGAGAAAAACAAAATCGAATAGCAGCAGCCAGGACAGCGGATAAAAGAGCCTTGTGCTGTCACCGGACACTTTGCGTCTGCATAAGATGAAAGGGGAGGTGACAGCATGAGGCTCTGTGATTTTCAGCAGAAAGAAGTGATCAATGCCTGCGATTGCCGGAAGCTTGGCTATGTGGCAGATCTGGTATTTGACGAATGTACAGGCTGCATCGAGTCAGTGATCGTCCCCCGGGGAGGACTTCTGTGCGGATGGTTTGGGGATGACGGAGAGTATGTCATCCCCTTTGACTGTATCCGGAAGATCGGACCGGACATCATCCTGGTGGAGATCCATGAAGAAAAAAGGCGCAGGCCAAAGTAATAAATTGACAAGTCCGGCCGGAGGGATATATACTTGTCTTGAATATCAAGAAAGGACGGAATGACCAAGATGAAATGCCCATATTGCAACCATCCGGATACCAGAGTCATTGACTCCAGGCCGGCAGATGACGGTAATTCCATCCGCAGAAGACGCTCCTGCGATGTCTGCGGAAAGCGGTTTACCACCTATGAAAAAGTAGAGACCATTCCACTGATCATTATTAAGAAGGACAACAACAGGGAACAGTACAACCGCGGAAAGATCGAAACGGGCATTCTGCGGGCGTGCTACAAAAGACCTGTGTCTGCAGCGGAGATACAGAAGTGTATTGACAGAGTCGAGACAAAGATCTTTAGCCTGGAAGAAAAGGAGATCCCCAGCAGCACGATCGGCGAGATCGTTATGGATGAGCTGAAAAAGCTGGATGAGGTGGCTTACGTCCGGTTTGCGTCTGTGTACAGGGAATTTAAGGATGTGAACACCTTTATGGATGAGATCAAGAAAATACTGGACAGAGGAAATGCGTAAGACAATGGACTATCAGCGGATTTTGGAAGGCATACTTGACATAGGAGAAGCTATGCTCTGCAGCGGAGCGGAAAATTTCAGGCTGGACGACACCATGTACCGGATGTGTAAAAGCTACGGCTTCAAGCGCTATGACGTGTTTGTCATTCCCAGCAATATCCAGATTACAGTGGAGACGCCGGAGGGAGAGATCCTTACACAGATCCGGCATATTGAGTCCACTGGCATCAACTATGACCGTCTGGACTATATGAACAATCTGGCCAGGTATGTGTGCGCCCACACGCCGGACGCGGATGAGCTGCACAGGAGATATGTGGAGGTCATGAATCGCAAAGAGCAGCCCCTCTGGCTCACCTACCTTGCCGGGATCATGGGCGGCACCGGATTTGCCGTCTTTTTTGGCTGCGGCATGACAGACGCCTTTGTGGCTGTGCTCGTATCGTTTATGATCGTGTTTGTGGGGAACTGGCTGGGAAAGCGGGAGGACAATCTTCTGATCTACAATTTGATCCTGGCTTTCCTCTCAGAGACAGTGATCATCGGCATGGATTCCCTTGGGATCGGGACGCACCCGGACCGGATCATGATCGGGATCGTCATGCTGCTGATCAGTGCCCTGAGTACCACCAACGGGATCAGGGAGATCCTCCAGAGAGACTTCCTCTCCGGTCTGATCAATATCATGAACTCTATTCTGGGGGCGGCGGGCATTGCTTTTGGGATCGCCATTGCCATGAAGCTGCTGGGGGAGGGAGCCTACGATGGATTTACCCTGAACCACAGTGTACCCATTCAGCTTATCTCCTGTACAGTGGCCTGTGTGGGATTTGCCCTGTGGTTTAAGATTCAGGGGAAGCAGGTCATATTTTCCGGGATCGGAGCTTTCTTTACATGGGCGATCTACTGTCTGGTGTATGAGATATGGCCCAGCAATTTTGGGGCAACCATGGCGGGAGCCGTGTTTGTGGCGGCATTTGCCTTTATTATGGCAAGGGTCAACAAGGCGCCGGCCACCATTTTCCTGACAGCCTCAGCCTTTCCCCTGATCCCCGGACCTAATCTGTACTATATGATGTACGGCTGGGTCAGCGGCGACAGCGCTATGGCCAGCCAGGAGACCAGCGTGCTGCTGGAGACCTGCCTGGCGATTGCCCTCGGTTTTCTGATCGTGGACGTGGTGTCCCGGTGCATCCTCTACGCGGTGCGCAGGGAAGAATACAGAGGAGAAAATATCATCTGACAGCTCCAGAAATAAATTGCGCATCCTATAGGAAAGTGCTATGATAAAAGAGGAAGCATATACAGCTTCTTCTTTTTTGATATACAAAATTTTTTCAGATTTACAGATAGATCGGGTGTGTGCATATGAGAAACTATAAATTGACCATTGCCTATGACGGCAGCCGTTACCAGGGATGGCAGCGGCAGGCGACGACGGACAATACGATACAGTACATTATGGAGTGGAGCCTGGGGCGGATCGTTGGCTACCGGGTACAGGTGGACGGCTCGGGAAGGACAGACAGCGGTGTTCACGCAAGAGGGCAGGTGGCCAGCGTAAAGCTGTCCGGCCTCTATGAGCCGGATGAGCTGAAAGCTGCTCTGAACCGATATCTTCCGGAAGATATCCGCGTTCTCAAGGTGGAGCTTGTAAAGAATAACTTCCATGCGAGAAAAAGCGCCAAGGGAAAGAAATACGAATACTATATAGACTGCAGGGAAAAGCCGGATGTGTTTTCCAGGCGCTACTGCTACCATTATCCGGAGAAATTGGACATAGAAGCCATGCGGGATGCTGTGAAATATCTCATCGGCGTCAAGAATTTTGCCAGCTTTACGGACAACAAAGAAACAAACGATACAGTCCGCAGGATCTACAATATCAAGATCGTGCGCTCCGGGGAGAAAGTGAGGATCACCTACTATGGTTCCGGTTTTCTCTACCATATGGTGCGTATCCTGACAGGGACGCTGATCGAGATCGGGACAGGACGGCGGGATGCCAGCAAGCTCCCGGTGGTCATAGCGGCGGAGGACCGCAGCCTGGCGGGATTTCTCGCTCCGGCCAGAGGCCTGTTTTTGAGAAAAGTATATTATTAGATGGCAAATAGATAACAAGGAGAAACTAGACTATGAAATTGATTTCCTGGAATGTGAACGGCCTGCGGGCCTGTGTCCAGAAAGGCTTTGCAGACTTTTTTAAAGAGGCGGATGCGGACATTTTCTGTGTCCAGGAGACAAAGCTGCAGGAGGGACAGATCGACCTGGAGACCCCGGGTTATCATCAGTACTGGAACTATGCTGTGAAGAAAGGATACTCCGGCACGGCTGTGTTTACGAAGGAAGAGCCGTTGTCTGTATCCTACGGCATCGGCATGGAGGAGCATGATCAGGAGGGCAGGGTCATTACCCTGGAGTACCCGGAGTTTTATTTTGTCACCGTGTACACCCCCAACTCCCAGAATGAACTGGCAAGGCTTCCCTACAGGATGCAGTGGGAGACAGATTTCCTGGCATATCTGAAAAAGCTGGAGGAAAAGAAGCCTGTGATCTTCTGCGGGGACCTGAACGTGGCCCACAGGGAGATCGATCTGAAAAATCCGAAGACAAACAGGAAGAATGCGGGATTTACAGATGAGGAGAGGCAGAAGTTTACCGAACTTCTGGAGGCTGGATTTATTGATACCTTCCGCTATTTCTACCCCGAAAAGGAGGGGATCTACTCCTGGTGGTCCTACCGGTTTAAAGCCAGAGAGAAGAATGCAGGGTGGCGTATTGACTATTTCTGTGTGTCCAAATGCCTGGAGGACAGGCTGGAGGATGCGAAAATACTGACAGATGTGATGGGATCTGACCACTGTCCGGTGGAGCTGGATCTCAAATAACAGGATAAAAGAAAGGGGAGGGCGCATTTATGAGGATCGAAAGAGAACACACGGCAGCCATTGTCATTGATTACCAGGAGAAACTGATGCCTGCCATGGACAGAAAGGAAGCTCTCACTGAGAATTCTTCTATCCTGCTGGCGGGGCTGCGCACATTGGGCATTCCCATGGTGCTTACCCAGCAGTACACAAAGGGACTGGGAAGTACAGTGAAAGAACTGACCCGGGCTGCGGGGACAGAAGAGTTCGTAGAAAAAATCCGCTTCAGTGCCTTTGAAGATGTGATCAGAAGCTGTCCGCAGATACAGGAGAAAAAATATATCATCCTGTGCGGTGTGGAAGCCCACATCTGTGTGCTGCAGACATTGATCGATCTGAAGGAGGCAGGCTATGTGCCTGTTCTTGTGACAGACTGTGTCTCCAGCCGCAGAAGAGCAGACTGCGAAACAGCTTTCATAAGAGCACGGCAGGAGGGAGCCATCCTCACGACATACGAGGCCCTGCTCTTTGAGCTGCTTGAAAAAGCCGGGACAGACGAGAGCAAGAAGATCCAGAGGCTTGTAAAATAAGAAGCACAGACGTAAATGGAGGGTATATCTGATCTGAGGCAGATCAGATATACCCTCCGTCTATTCCTATGATCTGTCCGGTCATATAGTGGGGAGCATGGGAGATCTGCCACACGAGATCCGCCACTTCCTCCGGCGTTCCAAAACGGCCGGTGGGAATCTCCTCTTTCAGCTCCTGATTCTCTTCGGGAGAAAGCCAGCCGTTCATGGCTGTGTCGATGACGCCGCAGGCGATGGCGTTGACCTGGATGCCGCTTGGAGCCAGCTCTTTGGCAAGCGCCCTGGTCAGTCCGTGGATGCCGGACTTGGCGGCCGAGTAGGCGGCCTCGCAGGATGCCCCCACGGTTCCCCACATAGAGGAGATGCTGATAATCCTTCCCTGTTTCCGGGTCACCATAGGCGGGATGGCGCTGCGGCAGCAGTAGAAGACGGAGGACAGATTGGTGTCAAGAAGTCTTTGCCACTCGCTGTCTGTCATGTCAGTGAGCAGTCCCATATGGGCGATGCCTGCATTGTTGACAAGCACGTCCAGGCAGGGACAGATCTGATAAATTTTCTCAAATATCTGCCGGACATCCGCCGGGCTGCCCACGTCTCCCGGAACCAGGGTACAGTCTCCGGGAAGATGCTTCTGGATTTCTTCCTGGACCTCCTCCAGCTCATCCAGGGATGAGCGGCAGTTGAGAAAGACGTGCCACCCCTCCCGGGCAAATCGAAGGGCGCAGGCCCGGCCAATGCCCCTGGAGGCTCCTGTGATAAGTGCGTATTTTGCAGACGGTTTTGCGGACATGAACATTCTCCTTTTTCCCTTTTGCTCTATTTTACAACAGAGTCCGGTCTGGTGTCCAGCCGGCTGTCCGGGCGCGTATTTTTATTGCCGTTTCTTCAGTGCATATAAAACAGCTCTCATATCCTTTGTCTGTGACTTTGGGTTCATACAGGATATCCAGCCCGGTGTCCAGCATGTCCACGGTCAATTTGTTTACCGTTTCTGTATTATCCACAGAAAATACGATAAAAGTATGTCCTTCTTCAGTTTTTTCAACAGACAGCTTCCCTCTCATTGCAGCAGCCCTCCTTTGGTTTTTTGGCGAGTGCGATTCCCGTCAGCAGAAGGAGCGGGAAAATGACACCTGCCAGAACGCCCGCTTTCAGATTGTCATCCATTGCTCCGGATACCAGGCCTACCAGGGTGGGACCTGCTGAGCAGCCTACATCTCCGCCAAGGGCCAGTAAGGCAAACAGGGACGTTCCGCCTTTTGGGAGAGCGGCAGAAGCCTTGCTGAAAGTACCTGGCCACATGATGCCGACGGACAGACCGCAGACGGCGCAGGAGGCCAGACTGAGAAGAGGGACCGGCATGAGCGAAATCCCAAGATAAGACAGAACGCACAGAGCTCCGCTATAGACCATGAAGCGTTCCAGGTGAATGAGATGACCGTATTTTCCGTAAAACAGCCGTGACAGTCCCATCAGGACGGCAAATGCCATGGGTCCTGCCAGGTCTCCCGCTGTTTTGGAAATCTCCAGACCCTTCTCGGCAAATACAGACGCCCACTGGCTCACCGCCTGTTCGCTTGCCCCGGCGCATACCATCATGACAAGCAGGACCCAGAACAGCCTGTTTCTGAACAGGTCTCCTGTTTTCATGCAGTCTTCACCGCCTTCTTGCAACGGAGCTATAGGAACCCTGGCAAACGCAAAGGCATTGCAGATGGGGAGGATCGCCCAGGTCAGTGCCAGCAGCTTCCAGTTTTCTGTGCCTGCAATCTGGAAAAACAGTGTCGATACAAGCACAACCCCCGCATAGCCCCAGCAGTAAAATGAGTGGAGCATGCTCATGGCCTTCTCCTTGTGCTTCGTGGGGCAGGCTTCTACAACAGGGCTGACCAATACTTCGAGGAGTCCGCCTCCGACTGCGTAGATCATGACAGAAATCAATATGCCGGCAAATGGAGCAGGCAGGATTTCAGGCAGGACAGTGAGGAGGATCAGACCTGCAGCTGACAAAATATGGGCTGCGATCATAGAGACTCTGTAGCCGATCCTGTCCACAAAAGAAACGGAGAGAAGATCGGTCAGAAGCTGTATCCCGAAGTTAAAGGTCACGAGCAGCGTGATCTGTGAAAGCGGGATATGGTAGATGTTCTGAAAAAGTAAAAATAGCAGCGGCGCAAAGTTGTTGACGACAGCCTGTACGATATATCCTGTAAAACAGGCTGCTATTGTTTTTGTATATTTGTTTGACATGTTTGTTCCTCCTTGCTTCAGATGGGATTATATCACATAAAAAACGGGAAGACATTGAATAAAATCACTAAAATATGGTATAATATCACAAAATTAAATTCGTTTGATATGAGGTGAGGACGGTGGGAGTCTGCAGGACGATCACGGATGAAACGCTCCGGGAAGCGGTATCGCACGGGAAAAGCGATTATCCGTTTGCGTACTATCCGGAAGATATATGGAGATTTGATTTTCATAGGATCGGCTGGCACTGGCATAACGAGCTGGAGTTTCTTGTGGCAGCCAGTGGAAATGCGGTCTGCTGTGTCGGAGAAGATAAGATCAATCTGCCTCAGGGATGCGGCGTGTTTATCAACAGCGGTATCCTGCATCGGTTCGAGGCATATCAGAGCGTATATGCACCCAACATTGTTTTCGCACCGTCCCTCCTTGCACCGGAAGAGTCCCTTATTTATCAGAAGTACGTCAGACCGGTCATAGTACTCTCTGCTCCATACCAGATCCTTGAACCTCATATTGTATGGCAAAGACAGATCCTCCAGATTTTGGGACAGATTTTTGCGCTTCAGGAGGAAGGAGGAAGAAACGAGCTTTCTACTGTCAGGATGCTTCTGGAGATATGGGATCTGCTGGAGAAAAATATGGCGCAGGCATCCGGTCTGCCGAAGCTGCGCCGGCTGAACCATAAGCAGGCGCAGCTGCAGACCATGATACAGTTTATCCACGACCACTATATGGAGGAAATAACACTGGAGGAGATCGCGGGGGCGGCCTCTCTGAGCAAAAGTGGCGCCCTGCATATTTTTCAGTCAGGCATTCATACATCCCCGGTAGCGTACCTTATAGGTTACCGGCTGTCCCGTGCGGCGGCGGAGCTCCTGACAACCCAGAAGCCGGTTTCTGTTATCGCATCGGACACGGGCTTTGCAAGCGCCGGCTATTTTTGCCGGAAATTCCGACAGCATTACCATATGAGCGCCGGAGAGTACAGAAAGGGAAAGCAGGGGAAGAATATGGCGGAAAGGATGTATCAAATCAAACAATAGAGTTGCTATTTCTGTCCACTGATGCTATGATGTATGCATAATTTAGACAAGTTATTTTTGCAGGGAGAGGAGAATTCGGAGACAATTATCATTAGCGATGGAAGCAGAGGATGAAAAAGAGGTATGGATATGATCGAAAGGGCAATTGAATTTGCGACGAAGGCTCACGAAGGGCAGTTCCGAAAGGGGACAAGACGTCCCTACATTGTGCATCCCATAGAGGTGAAGGAGATTGTTTCTACCATGACCCGGGATGAGGAGGTGATCAGCGCTGCGGTGCTCCACGACACCATTGAGGACTGCCAGGGAGTGACCCGGGAAGTGCTGGCGCTGGAGTTTAGTCCCAGGGTGGCAGCTATGGTGGCGGGAGAGAGCGAAGACAAATCCAAAACCTGGCTGGAGAGGAAAAGCGCAACGATCCAGTCCATCGGGAGCGCCCCCAGGGAGGTGCAGATGATCGGACTGGCAGACAAATTGTCCAACATGCGGGACATTGACAGGGACTATCCCAAGGTGGGGGAGGAGCTCTGGAACCGCTTCCGCATGAAAGATAAGAAGATGATCGGCTGGTACTACAAGGGCATCCGGGATGCCCTTGCCAAGGACTTTCAGAAAGAATCGGTATTCCAGGAATACTGCCGGTTGATCCAGAAAAATTTCGGTTAGGAAAAAAGACCAGATACGCAGAGTGGGGAAGCTGCATATCTGGTCTTTTCTTTTTACCTGCTCAGTCTTTTTTGCATAGCTAACACAGAGACCGGGTAAAAGACGACGGTGAGAAAAGCGCACCAGATCAAGGCGGCAGCGAGAGTACCGGCATCTGTAGGGGCACCTGCCAGGGCGGCCCTCATGGAGTCGATGACAGGGGTCATGGGCTGATACCGGGCAAAGGTCCGCAGCAGGGGCGGCAGATGTTCGGCAGGGACAAAACCGGAACTCAGATAGGGCAGGATGATGGCCAGAGAGGAGAGAGAACTGGCGCCCTGGGCGCTTTTTGACAGAATGCCCACAGTGGCAGAAAGCCAGGACAGCGCCAGGATCATGCCTGACAAAAGGAGGAATGAAATCCCCAGGCCCGGCAGGCTGAGGGCAGGGCGAAAGCCCATTAGCAGTGCGATGAGGAGGACGACAGCAGATGTCACAAGGCTCCGTCCGTACGCCTCCAGTACATGGCCGGATAGGAGAGTTCTCCGGCGGATGGGAAGGGTGGCAAATCTGCTCATGATCCCACTGGTGATATCCTGGTTTATCATGATGGCAGTGGTGGAGGACCCCTGAGCCGCACACTGGATGAGAACGCCGGGGACGATGTAGGCTGTGTAGGATGTGCCGCCTACATGGATCAGGCTGCCGAAGAGAGAGACAAAGAGCAGCATCATGAGAGCGGGGAGCAGGATGCTGGTGAGAAAAGTTTCCGGGTTTCTGCAGGACAGGAGCAGACAGCGCCAGGCGATAGTGAGGGTGTCCCTATAGTTTCGCTTTGTTTTTTCCATACGATTTTTCCTCCTTGATCATGGTTAAAAATACATCTTCCAGTGAGGGGGAAAGCTCTGAGAATTTCCGGACAGAAATGTGTCCCTCCCGAAGATGGCGAAAGAGTTCTCCCAGAGTATCTGCTTTTCCGGCTGTAAATACGGTCAGAGCGCATTCCTCCGGATGGGAGCTGGTCTGCCATTTTCCAAGAAGAAAGGCCGCACACCGCAGATCCTCCTGGTCACGGAAGATAAAACGCACGGCTCCTTGGGGCAGGAGAGATTTCAGCTGGGAGGGGGTTCCCTGTGCCAGGATCCTTCCTCTGTGCAAGATGCCGATCTGGTCAGCCAGCTGCTCCGCCTCCTCCAGGTACTGGGTGGTGAGGAGGACAGTCATGCCGCCGTCCCGGAGTCTGCGGACAATCTGCCACATAGCCAGGCGACTCTGGGGATCCAGGCCGGTGGTGGGCTCATCTAAGAAAAGGACACTGGGACTGCCTACAAGACTCATGGCGATGTCCAGCTTACGCTTCATTCCTCCCGACCAGCTGGAGACTCTTCTGGATGAGGAGGCGGAGAGATCAAAATACTCCAGAAGCCGGACCGCTGATTTTTCGGGGGCTGACAGGTGGTGCAGACGACCCATGATGAGAAGGTTCTCCATTCCAGTCAGGCTCTCGTCCAGGGCGGAGAACTGTCCGGTCAGACTGATGACCCGGTGGACCTTCTCTGGCTCTTTTGCTACTGGAGCCAAGGAGAGCGTAGATGGTCCCTGTGGGAACTGAAAAGGTGACATCTTTCAGAATCTCTTTGTCTTTATAGCTCTTTTTCAGTGAGGATACGAAAATCGATACATCTGTTTTTTCCATGGAGGACCTCCTTCTTTGAGTTGTGTTTTGTATTTCCATGTTCAAATTTTAATACCGAACAAAGGTATGTATAAGTTTAATATAAAATTGCCTATGAAAGGCAATCTTATACGTCCTGCTGAAGGGCAGGGTGATTTTTGATCAGGTCAGCCGCCTTTTTATCATAGATGGGAAGTCCCATCCTGGCAAGCACTTCGCAGCTGCACTGGTACCTGCGGAATATCTCCTCGGCACTGCCGGGAAAGACGGATGGGATCAGCCAGACATCCAGAAGGACCATTAGCTCGGACAGCTCCTTGGGATAGTCTGTCTGGATGGAACCGTCACGGCAGCCTTCCTCGATGAGTTCCAGCCAGCGGGGGCATAAGGTGCGGCGGTTTGCCTCCAGCATCCCTGCCAGGATCCGGGGATTTTTAAGGAGTGGGACAGCCTGAGCGGAAAAGCTGGCCTGCTCTTCGTTGGACTGGTTCAGCAGGATGGCCAGCTTTATCTTTTCCAGGCCACTCAGATCCGTCCGTTTCTTTACCTCCTCAAAGGGATTATTTTTGAAAAAGAGCCTGTCTCCCAGGGCATTCAGGATATCTTCCTTTGACTTGAAGTGGTGGTAGATGGCACCCTTGCTTAAACCCCCCAGCTCGTCTACAATGTCCTGGATCGTCGTATGGTCATATCCTTTTTCCAGAAAGAGCCGCTGTGATACATCCAGTATCTTCTCTACAGTGACTTCCGGGTACTTGTTTCTCGCCATGGCATCCTCCTGCATACATTCGTTTGGTATGTATATAGTATACGGGGCAAAGGACAATGTGTCAATGATTTTTCATACTGATAGTATAAATGACAGCCCTGAAAAGACACCCCACTCCAAGCCCCAGGTATCCGTCCGCCAGATACCAGAGGACATGTGGAAGGGCGGTGTCATTGTAGTGGATGGGGATGGTAGGTAGAAACAGGGTGCATACGAGGAGCGGATAGGCATATTTGAAAGGGGCCCGGGACAGAGCGCCCAGAAGAAGAGAGAGAAGAAAAGTGGAGAACAGCAGGACGACCACCAGTCCCATCATATCAGTGGGGCCGGCGGTCAGGGGAAACAGATAAAACATGACAGCCTGTATCAGAGCAAGTACAAGCTCTTTCCTGTATTTTTTCATCCTTCTGCCCTCCTTTCCGGGCCGGGGCAGACTACAGCTCTGCCAGCATCTGGGCCGGGTTGTCGGCTGCCTTCACCTTCCCGAAGGCTTTGACAATGGTGCCCTCCTCATCGATCAGGTAGGTGGTGCGCACCACGCCCATGGTCTTTTTCCCGTACATATTTTTCTCCTTCCACACATCGTAGGCCTGGATGCAGGTGAGCTCCGGATCGGAGAGCAGGGTGAAGGGAAGGCCGTACTTTTCCTCAAATTTCTTGTGGGAGGCCACGCTGTCCTTGCTGACGCCAAGGACGACAGCGCCCTTCTCGGCAAACTGGGGATAGAGGTCCCCGAAGCCGCAGGCCTGTTTGGTGCAGCCGGGAGTGTTGTCTTTGGGATAAAAATAGAGGATGACCTTCTTTCCCCTGTATTCCTCCAGTGTGTGCATGTCTCCGTTCTGGTCCGGCAGAGAAAATGCCGGTGCCTTTGTTCCGATTTCCAGCATAGTGGTTCCTCCTTTAATCTGAAAATTTATTCTGAAATAAAGGGTATCCCCATCTTGCGCAGGGATTTCCCATAAAATGTCCGGGTTTCCTCGTCGGGGAAGAGCAGCAGGACCTGAAACCCGTCTGCGGCCAGGCCTGTGTCGCTGCAGTGCCATTTCACGTCAAAAAGCATTTCCCGAAGCGCCTCCCCGGTGAGCTTTGCTGTTTTCTTTGGAAATCTTATCCGGCGCCTCTACAACCTGCATGCCCTCTTCCAGGGGCTGCGCAGGGGCGCTGTCAATGCAAAGCTTGATGATCATATGTCTGTGTCCCTTCCTTTCTCTGTAGCGGTGTCCTCCTCTCTGACGAGGCTGACCCGCAGAAAACTTTCCTTTACTTTGGCGGCATACTGCAGCTCATAGGACGTTTTTCCATCCAGCATGGCCTGTGAGATAGCCGCGGTCTCCTTCTGGACATCCGCCTCGTGGGCATACCAGCCGAGCATGGTCCTATTCTCGCCCCAGAAGGAGGAGCTGTCCACTCCGAAGAGGGCAAAATGAGGCGCGTCCGGGTGGCTGGATACGCGCATGGACATCACCTTATAGCAGTTGACCAGCTGTTTGCCGTCATGGCTGCGGATCATGATCTTGCCTGTGGACACTGCCGCGGGGGCGGGAGCGGGAGAGGCCGGTGACGGGCTCTCGGAAGCAGGGCCTGCCTGCTCCTGGCTGTCTGACTGGTCTGAGACCAGATAGTCCAGGGAGACTTTCAATATCCGGGAGAGGGTGATCATCTTCTCCATCTCCGGGTATCCGTTTCCCGTTTCCCTTAGTTAAAGATATTGTTGGGTATCTCAAGATGTGTCATTCGATT
>OGXL01001302.1_pt1 | contig 21005 bp, 17 predicted proteins | sample 1576311 | NCBI WGS metagenome assembly OGXL01 (sample SAMEA3541564, study PRJEB24748) | human gut metagenome | biome: human gut; feature: human-associated habitat; material: faeces | place: China | collected 2012 | reverse complement strand
TTTTTTACATGCTCCAAATCAACGACATTGTCCACACTGATCATATCACTTCCTGCATCTGCCATGTCATCAATTGTTTTTGTCGTATCCCCACATATATGATAGCAGACCATTCCTCCTGCATCATGAATTGCCTGATTTACTTTTTTTGCATACGGAAGCACAAACTCCTGATACTGACTCTTTCTCAAGATTGTGCCAGAAGCGAGTGGATCACATTGTAGGATCAATACCCCTTCTTGAATGAACTCTTTATAAATATCGATAAGACAATCTGTTGTAAACTGCACAAGTCTGTGAACCTTTTCTGGTGATTTCCTCATGGCACGGAACAGCTTCTCTGCTGGATAACAGCTTGTGGCAGCTGTATATGGTCCAGTAATCAGAACCCCGACCGGTACTTCATCACCAATTTCTTCTTTTACAATGCGGCATGCCTCCAGACAATGTCTTAGGTGCGGATCATTTTCTTTTTTCAGGCGTTCCGGATCCAGCTTGTCAATATCATCCAAACTTTCAAGCGGATACGTTGCGATTGCAGGTGTCTGAAACTCCGGATCATTGGTCGTTCCCCCAAGCCCAACTCCTACCATGTGAAGCCCGTATTCAATGACTGCAAGGTCATTACCAAATCTTTTGTACGCTTCAATCTGACACTTTGCCTCATTCTCCGGTGAGCTTCTTTTCTCGCGATGAGTCATCCCACATACATCGCCTGACATAGATACTATGACCGGCATTGCAAGCATTCGATCCATCGATTGTCCTGTCATAAAAGCATTCAGTCTTTGATTTGGTGTCATCTGGTCTAATTCGTGCATAAATCTCCTCCTCGTATTATACATGCAAACAATAAGTTTCTCAATATTCCCCCTGGATTTTATACACTATAGCTTCTATCGCTGTCATGAACGATCAGTATAAAATATTTTTCCACTAAAAAAGGCAGGGGAAATAAAACGAAGTGTCTGTTCTTTTCCCTACCGAAAATCCCAATTCCTATATAGCAGGTTTCCTGGCTTGATTTCATCCTCTGCTTTCCTCTTCCCGGCTTATATTACTGCTGTTCTGTTGCAGATATAAATACCAGTGACTCCGTTGAAGCTTCGTCCATCTTACAGTAGAATAGGCTGCCCTGGATTCTCACCAGATTCCCTTTTAAATGTCAAATCCATCACTAATATAGTCTTCTACATCTAGTGTAATTATTAAGCACGCTTACGTCAAATAAATAATATTGATATATCTACCCAATTATCGTTTTTCCAAATAAAATACACTCAGTCTTCATGGAATTCCTAAAAAGAATAACCTCATAAAAACCAAGTGTACATAATTAAGAATGGCTCTACATTTCTACTTGCGAAACTACATACTTATTTTTTTCTTAATGCTTTCTTTTTCTCAAGATTTGTGACAACCATGCAGCAGCTTGCATCACCTGTGATGTTTACTGTTGTACGTCCCATATCAAAGATACGATCCACTCCGGCTACAAGAGCGATTCCATCTACCGGAAGTCCTACAGATGTAAGTACCATTGCCAGCATAACCATTCCAGATCCCGGCACACCTGCTGTTCCGATAGATGCCAGTGTTGCTGTCAGGATAATCGTCAGCATCTGTGGAAGTGTCAGGTTGATTCCATAACAGGACGCGATAAAGATTGCACATACTCCCTGATAAATTGCAGTTCCATCCATGTTAATTGTTGCTCCAAGCGGAAGCACAAATGAAGTTACTTCTTTTGATGCTCCCATGTTCTCTACACACTCCATATTGATTGGAAGTGTTCCTACGGAAGAAGCACTGGAAAATGCAAACATCATTGCCGGAAGCATTCCTTTAAAGAATGCAATCGGACTCATACCGCCCATTGTCTTTACTGCTAATGAATATACAACAACTGCATGTATAATGTAGCAGACATACGCTGCTAAAAGCACCATTGCCAGTGAGCCGATGATCATCGGACCATTTACTGCAATAACCGGGCACAACAGACAGAATACTCCGATTGGAGATAATCTTAAGATCATCTCCATACATTTCATAAACATATCATTCAGATCATTACACCCCTGGATCAAACGTGGATTTTTCTCCGGTCCAATCAGAATAATCGCAAATCCGAACAATACTGACATCACAATTACTTGAAGCATATTGGACTCAGACATCGGTGCAATAAAATTGGATGGGAAAATATTCACAATTGTATCCATAAATGATACCGACTCTGCTGCTTCATAAGTCAAGTCTGTTGTTGCAACGACCGGGAACATTCCTTTGAACAGATTTCCTCCAATCAATCCAAATGTGATTGCAAATGCGGTTGTACACATATAGTATACAACGGTCTTCAAACCAATTGCTCCTACTTTTTTAATATCCTGCATGGAGATAATCCCACACATAATGGAGAATAATACGATTGGAACTACGATGAACTTTACAAGGTTCAGAAAAATTGTTCCAAACGGCTTAATGTAACTCTCTGCAAATTCTGCATGACTCTGCATCAGAAGTCCTACTACAATTGCAAGAATCAATGCGATAAAAATCTGCATTGCCAAAGACATTTTTTTCTTTTGTTTCATGATTTTAACCTCTCTTTACTTGATTTTATTTCCCCGTTATATTTTACCCCAAAAAAGCACTGTCATAAGACAATGCCTTTTCTCTGATATAAAATTATATCATACCTTATTCTGATTCATCAACCAGTTTTTTGCAAGTTCATGTGGAAAATTATGCATTTTCGATATCTTTTTTGCTTCAAAATATCATTTTTGCATATTTTAATCTTCCAGAATGCCTCTCGGAAGCTTTCCTAACTGCGCACCACGACCGTATTTTCTTGCCGCATAGATAAATGCCTCTACATTTCTTTTCGGTGTACCAATCGGGAGCTGACATCCTGTATTCAAAATATAACCTTTGGGATTATCTCCACATTTTCTCAGGCAGTCTTTACATGCCTCAATGACATCATCAATCGATCCATCTTTCATCACTTCGATTGGCGGAACATTTCCGGCAAAGCGCATCCGGTCACCCACCTCACGCTTAGCAAACTCCAAATCCTCGCAATTATCGATACTGAATGAAAATAGACCTGCATCTGCAAGATCACTCCAAATAGGGCTTGTCTTACCACAAATATGAGCTCCCGGTCTTGATCCCATAATTTTCTCTGTTCCATCAATCAGTTTTTTAATATAAGGAAGCGAAAATTCATCAAATTGCTTCTTACTAATTACATCCATACAGGTTACCGGATCGGAAAAATTCGTTCCGACCGATCCGAACTCATGGTAAAATGCTTCAAACCATTTTAAAGAACAGACAACTGTCAAATCAAGCAATTTGTGAAGCATTTCCGGATTCTTTCTCGTATCGCGAAGAACCTTTTCAACTGGTCTGACTGCTATAGCTGTTGAAATCGGACCTGCCACACTCGTTGTCATACTAACATCCGGAAAACGTTCTTTCAATCTCTTAGCACTTTCCAAAATCGGTGCAAGCACTGGATTTTTATAAGGATCCGTTACTTCCAATTTGTCAAAATCCGCATAATCCTGCAATACATGATGTTCAATGTAATCAATTCCATGTTCAGGAACCCCTAACTTTGAACCAAGAGCAACACCAATTGTACGAAGCCCTAATCCTACATTAAAACTATCCAGACCAAATTCTTCTTTTCTTCGTCTGATTACTTCGCTTTTCACTTCAAAGTCTTTCGCAAATTGTGATGTTGTAAACCCAAAAATATCTGCCATAGCCGGATCAGGTGCCTGTAATGTATACGGGATATGATCTACCTCTTTCCCCTCGTTGTAGGCCTTGATACGCTCCGCCGCAGTCATCTCAACCTTCTGCTCGCTCATTAATTTCTTTAATTCCGTATAATCCATAACTTCCTCCCTTTCTTGAATTGGGAACATAGTAAAACTCCAAAAAACTACGCCTCAATCTTTCAATATGGTGTCCATTTTACACGACATATGTTGTATGCAATGACTCTTTGTTTGTCATTCCAAAATCTTCTTCTGTCATTACACCTCCCTTTTCAATAATCAAAAATTGGTCATCCCATTTCCCAGACACTAATTTTTCTAATATAATATTACTTCCCGGCACATATTGATATGGCACATTTATAATTGCAGACTCCCTTTTTGCACGCTCTACATATTCTTTTGAATAACAATCATAAACACCCGTATCCACAATATCTACACTCTTGTAAGCATCAAACCAGACTTTCATAACTCTTTTGGCTCTTCTTTCGCCATACTTTAAAACCAAATCTTGTTCCATCTGTTCAATAGACATCAAATCTCTGTTTTCAGTCAAATAAAAATGTCCGACTTCTTTTAAGTTGTAATGAAACTTTTCGTCCGTATGCATTAAAAGTGTAATACAATCATCAACTTTTGGCATAATTGTCCGCCTTGGAAAAGTCCATCCTACTGATGCCCCTCCACAAACTCCCAGTCCCAAAAGCACGGTGTCTATTTCCTCCGGAAGTTGTTCCATGGCAAGAAATGCCAACTGCCAGAATTTTTCCGGTCTGCTATGCTTGGAATTATCCAGTTCAATAATGGAATAATTTGTATTCATTTTTTTCTGTGCTGCTTTCACATGATTTGTAAGTGTGGAGCAGACTATTATAGCAGCATTCATATAATCTTCCTTATACTTTTTATATTTCTATATATTAAAAAAAGGCAGAGTAAAAACAGCGTAACCGCTGTTCTTCCCCTACCGGAATCCCATACATATACATAGCAGGTCTCCTGACTTTGCATCCTCCTTTGATCATATCTTCCCCTTGCATCTTAGCCAGAGTGATTTTTCAGACCATCGTCCGCTTCACAGTAGAATAGGCTGTTCCAGATTCTCACTGGATTCCCTTTTCAATGAATTATAATCATCACTATGTACTTTACATAAGTAATTTTAACCCATTCTACTTCCGCCAGCAAATAGCTTGTTCCCATATATGCGCTTTATTATTGTTGTAATCTATAAGAAATTTTTAGTTTTATATTATAGAATTAACCCACATCTGATATATTTTTGCGTAAAATCAGTTCTTTTCATATATTTATAGATTTTTCCTATAAAATTAAAAATATCTTACACCTTTTTTAATGTTATCCCGTTACCTTTCCTCACTCTCATCAATCTTCTCTCCGAACATCACATTCAACTCTCCACCAATCAAAATGCAATACATGCAAAAATACATCCACATCATAATCAACATGATGGTTGTCAAACTTCCGTACATACTGGAAAATCCCCGGAACACATCCACATATACAGAAAACACCCAGGAAATGACCATCCACCCCAACGTGGAAAATACTGCTCCCGGAAGTTGTCTTCTATACATATCTCTTCTGTTTGGGAGAAACTTATAAATCAACAGCAGGAATATAATCATTACAATCGGTGTAATAATATTCCTTGCCCGGATCAGCCAGTCGGCCATATTTCTTAAAAATGGTACATGCTCAGCAATAAAAATATTCAGGCTGTTACCAAATACCGACAACACAAGTAAAAATATAATAACGAGTATAAACATTACTGTATAAACAGTTGCTCTTATCCTAAGAAAAAAATAGTTACGTGTCTCACGGCAATTATACACACAGTTCAGTCCTGAACTCATGGCAAGTACACCTTTTCCTGCAGACCAAAGTGCTACCACGATTGTAATCGGGATAATACCAGATGACTGATTATAAACCTGATTGACAATGGATGTAATCAATGAATCTACCGATGATGGAAATACCTGGATCACGGCTGTCATGACATCAGCCTTTGTGACGGGCGTATATTGCACCATAGTCAGTAACAACAATATAATCGGAATCATGCAGAGCATGAAGAAAAATGCTGTCTGTGCAGCGTATGCTCCCACATGATCTTTCGTTATCTCTCCAGTCAGCTCCATGATGTCATCATATAATTCTTTTATCTTTTTCATCACTTTTACCTAGCTTTGTTTATGTTCCGGCGTTCCACTTTTCCCAGTGATACCGCCTGTTCTGAACAGTTACATAATTTTATATTTTACCCGATTTTATACATTTTGTCTATGAACAATTATCCGATGGTGACGCCTTGATAAAAAAAAGTCAATATTTCCTGATAGTTTTTTCCACTTTTTGCCATTTCATTTGCTCCGGTCTGACTCATTCCAATCCCATGTCCGAACCCACCGCCCTGTATGACAAATGTATCTCCGGACTTGTTGATTGTGAAAAATGCACTTGGAAGAAGCTTACTGCTTTTGACTTGCGTACCGTCATGCTTTATAATTGTGTATCCTTTTCCTCCAAAAGCACGCCGGATTTTATTTTCCGTTGAGAATCTTACACTACCCTTGTCACCGACAGCCTCTATTGTTAATACTACACCACCCGGTCCATTTTCCAAAATATTGATATTCTGCAACGTTCCAATATCTTTGCCGGTATTTAGTCCAACCAAATTAGATAAAGTCTTTGCCGGAATCCTCGCTTCCCAGCGATACCATGGCAGATTTCTCTCATAATCACCGTTCTCATCTTTTACTTCTACAGACTGAAGATATCGGTTTCCGTCATTCTCCTCATTCCCCCAGGCTTTCATACTGGTCGTCTTTCCGCAAGAAGTGGAATAATAATAAGTCGTCACAATCTCTCCATCCAGACGCACAACTTGTCCTGCCGTCTCCTGAACAGCCCGATCTGCGTTATCTGCCGGTGCACTGTTGCCGTAGACCTGATAGTTCGTACTATCATCCACATGAGCCTCATATTCCGGATATCCATATTCTGCCATCTGCCTGTAGGCGTAACTTCTGGCACAGACTGCCTGCGCTTTCAGCGCTTCTATTTCATAACCGGACGGCATCTCGCTGGGCACAACCCGGCACAGATAATTCTCAACGGGGAGTTCATTGATAATCGCAATTCCTTCCGCTGTTGTCCGAAGCTCCAGTATGCCTTGATAAGAAGGAATCCCGTATCCACGCTTCAGGCTATTTACCGTAATCTCCCCTTCTTTTGCCTGGATTCGGATATTCCCACTCTGAAAACGGCTGTCATCTGGCATAAATGTCACTTCCGTCCCTGCTTCACATTCTTCTACTTTCTCCCCATACGTAATAGAAAGTCCTGTTGTTGAACTAACTGTCACAGACGAGTGAATGGGATTTTTATATCCATTCGTCATAAGAAGAACCCGGATATTCGGATTAGACACTACCTGCGTCTCTTCTTCCTGATTTTCCTGTTTCGTTTGTACTTCTTCCTGCTTCTGGTCAAATGCTTCTTTTTCCTGACGGTTTCCACGAACTCCGCCTTCGAGATTACTTGTTAGTCCTGCAATAATAAACACCAGAACCAGCACTGACATACCATAATAAAATCTCTTTTCTCCTCGAAAATGTTTCAAACTCTATTCTCTCCCTAATCATTATGCCCTATGATTGATTCAACACCCACTCACACTAGAAAAAGACAGCCGCACAAACGACTGTCCTTTATCTTTTGTATGTTCCCAAAATGCCGGTTCCTGTATTTTGACTCCTAGCTGTCTGCTAGGTGGGTGTCCGCATTCGCTTTTCTGCCATCCTCTGCATAATGAAGGCTCGACATATTACGAAGATATAAGAGTCCCGTTTAAAGTGATGTAGGTTCAAAATAACAGGAGTTATCGTGCATCCCAGGTTCTTACTTCTTGAATTATTATAACTCATTTACCCGTTTTTTACAACAGGTAGATTTATCTAGTTTCCATTTTATAAAATCTAAGCATTACATTAAATATCATTATTTTTTCTGCAGTGACTGAATTGCATTTACCAGATTCAAATATGAATCTTCTACCTCTTCCTGATTTGGCTTTCCCTGAATCGTTTCTTCGGCCTCTTCTTTTGCCTGATTTAAAGTATTTACTGTTTCATCTGTATAAACACTCTGATTAATCTTTCCGGCACTTTCAATCAAATCTTTCAGTTTGCTTTCGTCTACTTTTTCAGCATTAATAACAAGCGCTTTTACTTCCGTCTGATTTTTTGATGTCTGCTCTTTACCAGCCATGCGGCTGATAGCAAAAACTGCTACCGCCGCAATGACTATGCATAAGATCAGGGCTGCCAGGATATAGGCTTTTTTCTTTTTATTCCGGTATCTTCGATACCGTCTTTTGTGTTTCATGTGATTATTCACAGTTCCTAGATTGTTCTTTTTCTCTTAATCAGAACAATAATTGCTGCCACTGCTGCTCCTACAAGTGTAAGCATGTAAGCGATTGGCATACTCTCATCACCTGTTTTTGGAGCTTTTTTATTTTCGTTCTTTGCTTCTGCTTTCTTAGCTGCTGTCTTCTCTACCTTCTTATTGTCAGTAGTTTTGTTTGTAGTATTGTTTACTGTATTGTCTGTAGAAGGTGTAGCTGGCTGAGCTGGCTGAGTTGGCTCTGTCGGCTGAGTTGGCTCTGTTGGCTCAACTGGATCTACCGGATCAACTGGAGTCTCATCTTTTGTAAATGTAGCTGTTACTGTGTAGTCATCTTCTACTCCATATGGGAACGCAATAGAGCTTGTGTTTGTGTCTAATGAGTATACTACTTCACCTGCTTTATTTGTTACTTCCCAGCCTGTCCATGTATATCCTTCTTTTGCTGTTACAGTTGGAAGGAATCCAAGTGTATAATCAGCTTCCTGAAGGTTATTGTTCTCGAGCTTTGTTGCTCCGTCATATCCTTCAAACTCACCCTTTTCAGGCTCTACAACTACATTTGCATTAACTACTGCTGCTTTTTCTTCCTTAACTTCTTCGAAAACTGGCTCTACAGAAATGTATCCAACATTTTCTCCATCGTTAAAGTGAGCAAGGCCTGCAAATCCTAAACTTGTTGCATTTGCATCAAGTTTGATTGACTCTTTTCCTTCTACTGTCCATCCTGCAAGTCTGTATCCATCATTAGCCTTTACTTCTGGTAAAAGAATTGGTGCCTCGGCAAACTCATCAAGATCTGTATAAGTGATTGTAGCATACTTATCATCTCTTCCTACAAATTCACCTTTTTCAGGATCGATTGCAACATTAATTGTTACACTTCTCTTAGCTACCTCAGCTTTTTTGAACTGAGCTGTTACAACAATATATCCTTTGTCATCTCCTTCTGGGAAATGAGCAAGTCCTGTGATTCCAAATGTCTTTGCATCTGCACTCCAGAAACCTTCTTCTTTTCCGTTTACTAACCAACCTGTAAACTCGTAGCCTTCTTTAGCCTCTACTTTAGGTACAAGGAACTGATCTGCTGAATCTTCTTTAATTGTATATGTAACAACTTTTGCCCCTGCCGGATCTTTAAACTGTCCCTCTTCTGGTGCGACATTGAAGTTTACAATTACATCTCTTGCTTCTTTTTCTTCTTTGATAGCTTTTACTTTTACATTAACATCTTTGTCTTTTCCATATGCTACTTCCACGTCAGTTATGTCATCACCAACTAATTCATAGCCTTCTGGAGCTGTAAATGATGTTGCAGCAAATGTTGCTTTTTCACCTACTGGTCCATTCTTTGTTAATGAAACAATATACTGTGATCCATCTAATGGTGTACCGTTCTCATCTACATAATGAACACGCAAAACAGCATCAGCTTTCTTAGCTTCTTTCTTTTTAACCGTAACATTAACAAATTCTTCATCTCCATATGCTACACTTTTCTCCCATGTAGCTGTGACAAGCTCATAACCGTCTGGCACATTAAGATTAGTTATGTTAAAGGTATAATTTTCACCATCGTTACCTTCTTTTGTTATTTTCTGCTGAGTTGTTCCTACCTGATGAGCATTCTCATCTACATATGCAACATATAATGTAGCAGTTTTTTTAGTAACATTCTTTTTAAATGTAGCAACTACCTTTACATTTCCAGCTTTAGGAGTAAACATCCAAGTTTTAGCTCCGGCATATTCTGTTCCAACATTTGTGCTGTTTCCATCCTGATCTGTGATCTTCCAGCCTGTCCATACATATCCCTCTCTTGCAACTACTGCTGGGAAATATGTGATAGCATAATCCTGTTCTTGCAAATTCCTCTGTGTAGATGTATCTTGATCAGGAAAATCAGAAAAATATCCTTTCGCTTTCTCCACACTAAAAGTTGCGGTTGCCTCAGTTGCATCTGTTGCTGCTTGCGTATTTGCACTTGACTCTGTTCCGTTAGTTGGCTCAGCAGCAAAAGTTGCTACTGAATTTCCCCCTACAAGAGCGACAGCCAGAGAAAACGCAAGCATTTGTTTAAGAACTTTGTTCTTCATACTTGTTTTTTCCTCACTTTCGTTTATTTAATTTCTGCCTTATCCCATTGCATGCCTATCCTAGCATTCCCATTATATGTCTTATATTCTAAGACGTCAACATTTTGGGCGTTATTTTTAAGACTTTTTGGCGTTTAAGAATTCCTTTACCTTAATATAATGATAAAAAGGAGTTTTTAGGCATATGAAGGATATTGGCGCTGTCTTAAAAAATGCACGAGAAAACAAAGAATTCACTCAGAAACAAGTGATGGAACTAACCGGTATCAATAAAAATCCCTTTCCGGTTATGAAAATAATGTTGCTGAACCAGATCTTCAAACATTTGCAACACTGATTAATTTGTATGGACTTTCGGCAGATGAAGTCTTAGAAATTAGCACTTCTGCTCCTTCTCTTTTACTTTCGAAAAAAGAAATTTCTCTTCTTTCTACGTTTAGCAAACTTGACTTTCAACATCAAGAAGAAACATTATTACTACTACGGACTTTAACAATATACCTTACAAAAAAATAAAGATAAAAAAACAGTCCATACGCTTTTCAGATTGTATAGACTGTTTTTTTCTTTTCTATTCTGTTCGAAGTGCGGTCACCGGATCGCTCTTGGCAGCCTTCCTGGAAGGAATCAATCCGCCAAGTAATGTAAGTACGACACTTAAGAGAATCAAAACAATCGCCGGTGCAGCCGGAAGGATTGCGCTGACTTGATTATTGCCTGCAAGCGCATGGATCAGCATATTTCCCGGAATCAATATCAGAAGTGTCAGTCCGATACCGATAAGTCCGGCGCAAAGTCCAATGATAAATGTCTCTGCATTAAATACTTGTGAGATATTTCCTTTGGACGCTCCAATGGCTCTTAAAATACCAATCTCTTTCTTTCGCTCCAGTACACTAATATAGGTAATAACTCCAATCATAATCGATGATACGATCAGGGAAATTGCCACAAATGCAATTAATACATAACTGATCGTATTGATAATAGTGGTCACGGATGACATCATTGTTCCTACTATATCTGTATAAGAAATCACCTGTTCTTCTTTTCCCTCGTCTTCCATTTGCTGATTATAATGATCCAGAACCTCTACCACTTTTTCTTTGTTATCAAAGTCTTTTGGATAAATGGAAATGGAACTCGGATGACTGAAATCTGCATATCCGAGCTGCTGTAAGTTATTATCATAGGAAGCACTCTGTGTTCCGGACATGGACATCATAAGTTCCGCCAGATCATCTTCCGTCATATTGAACTGGAATGCATTTGCAAATGCATCGGCATTAAAGTTCATAGAGCCTCCCAGTGCTTTTTGCAGATTCTCTCCAATCTGGCTCATGGCAGATGTCATCACCTTTTCAAGTCCACCGGCAAGCTGCGTGGTCACCTGACTCATAGCGGATGTCATCTGTGTACTGATTGCCTGAGAAATGGCACCGGTATATGCACTCATGGCCTGACCCATATAGCTACTCATGGCCGTGCTGATCTGCTTTTGGAGACTATCCATATTGATTGCCTCAGAAAGTCCCTGATTCAGGCGCCTCTTTCCATCATCCGTCTTTAGATAATTCACAAAATTCTCTGCCATCTTTGTCGGATCTGCATAATTCTTTTCTTTTGCATATGCAGTATAACCCTCTGCCAGTTCCTTTGCCATAGCTTGCAATGTTTCACTGGAAATGTTGAAATCTATATCTCCAAATATTTCATTGGCCCATTTATTTACAATTGCATTGGCACGCCCGGTCTGTAGATACTGTTGGAAATACGTTCCAAATTCCTCTGCACCCGGATTAGCGTCCTGCTCTGTAAGCCAGCTTTGAAAATCACTCATCACGCTGGTCAACAGTTCCTTAATCTGCTCTGGTGTAATCGTAACTTCTTCGTTATTTTTCAGAATGTCTTTCAAATATTTCTGAATAATGGCCTTTGCCTGATCGGAAGTCAGATATTCTGCAATCTGATTTCCAAGATTGGAATAATCTGCTTCCGGATGGCTCTTTACATATTCCTGATAACCTTCCGAAAGAACGGACAACATTTTCTGCATGCCCTCCGCATTGACCTGTACATCCAGATTCGTAAGAATATCCCCCAGATTCATCTGCGGCATATTGTCCATATTGATTTCTACCTGGTCCAGATTCACCATACCGGACAAATCCATAGAATTGCCATCCATCTGAAATGCCTTAGAAAGATCAAGCCCCGACAGATCCATGGAACTTTCAAGATTGTTCATGGTGCTGCTATCAAAACCAAATGCATTTTTCAGAGCATCCTCATCTATACTAAACAGAGAATTCATGTCAAATCCATTGTTCCCATCTGTATTGCCAAATTCTTCCCCGGTAAATACATTTACATTCGGGTTCGCAAGCTGCTGTTTTACAATCTCGCTGTCTTTTACCTGTTCTGCCACATGATCCACAAGATCTGAGGTATAGTTAATTCCCGGTGTCAGTGATGAAGCCTTCGCATCTTCGGCTGACTGCACGATTCCCACAATTTTTACATTCTCACCGTCTTCGACCAGTTTTTTCATGTAATCCGCATTGTCAGTTTTGTCTTTCCACACCTGATATTGGCTGTCATATTCATAATAATCTGAAGCATTTACCAGTTTAAATGTCTTTCCTAAAATATCATCATAAGTATAAGTTCCTATGTTTTCAGGTGTTTTTATCGTTTCTTCGTTGATGAACTGCTTAATCATATCATCGAGTTCAACCTGATCTCTGAGTCCCAATGTATATAATAAGAAGTCGCTCATGGAACCATCCGGCGTCAGCACAAGAACACATTCATTATATTTTTTCGGCCACCTTCCGGCTTTCACATCGTACTGACCTTCATAGAGATCCGTATTTTCCGGCATCTCAAAGAACACATTAGTACTCATCATGGAGGACATCAGACTATTCGAACCTGCGGATGCACCAAGTCCCAATGAGGAAAATGACTGATCCGGATTGACCTGACGAACATTGTCACCGTCCTGTCGGAACAACTGCGGCGTCACATTGTAAGAATATTCTATTGCTTTCGTATAGCTATGAATCTTAGATTCTCCACTGTCCAGATATGTTTTCAAAGCACCAAGGTCATTGGAATCCATCTTCGAAAACATATTGGTGACCACCTGCATGACCTTTACCTTATCTTTATCTTTTCCACTTTTCTTATCATCACTGCTTCCGGAATCCCCATTCATACCCACCATCATGGAAGTGAGATCAAATCCGGTACTTTGTATCTGCAGTGGATATTCAGACAATGTCTCCTCCTCAATGGACCGGATATAAGCATTGACTCCATTTGAAAGAGCCAGAATCAATGCAATTCCGATAATTCCAATAGATCCTGCAAAAGAAGTCAAAAGAGTTCTTGCTTTCTTTGTCCTCAAGTTATTAAAACTCAGTGACAGTGCCGTCAGAAGAGACATGGAAGATTTCCCCATATTCTTATGCTCCGGCGGTGCCAGATTTTCCTCTTCTACAATATATTCATCGGTATCCGAACGGATCTTTCCATCTTTCAGATTGACGATCCTGGTCGCATACTGCTCTGCCAGTTCCGGGTTATGTGTGACCATAACGACCAGACGGTCTTTCGCTACCTCTCTAAGAAGATCCATGACCTGCACACTGGTGTCACTGTCCAGTGCCCCGGTCGGCTCATCTGCAAGCAGGATCTCCGGATCATTGACCAGCGCTCTTGCAATTGCGACTCTCTGCATCTGGCCTCCCGACATCTGGTTCGGCTTCTTATGAAGCTGCTGCCCAAGGCCCACCTTCTCCAGTGCATCCACTGCACGCTTTCTTCGTTCTTCCTTCCCGACTCCCGAAATTGTCAATGCCAGCTCAACATTCGCAAGCACTGTCTGATGCGGGATCAGATTGTAACTTTGGAATACAAAACCAATCGTATGATTACGGTACGAATCCCAATCTCTGTCCTTATATTTTTTTGTGGAAATGCCATTGATGATAAGATCTCCGCTGTCATAGCGGTCCAGTCCTCCGATAATATTCAGAAGCGTGGTTTTACCGGAACCACTGGGACCTAAGATTGCTACGAATTCATTATCTCTCAGATTCAGACTCACATCGTCCAGAGCCTTCTGTACCAGACTTCCCGTCCGGTACTCTTTTTTGATGTGTTGTATTTGAAGCATTCAAATTCTCCTATAGTTATATTTTGACTGTAATTTTTAGTTCATCTAATTATAGCGTAAATTTGTATACTTTTTCACACTGAGAAATGTTTTTAATAAAAGTTTTAGATATGAATATATTACATCTGATGTCTTACAATTCGGTAATCATCCCCATTTCGATAATACGGGCACTGGTAATGCTGGTCAGAGATCAGACGCATATATTCATCCTCATCCATATTCACGTCACACATGTAACTCTCATATTCTTCATCATATGTATAATAAGTACAAGTCTCACAACTACCTCTCTGAGTGGTCTTTGCCATTTTCTTTCTTCCTTTCCCATATAAATTATATTCTATAATTTTATTATCTTTGTATAAATGTTCCTACATATCATAACATAAAAAGCGTCCGGAACAAGTACGAATTTCTCCTACTGACTCCGAACGCTTTGTTCATTACTTTAATGCCTGATACCATGCATTCATCTCATCTTCATCTTTACTATTTATAAACACTGTATAATCTGTCGCCTTAATTTCAATCACATTTTCCTGGTCCAGCCACACATACATCCGGCATTTTCCAGTCTTCTTTCCTTCAAATTTTCCCAGCAGCTGTTTCCCGTCTGAAGATCCATTTGTCCGGTTGTAATGATCCTCCGGCAGTCCGTTCTCTAATAATTTTACACTCCGAATCTCATTTTTCTTCATAGTTGTATTCGTATATCCGGAAGTAATTCTGACTTCCGCTCCGTCTGCCACAAGACGAATCGGTGTAAAATCCATTCTTAAAAAGACAATACACATCCAGAACAAAAGTACTACAACTACAATACAAATGCCACCGAACATATACCTTCCTGCCGGCTTCCCAACGTTTGTTGTATAATTCATACTGTTGAATCTGTCCTGCACAAATAATCTTGGATCACCCGGATTATCATACCAGCCATTTTTCCAATAGTAATCATCATCCATATACATTGGCGTTTCGTCTTCACATTGTAGTACATTTTTTTGTTTCTTAATCCGTATAACAGTTGCTATAGCAATTATTACAGGTACACATATCACTGTGGCATATATAATAATATCCAGATTATAAATCCATTCTTCTTTTGTCATTCTATATGCAAGATAGAGCCATGCAATCGCATTACAAATATTTGCCACAAGAAAGCAGATACTCCAGCTCCTCTTTTCCAGATAATTAATTCTGAAATTCAGCTCCGAATTCTCACTGTAAATCCGGTTCGCTCCTCTTTTGAATATCCATGCAATCCACAGAAATACAACGCCGACAATTACAGAGATCAAAAATAAAATCCAGCCCTGTGAATTCTCGGAAAACGTTCCAAGATAAATTCGAAAGCCTTTAAAAGCAAATGGAACTGCCAGTATTAGAATCAAGACAATATGATACCATAATGGCAGACTCATTCTCTCACTATGCATCATAGTCTTAGTATCGACCCCTGTCATTGCCGTGTTTTCTTCTGTATCTTCTCCCAACATTCCCCATCTATATTGGATTTTCAAATCATACAATTTTCTGTGATTCCTGAACATGACACCGACTGCGCCCACAATATAACACAAAAACCATACACACCACACACACATAAATATCGATGTATACCAGAAACACAATCCACAAATAACAACTCCGGATATACCAAGTCCCAAATAAACCTTCTGTACATCTTTTTTATAATTTTTCATAAATTCTACAAGCACTGGATCTTCCTGCTTCTCACGTCGTATATGTACTCCAAGAACCATTCCATCACTGTAACCTGCTACTGCTGTTCTTCCATACACTGCATAGGCAATTCCCACCATAAAAAGATCTGTTATTAAGAATATGATTGCTAAAATCATGAAAATACAACCTCCATTCCCTGAAATGCCTTACGGCATAATTCTATAAAATCATTTTGATCCATGCCGCGAATCGTTGCCTCTGCGCTCAGAAGTTCCAGTTCATCTGCAAGCTTCTCCTGAAATTCTCCATCTGAACTTCTTCTAGAATCCCGCAAATTACAGACAACAGTTCCCTTTCTCCGGTCAGTCTCGATAAAACCTTCTGCCTTTAATAACTGATATGCTTTACTGACGGTCATTGTATTTACCCCAAGTTCCATAGCCATCTGGCGCACCGTTGGCAATGATTCACCAATCTCAAACTCACCTTTTCCGATTCCCTTCACAACCTCATTACGTAGCTGCAGGTAAATCGGTGTCTCTGATTTTGTATTGATCTTAATAATCATGATTGTCTCCTTCTGAATCTATTATCTTATCTTGCAACAAGGATTTTATATCTTCACTTTTATTTGTATTATATCACATAATACAAATAATACAATCTTTTTGTATTATTTCTTACAATACAAAAATATAGTAGTTCAGAAAGAAATATCAGTCTTTCATAACTCTTTACAGTCCCGCAAGCTTTCTCCTCACTCTCTTATCTCCAGTCTCATCTACCCAGTCCTTCCACTTGACTCTACCCCGACATTCCACTCCGTCAAACCATGCCAAAATTTCTTCCATACTGACTGGTGAATATCTATTCGCATCGACTCCGACATCATAACGATATAATCCCTGCATACGATTCATCTCATTATAAAGACTCCCCTCGCTATGAATATGACCATGTAAATGAATTGACTCATGTGACATAGACTGCCAGTCTGCCATTGGAAAATGTGAAAGAACATACTTTCTTCCATCGATTTTCAATACTGTGATTGGCTGTTCAATAATAAAAGTTCCTTGTACGAGTTTGTTATTCCAGTCCTTGTCGTGATTTCCTGGCACAAGATGAACTTTTTTACAATAGATTTTCTTTCTGAGTGCTGCTGCCTCTAAAGCTGTAATCTTAAAAGAATAATCCCCAAGTATATATATCTCGTCATTTTCTTTCACCTTTTCATTAATATTTGCAATAATTCCTTCATTCATTTCATCAATCTGATTCCATGGTCGACATGTGAAGTCCAATGCCTTCTCATGTCCGAGATGCATATCTGATGTAAACCAAATCATTTCTTTTCTCACTTTCTAATTTCTTTTATAGTTTTTTTATTTCTTTTCATCTCTTATTCAATTTCACGCGGCCTGTTGTTCATGAAATACGAGAATATCATCCACTTTCACTTCAAATATCGCAGCTAAAATTGCAAGGTTCTCAATTGTCGGCATGGCTGACCCATGCTGCCATTTATAAATTGCCTGCGGTGTTTCAAATCCAAACACTTCCTGTATTTCCCTTACAGATAAATGCTTCTGCTTTCTGAGCTTTGTAATATTTTCCCCTGTTCCCACTGCATCAAATATTGGAATCTTAATATCTAACATATACATTCTCCTCCCATTCCTTCATACAATTTTTCTGTTCTTTTCATGTAAATTGATAATAAAAACATAAAAACAGCCACTTATCTACTAAGATAAGCGGCTGCACTTTTAGAATTCCTATGCCGGGAGCATGTACTTAAATAAAGCCTTGTATCATCTCAGCTTTATCGAATATGACTCCAGCATCACATCTGCTTAACTTATTAGATAGTACATAAATAAGACTACGTTTTATAACCATAGGCGCATTATTTTTAATCAGATTCTTTTTAAGTTTTGCTGTCATCACGATTCATTTCCTTTCTGAGATTCATTATTTAATACTCACATTGTACCATATTATTCCTATAATTGCATTATACTTGTAGTATAAAATAAACATTTTTTCTTTTATTATAACGATTCATCCAACATCTCTTCAAATCTTTGAACTTTAGATTCTTCAATGTGTTTGAAAAGAATTCTGCTTTCTGGTTCATTACAGTCAAATCCCATAATATCATATGAAACTTCCCTTGTTTGTCCGAATGTTCCATACCCATCTACCACACTAATCGTTCCATATCCCTCCTGTTCTTTCCCATAAAGAAAATAGACCTTTTCTCCTACTCTGTATTTCGGCCTTCCCAGTTTCTGAAGATAGTCTTCTTTTCCTAATTCTTTGATTCCTTCATACAGTAATTCTGCATCTGCATATTGAATATTATCATGGTAATGCCCAAAATACCATTTTGTATATTGTAGTTTCTTGGCAATTGAATCCAGCCATTCTTCTGTTGAACGATCTATCTTTTCAAATCCTATTACCTCTTTTGGTGTTGGTTCATATAACAACGGACATGTATGCGAAAAAACATAGTCTACCTTCCAGCCAATTTTCTCCAATTCTTTTTCTACCCTCTTTTTTACTTTTTCAGATGGCTGTTCACTTTGAAACCATGGAAGTCCGGCCAGAAGCCGGTATTCCCTATCCACACTATACGCCCCACCAATTACAATCCCTTTCTTTTTACCAAATTTGTAGATTTCTCCATCAATTGCAAATAAAATGTTCGAATATTGTGGTTCAAAAGATACCGCTCCTCCACACCATATCTTTTTATAATAAGATCCAATATATTCTGGACGTTCTTCATGATTTCCATGTACACAAAATAATGTAATCGGCAATTTCGAAAGTTCTTCTTTTAATTTCTTATCACTGTCATCTAAAAAGAAATTAATCCCGACATCTCCAAGTAAAATCAAAACATCTTCCCTGGTGGTCCCATGATGCCTGCAAAAGAATTCCACTTTTCTAAAATGCCTGTGGCAATCACCCGTTATATAATACTTCATCTTTTTCACTCCTACTCTCAATCAGATTCACTAAAAATTTCACTAATTATTAATTCATGGCTTTATTAGTTAATTTTTGAATCTACTCAATCGGGAATTGATTATATTGGAGTCTTTCAAGCAATTCTTCATCTTCTATCATAAATAAATCGCTTTTTCCACAGACAATAACAAGCAACTGCCCTAATCGCAAATCCGGATATTGATTCCATACTTTTTCTAATTTTGACAGGATTTCGTCAAATCTTTCTTTGTCCCTGCCCGGTCCTGTAACAAAAGATTTTTCGTATAAAGTCTTTTTCATATATTCCAAAAATCCTTTACGGTTATCCTGCTCATCCAGTCTGGCATATTCAATATCTGTTGGCGCACAATGTTCATGGCTGAAAACAGATAAAAACTTCTGACCTTCATACATTAAGTTTACCAGAACCTGAAAATCACTATAATCACCTTTTTCAGCTACTGTTATATATTGTTCCTCTTCTTCATCATTTTCAGGAGCATCTACAATTCCATATAATTCTGTTCCTATAATATGAACTATATCGCCCCGTCTAAACATCAACGGAAGCTTCACATGTTTATCTTCAAAGCTTGTATTATCTATGTCCCCAGCAAATTCACCAACTACGGTGCTATATAGCCAGAAACGATTTTTTCTATATCCTTGTTCATCAAATTCCATTCCACCAAGCACTTTTCCACTTCCGGCTTCTATACACTCAAATGCTCTTTTTTCAATCAAAAACTTTGTATTTTCTTCCTTCCCCTGCTGACGTGCAGTTACAAAATCCAGATAACTTCCCTGATCTTCATACTTTTTTGTATCACTCCAGACAGATAAGACATAATATGTATCTTTTTCTCTCTTTTGGAACCCTTCATACAATTCTTTATTTCTGGATAGTCTATCTTCTATCTGCTTTTTCAACACTTCGTCTGATGTGTGTTTCGCTATATCCAGCAATCCCCATATTACGTCATCATACAATAATTGTCTGTTATTATAAAAAAGCGTTGCTTTTTCCCAGTCCGAAAGTTCTATTCCTTGTTTTTTCAAAAATCTTTTATAATCTTCCGACATTATGAAATCAGACATAAAACTCCTCCCTTGTCTCCAGACACAAACAGCCTAACCTGCCATTTTCAAACCCGCGGTCACAATCTATCATATAGAGATTCCGTTTATCATTTTTCCATATACGATTACCTCCAATCGGTCTGTGACCGCAAATCGTAGTGTAATTATCAATAGCACTCCCTCTAAAACATAATATCTTCTGGCTTCATTGCTTCGTTCAAGTTTCTAGTTTGCCACTCCTTACATCGTTTGATTTCGGCATACTCTCTTGCTGTCTGTATCACCGCCTGACCTTTCATCACTTTTTCTTCATCTTCACTCTGCAAATAGTTTCCAAATGCCTTCATTGCGCTTATGAAGGTCTGATTTTCTTCATCCCCTGGAATATGTTCCGGTTCTTCTAACTGAAGATACAACGGGTTCATATGATTATGTGACCAGCAACCGGATTCCGTTAATTCATATACCATAACCTGTATGTCCGAAAAATCTACATACCACTTTCTATCTTCTATTCTCTTTAAATAATCATCCCAATCTTTTTTCCCTTGTGAAAGAACACCATAAGTCCCTGTTGTAACCTCTTTCACGATACTTCCTACCGGCATATCAAATGGTATTTTTATAAATGGAAATTCAAATCGCCGGGCCAACCACCCCAATGTAGATATCTCCGCCGGTGCGTGCGCCGATCTCGCG
>OGXL01001301.1_pt1 | contig 21026 bp, 13 predicted proteins | sample 1576311 | NCBI WGS metagenome assembly OGXL01 (sample SAMEA3541564, study PRJEB24748) | human gut metagenome | biome: human gut; feature: human-associated habitat; material: faeces | place: China | collected 2012 | reverse complement strand
ACCGACGTGGTGGTTCAAGTCCCTTCATCTGCACCAAAATTTATAAACCGTATAAATGCTTGAATATCAAGTGTTTATGCGGTTTTTTAGTGCTTGCGAGAAGAAAATCAACGTGATAAAAAGTGATAAAATGTGATTGATGTCACTTTGCTATCAGAAAAAAGCAATGAAATTTTATCGTCAGACATTTTAGGGTCAAACACATAAAAGCCCCCCTTATCCGTTCCGTGATACACCACTTTAGGGGTTCCGTCCTCATTTACAACTTTACTTGCTTTACTCGGGTTATTTTCCCAATCTCCAAACCAATTTTTAAAATTACCGGATTTAATCTGCACATTATCAGTATTATTTTCAACTGTATCAAGGCTACTGCTATCTAAGCTCTTTAATGAGAATTTTCCTTGTGTTCTGTCTTTTTCTGAGTCCCTTCTACCATTCTCATATACTCTCTGAATCTCCGCCTTTGTTCCTCTCTTCTTCGACAGAAAGCTGTCAACTCTTCTTTTGTCAGCTTTCTTTCTGTACTGTCTGATAAGTTCTCGTGTTTCTCTTTCTGTAAGTCCGTTTCTTGATATTTCACGTCTTATCCCCTCGCTTTCTGCAAAATTTCTAATCTTTTCAATTCCGAATTGTTTAAGCTTTTCCCAAGTTTCATCTGTAGTAATCATTTTTTCGGACATATCCTGCCCTGTGGTCATTGCATAATATCCAACAACTTTACAACCGTTATCTTCTATAAATCCTTCAAGCCCTTTAAATGTTCTTCCTGTTGTAGAGTTATCATATATAAGCAAAAAAGATTTACCTTTAATATCATTATAGCTTATGTCACTTGATATGTCAAACTCAGACTGCCCGTCTGGCTTTGTCGATACAAATATACTGTCCTCTTTTGCTGACATTACTCCTGTTTTACGAATATTTTCGGCATTGTCTTTGGAAGTGTTATGATACACATACGCATAACCGTTTTCGTCTACCTTGCCACCGACATTCCGAATTTCTTCTATTGTGTCATAAGCATTTAGCAAATCGTCACCCATAAGACGATTTGCGATTTTGTCATAATCGCTTTCTTTTATCGAATATTTGACACTTTCAGATAATGCGCTTTTAGGTCTTTTTGTATTATATTTTTCCAATACATCTCGAGGCAATGTATCTGCGAAATTCTCCTTGACAATATCGAGAAAATCTGATACACTTATTTCGGAGGAACCTTTAGATAGGGGAGTTTCTTTTGAGGCGAACCCTGCTCCGTTAGGAGACTGGTTCTTCTTTTTTGTTCTCACCGCATAAACAACATCTAAAGGTTCTATTTTTTGAACCTCGTAATTATTTACGATTATTCTTGTAGGATAGTAGTTACCTTTATCGTCTATTCCTATCCCCATTAATACATACCCACCAAGCGTATTATTTCTCGGTTTCAGTTCATTCACCTTTATAGCATTTTCTAATACATCCCCAATTTTAGTGGTTACTTTAGCCGTATCTTTTGAATTTCTCATAAGTCCATGTCTTAAAGCATCTTTCCCCACAAGGATATTTTTGTCTATATCTTTTACATAAATAAAAGATGTATTCTCTGTATTATGTAAATTATTTTTATCTCTTACATTGTTCATTGCCTTTGCAAGTATATCCGCTCTATTAATCTTGCCATCTGAATTTATTGGCAAATCTTCCACCAATTTTGTAACCGGCATATCAGCTTTTTGAGCTAATTTATTATATGTATACCGATTAATAATTCCTCTTTCTTTTAAATTTAGTTGCCCTATTGATTGTATCGCCGCAACATCTTTTTCGTCTATATTAGAGTTTTCATTGTCTGAATTGTCCTTTAACGAAAACTTTGTTTTGTTTGTACCTTTCCCATTCTCCCAAAATACAACGTCCGCATTTTGATTAGGTTTCATACTTTTAGGGAATGTATTAAGCCGTTCTTCTTTGCTCATACTTTGTCTTGCCTTAACATCGTCAGCCTCGATTTCACCTGCGCTTTGGTTTCTGTTTTTGCTATCAGGGCTTTCACCGACTGCAAATCCCTCTCGCACTTGTATTGCGTGTTGTACTTCGTGAATGAGTGATTTTAATTTTTCTTGTATATGTCGTGCCATTATCTTCAACAGGCACTCTCGAATTTTGATATGCCGTTATAACAAAAGAAGAACAATCATAATGCGGTCTCCATCTCACCGATTAACTGTAACCGTGACTGTCATCATTTGCACTATCTGTCGCCCATTGAACTGCATTATCAATTATACCCATATAAACCTCCTTTTCGACATACAAAAAAGTACATCGAATTTCGATGTACTTTTTAAGCCTTATTTGAAATTTTTAATTTGTCTTTTGAGTTATTATATATCCGTTTGCGTTATCTGTCGGAACAAGGCGGAACGTGACATTTCCGAAATCAGTTCCTGTTGAATCGGTATTTTTAAATACTACGTCCATTCCGTCACCGACATTTTCGGCACTTATAAATTCATATCTGCCGTCTCCGCGATTTGAAACACTGATTTTATAATTACCGTTTTCATATAAAACACTGCCGTTATCGGTTGGGTGATATTCGGGCATATCTGCACCGAAAAGCAATTTATAAGTATCTCTTACGGAATTTTCGAACCATTCAAAATATCCGTTTTTATATTGAGCAGACGTATCCGCACCGTAACCTTCTGTGTAATAATAGAAGATAAAACTTCTTACAAAATCTTCACTTTGTAAATCGTTCTGTGTAAAATACGGTATTACATAACCTTGCTCCGCAAGAAACGATTTTGCATTATCGTCTAAAACAAAAGCCTTTTTTTAGTCGCCGAAACAACCTGCGTCCATTATACGCAATCTTCCGTCAAGCCACTTTTCATATATCGCATTCTTCACCGTATCACGTTCAAAAAAGCACCGTTTCATAGGTGCTAAGGCAGTAAGTCTCGTATATTCACTTGTTCCACTCTCCTTTTGGGTATCAAAAAAGCACGCCCTAAGACGTGCTTTAATTCTTATCTTCAATTATCTCCGTTACTAAAAAACAAAGCTTCTGCTTCTGCATATTTTCTTTTAAACAGCTCTTGTTGTTTTTGATATGCTTTAACTGCCTCGTCTGGTGCATCAGGACTTAAAGCCGGTGTTTTTGTATAATCTTTGTATAATCATAGTACGGTGCATATATTTTTTCCAATTTTTTCTTCTTCCGTCTTTATTAATCTCATCGCATTATTCCCCCTTCTAGCAATTTCTGCACCCTATACTCTGTATATGTTTCGTCATACTCAGTAGCGTCCAATGTTCCTATCGCATACGGGCTTACCTCAATATTATATCCTTTCTCAATTTCTCTGTCAAGATTCTTTTTACATTTTTTATGCAAATGTGATATATAGTTTTGTTTATATATCCTTTGTCAATAAGTTTCACAACAATTTTTCCTTGCGATTGTTCCCATTTCGTCACTTTCGCAATCTTTCTCTATCTTGCCGTGAATTTCACCTCGTTTTTGTTACTTAACAGGAATGCCCTTATTTTGTAGATTATTCATCAACTTTTTTTATAGTTCTAAAGCAAAGTTGACAAATAGTCTACATTGTGATATATTAATAATGACAATAAATGTTTAGACAGGAAGTGATATTTTATGGAATTATATAAGAGAATAAAAGCACGCAGAGAAAAACTCGGAATGTCACAAGAAGAACTTGCAACTAAGTTAGGTTATAAATCCCGTTCAACTATAAATAAAATTGAAATGGGCAAAAATGATATAACTCAATCAAAAATCATAGCTTTTGCCAATGCACTTCAAACAACTCCAAGCTACTTAATGGGACTGGACGAACACGAAACGGAAATATATACAGATGATAAATTTCCAAATCCGAATATAACAGAGGACTACACAACATTCCCCGTTATAGGTGACATAGCGAAAGGATATAATCATATCGCTATTGAATCATGGGACGGAGATAAAGTCGATATTCCTAATTCATATTTAAAAGGACATACTCCGAAAGATTTCTTTGTACTGTGCATTAAGGGTGACAGTATGTATCCTCAATATCAAGACGGCGATAAAGTATTAATCTTACGTCAAAGCACCGTTAATTATAGTGGTGATGTCGGAGCAGTGATATACAATGACGAAATATCAACATTAAAAAAAATCGAGTTTGTAGAAGATGAAGATTGGTTGAGGTTAGTTCCTGTCAATCCGAATGTTCCGCCAATATTAATTGCGGGTGAAGAATTAAAGCACTGCCGAATAATGGGTGTTCCTAAATTGTTGATTAGAGAAATGTAAGTTTAATTTGAAAGGTATGCCCGCCTAACTGCAAAAATATAGCTATTAAGGAAAAACTTTAATGACGTTGTTGACGCTATAACCGATTGACGTTGAACAATATCTAAATTACTTTGTCAGCTGAGATTATTCCTCTGACTATTAGGAGAAAACAATGCAAAATAAAACAAAACTATTTAAAACAGCAATATGTATTATAACCACGTTAATATTAATTTTCGGGACTATTCCCTGTGGTGCGGTTTTATCGAACGAATCAAACGCACCAAATTTCACAAATCTTGTTGTATTTATGAAATTTTCTGACGAGGACGAATTTATCAACAACACTTATGCCGACACAACTGTCCGCAACATTTTAGACAATACATATAATAAAAGTGTATATAATGTCGCTGACTATTTCAAAACAGTAAGCGGCGGGAAAATGAATATGCAAACGCTTTATCTTTTTGACAACAACAATTCGCTCACACTTTCAAAGCCACGCGGTTATTATGCCGAAAAAGATGACCAAAACCCTTACGGTTACGAGAGTGGAGAAGAAAATTCCAGAATGTATGAACTACAGACTGATTGGGCGAATACAATTTCAAACGCAATCACAAACGGAAACAAACCAAAAGATATAGAAGAAAATCAATATAATTTTGCCGATCTTGACCGAAACCGTGACGGAAAAATTGATTTAATTACTGTGATTTACAAAAATACAACGCAAAATATTTCGGTTGGTTGGAATTCACCTCTTTGGGACTATCACTCATATTCAAATATGATTTCAGTGCAAGAAGGAGTTAATACTTATCAGAGTGGAGAATATTTACAGCTAACGTGCAACTACGAAAACGTAAACGGACTTGTGCTTTATCGCGGTGAGGATAATCTGCCTATTTTACCGACAGGTAAAATATGTCACGAAACCATGCACGCACTTGGCTTGAAAGACTTGTACCGCTCCAACCAAACAAGTGCTGTGTATTATATGTCACTGATGGCAAAACATCTAACCCCTATCGGACAGTATATTTCCGTCAAAGAACGTGAATCGCTCGGTTGGCTTGACAATAATCAAATTAAAACCATTGATAAAAACGGTACATATACACTCTATCCTGCCTCAGCTCAAAATGAAGTTGTTGCATATAAACGAGATTTGCCGAACGGAAAAACTCTTTATTTGGAATATCGTCAATTTGATGACAATGGTAACAAATATGATACAAAAAACAAGAAACTCTATTCGTGCAATACCGGTGACTTGATAAAAGGTGTAACACTTAAGAGTGGACTGATTTGCTATCTTGCTAACACAGGTGTACGTTTTCCCTCAAATATAAACACTACAGGCGTTAACTGGAATATGCAGGTTGTTTCTAACGGTCAATACTCAACTATGTCAGATTGTGCAGTCGGTGACGGCGAAGAACTTTATATTGGTAACGACATATTTGTTTATGTAACAAATATGTCAGCAGATAAATTAGAGTTTGAAATTAGCGGAATTGCAGAAACAACCCCTACTCCGACTTTGACTCCGATTCCTACTCCGACTCCTACTATAAATCCCACTCCAACCGTGAGTCCGAGTCCTATTCCGAGTCCTACTCCTACTGCGACTCCACGTCCTACTCATACAACGAGTCCGACAGCAACTCCGACAATAACTCCGACCACGAGTCCGACAGCTACTCCACATCCGACCCCGACAATAACTCCGACAGCAACGCCTACTGCAACTCCAAAACCTACATTAAATCCTACTGCAACTCCGACAGCGAGTACGACACTAATTCCGACTTCTACCCCAAAACCAACACCACGTCCGACTGCGACTACAAATCCGACAATAACTCCTACAACAAGCCCAACTGCTACAACGTGTCCTACACATGATATTAACTGCAACATTGAAGGCAACAATATATCTGTTAAACTTACAAACAGCACTTCAGTCGGAATTATCTTAATTTCTGAATTTAATTCGGACGGCAAATTATTACGTTGTACTACCCATTCACCACAGGAGAATATAAGTGTTTCCCTACTTTCTGAAACTCATACCGTAAAAGTTATGTGGTGGAATTCTCTAAACAATCTTGTTCCAATTACCGACTCAAAAACGGTAACGAAATAGTCCAATATATCGCCCCTACATCCACTGTTGACAATCAATACAATATTTGCTGCCGATAGAAGATGTAGTGGGTGGGACGTTTTGGACGTGTCAGGCGTGGTTACACTGTTTGTAGCAGTCGCTTCTCAATAATCTACATCTTATTTTTATTGACAGCATTATTTTTATATTATATAATACCAACAGAACCGGAGGCATATACGGACTTTGACGGTGAAATATCACCGTCTGCCCGCGCCAAAGGTTCTTTTTTGCACACAAAAACGGAGCAAAAATGCTCCGTTTATCTTCTAAATGTATCTTTTATTTTTTTTACCAATCCCACACATCTGCCGTTACGCAGCTCGTCCATAAATTCGGCTTGTTTTTCCACATACCAAAGTTTTGACGAATCCATACACTTAACCGTCTTAACCGTATCCGCAATCATCACAAATGCAATTACGCACGTCATAATATGTAACGCCGGTAAACTCACGCTGCCAATCATATCAATCGTCACCGGTGCAATAAGCTTAATAAGTGCAACGGTAAATGTACCGAACGCAATTCCGCCTATAAGGCAAACACGTCCGTTTATATTACCGGGCCAACCTGTATAATCCCACCATCTCTTATGAAACAGCGTTTCCAAAAGCCACGATACAAAATATTCAAGCGAGCAGGTAACCACCATTCCCGCAAAAAACAGTATCAAAGGATTTTCAATCCATCCAAGCAATATCAAATCAAGCATTGCTCCCATACCGTATATAGGGCAAAAGCAAGTGCTTAAAAAGCCGCTGTTTACAAATTTTCTTTGTTGTATGCTGTAATATACCGTTTCATAAGCCCAGCCAATAAAGCTAAATACCGCAAAGCACAAGAAATATTGGCAAAAACTCATCATTTACCCCCCCTTATTTAAATCATTTGTATTTCCTTATACAATTCAGCATAGTCCCCCGTAATCTTTGTATTTATCTTTCTGTACGCTTCTTTTTTAAATGTTTCATAAAGAGAACAATATTTATCCGCCAAACATACTATCCACCCTTCTCGGCAAGTCGGCGGAATTACAGTAAGCGGGAACATATGCTTTTTTATAATATCGCGTTCTGTATCGGTCAAATCAAAATCTCTGTCAGCATTTCTAAGAGCCGTCATAGGATGAGTAAAACCGTGTATTCTTCTCTCCTTTTCGCCGTCATGCCAATCATATAAGAAATAATCGTGCAGCAATGCTCCTCTTATAAGGTCACGCTTTTTGTACTTTATACCGAAAAACTCGGCAATTTTAATACTGTAATACGCAACTGCAATCGTATGCAAAAGGCACGAAGTGTCACCGTGCTGAGTAAACTTTTCCATACGTCTTAAATGCGATTTTTGTGACAAATTATGCAAACAATACAAAACTGAATTCATTTATTCTACCGCCTTTTTTAATTTACACATAGCCTTCTTTACCTATTATTATAATCACTGACATTTAATATGTCAATATATCTGCCATCAAATTTATAAAATTTTAATATTACGCAAAAAACAAGCGATTTTCATCGCTTGTTTTTCATCTTATTGAGCTATTATTATACGAATTCTGCCACCCAAAGTCTGTGCCTTATCGTAATAAGCAGTAAGCTTATAATTTCCGTTTATAGCATCATCAAGTGTTATCTTCAAATATTTATTAACATCTGTCTTATGATATACAATCACCTTATCACTAAGCAAATATGTTTGATTATTGATTTTCGCCTCTGTACGTGTAAGCGAAGTTATATTGCTTGGATACGATGAAAGCTGACGCATACTTTCAATACCTGTTTGGTCCATACTGAATCTGTGCGGACCTTTTACATTTGTTGAGAATGCAGTCGCATATGTGTTTTGCGTACCGTCTATATCAATAGTATATGTATGAGTAGTTGAATCAGCAGCAGTGATTACCCCGTACTTATAAGCATCACCCGTTATATCTTTCAATATAAGCTCGTCAATCTCACCGGCTTTATTCTTTGAATAATACAATACGCTTGAAGATTTTATCGTAACACCGTCAAGACGCTGCGGATAAATTCTTGTGTACATTGCTAAGTCGTCGCTTGCAGTTCCGGCAGTGTCAAGAATCTTCACATCGTCTGCAAGGGTATAATCGCCAAATTTATTCTTTTCGGAATTAAACTTACCGCTTACGTTGTCATACCCCTTTGCTCTTGAAAGACTTGCTTTACCGTTTGTAAATGATACATTTACTACAGCACATTTAAGCGAACTGCAATCTGATGAAGTCGCATATTCATTTACTGTTCCGTCAGGTGTAACAACCTTTGCATAGTAACTTGAATATACTGTATTATCAGGCTTTGTGAAATCTTTTTTGCCTGTTTCCGTAACAAATCCTACTGTTGTGTGTGAAGATGTGCTTTCACTTCCGCCGACAACTCCGGCTACCTCGCCGTTTCTGCCAAGAAGAAGTGTTACGGTATCACCGTACTTAAATGTTCCGCTTGATGAAAGTGCATTAAATGCGTCTACGCTTTCAACAGAATACTCTTTACCCGAAATTGTAACGCTTGTCGGCGAATCCTTTGTCGGTGACGCCTTTTCGTACACGCCTGTAACCTTATCCGTATAAGCAAGCACCATATTCAAATCTTTACAATAGTAAATAATATCGTTAAGCTGAATTTCCGATGCGTCAACCTTATTACCGCTTCTCATTACCGTTGTCGAACCGTTTGTATCGAAATTCGCGATCCAATTTGAATTTGTAACCTTGACCGGTCCTTCCATATTACCCTTTTCATAGCTTACGTAATCAACATTACTTCCGTCCATCTTTACATAAAGAATGTCGCCCATTGCCATTTCATTCTTTACAGCACCGTATGTACTCTTATTCTTATCTTTGTAACAAGTTGTGCCGTCTGTTATATCAATCTGTTCAAAACTGCCGTTTTTATAACATATAACTGCATCTGAAAGAAGTGAATAGATTACATATTTATCAAAGCTGTCCGTACCTGTTTCGCTGTCTTTTGCAATAAGCATTGCATAGTCAACAGAACCGTTTGAATTTTTAAACAGCTTGAATGTATCGCCTTTTTCGGCTTGCATTGCGGCATTTTCGTATGTAATTGCCTGTGACTTGTAATATGTAGTTGTGTTTGAATTGATGTTATACATATCGCCGTCAAGAATTATATCTGAACCGATTACGTTTGAAACGGTGTATTCTTCAACTTGCTGGTCACGCGGTGTAAATGACACAAAATCTTCATCGTTCTTTACGACAATATCGCCTTTTCTGCCGACATAATCGCTGTTGAAATTACCGTCAAATTCAAATGTTCCGGCTGTTGTATAGATTTTGTCAGTACCAAGTGAGCTGTCCTCGTTGTGTGACGCAATAATCGTAACACCCTCAATAACTTTACTGTCAAACACTGAAGTTATAAGTTTGCTTTGATTATCTTTGATTTTTGTGTCAAGTGTATTGTAAATAAGTCTTGCAACCTGACGTCTTGTAAGTGCCTCGCCTTGCTCGGCATTTACGTTCTTTGTAATTTCAAGACTATTTGCAAGTCCCATTTGACCGTAAGGCCATGAATCGCCAAAATCCTGTGTTGTGTATCCAAGCACCTTTAATACCATTGTAAGTGCCTCTTCATATGATACCGTATTATCAGGTCTGAATGTTGAATCAACATATCCCTCTGCAATTCCGGCTGATACAGCGGCCTTTATGTAAGGTGCTGACCAGTGAGTATATGTAACGTCTTTAAAAGGTGATACTTTTAAACCTGTTGCTACTGTATCTTTGTAGCTTGATGACGCTACTGCAATTTTCGCAAATTCCGCTCTTGATACATTGTCATCAAGTCTTAAATTTCCGTCATCATCGCCGACCATTATATTAAGTTCCGACAAAAGCGACATAATATCTTCGTCATTGTTCCAGTCTGCCAATGCAGGCAAAGTCGATAATGACATAGCCGCCGCCAAAACAAAAGAAATTATTTTCTTCATAACTTACTTCCTTTCCGTGCAATATTATCGTACATACTATAAAATCAAGAAAACTCAGTCCGAGAGAAAATCATTCGTATCGCTGAGTTATCAATCATAACGTAAAGCATCTATCGGATTTAATTTGGCTGCTTTTTTAGCAGGCATATAGCCGAAGAACACACCTATCATCGCCGAAACCGTAAACGATACTATAATAGATGTCGGGGTCGGTAATATATCCATCCCCAAAAGTTTACCTGCCAGTATTGCCAAAAGCGAGCCTACAATAATACCGATTACACCGCCCAAACAACTAAGCATACCCGCCTCAATAACGAATTGAGAAAGTATATCTTTCTGCTTTGCACCAAGCGATTTTCTGATACCTATTTCCCTTGTACGTTCCGTAACCGACACAAGCATAATATTCATAATACCGATACCGGCAACAACAAGCGATATAGCCGCGATTGCGATAAGCATAAGTTCCATTTTATCAAGAATATCGGTTACACTGTCTGCCATAGACTTCATTGAAGTTACAGTATAGTAATCACTGTCGCCTATATCTTTATCACAAAGTGCTTCTAAAAGCAAAACCGCTTCCTCAACCTTTTCCTGGTCAACCGCATAGACAACATAGCTGCTTACGGTTGATGTACGGTTTGTGTATGACGCCAAAGTGTACGGTATATACACACAGTTATCCGAAGAATTTTCTGTCGAGTCGTCCTGTTCTTCAAGTATTCCGACAACTTCATACGGCGTACCCGTTATTTGAATAGACTTACCGAGTGCGTCACCGCCGAAAACTTCTTTTGCTATATAAGTACCGATAACGCAGACTTTCTGCTTTCTCTCAACGTCAACATATGTAAGCTCACGTCCGTATGTAATATTATACTTTTTCATTCCGAGATAGTATTCGTTTACACCTGTTGCCTGTGTTGAAATTGTATCACTGCCGTTTTTTATAAATGCAGGCATTGAAACTGTCGGTGACTGACCTGCAATAATATCGGAATGTTCTTCCGCAAGCTGTTCCATTTCTTCAGGCTTTACTTCCTTTGTCGCGGAACGGTCTTGAATTGAAACATTGATTGATTCAATACCCATTTCTTCAAATGCGTCCGTTATTTCCGATGTCATTCCCGACATAAGACTTACTAGCGCAATAACCGCCGTAATACCGATTATAATACCGAGCATTGTAAGTATTGAACGCATTTTGTTGCCGACAATACTTGACATTGCCATTTGAAAACATTTCCAAATACTCATAATCAAGTCGCCCCCTTTGCTCTTTCATCTTCGGGAGCATCTTCGCCGGCACCGTGCTGGTTCATTACTGTTACGTCACCCTCTGCCGGGCCGTCATAAACGATACGTCCGTCTGTTATACGAATGATACGTTTTGCTTTTGCCGCTATCGAGTTATCGTGAGTGATAAGAATAATCGTATTACCCTCCGCATTAAGTTTCTGCAAAAACAGCATTACTTCACGACCTGTACGCGAGTCAAGCGCACCAGTAGGCTCATCGGCAAGGATTACCGACGGATCGCCTGCTAAAGCTCTTGCTATTGACACTCTCTGTTGCTGACCACCCGAAAGCTGTGTCGGGTGGTTTTTCGCTTTTGATTTAAGTCCTACTCTGTCAAGTGAAGCAAGTGCTCTTTTCTCTTGTTCCGCGTCGCTAAGTCCCGCATACAAAAGCGGCAGTTCAACGTTTTCCAATACTGTTAATTTCGGCAGTAAGTTATATTGCTGAAATATAAATCCAAGCATTTTATTTCTTACGTCAGACAATTCATCTTGACTGTAATTATTAATTTCTCTGCCGTTTAATCTGTAAACACCTTTTGTTGCCACGTCAAGGCAACCTATAATATTCATACAAGTAGATTTACCACTACCCGACTGACCTACTATCGCAACAAATTCGCCTTTGTTTATGGTAAGAGATATTCCGTCAAGTGCGTGAACTTCCGTATCACCCATATGATAAATCTTATAAACATCTTTCATTTCTACCAATGGAGGCATTTTACTTCACCTCCGCTTTATCTTCCGCCCGGCATTCCGCCACCGCCGCCGGACATACCTCCGCCGCCTGGCATTCCGCCGCCACCGGACATTCCGCCGCCTGACATTCCTCCGCCTGACATTCCTCCGCCGGGCATTCCGCCCATATTGCCATTAGGAACTACATACATTTCTTGAGCATTTTGAACACCGAATGACGCATTCGCACTTGACGATTCTGTGTCAAGCGTTCTTACCCGGTCTTTTTCTGTTAAACCCGACTTGATTTCGATATAGTCTGTATCGTTAATTCCTGTTTCAACCTGAATTGCACGGTAACCGTCCGGTACATCTATATTAGTAGGTACACTTTCTTTAGCTGCCGAATTTTCATCCGATTTATCACCGTTCGGTGTATCGCCGCTTACAACAGGCATACCGCTTGACTGTGGCTTACTGTCTTTATTTTCGGCTTGTTTTCCGTCATCAGCTTTCTTGCCGTCCGGTTTACCCGATTTATCTTTATTACCCTTTATAATATCCGTAACATCATTTTCGTGAGTTGTTCCGTCGTCCTTTACAAATACGATATTGCCTCTGTTTACACTGTTTACAGGTACAGCAATTACATCATCCGCCTCCTCGACAACGATTTCAGCGTTTACATTCATACCCGGCAACAAATCTCCGTAATTTTCTATTTGAATTTCGATAGTGTATGTTGTTACACCGTTTTCGTTTACACCGTCTACAGGAACTTTTGTAACCACACCTTCAAATTCACCCTCTACCGCGTCTGCCGTAACAGTAGCTTTTTGACCTGTCTTAACAAGCGCTATTTCCGTTTCGTCAACGTCAATAGAGAATTTAACGCTTGACAAATCATAAATTACACAAAGCGGATCTGTTGCATTTGAAGAATCTATCGTATCGCCTGCTTTTGAGTTTTTCTTAACGACTGTACCCTCAATCGGAGCTTCTACAACATAATCGTCAACTGCGTCCTGTGCTTTTTCTATACCAAGTTCGGCATCGTCAAGTGCAAGCTGTGCGTTCTTTATGCTTGAATCCTGTGAGAAAGTATCGTTTTGCAATACTTGCTTTTCAAGTGCCAAAACCGCATCATTATATGAAAGCTGTGCATTGCTCATTGTCGAGTTTTGATTATCATACTTAACATATCCGACTTTTTGACCGCTGTAAACAGAATCTCCTACCGCAATGTTAAGATTTTCAAGGGTGCCTGATGCTGTTGATGTGATTGTTCCCTCGCTTACATATTCAAACTGTGCCGTATTTGCACAAGCAACTCCGTTTATTTCCGCACTGCCGTAATCATTTGTTGTAAGTGCGCCCGGATTTGTGACTTCAACCGTTACATACACAACTTTAGCGTGTGCGTCTGTTGAAACGGCTGACGATGATTTTTCTTTAACAGTTCCGTAAATCGTATCGCCCGAACCTATAACAGATACTGTTGCGGCTGCGCCTGTCTGAATACTTTCGGCATCAACTTCATTAAACGGTATTCTCAGTTTCATATAAGAATCGTCATACAATGTTGCAACCGCTGCACCGGCATTGATATGGTCACCTTCTTTTACGGATAATTCTTTAACTTTACCTGCTGAATTTGACTGTATGTATTGATTGTTTTTAGTATCGTTAAGCGAATTTAATGCCTTTGTCACTGCATTTTGTGCAGACTTTGTACCGATATTGTTTGAAGAAACGGTCTGTGCCTTTTGCTTTACTGCGTCAACATATGCCTGTTGTGCTTTTGCAAGTGCATTTTTTGCCGTACTCAAAGAATTTTGAGCGTCACTGTCCTCAAATTGATAAAGCTTATCACCTTTCTTAACAACGTCACCCTCTTTGAACGTATCACTTGTTATATCGCCCGACTTGATAGTTGTTACTTTATACGAATCATTCGGCTCGATAGATGATGAACCTGTGATTGTATTTGTGATAGTACGACGTTCAACCAGCGAATCGGTATACATAACTTTTACGGCACTGTTGTTTTTGGACTTTATAATAAGTCCCGAACACACGCCTGCAAGTATTGCTATTACAAGAATAATTATAAGTAATTTCTTGCCTATCTTAAACTTACCGATAAAGAACTTCTTGTTTTGCTTGTCATATCCAATAAATTTCTTTTTCGGTTTCTTTTCTTCTTCCTCACTGTCGCCGTCATCATCTGAAAATCCAGATACTTCTTCAAAATTGAGTTCGTCTGCATTTGTATCTTCTGTGTTAGATACTTCTGCTTCACTTTCCAAAAGCTTTTGCTCCTTTTCAGAAGTAAAATCTCCCATATTTCTTGCCTCCTGCACCTTTATATTTTTAACTTATCTGCTCTGCGACTTTAGTTAATTTATCGCAAAACATTTTAAGGTCTGCTTCATCTACATCTCTGAAACATTCCTGTAAGTTTTTGATTATAACTTTCCTTTGATTTTCATATGCTTTTCTGCCCTCGTCAGTAAGAACTATATAACTCTTACGCTTATCGGTTGTATCCGATATACTTTTAACCAAGTTTTTTTTCTTCAAAGCCTTTATGCTTTGAGAAATAGCCGCCTTACTGACTTTTAAAATGTCACTCATCATAGTGACCGTCATCATTTTTCCGTCATTTGCGGACTGAGTAAGTAAATTCAACATCATATAATCGCCCCTTGACATTTCCTCAAAAGGACACTTTGAAAGAAACCACAGCTTTATCCTGCTTACGATTTCCCAACATTGAAGAAACATTTCTTCTTTCACCGTGTATCCCCCCACACACCGTAATATTAAATTTTGTTAATTTACTTAACCATTTTACCACCACAATTATTCAAAGTCAACATTTACACTTTTGATACAATATGAATTTACACTTTATTCACATTTCATTTGAATATTATTAACTTTTAGTATATAATAACTGTATCATAATTATACGAGGTGATATTAAGTGAAAAAAACATATATTGATACGGCTATGGAACGTATCGCACCTGATTTAATACTTAAAGGCGGAAACGTTGTCGATGTTTTTTCCGGCAGAGTTATTAAAGCTGATGTTATAATAAAAGACGGTATTATCTGCGGTGTCGGTTCATACAGCGGTGAAAACGAACAAGACGTTTCCGGCAAATATATTATGCCGGGTTTTATTGATTCGCACGTTCATATCGAATCATCTATGACGCAGCCGTCCGAATATGCAAAGGCAGTTATGCCTCACGGTATTACAACCGTTATTGCCGATCCTCACGAAATAACAAACGTATGCGGTGAAGACGGTCTTGAATTTATGTTAAAGTCTGCGAAAAATATTCCGCTTGACGTAAATCTTATGTTGCCGTCATGTGTACCTGCAACACCTTTTGAACATACAGGTGCTAATCTTGACGCAAAAACCACTCAAAAACTTGCGCCTAAATTCTTCGGTATCGGTGAAATGATGAACTATCCCGGTATTGTTTCAGGTGATGATGAAACGCTCGGTAAGCTATGTCTTGACATCGTTGACGGTCACGCACCTTTGCTTTCAGGTCATGAGCTTGACGCATATGCAAGTGCCGGTATAAAAACCGACCATGAATGCAGTGTCATTGAAGAAATGACCGAAAAGATAAGCAAAGGTATGTATATTCTTCTTCGTGAGGGTACCCTTTCGCTTGACGTTGCCAAGCTTATCAAGGGCGTAACCCCTTACACGTTAAGACGTTGTGCGTTTTGTACCGATGACAGATTTGTCGGCGAAATTATTCGTGACGGCAGTATTGACCACTGTATCAGAAAAGCCGTTTCACTCGGTCTTAACAATATTGACGCAATCATTATGGCAACGCTTAACGCTTGTGAAATCTACGGTATGAAGAATAAAGGGGCAATCGCTCCGTCATACGTTGCCGATATTGTCGTTGCCGATGATTTGAATTTAAGTTCAATATCACAAGTCTATAAAAACGGCAAACTTGTATGCGAAAACGGTAAAGCATTGTTTGAATGCGAAACAGTTGACAATTCAAAAGTTACAAATACCGTTCATCTGCCGAAAATATCAGCCGACTTCTTCAAAACTGATGTTAAAGACAAATTTGACGCTATTGAACTTATACCCGAAAGTATTATCACAAAAAAGGTTACTGTATCGTATTCCGACAGTCTTTCTAAAGTATGCGTTATCGAACGTCATCATAATTTAGGTACAAAGGGTATCGGATTTGTAACCAATTACGGAATTACAAACGGTGCTATCGCCACTTCTATCGGTCACGACAGCCATAACGTAATCGTTATCGGCGATAACGACAGCGATATGGCACTTGCCGTAAATACTCTCGGTACAAGCGGCGGTATTGCAGTTTGTTCAGAGGGTAAAGTTATCGCGTCAATGACTCTTGATATTGCGGGACTTATGTCCGTAAAATCAGCCGATGAAGTTACAAGAGAACACGATAACCTTTACAGTGCCGCAAAAGTGCTTAATATAACAGATAAAATCGATCCGTTTTTGTCACTCGCATTTTTGCCGCTACCGGTAATCCCCGAAGTTCGTATTACCGATTCGGGACTTTTCGATGTTATTAATTTTAAATTTGTGGAATGATGTTTTATTTCGCAGGGGCGATCAGTGGTCGCCCTTTTTCTGTTCCCCTATCACCACTCCTCAGTCGACTCTGTCGACAGCTCCTCTCACGGGGTGCCTTACTAATACCTCTCCTTGATGAGAGGTGCACGCACTGTCGGAGTGATGGCTGTTATTCGGCGTCCTTTTTCTGTTCCCCTATCACCACTCCTCAGTCGACTCTGTCGACAGCTCCCCTCTATGGGAGCCTTACTAATACCTCTCCTTGAGGAGAGGTGGCACGCAGTGTCGGAGTGGTGGCTGTTATTCGACGTCCTTTTTCCATATTCCAACACGTCAAGGCAAGCCGATATGGCTTGCCTTATTTATTAATTTGTTGCACTTGTGTCGATTGTGTTATCCGTTGTTTTTTGTCTGTGACCGCCGCCGAAACCCGAATTTGACTTTGTTCCTATCTTCGTTATACTGCTTTCAATTTCGGCACTTCCGATTTCTTCACCGCTTGCGTAAACCGTATACATTTCACCTGTTTTAAGTTTATCCGATGAGTACACAATCTTACTTCCGCCTTTAACGGCTGTATACTCAGCGATTGTCTTACCGTTTGAATCAGTTATCTTAACTTCATCACCCGCGGAAATCTGTGAAGTTGTGTATGCCAAAATTACGTTTTGAGCAGAGTAACTGTTCGGACTTTCGTCCATACCGCTGCCGCTTACACCTATAATTGTACCGCCGTTTACTATAAACGCACCGTCTGTATCAAAGGCACTTTCAGCACCTGTTGGCTGTGCGTCAACCGTAACAGTACCGCCATTGATGAACAATGAACCGTTTGAATCAATACCGTCTGCGTCGGCAACTATTTTAATATTACCGCCGTTGATTTGAATATGATGTTCACTGTCCTGTTCATTACCCTCGGCTTGTTGCATATTCGGAGGTGTCATTTGACCGCCGTTTTTGTCACTTGTTATTTCCGGCGGTGTCATTTGACCGCCGTTTTTGTCACTTGGCATTTCCGGCGGTGTCATTTGATTACCGTCCTGTCCGTCACTGTTTTGTCTGCCAATTTTACCTCTGCCGCCCTGCTGACCACCTTGCATATTAGTACCGCCGCCGAAACCGCCGTTTTGATTTGCACCTGTACCTCCTGAATTCAATCCGTCATCACTTGCAGTTATGTCAATATTACCGCCGTTTATCGTCAAAATTTTCTTACTTTCAATACCCTCGGTTGATTTTGTTATCGTTATATCACCGTCATCAATCGTTACATCACCATGACCTGATATACCTTTTTTACTCTCCGACGATAAATTAAGTGTACCGCCCGTAATATTTATATCAGACGTGCAATGAATAGCATGGTCTGTCGAATCAACTGTAACTTCACCACCCGATATATCAAGCATCCAATCCGCTTTTATACCTTTGCTTGAAGTATCTTCACTGTCGTCACTTTCTTCTGTTTGCGTAAATTGATTATTATTCATTTGTTCACGCATTGATTGAATTTCATCATCTGTCATTTGTGACGAATCTTTCATTTCACCTCGACCGCCGAAGTCATTAGATGTACTTGCCTTAACCTCGCCTGTTGTCGTAACATTCACTTCACCGTCCGATATATCAAGTATTTCTTCCGCTTGAAGTCCATCACCCTTTGCAGTAACATTTACAGTACCTCCGCTTATCGCAAGTGTGTCATTTGCATGAATACCGTCATTTTTTGCATTTACGGTAATATTTCCGTTACCGATTTCAATGCTGTTACTGCTGAAAATACCGTGATTATAATTTCCGTTTACGGTAAGTGAGCCACTGCCCTTAATTTCAAGATTATCTCTTGATGTTATACAGCCTTTTTCATTTTCATCACCGCTTGTGTAATTTTCCCCGTCCGTCAAAGTATTTTCGGTGTTGTCCGTCAAAGTGATATAAGCCTTGTCGGCATTCTTTACATATACAGCCGAACCGTTTTTATTTGTAAGACTCATACCCGACAAACGAAGTTTAACTTTTTCTTCGGTGTCAATAACAATTTGACCGTCATCAAGTGTGCCTGTGACTTCAAAGTCACCGCCCTTTGAAATTGTTATAATATTATCCGATACACTTATACCGTCACCTGTAACTTCAACATTGTCAAGATCAATCGTTCCTGTGTTGTTTTTCCAAGACTCGTCCTCATCATCTTGCGGAGTGGTTATTGTAACTGTGTTGTTCTTTTCGTTCCACTCAACATCAAGTCCGAGCATATCGCTTATTGCACGAATCGGAACAAGTGTGCTTCCGGCCTCGATTATAGGTGAAACATCAAATGAATATGTTTCGTCATTCTTAGTCATATCACTGCTGCCGATAGTCATTTGTATAGTCTTTGACTTTTTCTTTGCGGTTATCGTCTGTGTGTCGCTGTTCCATTTAACCTTTGCACCGAATGTTTCAAATATGGTACGCATAGGAACCATTACTCTGTCATCTACGATTTCAGGCTGAACGTCAAAGCTGATATTTTCACCGTCATATGTAACCGTAATATCATTGCTCTTTGCCAAAACACATCCGTTGCCAATTGTTGCGGTAATTGCAACTACTGCTGCTATACTTACTTCCGCCTGCTCATAGCGGAACTTTAACGGAGACATACCTTCCATTTTCTTAAATGTCCATGTGAAGTAATTCGGCTCCGAATATCCCACCTTTGCCGCAATCATGTATGTTTTCTCGTCCGTCTCGTCCAGGAGGCGCATCGCCTCCTTCATCCGTACATCCGTAAGATAGGAAATGAAATTGATTCCGGCCTCTTTCTTGAAGATCGTCGAGAAATAAGCCGGGCTGATGTGCAGGCTTTCGCACAGCGTCTCCACCGAGAATTCCGCATCCGCGTAATTCTCATCCACGTACTGCCTGGCTTTTTCGACCAGCATTTTTCCGGAAGCCATTCTTTCCTTCTGGATAAGGGTTCCAATCTGCCGGCAGGCCTGGATGAACCAGTCCTTGATCTCTTCCAGGGAATGGAGGCCCAGTACTGCCTCGATATAGTCCGACGCGCCTTTAAATACAACATTCGTATCCAGCTGGTAGACGTTGACTAGTTTCATCAGTACCGTAAAGATCTCCAAAATATACATCTGATACTGGCAGAACGGCAGGCGCGCCTGCTCCAGGCGCTCAAAGAACCGGCTGATCTGCTTCTGTGCCTTTTCCATGTTATTGCTCTTTACGGCATTCATCAAAAGCCTCTCATCCTGCTCTTCCAATTGCAGCCTGGCGGTAGTGTCTTCCGGCTCCATATCCTTAATGTATGCAGCAAGCCTCCCCTCTTTTCTGAGCAGGGTGCTGTATTCCAGCGCATTCTGCGCTTCTTCAAAAGAATATTTTAATTCTTCAAATCGGCCGTAGATTCCTCCGATTCCGGCAGTGACGTCTGCGTCCGTAATCCGGCACGCTGCCTTGCAGGCTTCATTTACCTCCTGGCACAGCAGGGATATCTGGGATTCCCATTCCAAAGCCACGATCAGCACTACATAGTTAAGATATAGGAAACTATACATCTCATGGTACTTTCCTATGATATCTTCTGCCGTTCTTTTTATAGCAATCGGGATCAGTTCCTCTTCACCCGCAAAGACGTTTTTCCTGACAAAGGAAAGCGAATTCTCATTGGCAGACAGGACTGCTACCGTCTTATGCCTGGCGGAAAGGGACAGCCCATACTGGTTCATCTTAACCTCAATCTGCCTTGGGGTCATGCGCCCTTCGATCATGCTTATGAAAAACTGCTCCCGCAAAATGGGAAAACTCTCTTCATAACTCCTCCTTAAAATTGCGATATCCCTTTTTCTTGCCAGTTCTTCATCCATCTTCTTTTTCAAGCGTCTTCGGATGTAAAGAATTTCATCATTAACCATAAAATGGATCCTCCCGTATATTATGATGTTTGGGTCAAAA
>OGXL01001295.1_pt1 | contig 21098 bp, 18 predicted proteins | sample 1576311 | NCBI WGS metagenome assembly OGXL01 (sample SAMEA3541564, study PRJEB24748) | human gut metagenome | biome: human gut; feature: human-associated habitat; material: faeces | place: China | collected 2012 | reverse complement strand
ATGTATATTAAAGGTTTTTTTATCCATTTATTCCTCCACAATAACAACGAGATATGTTATATATTCGCTTTCCTGTTCATAGTTCACTGCATATTCTACCGTATAGCTTCCCGGCTTCTTTAAATTAACGGAAGATTTTACCACCTTTACCAGATTAGCAGGCAGTTCCTTCCCGTTTTTATCCTTAACTGATGCAACATAGCTTTCCGGATTGAATTTGTCACCAACCTTAAGGTATACAATATTTTTCTTAAGCTTAATGGTAGGTGCCAAATTATTTTCCTGCCTAATGGTTACAGTAGCTTTAATGGTAGATGTAGCTCCCAGACTGTTAGTAGCCTGAGCGGTAATTACATATGAACCTGCAATTCTTGTAGATGCAATACTTGACAAAATCTTTACCTTATCAGTTATATCACCATCAACATCATCTACCGCGCCTAAAACATCCGGTACATTAACGTCTGAACCAACGTCAAAACATAACGGAGCCGACAATGTAAATCGCGGCTTTCTATAATCTGCGTACTGAACCTGTCTGGTTTTCTTAGTAACATTATTGTCTGAATCTGATACTACATAAGTTATATTACTAATATGCTTCTTCTTGTCCACAAACTTGGAAATACTTTCAATTACAATATTGCTAGTGATGTCTCCGTCCTCTGCATCCTTTGCAATAACGTCCTTTAACAATTTTGATTCGTCATCCTTTATGGATACCTTAATTAAATCATCTCCGAACTCAATAGTTGGAGCATGGTTATTATCTGCCGTTTTCTCTTTATAATAATTAGCTGAAAACACAATGGTAACAGCTAAAAAGACAACAACAATCAATGCCTTAATTACTCTCATATTGCCTCTTCTTTCCTCTAATGCTTATTTATTAACAGTAGTATTATACCCGATAACTTATGGGATGTTCAATAGGTAAGTTTGGGTTTTGTTTTTGTGATTTCAATTTTCAATAATATGTTTATTTTTAATCTCGAATTTAAGGTAAAAAATCAGTGTCCCTATTCATCAGATAACTTATATATATTACCACAATAATAAATATTTAAATTTTCTTTCTTTATTTTACGCTTGCAATCAAGCCTTCTTTTAACTTTTCCATTTCTATTTTCTAATTTTGATATAATACATTGTTGCTTATCCTCGTATATAATAAAATAGATATTAACATTTTTCCCATCCATTTTAAATTCAGATTTTTCGTTGTTTCTCACTGTATCAATAATTACTTCATAATCTTTTCTTTGTAATTCGTAATTTTTTCCGAAAGAATACACTAATATCACTTCAAGAAATAGAGCTAAAATCACAATTATAATACAAGATAGTACCCATCCGTATTTTCCTCTTTTACTATTTTCGTTTTTTATTACTGACTCTCCACTACCTCCATTCTTGTGCTGTCTTTTTTTCATATTATCATTATGCATTTTACTATGTATACGTCTAAAGAATCTATCATTTTTGTGTATACAAAGTAAGATTGCATATATATTTACAACAAAACTTGTATATAATGCCAAAATAAAAAATCTACTTATCTGATTCCTATTAGCTCTTCGAAATTCACTTACCGCTTGCCTCATAGAAAAATTGGTTTCTAAAATACTGATAAAAATTATTACACCTGTTACGAATAATACATATGCTATTGATTTTAGTTTACGCCTTAATCTAAGTCTCCCAGTATCTTCAACCGTCCCTATAGCGTATAATATATAATTTGATGCAAACATTATTAACAATATAAATATATATCTAGCAATGGTAACTATTATTGTTTCACCGGACATATCTATATATTCATCTCCCAAACAATACACTGAATACGCCCCTTTATAATAACTATAATATAATATTCTGCAAACAATAAAAAGCACTGTTAATGCCCCCGCAACAACAGTAGAAATTAGCTTCCAATGTTTTTCGCATATTATAATTTTTTCCTTAATTGACTTGTTTTTAATTACTTCTATCAATTCGTTCATTACTCTCACCGTCTCTCACTTTTATTTACGCTCATTACTATAATATTTTTAGTTTTAATGCAAAACATTCAATATTATTTATGCTCTCCTCTTAAAATAAAATAGTTCACACAACAACAAAAGCATTTTCGATTTATAATTACTACAGTGCCACACCACCGTCCGCTAATCTCGAAAATGCTTTAATTTTATTTCTGTTTTTTATTTTCGTCTACTATATTACACAACTTCTCGCAAACTCTTTTTACATATACATGAACCTGATTTTCTTTCATATCCATCGTACTTGCAATTTCTCTGTTGGACTTTTCAAAATAAAACTTGTCTATAAGCAAAAGCTTTTCCTTATCAGTAAGTTCATCTATTGCACCTATAACCTGAGATAATTGATAATTTCTAATGGATACGTCCTCTAGAGAACAGAACTTTCTCTCTTCAATAACACTCTTTTTCAGAAATTTTTCATAATCATCTGCTTCCACTAAATCTTCTCTGCCTGTTTTTCGCAAATAATCTATTGTCACACTATTAATTGTACTGACAAAATATGTAGCCATCTGAAATTTATTTAAAGTTACAACCTTATCATAATTATTAATGATTCTGATAAAAGCCTCATTTATCATGTCACGGGTTATATTCTCATCATTTGACAATGCGAATGCTTTATCAAACATCAATCCGTAATATCGTCTGTACCAGCGTTCCACGGTAAGTCTCTCATCATCATCCTCTATTGCCGATATAATTGCAATCATTGGTTCCCTCCCGATTAATTTGTAATAATATGTTTCAATGGATTGCAAAAGCATGTAGTCTTGGGCAATCCGGTATCATATGGTACAAAAATTCTCTTGTCCAAATTATGGTATAAATATAGCACAAAAATGGTAATGAGGGAATAGAAAAGTAAAAAACTATGTTTTTAGCACTTTCCTGCATTCTGTTTTAACTTCTTTAACCAGCATACATACTAATGTTATTGATATGTATATCAACAATGGTTTCACAATGGCAAATGCCTTTTCGAGTTGGATTCCCAAATGTAAATCGTTCCCCAAGCATATCAATATTTCATTTGCAATTAACTGAAATATATAAATTTGCATAGAATATTTTTGACCGATTTTAGCGATAACGGGTATTATCTTTTTGTCCGGATTTTGTAATGCAAAACATAAAATTAAAAGTGAAGCTAAAATTGTCCCCCAAAAAACTTCCAGCACAACTATGTATCGTTCGACACAGCTAATCGCTAATCCTAACAGTATACCGACCACCAAAACTCTATTTGAATATTTGTTGATTATTTTATTTTCTGTTTTATGTATGTAATTTCCTATCATAAAAAATGGATGTTTTTATTTCAATGTTATGCTTCCTCTTGAAAGAGATTCCAACAAAAAGTAGGAGAGACACAAAGAGTCTGGTCAGTGAGCCAGGCTCTTTTTTGTTAAAAATTTGACCACTTACTCCATAAGAAATACCACCTGAACAAAAACGGTTGTATTTGCAAAATATTGCAGATATAATCATTTGGAAATAAATCGAGAAGTGTAAGAAATAACAAAAAAACATGGAGTAATTACTATGCGAACCAGTAAAATGAGAAGAGAAATTGAACTGAAGAAAGGCTGGGTGTTCACAGGGCGTGACGGAAAAGCGGTCAAAGTGGATTTACCGCATACCTGGAATGCAGTGGACGGACAGGATGGAGGAAATGACTATTATCGAGGAACCTGTCATTACAGCACTACATTTTCAGCCCCGGATTTTGACAGCAAGACCCAGAGAGTATACCTGGAGTTTCAGGGAGTAAATTCCTCTGCCGAGGTGGAGTTAAACGGTCAGAAGGTGATGAGTCATGACGGCGGATATTCCACATTCCGTGCAGATGTGACAGAGTTTTTAACAAAAGAAAACAAGTTAGAAGTAGCAGTGGATAACAGTGTCAACGACAGAGTATATCCTCAAAAAGCAGATTTCACATTTTATGGTGGAATTTACAGAGATGTTCTTCTTCGTATTGTATCAAATGAACATTTTGAGATGGACTACTACGGCGGAGACGGTGTAATGGTAACGCCGACAGTGGAAGGAAAAGATGGAAAAGTTCATGTAGAGAGTTTCCATAAGGCAGAAAATGCTGAAGTAGCAGTAACTTTAATTGATGCACAGGGGAATCCTGTAGCAAAAGGTGAAGGAAAAGATGTGACGGTTACGATACCGGATGTACATCTTTGGGATGGAGTGGAAGATCCATATTTATATACAGCAGTAGTAGAGTTGATGAAAGACGGAGAAGTCAAAGACGACGTTTGCATTCCATTTGGTGTCCGTACATTCAGCGTGGATCCGAAAAAAGGATTTTTCCTGAACGGACGCTCCTATCCTCTGCATGGAGTATCCAGACACCAGGACCGGAAGGGAATCGGAAATGCATTAACAAAAGAACACCACAGAGAAGATATGGAATTTATTCGTGAGATCGGGGCAAATACAGTTCGTCTCGCGCATTATCAGCATGATCAGTATTTCTATGATCTGTGTGATCAGTACGGAATGATTGTCTGGGCGGAGATTCCATACATCTCAGAACATATGCCAAACGGACGGGAAAATACCATTAGCCAGATGAAAGAGCTGATCGTACAGAATTACAATCATCCAAGTATTGTTACATGGGGAATATCCAATGAGATCACGATTTCCACAAAGGATAATAAGGATATGCTGGATAATCACCGTGAACTCAATGAGCTGTGTCACAAAATGGATTCCACACGTCCTACAACACTGGCCTGCTATGCAGTATGTGGTCCTTTCAACAAGGTAGCACATCTGTCTGACTTAGTAAGCTGGAACTTGTATTTGGGATGGTATGTTCCGGGGTTATTTTTAAATGACTGGTGGATCAGCTTTTTCCACCGCGTGTACCCTAACAGGTGTTTGGGATATTCTGAGTATGGCTGTGAAGGAATGCCGAATTTACATTCCTCACGTCCAAGAAGAGGAGACCATACAGAAGAATATCAGAGTCGCTACCATGAATTTATGCTGAAATGTTTTGAGCGTCATCCGTATATGTGGAGTACCCACGTATGGAACATGTTCGATTTTGCGGCAGATGCGAGAGATCAGGGTGGAGAGCCGGGAATGAATCATAAGGGACTTATGACATTTGACCGGAAAATAAAAAAAGACAGCTTCTACATTTACAAAGCGTACTGGAGCAAAGAGCCTTTCGTACATCTTTGCGGAAGCCGCTACGTAGACAGAACGGAAGCAGTCACTACAGTTAAGGTTTATTCGAACCAGACAAAAGTTGCATTATATGCAAACGGCAAGCTGCTGAAAGAAAAGACAGGCAATAAAGTCTTTAAATTCCGCGTTCCGTTAAACGGAGAAGTTCGTCTGGAAGCTGTGTCCGGTAAGGCAAAAGATACAAGCACACTTCGCCGCGTCAGCAAGCCAAACCCGGATTACAAGCTCAAAAAGAGCAAAGGAAAGAGCCAGAACTGGGTATAAGAAAAAAGCAACTGCAAATCTTGCAGAAGAAATTGAAATAAGAAACGAGTAAATCGGACGGCCCTCTGCTTTTTACAAAGCAGAGGTGCTGTTTTAGGTAAAGAGGCAAACCGCCGTATCCGGGCGGGAGAATGGAGAATAATATGAAACAGGAATCTACTCAGGCAACATCTGTCAATGCTCTGAACAGGGCAAAGATGTATCAGCTTGTTCTTTTCCCTATGAATAATGGGGCGACAAATGTCTATTATATTTTGACAATGAACTTTATTGCATATTATGCAAACGGAATTCTTGGCTTATTGCTGGCATTTGCAACTACAATGGTAACATTGATGCGTGCAGGAGATGCGTTCATTGACCCGATCATCGGAGCAATCATGGACAGAACTTCTACCAAATGGGGAAAATTCAGACCGTTTATGGTAATCGGAAATCTGATTATGATCGTATCCTCAATTTTACTGTATTTTGGAACCCGTATCATTTCTGAGGATATGATGTGGCTGCGTTATTTATGCTTTATTTTGTTCTACGCACTGAATATGGTTGGATATACATTCCAGACATCGGTTACACGTTCAGGACAGACATGTCTGACAAATGACCCGAAACAGAGACCTCTGTTTACAATCTTTAATACGATTGCCAGCCTGATCGGTATGGGGCTTGTACAGTTTCTTGCGCCGATCGTAACCGGAGGAAATTACAGAACAGAAGAATTCTTTAATATCATGATTCCTCTGGCGATGATCGTATCAGCGATCATGACTGCACTGGCTGTTATCGGTATTGCAGAAAAAGACCGTCCGGAATTCTTTGGACTTGGTGGAGAAGGCGGAAAAGAAAAAGTTAAAATAAAAGAATATGTAGCTATTTTAAAAGCAAACAAAGAATTACAGAGACTGATGATCGCTGGTGCAGGATGTAAGCTTGCATTCTCGATCGCAACGAATATGACGGTTCTGGCGATGCTTTACGGAGCGATGATGGGAGATTACAAAGGTCTGTATCTTCCGATGATGATCGTCGGATATGTATTTTCCGTTCCATTCTTCCTGTTGACAGTACGTACTTCACAGAAGAAAGGACAGAAGGCATCTTTAATGCTCTATATCAGCGTTGCACTTGTTATGTACATCGGTGTTTTAGCATTGCTTCTGTTGTGGAAACCGGAAGTTGCAGCGATGAATCTGAGTCTGACAAACCTGAATCTCTATACGATTCTGTTTATCCTTTTCTTCGGAATCGGATACGGAGCATACTATGCAACAGCAGATATGCCGATTCCAATGGTTGCAGACTGTTCAGATTACGAAACATTCCGTTCCGGACGCTATATTCCGGGAATTATCGGAACCTTATTCTCACTTGTGGATAAGCTGGTAAGCTCTCTGGGATCTACAGTAGTAGGAATTGCGGTGACAATCATCGGACTGTCAACACTTCCGGATGGAACAACCCCTTATTCAGAGGGAATGCATACGATTGTAATCATTTTATTCTGTGTTGTTCCAATGCTTGCATGGATCGCAACACTGATCGCAATGCGCGGATATAAACTGACCGGTGCAAGAATGAAAGAAATTCAGGCGATCAATGCAGTGCGTAAGGATGCGATCAGCAAAGGAATGAGCGTAGAAAACGCAATGCAGAAATGGCAGACGATCGATCAGGTGCCGGATGAATTTAAAGCACACTAAAAGTGAAAAAGTAAACATATAGAAGGGATATCCTTTCATCAGATATGCTCCCTTTCGGGAAGGCAGTTAAAATAACAAGACTGTTCTCCCGGGAGGGGGCATATTGTGTTACAGAACTATTTGTACCTGAAACCGACTTCGTGCTATAATATGACAGACACAAATCAACGAGATACGGAGAAAATTATGCAGTTACGATACGAGATCCCGGACACATTCTGGAGTTTGTTCCGTTCGGTAAACCGGGAGATTTACATGGAGTCGCTGTTGGTGATTAATGAGGAATATCAGTACAGTAATTATTTTCTGACGAAAGAAATCTGTGTGCAGGTATTGAGTGATATGAATGCACAGAAACAGGTTTTGCTTCAGCGGGAGGAGAACGAGACGGATTTTGACATGCTGGAGACGACAGCATCCCGCATTTTACGGTGGCTTTTAAAGACCGGATGGCTGAAGAAGATCGAAGATTACAGTACGATGACCACAAATATTGTGATACCGGATTATGCGGCGGTTTTTATTGAGGCATTTGAGCGACTCACGTCCGAAGAGCTGGAAGAAACAGAATTATATATTCAGAATGTATATGCTACGCTGTTTTCCTTTCAGAATAATTCCAGAGTAAATCTGAATATGCTCAGGACGGCCCTGATCAATACAAGAAAGCTGAACAAAGCGCTGCAGGATATGCTTCATAATATGGACAAGTTTTTCGAGAGGCTTTTGGATCAGGAGTCTTACGGAGAACTTTTGCGGGAGCATCTGGACGGGTATGTGGAAGAGATTGTCAAGAAAAAGTATCATATCTTAAAGACCTCAGACAATTTTTATATCTACAAGATGGACATCAAAAAATGTCTCCGGGATATGCGGGAAAATGAAGAATGGATTGAAAGCATCCGGCAGAAAGCAAAAGCAGCAGGAGATACGAAAGAGGATGTGTTAGATCTGCTGGATCTGATCGAACGGGGATTTGATGACATTGAACACAGAATCTCCAATATGGACAGAGAGCATTCCAAATATGTGCGGGCAACTGTGAGCCGGATGAATTATCTGTTAAGCGGAGAGACCGATACCAAAGGGCTGGTGGTGCAGCTTCTGAATAAAATATCTGCGCAGGAAGAACCGGAGAAGCTGCTTACAGAAGCGGGAAAACGGATGAACCTGTCTCTGTTTGAGATGATTTCCGAAAAATCATTGTATAAGAGAAGAAAGCAGAGGACAGACTTTATCAGCCAGATGGGACAGGATGAAGAATATGAAGATCTGAACCGGGAGGATGTGCTGAAGTTAAACCGGATCCAGATGCGCTACAGCAGACAGGAGATTGAGGATTTTATCGAAGAGCATATGGAAAACGAAGTGATGGACGCCGAAACACTTCATATTACAGAAGAGACAGCATTTGAAAAACTGATCCTGGCATATGACTACAGTACCAGAAAGAACAGTAAATATCGGGTATTGAATGAGGATGAGACAGTCATCCAAAGTGGACAGTATCAATATCCGGCATTAAAATTTGTGCGAAGGAGACCGCAATGATCGAATATTACGAGCAGCTTTCGGAAGAAGAACAGGACGATATCAAACATGTGATCCAGACATTATATCGCCAGACCTTTCTTCTGGAACGAAAATTTGAAAAACGGACCGGGCGGATGGTTCCGGTCAGGGAGTACCGTGTATGCAGCAGACACAGAGAATTTCTGGAAGCGTATTTTGCGGTTGCCGGAATCACACTGCAGGAAAATCTGCATATGGGCGTGATGTACATCCAGGGAGAGACGCTATGGGGAGAAAAGCTCTCCAGACTTGCCACAATCTATATTCTGGTGTTAAAGCTGATCTATGATGAGCAGATGGCAGCAGTGTCATCCAGCAGCCATATCGTGACCACTCTTGGGGCAGTGAACGGAAAAGCGGGAGAATTCCATGTGTTAAGCGGCCTGCCGTCCCCGACAGAGATGCGGAGGACTGTTGCATTTTTGAAAAAATATCAGATTGTGGAACCTGTGGATGTGATGGAGGAGCTGGATGAGAACAGCAGACTTGTTATTTATCCGTGCATCAATACAGTGCTGCTTGGAGATGATATCAGAGAACTATTAGAGACGTTCAGCGAGGAGGAAGACAGTGGAGACAAAACAGGCGTTCAAAGCGCTCTCGAAAATCTGCCTGAATAACTGGCATTACATAGACAGAAAAGTACTTACTCTTAATCAGGGAATCAATTTCTTTACCGGACATTCCGGAAGTGGAAAGTCTACAGTGATCGACGCCATGCAGATCGTACTGTACGCGAACACAGACGGAAGAGGATTTTTTAATAAGGCGGCAGCAGACGACTCTGACCGTTCTCTGATCGAATATTTAAGGGGAATGGTGAACATCGGGGAAAATAACGAATCCCAGTATTTGAGAAACCAGAATTTCTCCAGTACGATCGTTCTGGAGCTGGAGCAGACAGATACGAAAGAAAAGCAGTGTGTGGGAGTGGTATTTGATGTTGAGACAGCCACAAATGAGATCAATCGCCTGTTTTTCTGGCATAAAAGCGGGCTTCTGGAAAATCAGTACCGGGCGGATAAGCGCTGCCTGACGACATTTGAAGTCAAAGAATATCTGCAGCGGACATTTTCAAAGGAAGAGTATTATTGTGGTCCGAGCAATGAGAGATTCCGCAGACAGATGTATGACATTTATCTGGGTGGTCTGGATATCGAAAAATTTCCTCGTTTGTTCAAGCGAGCCATTCCGTTCCGTATGAATATCAAACTGGAAGATTTCGTGAAAGAATATATCTGTATGGAGCAGGATATGCACATTGAAGAGCTGCAGGAAAGTGTGATGCAGTATGGAAGAATGCGCGGGAAAATCGAAGAGACCATGGAAGAAATCGGGTATCTTCAGGAGATCCGGGGTTCCTATCGGCAGTATGAAGAAAAACAGGAAGAGACGGCGTCCTGTACCTATCAGATTTCCAGGCTGGAAATCCTGCATCTGCAGAGTAAGATCCAGGAACTGAATGACCGGATGAAAGAGACACAGACGGAGATTGCAGGACAGGAAGCGAAAAGAGTCAATCTGGAGAAAGAGCAGGCAGAACTTCAGAAAGAATACGAAGCAATAATTTTGAAGATTGCGGACAGTGGTTATGCAGCCATGGAAAAAGATCTGGAGAGTCTGAACGAAGCCCTGGAACGGCTGCAGAACAGTAAGGCAAGATGGAAAAAGACTGCAGATGGTCTCAAAGAGTGGAAAGAAAAAGATGTGACGCCGAACCAGACCTTGTGGGATATTGACCGGTTTGTTTCTGGAAAGATCACGGAAGGTGAGCTGGAAAGGCTGCAGACAAGTCTGACACAGATCCGGGAAGAACTGGAAGAAGAGCGTCAGGAGACAGATGCCAGACTTCGCGCGGTCAAAAAAGAAGAAAAGGCAGCACGGGAAGAATTAAAAGAGCTGAAACAGGGAAGAAAAGCCTATCCAAAAGAACTGGAAGAAGCGAGATATGAGTTGAGAAACCGGCTGCATGAGAAGTGCGGCAAGTTTGTCAATGTGCAGATTCTGGCAGATCTTCTGGATGTGCGGGACGAACGCTGGCACAATGCCATCGAAGGATATCTCGGAAACAACAAGCTGCTTCTGGTCGTGGAACCAAAGTACGCGAAAACTGCCATGGAAATCTATCAGGACATGGATAAGAAGAAATTTTTCCGGGCAGCAGTTCTGGATACAGAAAAAGTACAGGAGACAGAATGGGAAGTAAAAGAAGGAGCCCTGGCACAGGAACTGATCGCAAAAGAGCCGTATGTGCAGGCATACATCAATTTCTTCCTCGGAAATGTCATCAAATGTGAAAGTATCGAAGAGCTTCGTCAGAACCGGATCGGAATCACTGCAGACTGTGTGCTGTACCACAGTTTCCGTCTGCAGCATATCAATCCGGAAAATTATACGAGAAGGGCATATATCGGAGAGACCAGTATGCGTCAGAGAATCCGCCGTCTGGAAGAAAAATGTGAGAGTCTTCAGGAGGAACGGATTCCACTGCAGGAAATGCTGGAAGAAATCCGCAGGATCTCTCAGCTGGAAGGACTGACACAGCCTCTGGAGGATTACAGACAATGGCTGTCTGATCTGCAGAAAATTCCTGCAAAGGAGGCAGAAAAGGCCAGGCTTCTGGATACAATGCAGAAGCTGCGAGAGGAATCTGTTCTGGTGTGGGAGCAGCAGAAACAGGAAATCCAGCAGAAGCAGGAAGCAAAGAAAGCAGAGATTGAGGCAGTTCAGAAAACCATCTGGAATCATCAGGAAAACGGAAAACGATTCCAGAACATGCAGGTAGATTTTAATGAACAGTTAGTGCAGAAAGAAAATGAATTCCGGCAGCAGGACAGAGAAAAATATGAGCCGGAATTTCAGGAGTATCTGGAGGGCAGACAGAGCCGCAATTATGAGTACCTGATGCGGGAACGTATCAAGAAAAAACAGCCTTTGGAAGATGCGCAAGAAAAAGCATATGAAAAACTGGTAGAAGCAAGGAGTGCATATCTTCGAAAATATCCAAACAGAACCTATTCTGCAACGATCCGTGACAATGACGTGTACGAAAAGCAGCTTTCAAATCTTGAGTGCGATAACCTGGAAAAATACAGGGAAGAAGCACAGGAACAGGCGAGAGCAGCAGTGGAACACTTTAAAGTTGATTTTGTATCCAAGATTCGTTATGCAATCAAAGAGGCATATCAGAAAAAAGATGAATTGAACCGGATCATCAGCCGTCTGGATTTCGGAAAGGACAAGTATCAGTTTGTCATTACGAAAAACAAAGGTCCGGACGGACGATTCTATCGGATGTTTATGGATGACGCATTGGATATCAATCCGTCTCAGTTGAGTGACCACATGGAAAATCAGATGAACCTGTTTACCATGGAGCATGAGGAAGAATACGGAGATCTGATGAATGAGCTGATCGAGATTTTCATTCCGCCGGAGAATGCCACCAGGGAAGAGCTGGAGGAAGCCAGAAAAAATATGGATAAATATGCAGATTATCGCACGTATCTTTCCTTTGATATGCAGCAGATCGTGCAGGGAGAAAAGGATATGCGGATCGGTCTGAGCAAGATGATCAAGAAAAATTCCGGTGGAGAAGGTCAGAACCCACTTTACATCGCGCTTCTGGCAAGCTTTGCACAGATTTACAGAATCAATCTGTCTCCGAAGATCAAGCGTCCGCCAACCCTGCGTCTGGTTGTCCTGGATGAGGCATTTTCCAAAATGGATGCAGAGAAAGTAGCAAGTTGTATTTCTCTGATCCGGGGACTGGGATTTCAGGCGATTATCAGTGCAACAAATGATAAGATTCAGAACTATCTGGAAAATGTAGACAAGACATTTGTCTATGCGAATCCGAATAAAAAGCATATTTCAATACAGGAATTTGAACGAATGGAGTTTGAACAGCTGCAAGGGGAAGAATGATGACGTGGATATTGGGAAAAATTGTGGAATTGCTGGAAAGTGGTGAAACAAACTGGCGTACAGAAAAATGCGGAAGAAAAACATTGAATAACAGCGCCAAAAGCGCCAGTGAAATACCACCTTTGTATCAAGGCTGTTCACGGGAAAAAGCAATACAGGAAGCGATTGATCTGCAGGAAAAAGGGCTGGTGAAGATTAACTGGCTGATCAGAGGGAGCGATATCAAAAGTCTGGTGTTTCATCTGGAAGACAGAGATCAGTTCTATCAGTTGTATCGTGAAAACGTAAAACCGAGGTTTATTCCCAAACAACAGAGATTGTGGAAGTATCAGGAATTTTTGAGAAAAGAAATGTCTGTGGTTCAAAAACCATGGATCCGGAGCTACTATGTGGATCTTCTGGAAAAATCTGAGAAAAATAATGGAAACTGGGAACCGGATGAAAGACTGAAACAAGTGCGGCAGTATGCAAAATGCTTTCGGGAACTGGATAAATTGCAGAAACTGACTTATGCGAAAGTATTTGCGAGCAATTCTCTGGAGGGATCCAAAAATTTCACGAAAGAGATGAAACAATATGTCATCCGTCAGGCCAGAAAAACCAATCCAGACAGAACAAAGCTTTTGGATGATATAGAAGTTCTGGAAGAGATTGTATTGATTCGAGACTGTTATCAGAGTATGTATATCAAAGGAGAATTGCTGCTGTATTTTGTAGATGACAGAGGAAGAACAGCCGCTGTTAATACGAAGATTTGGAAATATGGAACAATTCTGGAGGGAGAATCATTATTGCATGCAGAGCTGGAACCAGAGCAGCCACAGATACAAAAAGTGATTATCTTTGAGAATAAAATGAATTTTGTGATGGCGCCTTATGAAGAAGGAACATTATATTTATTTGTGGGTGGATATCCGGGACCGAAAGTTTGCCGGATTTTACATAAACTAAATAAGATTTCGAAAAAGAGACAGCGCCATATAGATGTATATCACAGTGGGGATCTGGATTATGGCGGAATCCGCATTTTTCAATACGAAAGAAATCAGGTTTTCCCGGATTTGAAACCATTACAGATGGATGCAGATACTTATTTACAGCATCAGCAGTATTCGTATCCGATTCGGGAAGAGACAAAAAGAAAACTGAAAAAACTGGAAGATGGAAATGAGCAGATCAAACAGCTGTTGGAACTTATTATTCAGGAAGGCAGAGGGATTGAACAGGAGAGTTTTATTGAGGTAGATCTCTGCTGAGATAATACAGAGAAAAGAGGGAATCACATATGAAATTAATGATCGCATCAGATATTCACGGTTCTGCATATTACTGCAGAAAAATGCTGGAAGCTTACGACAGAGAAAAAGCAGACAAGCTCCTTTTATTGGGGGATATTTTATATCACGGCCCCCGCAATGATCTTCCGAAAGAGTATGCGCCGAAAGAAGTCATTGCCATGCTGAATGCAAGAAAACAGGAGCTCTTATGTGTCAGAGGAAATTGTGACACGGAAGTGGATCAGATGGTTCTGGAATTTCCGATTCTGGCGGATTATTGTTTTTTGAATCTGGATGGACAGAATATTTATGCAACACATGGTCATGTGTGGAATCCGGGAAAGCTGCCGATGCTGAAAGCAGGGGATATTCTGCTGAACGGTCACACACATATACCGGCATGTGAAAAGATTCATACGGAAGCGGATCAGAGTGTCATGTACATGAATCCGGGTTCTGTGTCGATTCCAAAAGAAAATTCAGAACACAGCTACATGATCTGTGAGAATGGTGTGTTTGAATGGAAAAATTTAGAGGGAGAGGGTTATCAAATATGGAAGAGAGATACGCGTTGCTGATCGATGCGGACAATGTTTCAGCAAAATATATCAAACCGATACTGGATGAGTTATCCAAGTATGGGAATGTCACGTACAAGAGGATTTACGGGGACTGGACCAGCACCTACAATTCCAGCTGGAAAGAGGTGCTTTTGCAGAACTCAATCACACCGATCCAGCAGTTCAGCTATACTCATGGGAAAAATGCGACCGATTCGGCAATGATCATTGATGCCATGGATATGCTGTACACAAGCGAGCTGGAAGGATTCTGTCTGGTGTCCAGTGACAGCGATTTTACAAAGCTGGCAAGCAGACTTCGGGAAAGCGGAAAAATGGTGATTGGAATGGGAGAAGATAAGACACCGCCGCCGTTTCGAAAAGCCTGTGATATTTTTACCGTATTGGAATTGCTGTTAGAAGACAGCATGCTTGAAAAACCGGAAAAAGCAGCGGCACATGCAGTTATAGGAAAAGAGTCCAAAAAAGAGTCTGCCGGTGCAGTCTCCAAGAGTCAGATTGAAGAAGCGGTCGTGAAGATTATTACAGAAAATCAAAACAACGATAAGGAGACAGGACTTGGAGAGGTCGGAAGCCGTCTGGTCAAACTGTACCCGGATTTCGATGTGCGAAGATATGGATACAGTCTGTTGTCCAAGTTTCTGGAAACATTTCCAAAACTGAAGCTGTTACAGGATGGAACGAAAGTATCCGTGACATTGTATGAGGATAAAAGTCAACAGGAGCGTATTGAAGAATATATTATGTACCAGTTGAAACAGGCGGGATGTCAGGGAGTATCTCTGGGAACTCTCGGAAATAAGATTCGAAATAAGTTCGGGAATTTTAAAGTGAGAGATTATGGATATTCGCAGTTTCAGCAGTATATCAAAAGCTTTCCGGATGTAGATTTAAAGGATGACGGAGAGCAGAAGTGGGCAGTGTTGAGAAGATAAGCGGAACAGTCGTGTGAGAAAAAATCATGCGGCTGTTTTTTTATCCTCTTGACAAAACCAAAAACCTAGTGTACTATCTAACTATAGCACTGATACACAAGGCGGAAGGAGGAAGAAGATGAATTACAATGCAGAGATACCGATCTATCTGCAGGTCATTCACGACTTGAAGAAAAAGATGATCCAGGGAAAGATACTTCCCGGAGAGAAGCTTCCATCCAACAGAGAGCTGGCGGTTCTTTATAAGATCAATCAGAACACTGCAGCAAGGATTTACAGAGAGATGGAGACTCATGGATATTGTTATACAAAGCGGGGGATTGGAACATTTGTGATGGAGGAAGAGACGATGTTCGAGACGATAAAAAAAGAAATGGCAGAAGAATTGTTGAGCAGCTTTATACATGAGATGCAGGATCTTGGATTTGAAAAAGATGATATTATCTCAAAAATTGCAGACTACAAGGAGGAGAGAAGATGATTTTAGAATGTCGTGATTTAAGCAAATCATTTTACACAAAAAAGGCGCTGAATGAAGTTTCGCTGAAACTGGAAGGCGGAAAGATCTATGGTCTGCTAGGGGAGAACGGAAGTGGGAAGACCACATGGATGAAGATCATCTCCGGTCTGACAAAGCCTACATCCGGAGAGATTTTGTTCAAGGAACATCCGTGGTTCTATGGAGATAAGGCAGAGATCGCCTACATGTCTACAGAGCCGTTTTTCTACAGTTTTCTGGATGTGAACGGAGTCGGACAGTACTATAAAGATTTCTTCCCGGATTTTGACGAGAAGAAATTTCACGAGATGGTAAGAAGGATGTCCCTGGAAGGCAAGATGAAGGTCAAAGAACTGTCCACCGGTATGACAGCAAAGCTGAAGGTGATCGCAACACTGAGCCGCAAAGCAGAGCTGTATCTTCTGGATGAGCCGTTCAATGGGATTGATTATAAAGCAAAAGAAGAGATTCTCGGGATGATCCTGGAGTCAGCAAATGAAAAAAATACCTTTGTAATTTCCACACATATGATCGATGAGATCGAGAGTTTTATCGATGAGGCAATCTTTATCAAAGACGGAGAAGTTGTGCGCCGGATGTCAGTGGAAGAAGAACGGATGCAAAGTGGAAAATCCGTGGCAGATATTTATCTGGAGATCATGTAGGAAGAACAAAGGCAGAATGAGAAAAGAGAAAGAGAGGAAACAAAATGGGACGTTTGATCAAATATGAGCTGAAAAAACAGCAGACATCCAGAAACATCATACTGGCGCTGCTTCTGGTATTTTTACTGGCATTTGCGGCAGGAATTTTTTCAGACAATGGGAATATGGTAGGAATCAGTATGGGACTGGAGATTTTTGTTGGAATGTTTGTCTTCTTCTATATGGGAATTGAAAGTCTGTTGATATTGAATCGTGACCTGAAAACAAAGCAGAGTCATATGCTCTGGATGGTGCCGATGCCAAGCTGGAAGATCCTTGGTGCAAAATATATCGCAGCAGCGTTGCAGATTTTCTGTATTTCAGCAGCATATGTGCTGGCTGGTACCGCATGCGTTATGACGATGATCGCAAAAGAGGGAGCATGGAAAGAACTTATGCAGGCAATCCGCATGGGATTTGAGTGGCTGCTTCAGGGCAACCTGGACTGGATAACCGTTCTGGCAATCTTGCTGTTTTTCTTCCTGGCATGGACATCTGTGATCGCAACCGGATTTCTGGCAGTCATTGTATCCAGAACGGTGTTGATCAATTCCAGATTTGCAGGGATTGTTTCTTTGATCCTGTTCTTCGTGATCAACGGAATTGTGGAGTATGTTTATAACCTGTTTGCAAGATACGAGGTTCTGGGAATTCACAAAGGACTTTATATCGGAATCGCAGAATACGGATTCTATATTGTGGTATGTGTTGGATTGTTTGCCATATCCAGCGTGCTGGCAGAAAAGAAATTAAGTGTATAAAATATGGAAGGTACAGTCTGTTAAATCGGATTGTATCTTCTTTTTTTAATTTTACAACTGTCTTGTCATATGTAAAGTCTTGTGCTATAATGGTCAGCAATTAACGATAAAAATTTAACAATTCAGGATAAGTGAGGGAATAGAAGATGACAATTGTGGAAGAAATCCAGAAATTAAAACAGGAAAAAAATGCAGTTATTCTGGCACATTATTATGTGAGACCGGAGATTCAGGACATTGCGGATTACATCGGAGATTCTTTTTATCTGAGTAAGGTTGCAGTCGGATTGAAAGAGCAGACCATCGTATTCTGTGGCGTTTCTTTTATGGGAGAGAGTGCGAAGGTACTGAACCCGGAGAAAACCGTATTGATGCCGGATATGCATGCAGACTGTGCAATGGCACATATGGCAGATGCAGATACGATCCAGAAGATGCGTGATACATATGAAGATCTGGCAGTGGTGTGTTACATCAATTCTACTGCAGAATTGAAGACACATTCCGATGTATGTGTGACATCTGCCAATGCAGTGAAGATCGTAAAAGAACTTCCGAACAAGAATATTTTCTTCATTCCGGACAGAAACCTGGCGCATTTTGTGGCAGAGCAGGTACCGGAGAAGAACTTTGTATACAACGAAGGCTATTGCCCGATCCATGAGAAGATGCAGGTGGAAGAGATCAAAAAAGCAAAGGCACAGCATCCGAATGCAGAAGTATTGTCCCATCCGGAATGTCCGAAAGCAGTGCTGGAGATTTCCGATTATGTGGGAAGCACATCCGGGATCATTGATTATGCAGCAAAAAGCGAAAACGAAGAATTTATTATCTGTACGGAAAATGGAGTTCGCTACAAACTGGAAAAGGACAACCCGGGCAAGAAGTTTTATTTTACAGAGACAGAGCCTGTCTGCACAGATATGAAGCTGATCACATTAGAAAAAGTTCTTCACGTCTTAAAAACAGGAGAGAATGAAGTGCATTTGAGTGAAGCATTGAGAACGGACTCCAGAAAACCATTGGAAAAAATGCTGGAGCTGGCAAAATAGAGTGTCTTTTTGAAAAAAGAGACCTGCCGAAAGGAAAGAGAGTATTATGAAGAAAAAAGCAGATGTTGTTATCGTTGGAACCGGTGTAGCGGGATTGTTTTCGGCGTTGAATCTTCCGGATGACAAAGAAATCATCATGATCACGAAATCAGATGCCGAGAGCAGTGATTCATTTCTGGCACAGGGCGGAATCTGTGTACTCCGGGATGAACAGGATTATGACAGTTATTTTGAAGATACGATGAGAGCCGGTCATTATGAAAACCGGAAAGAATCTGTCGATATTATGATCCGCAGTTCTGGAAAAATCATTGAAGATCTGGTAGGATATGGAGTAGAATTTGAAAAGGACGGAGAAGCGTTTGCCTACACAAGAGAGGGGGCACACTCCAGACCGAGAATTCTGTTTCATGCAGATGTGACAGGAAAAGAGATCACCAGTAAGCTGTTGGCGCGGGTAAGAGAAAAGAATAACGTAACAATTTACGAATATACAACCATGACAGACATTCTTGAGGAAAATGGAAAATGTGCGGGAATCACCGTGAAGACGCAAAGTGGTGAAGAGTCCTCTATTTATGCAGATTATACCATTCTGGCAAGTGGAGGAATCGGCGGGTTGTACCAGCATTCCACAAATTTTCCGCATCTGACAGGAGATGCACTGGAAGTAGCGAAAAAACATCACATTCGTCTGGAGCATCTGGATTATGTACAGATCCATCCGACTACATTGTATTCGGAAAAGCCGGGCAGACGATTCCTGATCTCCGAATCCGTCCGTGGGGAAGGCGCACTTCTCTATAATAAAAACATGGAGCGTTTCGTAGATGAACTGCTTCCGCGAGACGTGGTGACCAGGGCAATCCGGGAACAGATGGAAAAGGATGGAACGAATTTTGTGTGGCTGTCCATGGCGCCGATCGAGAAAGAGACGATATTGAGTCATTTTCCGAATATTTACGAGCATTGCCTGGAGGAAGGCTATGATGTTACAAAAGAGTGCATTCCGGTCGTTCCGGCGCAGCACTATTTTATGGGCGGTATCTGGGTAGACAAGAACAGCCACACGTCCATGCCGCAGCTGTTTGCAGTGGGAGAGACAAGCTGCAACGGTGTGCACGGAGCGAACCGTCTGGCAAGCAACTCTCTTCTGGAGAGTCTTGTATTTGCAAAAAGAGCGGCAAATCTTATCAAAGAGCAATGGTGCCTGGAAAAAGAACAGGCTGTATAAAATGAAAGAATAGATGAAACATAAAGGAGAAACCAGATGAATCAGATTACAATGAAGCTTCAGGCAGATCACCTGATCTTAGAAGCGTTAAAAGAAGACATTTCCAGTGAAGATGTGACAACCAATTCAGTGATGAAAGAGGCAGTGGCAGGTGAAGTAGACCTGATCTGCAAACAGGATGGAATTATTGCGGGACTGGAAGTATTTGAGCGAGTGTTTGCACTTCTGGATCCGGATACAAAGGTCGAATTATACTGCAAAGACGGAGAGGAAGTAAAAAATGGACAGCTTATGGGAAAAGTCAAAGGAGATATTCGCGTCCTTCTTTCCGGAGAACGTGTTGCCTTGAACTATCTTCAGAGAATGAGCGGAATCGCGACCTATACCAATTCTGTTGCAAAACTTCTGGAAGGAAGCAAGATCAAACTTCTGGATACCAGAAAAACAACGCCGAATATGCGTATTTTTGAAAAATATGCAGTTCGTGCAGGCGGCGGCTACAACCACCGTTACAACCTTTCTGACGGTGTGTTGTTAAAAGACAATCACATCGGAGCAGCGGGAAGCGTGACAAAAGCGGTGCAGATGGCAAAAGAGTATGCACCGTTTGTCAGAAAAATTGAAGTAGAAGTAGAAAATCTGGATATGGTAAAGGAAGCTGTGGAGGCAGGTGCGGATATTATCATGCTGGATAATATGGACACCGTTGCGCTGAAAGAAGCCATCGCCTATATTGACGGACGGGCAGAGATTGAAGTTTCCGGAAATGTGACGAAAGAAAATATTGCAAGACTGACCGGGCTTGGCGTAGATTATGTTTCCAGCGGAGCACTGACACATTCGGCTCCGATTCTGGATATTTCTTTGAAAAATCTGCATCCGGTAGAAAATTAAAGAAGGTGGGATTCCAGAAATGAGCGGGGAAGAAAGGCGTGGAAAAATTATACAGGCACTAAAAAACAGTGACAAAGCAGTTTCTGCCACGACACTGGCAAAAGAATTTGACGTGAGCAGACAGGTCATTGTGCAGGATGTTGCACTTCTTCGGGCAAATGGAAAAAATATATTTTCGACCAACCGGGGGTATCTGATACAGGAAGATGAGGAGACAACCCGTGTATTTAAGGTACAGCATGAAGATGATGAGGTTGAAAAAGAGCTGACAACGATTGTGGATCTCGGAGGAACCGTTGAGGATGTATTTGTATATCATAAGGTATACGGAGTGCTTCGGGCAGAGATGAATATCAAATCCCGTATGGATATCCGCAATTATATGGAGGAGATCCGTTCCGGAAAATCCAGTCTGCTGAAAAATG
>OGXL01001291.1_pt1 | contig 21130 bp, 17 predicted proteins | sample 1576311 | NCBI WGS metagenome assembly OGXL01 (sample SAMEA3541564, study PRJEB24748) | human gut metagenome | biome: human gut; feature: human-associated habitat; material: faeces | place: China | collected 2012 | reverse complement strand
CTTTATTGGCAGTACAGTCGTAAAAATCGGAGAAAAGGAAGTCCTTTCTGGAAGTGAATTTTACACATCAGATATTTGTGTATTAGTTCCGAAAGAAAGCGGATTACTTGATATGCGAAGTCTCAAAAATAAAATAATTGCAGCGCCAGCTGGAGCCGGTGAAGAAAGATTTGCAAAATATCTTGCAAATAAATATAAAGGACGGGCAATCGCGTTTTCGCATGTAGAGGAAGCGATAGGAGATATAGAGAAGGGATATTCCCAGGCATTGATTTTAGATAAAGAATATTATGATGCACATATGGACGCTTTAAAAAACTGGAATTGTTTGAAGGTGAGTAGTCAGTTTCAGAATAATCACAAGTTTTATAAAGTTTCTAAATAAAAAGAAAACACTGGAGAGTGAAATGTAATGGAGTTCTCTGGTGTTTTTTTGCTTGAAATGGGTATGCTAGAAAAAAATACAGGAGGCAGCTCATGAATCAACAGTTAAATAATTTATTAGAAGTTGGAGAAATCGTACTGGAAGATGGGATATCAGGACATCACATTTTATTTTTATCAATTATTGGTGAAATCGAAGGACATAATCTGTCATCAGAGCGAATAAAGACGACAAAGTATGAACATTTACTTCCTATTTTGGCAAAAGCACAGGATAGTGAAGAAATAGAGGGGATTTTCTTCCTTATAAATACCGTAGGAGGAGATTGTTCTTGTGGTCTTGCTGTAGCAGAGATGATTGCTTCTATAAAGAAACCAACCGTTTCTTTAATTATTGGTGACAGTCATTCTATTGGTGTACCATTATCTGTAGCGGCAGATCGAACATTCATTGCACCAACGGCGACAATGGTCCTTCATCCGGTACGTTTAAATGGAACGATAATTGGTGCACCCCAGACTTTTGAATATTTCAAATTAATTCAGGACAGGATTCTTAAATTTGTGGAAGCACATACCGGAGTTACAAAAAGCAAGATAGAAAGAATGATGCTACGACAGGGGATGATGGTAAAAGATCTGGGAACAATTCTTGTAGGAGAAATGGCAGTAAAAGAGGGATTGATTCACGAGGTTGGCGGTATCTCTGAGGCACTTTTCTGGCTGCATCAGGAGATAGAAAGAAGAAGGAAAAGAAGAAATTATAAAAATTAATAAGATAAAAACAGTGTTATTTATTTTAAGAACGCATCTTTTTTTCTTCGGGTATTTGTGATATGATGATAGAAGTATCAAACTTAGAATATAAAGGTGTTATATATGGCAAATAGTAAAACAAACGAGAATAAAACAAAACGAAAAACGACAAAGAAAACAGCACCAGGCAGTAATGTGACAAGGAAAAGTACCGCAAAGGGCAGCACAACAACAAGAAAAAAAGGAACGATCGCTCTTTGAATATTTGTTTTCTCATTCAGCCAGTTGAAAAACGCTTCTATAGGCTGTCTGACCTTTGAAACAGCAGTAGAGAACAGTTCTCTTCCAGCTTTCTCTCTTTGAGTAATAACTGGTTCCTCTCCTTTTATTGCTTTCACGGGAGTTAGCATAGTAGTTCCTTGTTCTTGTTGCTTATTGCCCCAGTAAGAAAAATCCGAGTATATCTTATCGGCAAAGATGTTTCTGTTTATAAGGCTATCAGCGGCTTCTCTTTTAAGAACTGTCAGGTCATTCTCTTCTGCCGATGATAAGAGAATCATTTCCGGGAATGGAATAGTTCCTTCCCTGCGGAAGGCTAAAGCATGGAGTTTGAGACCGAAGTAATACATGTTCTTTGTAGAACAGTATCCTTTGGTTGCAATTTCAGTAGCTACCTTTCCTGTTTTATTCTTTCCTGCACAGGTAATAATAGGCATAGAGTCAATAAGTGATGTCATAGAATCGCAATCCTCTGGTTTAAAGAATGTAATGAGATGCTTTACAAGTTCACTAATGGCCTCACTCATCAGGTTTAACCGATAGTTGAATGTCTGATAAGAAGGTAGGTTGGGGAACCATGAGAGCAAATATTCTTCAGTGAATGTATGTATCTCTTTGATTTGGAAGTATCGCTGATAGGCTCCGCAAAACAGATATACGGTAAGCAGTTCCTGGTCTGTAAAGATAGGAGTTGCATTATTACTGAATCTCTGGCAGTAAAACTTCAGTGAAGACTGGTAAATATCGCAGATGTACATATATATTTTTATAAGTTTTAGCTCTTTCTCCTTGGGAATCATAATTAGAATAATGAGTGGTTTTATTCTTCTAATATACTGATTTTCAAGGAGATTGAGAAATAAATAAACGAGATAATTAATTGAATAATAACATTTTAACTAACTGAATCAAGTAGGTATTTCAACTACTGATTCGCATATATAACAATAAAACACAAAATGAAGTATGAAAAAAAATGATTATTGCATGGTGAAGCCACTCAGTGGTGAGGAACATGTACAGGTATCGGGAGGGTGTATGCCTCCTACTGCGGAACAGATGGAACAACTCCATGAGAAATATGGACTGTTGGCGGATGTTGTCTGCTGGTAGCTTTTATGTAAACATAATTTTGACTATAGTTTGGAAATTGTAATATTACTATAATTTTTATATGATATTGAATTTGTAAAAAATAGTAATCAAAATAGTTTATGAGAAAATCTATTTAAACTACTCAGTATATTTATGAAATGAATAAAAAAATATAAATGATGAGGTACAAATCAATAATAGAGAAATTCTGTAGAGATAATAGTGGAATAGTTAAAATGATAAAAACTATTTTTCTTTTTGGATTTTTGGTAGTATTTGTATTGTTTGTATTACTCCTTCAAAATTCTAATTTGAATATAGAAGAAAGTATATTTAACTCTATAAATATAGTGAGCAAACTTATTTTACTGATAGTAGCAATTAATTTTATAATACGAAGAAAAAATGGAAAATGATATAATGACATCAAAATTGACATCATCTGAATTGAAAGAAATTCTAGCTGGAGTACCAATGTCTTATTATATGAACTCAAGTACGGCAAGGCAAAATTGGAGTAATATAACTTCTTTTATTGGGGTACTTGTTGGTATAGTTGAATCCCCTCTTTATTAGTATTAATTTAAAAATTATCATTATGAATGAATTAACTTTTGACGAACTTCGACAGATTGATGGAGGATCTTATGAAGAAGGTAGAGAATTGGGACATAAAATAGGTAAAGCATTTTATGGGGCCTGTGCAATGTATGGAGTGTATGTACTCTTTTGCTTATAGTAGAGTAATTTGGTATTGCAATTGTGAAACTAATGTTTTATTTTAATAATTGCGCTTGTTAATTGAGATAGCAAAAAATGCATAGTGTGATATATTGAGATAAGCTAAAGAATATCCACTAAATCAATTGTATAATCCATTAAAAAATGAGTAGAATTAAACTATATACAAAGAATTTTGTCATACTATTTATTTCCATGCAACTAGTGAATTTGATGATTGTTTATTTTAAAACGAAACAGTTTGTATTTGAGATAACTAGTGTGTAAGCATTTATAATTATCTATATAATAGGACTTTTTTATAATGTCATATTGATATATAGAAAAAATAAAGACGCTTGATATCGTTTCAAAAGAATTAATGGTATCATTGGAATTGTTTATAGTGCATTCTAAATAAAGATTCAGTGTTGAAAACATGTCAACACTGAATCTTTTCTGTATAAACTTATAGATATTAACCTAAAGATAACAATTCGATAACACATATACTTTTTCTTTCATTCTACTTTTGCTGCATGAATCAGTAAAAGTAGAAATGTTATGTTATTACCAAATGAATGGATAGAGAACAGTATTGAAACATACATCTATCAATACACCACAAAGTCCCAGATTATCTATTGGGTAGTATTGGCAGCCGTAACTGCCGCTATGATTGCATTGCCTTTTATCTATGTAGATATCTCTGTGCAAGGCAGTGGAGTAGTAAGGCCGATTACTGAAAAAACTGAAATAAAATCGTCTATCACAGAATTAATAGATTCAGTTTATGTGCGCGAGGGCGATCAAGTGAATAAAGGCGATGTACTCCTCCGCTTCCGCACCAATAACTCCGATTATAAAATCAATTATCAAACGAATCGCCTGAATGACTATGAAGCACATTTGTCAGATTTGGCTTATCTGGCAAAAGGCGAATGTCCTGCCAGGTTTCATTCTCCGGTACGTCAACAGGAATATACCTATTTTATCAAAAAGCAAAAAGAACTGAAAACCTCTTTGGCACAGGCAGAAAAAGAGTATAAGCGCAATAAAAACCTGTTTGATAAGAAAGTGATTTCAGAAGAAGAATATGATAAATATTATTTTCAATATCAAAGCCGGCAAAATGAACTGGCTTCATTGATACAAAGCCAGTTGAGTACGTGGCAGGCAGATCTGAATACGTATCGTAATTCTCGTAGCGAAATGAATACTACACTGAAGCAAGAGTTGAAAGATAAAGAACTCTATATAGTTCGTAGTCCGATAAGTGGAACCATTGATCAATTTTCCGGCATATACAGGGGAAGCAGTATACAGGCAGGACAGTCATTGGCAGTTATCAGCCCGGATTCCACACTGTGTATGGAAATATATGTTACTCCTCGAAATATCGGTTTTATGAGTTTGGGAATGCCGGTCAATGTACAGGTGGAATCATTTAATTATAATGAATGGGGAACATTACCCGGCAAAGTGACCGAAATTTCATCAGACTTCCTAACCGACAGTCAGGGAAACTCATTCTATAAAGTGAAATGTCAAATGGAGCGGAACTATCTTATGCTGAAAAGCGGACAGAAAGGAATATTAAAGAAGGGAATGACCGTCAGTGCCCATTTTATGATAACGCGGCGATCGCTTTTCGATTTGCTCTACCAAAAGATAGACGATTGGGCGAATCCCAAACAATATGAGAATAATGCGATGATAGCTAAATTTTGATTCTACAATTCATTTATAAATATTCAATGATGAGCAAGAAAGGTATTAAAATAAAACAGTTTGATATTACAGATTGCGGAGCGGCTTGTCTGGCTTCCGTATGTGCCTATTATGGTTTGCAATTTCCCATTGCACGTATCCGCCAATATGCGTTTACCGATCAAAAAGGAACGAATATTTTGGGGTTGATAGAGGCTGCTAATAAGCTGGGCTTGTCAGCTAAAGGAGTGCGGGCTAAGTTTGAGGCATTGTATATTGTTCCTAAACCTGTTATTGCCCATGTCATCGTGCACGAGCAGCTTCAGCATTTTGTAGTGATATATAAGGTGGAGAAAAAGAAAGAATACATAGAGTATATGGATCCGGGTGACGGGCGGATGCATCGCGTGACCAATCAGGAATTTGAGAAAATGTGGACCGGTGTATTAGTGTTGCTGGAACCGGAAGAAACTTTCAAGACCGGAAACATGAAAACCGGTATGACAAAGAAGTTCTTTTCTCTGCTGGCTCCTCACAAAAGCGTGATGCTACAAGCCGTGTTTGGTGCGCTTATTTATAGCATTTTGGGATTATCCACTTCCATCTATGTAGGTAAAATTACAGATTATGTATTGGTAGATAAAAATATCAATTTACTCAATCTCATGGGAGTGATCATGCTGGTCATCCTGCTATTGCGGACTTTTATCGGAGCAATGAAAAGTATTCTGGCTTTAAAGACCGGACAACGGATTGATGCGGCATTGATTTTAGGATATTATAAGCATCTGCTGACTTTACCTCAGCAATTCTTTGATACGATGCGCGTAGGTGAAATTATTTCACGCGTCAATGATGCGGTGAAAATCCGTAATTTTATCAATAATGTTTCGTTGGATCTGGTGGTTAATATCATGATTCTTGTCTTCTCTGTGTGCCTTATGTTCGTTTATTCCTGGGAGCTGGCATTGATTACATTAGTGTCTGCCCCCTTATTCTTGCTTATTTTCTGGGGATTTAATAAATTGAACCGGAAATATCAGCGCGGTATTATGGAAAGTAGCGCTGATTTGGAAGCGCAATTGGTGGAGTCTCTTAATTCTATTTCTACTATCAAACGATTCGGTATAGAGGAATATGCCAATTTGAAAACGGAAACTCGTTTTGTACATTTATTAAAGAATACGTATCGCAGTATTTATGGATCCATTATGGCGCAAGGCGGCATTCAGTTTGTATCCACCGGCATTACGATTGCCATTCTTTGGTTAGGAAGTATTTTAGTGGTCGATCAGGAGTTGACACCCGGAGCTCTGATGGTGTTTTATTCCTTGGTTGGTTATGTAATTTCTCCTATCGGCTCGCTGATTTCTTCCAATCAGACTATCCAGGATGCACTGATTGCCGCCGACCGCTTATTCCAGATTATGGACTTGGAACGCGAACAGGATAATAATCAAAAGATAATATTAGAACCGGATATGGTAGGCGATATTACGTTTGAGAATGTTTCGTTTCGCTATGGTTCGCGCAAGGATGTGTTCAAGGAATTGGGCTTGAAGATAGAAAAGGGGAAGACTACTGCCATAGTGGGAGAAAGCGGGTCGGGCAAGACGACTTTGATTTCGTTGTTACAGCATATTTATCCTATACAGGAGGGTCGCATTCGCATAGGCGATTATGATATTGCGCAAATAGACAATCGCAGCCTTCGTCGCCGGGTGGGAACAGTACCTCAACAGATTGAATTATTTGCCGGCAGCATTGCAGAGAATATAGCGGTAGGTGACTTGCATCCGGACATGAAGAAAATTGTAGATTTGACGGAACAACTTGGTTTGAAGGACTTTATAGATGGTTTGCCTAAGGACTACCGGACTTATATCGGTGAACATGGTGCATCCTTGTCGGGTGGCGAGCGGCAGCGGCTTGCCATAGCGCGTGCTTTGTATAAGGAACCGGAGATACTTATTTTCGATGAGGCAACGTCTTCGCTTGATTCTATTTCCGAACGCTATGTAAAGCAGACGCTGGATGCATTGGCACGGAAGGGGAAAACGATTATCGTGATTGCTCATCGGTTGAGTACAGTGAAGAATGCTGATAAGATTGTGGTGATTGATAAGGGGCAAGTAATCGAGGCAGGTACTCATGAAGAATTGTTCAATTCGAATGGGATGTATCATCGTTTATGGAAGGAACAGTTTGATGAAATAGGTTAAAGAATGAGCAGTATGAAAAAGTTAATAGTTGCAGCTGTTGCAGCCATCGTATTTATAGCGAATATACAAGCACAAAATAAGAAGTGGAGTCTCAAAGAATGTATAGATTATGCCATACTGCACAATATAGAGGTGAAGCAGAGTCAAAACCGGATTAAAAGTTTGAAAGTAGAGAGAAATACGCTGAAGAGCAGTTTTCTGCCCGACCTGAATGTAGGAGCTTCACAACGTTTTTCTTTTGGCAGGGCCTTGAATCAGGATAATACGTATGAAGATAGCAACATACAAAATTCTTCATTCTCTGCCAGTGCTGAAATGCCTCTTTTTACCGGATTCAAAACAAGTGCATCCATTACCCGGAATAAATTCGATATATTGGCGGCTGAGGCAAATAAGGAATTGATAGAAAACAATTTGTCACTCAATGTAACTAACTATTATTTTCAGATACTGTTGAATAAAGAAATCTATCGTATCGCTCAAGAACAAATCCGGTTGACAAAAGAACAAGAAATCAGAACACGGATTTTGATAGAGAATGGAAAAGTTCCGCAGTCTCAATTATATGATGTGAAAGCTCAATTGGCTGATGATGAGCTGGTGGCTACTGAAGCTAGGAACTCGCTGCGGCTTTCTTTTCTTGACTTGATGCAATTGATGGAGTTGAAGGGTGAGGAGTATTTTGATGTAGATTCTTTGGATGAAAGTATAGTTTCTATGGAGTCTGTCACTCCTGAGGGGATTTACGCCTCGGCATTAAGCTGTATGCCTCAGATAAAGCAAGCTCATTATTCTTTGCAGAGTAAAGTGAAAAGTACAAAAGTTGTCAAGTCGGGATATTACCCACAGCTTTTTTTGGGTGCCGGAATCAATACCGGTTACTATTATTCTCGTCGTGCAATGAATCCGTCTTTTTATCAGCAGTTTAAAAACAATATGCAGAAAAGCATTTATTTCACATTAAGCATCCCTCTTTTTGACCGCTTCTCTACGAGGAATCAGGTAAAAACAGCGCGTTTGGAAGAGAATAATGCCCGCTTGTCATTGGAAAATGAAAAGAAAAGTCTCTATAAGGATATTGAGAAAGCATATATGGATGCGTTGGCAGCTTTTGAGAAATACGAATCTACTATCAAAGCGGTAGCTGCCAATCGGGAGGCGCATCGGTATGCGTTAGAGAAGTATATGGCTGGAAAGTCGGCTGTATATGAGTATAATGAGATAAAAATGAAATTAGCAGATGCGTTGTCCCAACAATCACAGACTAAATATACCTATTTACTGAAAGAACGGATATTGGCATTCTATTCATGCCACTCTTTGGTGGAGTAGTACCAACCTGAAGTATTTAGATGAGAAAGAGGATATTCCAGCTATCGGGAGTATCCTCTTTTCCATAGATAAATTCTTTTAATAGAGTAGTCCGTTTTATTCTTCTATAATGCCCTTTGCCTTTTCCAGTGCTACATTAATATTAGGGCAGATATTTTCTTTTCCCAGTAATTCATTAAATCCTGATTTTTCAAGAATTTGATGCACTTTTTCATTCACTCCCGAAAGCACAATCTGAATATTTTCTTTTTTAGACATTTCACATAGATTAGTCAGGTTGTGAATACCGGTAGAGTCAATGAATGGTACTTTACGCATACGTACAATCCGTACTTTGGGACGGTCGCCCAGTTCGGACATGATTTCCTCAAACTTGGTAGCGATACCAAAGAAGTAGGGACCATTGATTTCATATACTTCCACACCTTTGGGAACCATGAGATGTTCTTCGTGCACTTCCAGATCGGATTCATTATTGGGGTCGATTTCATTTTTGATAACCGATATTTCTGTTGTTTCCATGACACGTTTCATGAACAATACACAGGCAATGAGCAAACCTACTTCAATAGCTACGGTTAAATCAAAGATAACAGTCAGGAAGAAAGTGATCAGTAGTACGGTGACGTCTGATTTCGGATTCTTCAGCAACGCCTTGAAAGTACGCCAGCCGCTCATGTTATAAGAAACAATCACCAATACACCTGCCAGACAGGCCATCGGGATATATTGTGCCAGAGGCATCAGGAACAAGAGAATCAGCAACAGAATGACTGCATGAATGATACCTGCAACAGGTGATTTTCCACCGTTGTTGATATTGGTCATGGTACGTGCGATGGCTCCTGTAGCAGGAATACCGCCAAACAGTGGAGCGATAATATTGGCTGCGCCCTGGGCTATCAGTTCCGTGTTTGAATCGTGACGGTCACCAATGACACCATCAGCTACGGCAGCAGACAACAGAGATTCTATGGCTCCTAGTACAGCGATGGTGATGGCAACCGGAAATAAATTCTTGATAGCTTCCCAATCTAATTTGGGTACTACTGCATCCGGCAACTGTGACTGAATGGTAAAACGGTCGCCAATGGTGTCGATGCAAGTGATTCCGCCGTATGTCTTCATCAGGTATACGGCAATAGTCACTACAATGATGGCAATCAGCGAGCCTGGGATCTTTTTTGAGAATCGGGGAGTCAGTGCGATGATCAGGACACTGACTATGCTGACAATGGCGTTCCACCAATTAACAGTATCAAAATGACGGAAATAAATCATCCATTTGCCTATAAAGTCTCCCGGTACTTTTTCTCCTCCGAAGTTCAGTCCGAAGATATCGGCAATCTGTGTCGTAAAAATGGTGACGGCAATACCACTGGTAAATCCTACAATAATGGGATAAGGAATAAATTTGATAACAGCTCCCAGCTTGAATACACCTAATAAAATAAGGAGTACTCCTGCCATAAGAGTTGCTACTGTTAATCCGCTGATGCCGTATTCTTGGATGATACCATAGATAATTACGATAAATGCTCCGGTAGGTCCGCCTATTTGTACTTTGCTTCCTCCTAATAAAGAGATGATAAATCCTGCTACAATAGCAGTGATGATGCCTTTTTCTGGAGAAACTCCCGAAGCGATACCAAATGCGATAGCTAGTGGAAGTGCAACAATACCTACGATAATTCCGGCCATAAGGTCGGCCATGAAGCTCTCTTTTGAATAATTCTGTAGGGTAGTGAAGAGCTTCGGCTTGAATTCAAATGCTTTCATTTGTCAACTACTTTATGCTATGATTTTAAACGAGTTGCAAAAGTAGATAAAATTAATGTATAAATTAAGGTATTATTCTATTTAAATTCGTATTTTTGTTATTCATAGGGTGTTTTGTTGATAGTAATGGTGCGTTGGGCGGTAGAATCATTTGTGATACTGGTTACATCTCCTCTCGTAGTAAAGTAAACGTAATTTCCTTTATCGTAAAAACGATATACCTTGCAACCGTCATGTTCAAACAGATAGCTGACAGTGTAAGTGGAGTTGTTTTCAGATTCTCCGACCTTTAACGGTATGGACGCACACGAATTAAATCCTATTATAGTAAGGAGGGGAAAAGTGAATAATTTGATGATGCTTTTCATAATGAAAAATGTTAATGTTGTTGTGAACACAAATATAGGTGTTCTTGTTTATTTTATATAAAGTGAACGTTTAATTAAATATAAAAATATAATTGTAATGAATACAATTTTGGAATAAAAGATATATCTTTGTATTACCAAAAGATGATTGAATAATAACTAACTAATAAAACTAATTATTATGGCTAAGAGCGTAAAAGGTACACAGACAGAAAAAAATTTGCTGACTTCATTTGCAGGTGAGTCACAGGCTAGAATGCGTTATACTTACTTTGCAAGTACAGCAAAGAAAGAAGGTTATGAACAGATTGCTGCTATTTTTACTGAAACAGCTGATCAGGAAAAGGAACATGCGAAACGTATGTTTAAATGGTTGGAAGGTGGTATGGTAGAAATCACTGCCAGCTATCCTGCAGGTATCATTGGTACCACTATGGAGAATTTAAAAGCTGCGGCTGCCGGTGAAAATGAAGAATGGACTACTGATTACCCTCACTTTGCTGATGTGGCCGATCAGGAAGGTTTTCCTGCTATCGCTACTATGTATCGCAGAATCGCTGAAGCTGAAAAGGGGCATGAGGAAAGATATCTGGCTTTATTGAAGAATGTGGAAGAAGGCACAGTATTCAAGAAAGCGGAAGAAACTGTATGGCAGTGCCGTAACTGCGGTTACATTTATGTAGGTACGGAAGCTCCTGAAGTATGTCCTGCATGTCTGCATCCGCAAGCTTATTTCGAAGTGAAGAAGAATAATTATTGATTGAAATAAAATCACTCGTTCATCATGAATCCGGTTTCTCTGAAAAGGGGAAACCGGATTTTTTATTTTTAGGGAATGATTTTTGATTAGTTTTTATTCTTCTCTTTTCCCGTTTACAAATTCCCCCGGTTTCATGCCGAACTGTTTCTGGAAACACTTGGAGAAATAAGACGGATTATTGAATCCTACCATATAACAGATTTCATTAATGCGGTATTTGTTTTCTGCTAGCAAGATCGCTGCTTTTTTCAAACGTACCACTTGAATCAGTTCATTAGGGGTGATATTGGCCAATGTTTTAATTTTGGCAAACAGACCCGAACGGCTGATACACAACTTTTCGGCCAGGAAATCTACGGATAATTCCGGATTGGAGAAATTCTCTTCTATGATTTCATTCATGCGGGTAAGGAACTTGTCGTCCATAGAATTATTGGCAATGCTGTTCAGCGGAACCAGCGGCATCTTCGAGAATTTCTGACGCAGCAGATTACGCAAGTCTACCAGATTCTTGATACATGCTTCCAAGTATTGCATGGAGAAAGGTTTCTCTATGTAGGCATCTGCACCACAATCCATACCTTCTATCTTGGAGTTGGTATCTGTCTTGGCCGTTAGCAGGATGAAGGGTATATGACTGGTAGTTTGGTTAGTCCTTATCGCTTTGCAGAATTCCACTCCGTCCATGCGTGGCATCATCCAGTCGCTTACAATGAGTGTCACTTCGTTTTCTTTGAGTTTATTTAATGCTTCTATACCGTCTTCTGCGGTAAGTATGCTGTATTTATCAGCCAGACTACTCGAAAGGAAATTCAACATTTCCTCATTATCATCCACAATCAGCATGGTTGGTTTATGTTTGATAGGAGAACCGGAGAGGTCCTCTTGCAAGATTTCTTCGGGAATGGCTGGGTTGTTCAATAGTGATGTGCCCGTATCCTGTGGCAGGACTTGTGCTTGTTCTACAGGCAGTGTTACGATAAAAGATGACCCTTTGTTCACTTCGGATTCCACTTCAATGCAGCCATTGTGTGATTCTACAATACTTTTGACAATGCTGAGGCCGATACCTGTTCCCGGCTTGTTATCCATAGCCTGATAGAACGGATGGAATATCTTCTTTTGTTCTTCTTTGCTGATCCCTATGCCGTTATCTGTCACTCGGATTATAAAAGTATGTTGTTCCGGCTGTACGATACAGGTAAGAGTAACTTCATCTTTTGTGTATTTACTGGCATTGGTTAACAGGTTGCTGACTAGTTTGGTTACCGCTTCACTGTCTACTATAGCTGTGAAATCTGCTTCAGGATATTCCACAGTAAGCCGTGCTCCATGTTGGGCGATGAAAGGTTCGAAACGTTCACAAACCGCTTTGAGCAGTTGGTGGATATTTTGGGAAGCAAACTTCATTTTCATTCCTTCCTGTTCCACCTTCCGGAAATCCAGCAATTGGTTTACCAGGAACAGCAGACGCTGGCTGTTACGGTCAATAATATTTAGATCGTCGCGTACTGTAGACGGCAGGGACACGGGGGATTTCATTATTTTCTCCAAAGGTCCTATGATAAGGGATACCGGTGTGCGTATTTCGTGGGCTATCATGGTGAAGAACTTGATTTTGGCTTCGTGTACTTCTTTTTCCTTGTTGGCGTTCAGTTTGTTTATTTCAGCCGTATGTTTCTTCTCTGTCCGTTTGATGATGAAGCGGATGACGAATCCGAAAGCTATGCAAACCAATATAAAATAGAGCAGTTTGGAAGCGGTGGACCAATAGAAAGGAGGGTGGATGGTGATTTTCAGACTGGTTCCTTTTTCATTCCATATTCCGTCATTATTGGTCGCCTTTACTTTGAAAAGATAGGTTCCTGCGGGCAAATTGGTGTAAGTGGCCTTATTCTGGGAGCCTACATAGTTCCAGTCTTTGTCAAATCCTTCCAGTTTATAGGCGTATTTGTTTTTATTGGGGGTGCAATAGCTTAAAGAGGCATAAAGCAAGCTGAATGCATTTTCTTTATAGGATAGCTCCAGTTCTTCCAACTGGTTGAGAGATTTTGGAAGCAGTTTGTTTCCAGTTTGGATTTCCTTATTATCTATTTCCAGTTCTGTAATGATTACTGGAGGAAGCATCACATTTGTCTTAATCTGATGGGGGTAGAAAGCATTAAATCCGTTTACCGAGCCGATATAAATTTTTCCATCCGATGCTTTTAAGGCAGCATTAGGTAGGAATTGTTCACTTTGCAGTCCGTCGCTTTTAGTAAATACTCGGCAACCTTCTCCAGGGGTGTAGCGCACTAGCCCTTTGGTGGTGGTGAGCCACAATATGCGTTGGTCTTCGATGATGCTGCATATATTGTGACTGGGAATTTCAAGAGGTAAAGTTTCGAATGCATCTTCTTCCGCATTGTATTTGCAGAGCCCGTTCATGGTTCCCACCCACATCTCTCCGTTTGTGTCAATCAGTACACAGTTCACTTGGTTGTTTGCCAGTGAGTTCGGATTTTTATGGTCATGTATATAGTTCTTCCATATCTGTTTTTCTGGATGGTATTTAAATAATCCCTTGCCTTGGGTGGAGAACCAGAGATTTCCTTTGGTATCCTGGTCAATGTCAATGGTCAGTGCGTCCAAGTATTTAATTCGGGTGAAATTATCTTTTTCCCGGTTATATAGATTTACTCCGGACATGGAGGTGACCCATATTCTCTCTTTTCTGTCTTTGAATATGGCATAAGAACTGGTTCCGTCCAGTGAGGCGGGATTATCCTGATAGGCAGAATATGTTTTAAAAGTTCCCGTTTGCAGATTTAATACGTTTACCCCTCCAGTATAAGTACCGATCCATAAATTATCACCGTCCATACAAAGTGCATGTACATTGTGATAGGACAGACTGTTTTTTCCCTCCAAGGGCAAATAATGGGAAAATTTTCTATTTTTGGGAGAAAAGCGGTTTAACCCTCCGTCATCCGAAGCGATCCATACATCTCCGTTAGAGTCTTCGCAGAACCGTCCGATGACTGTTCCGTTAACAGAATTGGAGAAACGTGAGTGGACAAAACTTTCGAATTGTCCAGTATTGGGTGAGATATAATTTACTCCTCCATAGTAAGTTCCGATCCATATTCCACCTTCATGATCTTTTATAATAGGATAAACAAAACGGTTGGACAATGAATGTGGGTTTGTTTCATCTTCTGTAAACAATTGATATTCCTCTGTAATGGTATTGAATAACAGAAGCCCGTCATCCGAGCCTATGAGTAGCTGGTGAGGGGCATATTCCATGATAGAATGAATATGGGTGGCACCTTTTCCGTCTGTCGGATGCAGATAAGTAGTGGCCTTTCCGCTGTATTTATCGATTTTTTGCAAACCACACTCCCAGGTTCCTAACCACAGTGTATGTTCCGAGTCTTCCAACATGACCAATGCGTTTGAGTCATGCTTTCCGCTTTCATAGGAGAGCGGAAAAGTCTCGAATTTATTTTCTGCTTTATTCAGTTTGAAAAGACCTGAGTTTCCCCAATTGGTAATGGCCCATATTTGGTTTTCACTATCCACCAGCACACTTGCCATTAAACCATTTGCGTTTTTAAATTCGTATTGCTCCAAGTGGTTGGTGATGGTGTTGTATTTGAATATTCCTTGTCCTACCGTAGTGAACCATAGGTTTTTGTCTTTATCTTCGACAATATGGTTCGTATTTGTTTCAATATGGATATTTTTGGAGGTGGCCAGTACAAAAGGCATTATATCTTCTGTTTCGTAATCATAGATATATATGCCTTCGTCTGTACCTATCCATATCTTGTTGAGGGTGCTGTATAAAGATGAAATAGCTTCATTAGCTCCCCTATCTTTCAGTCTATAGAGTTTTACAGTAGTACCGTCATAGCGGTTCAGTCCTTCATCCGTTCCTATCCATAGAAAACCGTATTTATCTTGCATTAAAGCACGTACCGAATTGGATGATAGTCCGTCTTCTACAGAAAAATGACGGAAACAGAGGTCATTGGACGCAGCAAACAGAATCATCGGCATCAGTAAGTTCAATAGCAATAGGACTAGTCTTTTCATAGTATTTTCTTCTTATTTCTAAATCTTATGCAAGATTACTACTTTTCTGAGAAAGAAAAGAGAAAATTCGAAGAAAAAGTGAGGATTCCAGATGAATCTTTCAATAGACCTTTCCAGACATTCTCTAAAAGCTAGCTTATCATAATCCTGCTGCAGATTTTAAGCGGTTGATAGCTGTTTCTATCATATCATGTGTGCCACTGCCGTCTGTTACATATTTTATGACCATTTCAGTGAATGCAACAGCATCTTTTAATGTCGGATTTGTAGAGTCACCTATTGTGCCCACGCGCCTTAATAGAGCGGATAAAGGCCTTAAGTCTTCCATTTCGGGTAAGTTACCCGGTCTCATTGTATTGATGACGGTATTCAAATTAGCTACTATGGCATTGACTTCTCCTTGGGAGTAGTTTTTATCCTTATTAAAATATACATTTTGGGCATGTTCCAATGCACGTTTCAAACGGGTAAACCCGAAATGAGCCCAAGGAGCAAATTCAGGAACCTTGACTGCGAGAGCATTCCATTTTTCTTGGTTTGTTTGGCGTTCCATAGCTATATTAAGTAACTCCTTTAATTCTGTTTTATCTACGTTATTTGCCAGTACCAAAGAAGCGGTGGCATCTTGTAGTGATAAAGTTTGTTTGTCAATAACGGTTTGTAAATCAATGTTATCCATTACTTCATGGGCGGTTTCAAGAGTAGCTTGCAATGTTTTAAAACTATCAGTAGTATAAAGGTCCGGATTACATTTTTTAGCTATATGGATACTGGCTTCAAGATTGCTCTTATCTAATCGGGAGGCGACTAATGATTCTATGGCCTTGTCAATATTGTCTACACAAGTAGAAATGGTAGTTTCTGTCAGAGGAGATATTTTCATTAGTTTCTCTCCCTCTTGTATAGCGGTTGTTAGTTTGGCGAAACTTGCTTTTGTGTAATGGCTTTTACTAAATGCTGTAGTTTCTTGTAATTTTGCCGACAGAGCCATTTTCAGTTCTACAGTAGGATCTTTAATATGATTGATGCGGAAGTAATGAGTTGTATGGTCATGGCGATAATAATCTGGTTGGAAAGTTCGTCCACCTTGCATTAGTGTATATAAATTTCCTGTAGTACCGGTTTGCAGACCGTTAGGTTCAACAACGGCAATACTGGCAAGACGTGAGTCTATATTGAGTGTTGCTTCCGTCCAATTAGTGATATCGGTAGCTGTCATGGCAAACGGTCCATACATTAATGTACCTACCCAGGCTGTTTCAAGTTGGTGTCCATCTTTACTTGCTATTTTGGCCGGTAGCTTGTCGGGACCATAGTCTATATGTTTGGTGAATGGCATTGTAATTTCTACTATATCATTTTCTTTCCATTGCCGGGCAGGTATTACTGCGTATGAACAAGGTTGATAATGAGTGGCAATAGAGATTCCATTTAGTTTTACATCAAAGCCGTCGGTGGCCCAATAAGGTACTCGCAGTTTCATGGCAAATCGGGCTTCTCCGGCAGTAACTTTAATTGTGGAGCTTTTTGCTGGCCACAAACATTCCTGTTGTAAAGTGATATTTTTCTCTTCCCAATGGAGTGTGGTAGGCATATAAAGGGCTACCCACAATGTATTGTCTGAAACAAAGTAGGTTGCTTCCTGATATTTTACATGATTTTCAGATCCCGTACCTCCGCAGCAGGTAGATTGCGGAGTTTCGTTGCCCCATGGTTTCGATGCATTTAGTCCTACGGCATATTGATAAGTAGTCTGATAGTGTTCAGGGTGTAATGAGCCGATTATTTGGTTGTAAAGTGTCCGTTCGTAATAATCCATGTAACGGGCATCGTCTGGATTAAAACAGTTGAGGTCTTTTGTTAATTTTAGCAAGTTATATGTACAACAAGTTTCATTGATATGTGGATTTGAGTGACTCTCTCCTTCAGATACGCCATTCATGGCCATACTTACTATTTGGGTATAGGGCTGTCTGAACATTTCGCCATTACCCACACCGCCGGTAGAATAACGATAACGTCCTTGTATTAAATTCCAGAAATTATGGGATACATGATAATAAAATGTATCATTGTTACTTAAATAACTTCTCAGTGCACCGATGATCATAGGGATATGCTGATTGGCGTGTCTGTTACGTATATCATCAATATTCTTTGAAAGCGGTTCGTAAAAGGCCGGACTATCAAAACAATTGGATGCTTCTATCAGACGCGCCTTCTCTTCAGGGGCGCTGACCATTTCTGAAAGACGTGCTAAAGATTCTCCCATACCTCCCACTTCACCTGCAATGTACATGTTCCACATTTCATAACGATTGCCGGGACGTGTCCTGCGTTCTTCTTGTGTTCCGTCTTTTTTTACATAAGTGCGGTAGTGCATTCTATTCCATACCCACAGACCCATATCTTTGGCTATGAGCAATGCTTTGTCGGCAATGCTTTTATCATCCATATAAGTTGCGATATCTATCAGACCCGCTAACTGTTTGTGAATGGAGTAATAGGGGGCCCATACCCAGTCCGAATTGTTATATGCACGATACATTTCTATCAGTGCGGGATGGTGTGGGGGGATCGCATTCAGATAACCATAGCCATAAGTAGCCCATTTTGTTTTATGTTCATCAAAAGCTTCCCATGTACCCTTCATCTTTTTCAATTCTTCTTCAGGGGCAAAATCACGGGCTTCGAGATACCTTCCTAATTCTTCGCTCCATACGAATGTACGCTCCTGACATTCACGCAGTTCATTCACCATCCGGGTGATGTTACGGCGTAGAATTTCTTTATGCGAAGGATTTGTTGCAGCAGCATAGGCAAGGGCCAGTGCGGACATATAGTGTCCGGAACCATGTCCTTTTAGTTTGGTTTCAGGTGAGTCCCATCCGTCGGATCGGGTATATCCTTCGGTACTCAGGCCATAAGTGTCGCGATAATTATATAGCTGTTGGCTTACATCCCAACTGATAATCTCTTTAATGGCAAGATCACGATTGGAGGTCAGGCGGTTGTTGCCGTCAATCTTTACATTGTTTAAGGGGATAGTATGGGCTATTAGCTTGGGAAAAATTGTATTTTTAGTGTCTACCACCTCTATTTTAGCAGTGATAGGATATCCGTTTTCTGTAGTATCGTCTCCTATAATGAATCCGTTTATTGTGTATTGGCTTCCGATGGGATAAACTTTATCGTCAGCTTCCGATTGTTCTGTGGATAAAGCGGAATTGGACCATTTAGTTTGACGGTATTCACCTTGTCCGTCTGAATAAGTCACCCATACTTGATAAGGTAATTGGGGAACAGTTCCCACAGGACAATAGACCACGATGGGTTGTACAGAAGTTATGCTTCGTACTTCGATAACATTTGTCTGCAAGGTGGATGTTGCTGTTTTATTAGGACTTAGTGTATACGCCTCAACGGGTATTGTTGTCAATAGGGATAATCCTGTAAAGAGAGTAAAAGATAAATATCTGTTCATTTCCATGAGCATATTTTAAATAATGATTTTATAAGAGATGGGAATATAAAGCCCGGTTCTAATAACTTAAACCGGGCTGGAAAAATAAATATTTGCTTAAATAATTAGTAACTATCGAGAAGAAAGAAGGTTACCTTCTATCACATTATTTCTTATTTACCGGCATAGCCTGGATTTTGCTGTAAATTAGGATTTGTATTAAGATGATCTAAATGAATCGGGAACAGGGTAGAGTTGCCATTCAAGTCATTGGCAGTCGGAGTATGGTTAAACCAACTTTTCTTCTGATAGGTTCCAAAGCGAATCATATCCGTACGTCGACGGGCCTCGGCTGCAAATTCCCATCCCCATTCATCATAAAGTCCGCCTAATTCTACGACTTCTGTATTACCCGCATCATCAATCTGACCTTTTTCGTCAAGCGTACCATAGTTAATGTGTGTATCGCCTTTCAACCAAGCTGCATCAACCGTTGCTTTTTCCGGATGAGCCGATTCACGGAATGCACGCTCACGGATCTGTGATACGATATGGGCTGCTTCGGTTTCGTTTTGTCCTAAGCGGAGTAGACATTCTGCTTTCATCAGCAATACTTCAGTATAACGGAAATAAGGGAAGTCGTTGCTTAGAAGGCTTTTAGCTCCTACCTTGATTTCGTATTTTCCTACCCGATAACCGTCATCTGTGTCTGTTTTGTAAATACTGGGTAGCTTATTGGGGAAAGTGGTGATCAGTACTCCGTCTGGGCTGTACTGGTCACCTTGCAGCCATGTATATTTTAACCGCATATCATCAGGATCATAGCTGTTAATGAACTGAGGGTTTGCTGCTGAACCTCCCCATGGGGTGGTTTGCATATTGAAGACCTTACGACTGTTTGAAGATAGAAATTTCATGTGGGCTCCAAAAACAGGACCATTGTTGTCCCCTTCATTATAAACTTCATCATAAGGAATGGCAAAGATCGTTTCCACACATCCGGAGTTTTCTGTTTTGAAGATATCTGTGTAGTTTGTTTCTAAACTAAACAAACCGCTGTTAATGATATCGTTACATTGTTCCATACATTCGTTCCACATTGGAGTTCCTGTATAGACCCCAGCATTCAGATACATACGTGCCATCAAGCATTTGGCCCCCCATTGAGTGAGTCTGCCATAAGTGGATTTATTGACTTCAGTAGGCAAATTGGGCATTACTTCTTTCAGTTCATTGATAATGAAGTCAAAAACTTGTTTACGAGTAGATTGAACCGGAACCTCTTCACTGAAACTGGTTTGTATAGGAATATTTCCATGTGTATCGCAAAGAATGGAGTACCAAAGTGCACGTACTCCTTTTACCTCAGCTACGACTTTAGGTTTACTTTCTTCTGTAAAAAAACCTTCATCGGCACGTTTTAATATTTTATTGGCATTGGCTATGCCTTTATAGCAATAATCCCAAATACTTTGGGGCTGTCCTTGCTGGTTGTCCCAAGTGTGTTTGTGCATTTGCTTGTAAGTACCTCCGTCATCCCAGCCGTTAGGGCGGGTAGGTGTGACAATTACATCGCCCGATTCTTCCTGTAGGTCAAACAAGCCATACCAGTCCATCACAAAGCGTAATTGTGAATAGGTGGTAGCCAACAAGGCTATCTCATCGGCTTCGGTTGGTACATAGTCTTCTTCAATGATTTCAGAATAAGGCTCCTCATCCAAATTAAAGCAACTGCTTATACTGAGCATGGCAGATGCACAGAGTGCATAAACACCATATTTAAATAGTTTCATAACTGTTCTTTTTTGTTTAATTAGACTTAGAATGTAAGATTAACTCCAAAAGTATAAGTGCGATTGGTAGGATACTTGTCGCGATTGTCAGTACCGGCATCCAATAATCCATAGGTGTTGCTGCTCAATGGTACTTCCGGATCCATACCCTTGTAACCGGTAATGGTAGCTAGATTCAATACTGAAGCATAGATACGTAGGTTTTTGATGATATTCTGTTTGGATAGTTTGAAGGTATACCCCAAAGTCACATTGTCAATTTTCCAGTAATCACCGTCCTCTACGTAATAGCTGACATAGCGTTGGTCATCTTTCAATTGGGTTTTGCCATATACTTTGTCAAAAGCAGAATTCAGGCGGTTGTACTGGATTTCAGGTTTTGCATTTTC
>OGXL01001287.1_pt1 | contig 21142 bp, 17 predicted proteins | sample 1576311 | NCBI WGS metagenome assembly OGXL01 (sample SAMEA3541564, study PRJEB24748) | human gut metagenome | biome: human gut; feature: human-associated habitat; material: faeces | place: China | collected 2012 | reverse complement strand
CCGTAGAGTTCTGGGAATGGGCAATTCCGCAGGCAATATTAAGTCTCCTTAAAAGACCTCCTGATAACTGCTTTGGCAGGTATTTTTTAAATTCCCCAAGACCTACTAAATTAATTGCATCTTCCACATACTGCTTTCTGGTATTTTTATCTTTAATGTACAAGCCACAAAAATAGTTGATGTTGTCATATACGTTTAATTCGTTAAACACTGCAACATCCTGAAAAATTACACCTATTTTTGCCTTTATGTCATAAGAGTCCGGTTTCATTTCCTCCCCGAAAATTTTTATACTGCCTCCCTGATACTTTAGCAGTGCCAAAATAGAATTGATTGTTGTACTTTTTCCACTGCCATTGGGGCCTAAAAGCCCTAAAATTTCCCCTTCGTATACATCAAAGGATAAATTATCAACCGCCTTTTTTCCCTTGTATTCCTTTGTTAAATTGCTAACTTCAATTACTTTTTCCATATGCGAATCTCTCCTTGTTTTATTTTCTATTTATATAATTCTTTTCTTCTTTAGTATTCACTGTTGGAATTAATATAACGTCAGCTCCCATTAGTGCTTCAGTTCGTATACTTTCAGGATAATGCCTGTCGAAGCATACCACTATTCCTATCCTTGTATTCTTCAGTATTTACATTAGGATACTGTGGAAAAAAGTTCGTTAATTGAACCTCCGGAAACAGCACAATATCCGCCTGATTTTCTGCTGCTTCTTTAATAACCTGAGGGAATCTTGTAAGGTCTTTTAACAGATTCATTGTTGCATCGTCTGTTAATACAGAATAATCAACTTCTGCAGGTAATTCAACCGCTCCTACTTTACGGAATACGCTGGCACATCTTGCATACGTATACTGTACATATGGACCAGTTTCTCCGTCAAAGTTAAGAATCTTATCCCAGTTAAAGATTACATCTTTGATTCTCTGGTTATATAAATCATTGAAAAGAATTGCACCGATTCCAACCTGTCTGGATACTTCTTCTTTGTTTGGTAAGTCAGGATTCTTTTCATTAATGATTTCATGAATCTTTTCGATGGCTTCATGTAAGATCTGCTCTGCATAAATAACATTTCCATTTCTTGTGGAGAGCTTTCCACCTTCCATACTAACTAATCCGTATGGAACATGTACAAGATTCTGATACCAATCGTATCCTAATAACTCGATTACTTTAAATACCTGTGCAAAATGAAGTTTCTGCTCTAATCCAGTAACGTAAATACACTTATCAAAGTTATATGTTCTCTTACGATATAATAATGCAGCTAAATCGCGGGTAGCGTAGATGCTGCTTCCGTCCTTCTTCATGATCAGACATGGAGCCATGTCATACTCATCTAATGATACGATATGTGCGCCTTCACTTTCTACAAGTAAATCTTTCTCCTGAAGTTTTTCTACTACTTCATGCGTCTTATCACGATAGAAGCTTTCTCCTGTAAAATGGTCAAAGTCCATTCCAAGTAATTTATAAATTCGTTTGTATTCTACTAAACTGATATCTTTAAACCACTGCCAGATAGCAAGTGCCTCTTCATCTCCCTGCTCCATCTTAACAAACCATTCTCTTGCCTGGTCATTTAAAGAATCATCTTTTTCTGCTTCCTGATGGAACTTTACATAAATCTTCATCAGTTCATCAATTCCATTTTTCTCTACAGCTTCTTTGCTTCCCCACTTTTTATAAGCAACGATCAGCTTACCAAACTGTGTTCCCCAGTCTCCTAAATGGTTGATTCTTTCTACATGATAGCCTAATTTAGAATAAATCTTATAAAGAGAGTTTCCGATGATTGTTGTTCTTAAATGTCCTACGTGGAAGTTCTTTGCTACATTTGGAGAAGAATAATCGATACAAACGGTCTTGCCTTCACCTTCTGTTCCAGCTCCAAAATCTGCAGTGTCCACAGTTTTCATAATTTCTTTTGCAAATGCTTCTTTTGCTAAGAAGAAATTGATATATGCACCTACATTTACAACTTTATCAAAAATATCATAACCATTTTCATTAATCTGAGCGGTCAGCTCCTCAGCAATCATATTTGGCGCTTTACGAAATGCTTTAGCTAAGCGGAAACATGGGAATGCAAAGTCACCCATATCTGTCTTTTTAGGAATCTCTAAAGCTGCCGCAATATCTTCTTTGCTCATCTGTTCGATATTTTCAGATAAAATATCAATAATTTTGTTTTTCATTATTTACTCCCTTTCTTTTATATATTCTAGGAATCTTACTGTACTTGATTCTGTCAGAAACTTTCGTATTAATACTCTCATATCAAAACTTTCGTATAAGTACTCTCTTATCAGAACTTTCGTATTAAAACTTTCCTATCAGAATTCTTATCGGATTTTTTCCATCTGCTCTTTTATGTTTGATTGCAACAGGTAACTTTATCCCCTGTCTATATCATAGGATATCTTAAATGTATCTACCGGACCATCTTCACACATACAATTCAGGGTAAGGATGATTTTCTCCTCAGTGACTTTACCTTCTATAAGTATCATGGAAATATCATAGTCTTCTACGGCTGATACAATATTAATCGTCAGTTGTCTTAATATATTCGCTACAACTCTTGTTTCTAGCTGTATTCCTTCATCTTCGAATTCAAGAAGAATTTCTAATTCATCATATCTGTCCTGAAAAAATGTTACTAACTCTTTTAAATTTTTCAGTAGTTCCGGATGGGTTTCATGCTTTTTATAAAAATCTTCTACAGTGATCCGATTCTTTTCTTTCTTTAATAAAAAACCGGAAAGACTATCTTTTGAATCGTCATCTAGCATGGTCTCTATATCCTGTAAAAAGTCTTTAATCTCTAACATTCTTCCATCTAGCATCTCTGCTTCTTCGCTGATTCTGCTGATATTGGCAAGAAGTTGTTTTTCTTTTTCATCCTTCTGATCTTCATCAATTTCACTTATATTTAAAGGAGAAAAATACTTTCTGACATCTTTCTTCCCAATATTAGGAAACAATGTCTTGTCCTTTTGCTCTTTCTCCATTTTTAATTGAAGAATCTCATTTTCCAGATTATCTTTTTTCTCAGATAAAAACAAATACTCATTAGAAAGATGCTTTCTTAGTTTATCATGAAAAACGGACATCCTTCCCTGCAAATTTGTATTATCTATAAAAATATCATTCTTTTCTTTCATATCCATACTAATCTGCCTTATCTTTCTGACATGTTCAAGAATACCTCGATTATCTACAGAGGATTCTTTGTCGGCGTTCCCGCCTTTCTTGGATAAAGCTTCGGTGTTCCCTTACATTTCTTTATCTTAATTAAAAGACGTTCTGCTTCATCCTCTTCTAAATGAAATTCATCTACATTTTCTATTTTACATCCTAACACATTCATGCAGTTTTGTGCATTAGTTATTTCATCTAATCCTTTTTTTCCTTTGTAGGATACAAAATATCCATTTGTTCTGACAAATGGAATACAGTATTCGCTTAACACACTCAAATTAGCGACTGCTCTTGAAACACACAGATCAAAGGAAGCTCGCAGACTTTTATCTCTTGCTAAATCTTCTGCTCTTCCATGAAGTGCTTCTAAACCTTCTAGTCCAAGTGCTTTTTTGACTTCATTTAAAAAACCGACTCTCTTATTTAAAGAATCTACTAATACAAACTGAATCTCCGGATAAACAATTTTTAATGGAATTCCCGGAACACCTGCACCGGTTCCGACATCAATACAAGTCTTTACTTTGGTCATATCCATGACTCTTCTACAGCTTAAACTATCAATAAAATGCTTTTCAATTACTTCATCTTCGTCTGTGATCGCAGTTAAATTCATTGACTTATTTGTTTCGATCAACATATTATAAAACAGTTCAAACTGGTCTAACTGCTTTGGACTAAGGCTGATTTCTTCCTTTAATGCCCGGGCTTTTAACTTTTCTTTAAACTCCATACATTCCTCTTATTTCTCACCGCCTGTAAGACGCTGCTACTTCTTATGTCTCATCTGCTCCATATAAATCATCAGTACAGAAATATCTGATGGAGAAACTCCTGAAATTCGAGATGCCTGTCCAACAGAATGTGGATGTACTGCCTTTAACTTCTGAACAGCTTCATTTCGCAAGTTGTGAACTTCATCATAATTTATAGTGTCAGGAATTAGTTTGTTTTCCATTTTCTTGAACTGTTCTACCTGCTGAAGCTGTCTCTTAATATATCCTTCATATTTAATATTAATGTTAATCTGCTCTATCACATCATCATCTAACGGCTCTCTTCCCGGATCGATGGATGCTAAAGATTCATAATTAAGTTCCGGACGCTTTATCAGTTCTTCTAATGTAGAACCACTATTTAACTGGGAACTTCCCAAACTTACCAGTAATTCCTGTACCGTCTTGTTCGCACCGATATTTACATGCTTTAAACGTTCAATTTCTTTTTCAATCTGATCTTTCTTTAAAAGGAACTTCTCATATCTTTCATCATCAATCAGACCAATCTCATGTCCAATTGGTGTAAGACGCATATCTGCATTATCCTGTCTTAATAAAAGACGATACTCTGCTCTTGAAGTCATCATACGATATGGTTCATGGTTTTCCTTTGTAACAAGGTCATCAATTAATACACCAATATACGCCTGCGAACGGTCCAGTATCACCGGTTCCTTTCCAGTGCATTTTCTTGCTGCATTAATACCCGCGATCAGTCCTTGACAGCCAGCTTCTTCATATCCTGAGCTTCCATTAAACTGTCCACCACTAAAAAGTCCCTGAATATTTCTGAATTCCAGTGATAACTTTAACTGATTCGGATTAATGCAGTCATACTCTATCGCATACGCATTACGGATGATCTTTACATTTTCGAGACCTTTTACTGTACGATACATCTCATACTGCACATCTTCCGGAAGTGAACTGCTCATACCACCAACATACATTTCATTTGTAAATTCACCTTCTGGTTCAATGAAAAGCTGATGACGCTTTCTATCAGCAAAACGGACAACTTTATCCTCGATAGACGGACAATATCTCGGGCCGGTTCCCTCAATAACACCCGCATAGATTGGTGAACGATCTAAATTATCTCGAATGATTTTATGAGTCTCTTCGTTCGTATACGTTAACCAACAGGAAATCTGCTCTCTCTTAATATCTTCTTCCTTATTTGTAAAACTGAATGGCACGATTTTTTCATCACCAAACTGTTCTTCCATCACATCAAAGTTAACAGAACGCTTATCAATTCTTGCTGGAGTTCCTGTCTTAAAACGATATAATTCAACACCATTATCTTTCAGGGACTGGCTTAAATAGTTCGCTGCCTGCAAACCATTCGGTCCTGTATAATTGACAACCTCACCGTACAGGCATCTTGCTTTTAAATAGGTTCCTGTTGCCAGGACAACTGCCTTTGCATGGTAAACGGCTCCAGAAAATGTTTTTACTCCTCGAATACTTCCATTTTCCACGATCAGCTCCGTAACCTCTGCCTGACGCAGCGTTAAGTGATCTGTATTCTGAAGTGTATAACGCATTGTCATGGAATAAGCATCTTTATCTGCCTGTGCTCTTAAAGAATGAACAGCCGGTCCCTTAGACTTATTTAACATCTTCGACTGGATATATGTCTTATCAATATTTTTACCCATCTCTCCGCCGAGCGCATCGATTTCTTTTACAAGATGTCCCTTGGAGCTTCCTCCGATATTCGGATTACAGGGCATCAACGCCACACTGTTCATACTAACTGTAAAAATGATCGTCTCGCATCCAAGTCTTGCCGCTGCAAGGGCCGCTTCGCATCCGGCATGACCCGCTCCTACTACGATCACATCATAGCATTCTTCTACTGTCTTCATTAAGTCCTCCATAAATAAGTTCTCTACACTAAAATACCTGCTTCACTTCAAGAATACTTCTACATTTTTCTTCCGCATTCTTGAAGTGAGATGCACGTCATGCAGCGCATGACCTGTTACTTTCCTGTACAGAACTTGGAAAATATCTCATTTACTAAATCTTCTTCTACAGACTCCCCAATGATCAATCCTAGTTTTTCATATGCATTCATAAGATCAATCGTGAAGAAATCTTCCGGCATTCCTGCCTCAATACTTCTTTGTACACATTCAAGACTCTCATATGTCTTTGCAAGCGCATCTTTATGTCTTGCATTTGTAATATAGACTTCCTGATTCACATCTATTCTACCATGAAACATCATATTTTTTAATTCCATTATGAAATTATCTATTCCATCTCCATATTTTGCAGAAATAGAGATCACTGGTGTCTCTTCAGAAATATACTCCTGTAATACAGAAGAATCAAAGCTGCCTTCTTCCTGAACTTTATCTGACTTATTCAATAAAATAATCTTCTTTTTATCACGTATCTTCTGAAGTATTTCTATATCTTCTTCACTGATCTGTACGGAAGTATCCATCAAAAATAAAATTAAATCCGCACTTTCCATTTCTTTTCTGGCTCTCTCAACACCAATACTCTCTACTTTATCTTCCGTATCACGTATTCCCGCAGTGTCTACGATATTAAGAGTGATTCCATCAATCGTAACAGACTCTTCTAACGTATCCCTTGTTGTTCCTGCAATATCCGTAACAATGGCTCGTTCTTCTCCTAATAATGCATTCAAAAAAGAGGACTTTCCGGCATTCGGCTTACCTATAATACAGGTTCGAATTCCTTCTGCTATGATTCTTCCGTTATCATAAGAATCCAACATGCCCCTTGCCGTCTTGATCCACTGTCTATCTAATTCCAAAAGTTTTTCAGGAAAACCATCTAAACTGTAATGCTCCGGATCATCTAATGCAGATTCTATAAACGCAACCTGATAGATAATCTCTTCTCTTAACTGCTTTATCCGGCCGGATAATCCTCCCTTTAACTGTGTCATGGAATTCTTCCTTGCCATCTCATTCTTAGAATCAATCAGATCCATAACCGCCTCTGCCTGGGATAGATCAATTCGTCCATTGAGAAATGCTCTCTTTGTAAATTCTCCAGGTTCTGCCGCTCTCGCACCATTCTTTAGTACAAGATTCAGCACTTTATATACCACAGTGACTCCGCCATGACAATCAATCTCAACTACATCTTCCTTCGTATAACTGTGTGGTCCCTTCATAATAAGGACGATACATTCATCGATCACTTCCTGTTCATCCTTAATATTTCCATAATAAATGCGATGATTCTCTAACTGATGCACATCCACTTTTTTGTTATATGGTTCAAAAATATTCGAAAGAATCGTCATGGCTTCGCTTCCACTGATTCTTATAATTCCTATCCCTGCATTCGATACTGCAGTAGCAATCGCAGCAATCGTATCAAATTCATTTATCATTCCCATAACACTCTCCATCTGCTGTGTTGTCTGAGCTTCAAAAATAATCATTCTGTAAATTCAAAAATAGGATGCTTAAAAATTCCCGTAAGAATCTTTAAACATCCCTAATCTCATACTTATGTTATCTGTCTCTCTTTAACATAATAACAACTTTTCTATACGGTTCCTCACCTTCACTCTTCGTGCAGACATATCTGTCATTCTGAAGTGCAGAATGAATCACACGCCTTTCATAAGGATTCATTGGCTCTAAAGCAACAGGTTTTTTCGTTCTCTTTACCGTATATGCTATTTTTTTAGCTAACTTTTCAAGTGTAACTTTTCTTCTTTCGCGATAATTCTCTGTATCAAGCTTAACGCGGATATATGCATCGCTCTCACGATTCACATAAAGACTGATCAAATACTGTAATGCATCAAGTGTCTGTCCTCTCTTTCCGATAAGGATACCCATATCAGAACCGGATAAATCAATATTCATTACATTATCTTCTTCTTTAAAGTCAATATTTACTGTAGTTTCCACTTTCATGGCATCAAATAATTCTTCACAAAATGCCTGTGTTCTTTCTAATAAAGACTTCTTTACTGTCACAGAAATCACAGCCGGTTTAGTGTTAAAGATACCGAGGAAACCCTTGCTTCCTTCGTCTATTACTTTATACTCCAGCTGATCACTGCTAATGCCAAGCTCAAGTGTAGCCGCTGTAATCGCTTCGTCTACTGTCTTAGCTTTAAATTCTCTAACTTCCACTACTTCTTACCTCCCCTGGTATTTCCGTGTTCCTTCTCATACTGAGATACCATATATGCTTTTTTACCAATATCTCCAAGCTTACTGATATCTACAGAACTAAGACTATCGAAGTCTTCTTTCCCTGTTCCCTCCGGATCAGCGATCTTCTTTGTATTAATGGAAGCAATCTGCTTAATTGTTTTTCTTTCGTAAGAATTCTCAACTCCCTCTTTAACAGAATCTGCCTTTGCAGAGGTATCCATGAGTTTCTCCATAAATGTTTTCTGTCCTTTTGCTTTCTTCTTTGCAGCCTTTTCTTTATTCTTAGCAACGAGAATATTAATATCTACACTATCCATGTATTTATTAATAATAACCTGCTGTAAGCACTGGAATAATGCACTTGTTACCCAGTAAAGACCAAGACCTGCAGGTGTAACTAAACAGAAATATAAAGACATAAGAGGCATCATGATCGTCATGCTCTTTGTCATTCCTGCTGCCGGATTATTCCCATCCAGCTCAGGCTGTTTCATTGTCTTTGCTGATAAGTACTGGAATAATGCAGCCAGTATCGGAATCAGCCAATAAATAGACGGATGAAATCCCGGTACCTGAGAAACATTAATTCCTGCAAAGAAGTCGTTCATTCCAATAATATGAGTAGATGAACTGTTAATTACATCTGATGCAGATGGAATCGCTTTGGCAAGCTGATGCCATGCATCCGCATTAAAATAATTCAGTGTATCGATAATCTGATTCTTTGTCGCATCTGATGCAAGTGTTGTAACGTAAGAAGACTTTAATCCCTTACCAATCTTATTAATCGTATCAATTGCGCCTGCCTGTCCGGCAATTGCAGTTACAACCTGCATGTAAACAGCTTTTACCTGAGGAATATATGCAGGAATCTTTCGGATAACCTGATATAACGCCAGGAAAATAGGCATCTGAATTACTAACTGGAGACATCCACCAGTTGGATTCGTGCCATATTTTTCGTAAACCTTCTGAATCTCTTCATTCTGCTTCATCATAGAAGCCTGATCCGTTTTATTACGGTACTTTCTCTGAATCTTATTGATCTCAGGCTGCATTACCTGACTGATCTTAGCAAACTTCTGCTGCTTAATTGTTAACGGCAGCATTAATAATCGAACAATAATGGTAAATATGATAATACATAATCCAATGTTCTGAATGCCAATGAAATTCAAACAATAAAAAATGAATTCCATGACATACCCAAGTAAGGTAGCAATCCATCCGATAATCGGAGTGGTAGACTGCGTCAATAACATACTTTTCCTCCTTAACTATGGAACCGGATCATATCCGCCTTTCGAAAAAGGATTACAACGCAGGATCCGCCACGCTGCTAACAATCCCCCCTTTAATACACCATACTTCTCAATCGCCTCAATCGCATACTGCGAACAGGTCGGTGTATATATACAGGTCGCTCTTCCTTTAAGAGCCGACAGATATTTCTGATAAAATCTTATTATTTTAATAAAAATAATTTTCATTCCAAATCATCGTCTTCTAATAATAAATGATGTAAATTCAACAAATGAAAAATGGCACTTTCAAACTTCCCATAGTCAGACTCTTTCGCTGACGGGCGTGCCACGATTACAATGTCATAGCCACTCTTAATCTCTTTCCAGTGAAGACGCATAACCTCTCTGATTACTCTGGTTACTCTGTGGCGGACAATACTGTTTCCTACTTTTTTACTTACAGAAATTCCTATACGGTTAGAAGATGCGTCATTCTTCTTTATTATCATTACGAAACAACGATTCGCCTTAGACTTACCGTTACGATATACCGCCTGGAATTCCCAATTCTTTCTTAAAGACTTAAATTCATTCACTTAACTTTCTCAACTTTCCAAACAATCAAATGAGAAAAGAAAAGGCCACATCACTGCGACCTAAGCTGATAATTTATTTCTTCCTTTTGCTCTTCTTCTAGCTAATACTTTTCTGCCGTTAGCAGTACTCATTCTTTTTCTAAATCCATGAACTTTAGATCTCTGTCTTTTCTTTGGTTGAAATGTCATCTTCATGCGAAAGCCACCTCCTTAACGAATATTATACCTGTCTTGTTGAAAAACATCACTCCTATTATATTGAAAAACGTCCTCTAAGTCAAGCAATTCCTGCGTATTTTCTTATTAAATCCGGATTTTTAATTTTTTGCACATCAAAATCAGAAGTTATGCACGAGTTATCCACATTTTGTGCATAACTTGTGCATAACTTTAAAAATATTCACAATATCCATCCCGAAAATTCGTCAAAAGCTTTTTTTCTCTTGCAATTTTCGATGTGTATAAATTCGTTTTAGTTATCCACATTTTGTTACTTTTCTTTTTTTTCTTTAAAAAAACAGCATTTTTCTCAGTTATCCACAATAAGTTATCCACATTTTTTCAACATTCGTATATTGAAAAAATGTGGGTTCTGTTATACACTTATACTAAAAGCCGAGCTGTCTCGAACTCTGCTTATTTTTTGTTCAGACAGTTCAACATATTAAACCAGAATGGAGTTAACAATGAAGGAATTAATTGAGTCAAAATGGCAAGAAATTCTAAATATTCTCGTAAAAGAACATGAGATTTCCGAAGTTGCTGTGAATACTTGGATACAACCACTAACTATTCAGACAATTTCGGATGACAGTATCACTTTTTTTATGGTACGAGGACCACGTGGTATCGAATTTATAAAGCATAAATACTATGACATTTACCTTTCTATGGCAATAGAACAGGTTACCGGAAAGCAATTTAAAATTCTTTTTACCGACTCCAATTCTGCAGCATCGCAGCCTGAACCAGCAAAAGTTACTGTTCCTGCAGAATATATTGGTAATTTAAATCCAAGATATACTTTTGATACCTTTGTCGTAGGTCCTACCAATAAGATGGCCCATGCCGTTTCCGTTGCTGTAGCCGAATCACCCGGCGGAGCATACAATCCTCTCTTTTTATATGGAGGAGCCGGTCTTGGAAAAACACATTTAATGCATTCCATCGCTCATCATATTATTAATAATCGTCCGGATCTGCGTGTTTTATACGTCACTTCCGAAAAATTTACAAATGAGCTGATCGATTCCTTAAAACATGATAAAAATAAAGAATTTCGCGACAAATATCGTAATATTGATGTCCTGTTGATCGATGATATACAGTTTATAATAGGAAAAGAAAGTACTCAGGAAGAATTTTTCCATACATTCAACGAGCTTCACGAAGCGAAGAAACAGATTGTCATTTCTTCCGATAAACATCCACGAGAGATTGCTACTTTAGAAGAACGTCTGCGATCTCGTTTTGAATGGGGAATCACCGCAGATATTCAGCCACCTGATTATGAGACAAAGATGGCCATCTTAAAAAAGCGTGCCGAATTAGAACGTCTTGATATTGATCCGGAAGTTATGCAGTATGTCGCTACGAACATCAATTCCAATATTCGTGAATTGGAAGGCGCTTTAAATAAAATTTTTGTTTTTGCAAATCTTGAAAAGAAGCCTGTTACCTTGGAATTAGCTGAGAACGCTTTAAAAGACACCATCGAATGTCAAAAAGAAGTAACACCGCAGCTAATCATGGACGTTGTCGCAGAACATTACAATATTTCTGTATCTGACATCATATCTAAGAAGAAAAATAAGGAAATTGCGAATCCTCGCCAGATATGTATGTATCTCTCCAGAAAATATACCGATTATTCTCTCCAGAATATCGGAAAGATTATGGGAAATCGTGACCATACTACTGTTATCCATGGACACGATAAAATCAATAAGATGCTCGAAACCGACGAAACATTAAAAAGCAACCTTGATATTATCATTAAAAAATTGAACCCGCCAACGTAGGCATTTATATAGAAGAAACAGAAAATAAAGGTGTCTTCACAACGCTGGAGACTATCCTTTATTTTTTTCCACATTCTATTCAGATTCGATGTGAATTGCCTGTGGATGGATGTGGATAACTTTTGCGGACTTTTTTCTATGTGGATAACTATTTTTTTATTCACACACTTATCCTCATAGTTATCCTTTTCGAAAATCCTTGTATTATCGGCCTCTTACCACTTATTCACATCCCTAACACCCCCTACTACTACTACTGCGGATAACTTATTATATTTATATATATTTCACACCGAAAGGAGTTATACACATTTATGAAGATAACATGCTCTAAGAATCAATTTTTATACGGAGTAAATACCGTATCGAAAGCTGTGTCCAATAAGACAACAATGGAAATTCTCCAATGTATCCTTATTGAAGCATTTGATGACTGCATTAAATTAACTGCCAATGATACAGAACTTGGCATAGAAACAGTAATTCAGGGAACAATTCTTGAACCTGGTAAGATTGCACTTGAAGCAAAAATCTTTTCAGAGATCATCAAAAAGATTCCTGATAATGATGTTTATATCGAAACAGATGAAGCCGGAAAGACAAATATTGAATGTGAACAGATTCAATGCAGTATTATGGGAAGAAAGGGAGATGATTTCTCTCACTTACCAGAAATTGAAAAAGAAAATAAAATTACTCTTTCTCAGTTTGACTTAAAAGAAGTTATCAGACAGACAATTTTTTCCGTATCGGATAATGAAAATAATAAATTGATGACAGGTGAACTTTTAAGTATTGAAAATAATAAACTGACCGTAACTTCCCTTGATGGCCATAGAATTTCTGTTCGTAATATTGAGCTCCAGGAATCTTATTCAAAAATGGAAGTTATTGTTCCAGGTAAAACTTTATCTGAAGTTAGTAAAATTCTTCCTGGCGAAGCAAAAGATACAGTGAATTTATATTTAACAGATAAGCACATTTTATTTGAGTTTGGTGATACAAAGGTAGTTTCACGATTATTAGAAGGTAAGTTTTATAATATCGGACAAATGCTTTCTAATGATTACGAAACAAAGTTGACAATCAATAAAATGGAATTATTGCGTTGTCTTGACCGCTCCACTTTATTTGTAAAAGAATCAGATAAGAAGCCGATTATTCTTAAAATTGAAAATGAACAGATGAATCTTATGATCTCTTCACAGATTGGTTCTATGAAAGATCAGATTTCAATTAGTAAAGAGGGGAAAGATATCGTGATTGGATTTAATCCAAAGTTTTTGGTAGATGCTCTTCGAGTAATTGATGAAGAAGAAGTTACAATATATTTGATGAACTCTATTGCCCCTTGTATTATAAGAGATGAGACATCTTCTTATCTGTATCTGATCTTACCAATCAATGTAAGTAACAGTAATGTATAAATTTTAACGAACTTGTTCGCGAGTGGCGGACACAATGAGAAAGGAATTTTAAGAAAGAATATGGAATTAAAATTAAGAGATGAATTTATTAAACTGGGACAGGCTATGAAGGCAGCTGGTATCGTATCATCAGGAATTGATGCAAAGATGCTGATTCAGGATGGCCAGGTGACCGTTAATGGTGAAGTGGAAACCAGAAGAGGTAGAAAGCTTTATGACGGTGATGTTTTTGAATTTGAAGGCGACGAAGTACGAGTAGTAAAATAAATATATGGGAGGACTCCATGTTTGTAGAATTGATTGAATTAAATAATTACAGAAATTTTGATTCGGTTAAAGTGGAGTTTTCTCCTGGAGTAAATATTTTTTTTGGAGATAATGCACAGGGGAAGACGAATCTTTTAGAATCTATTTATGTAAGTGGAACTTCCAGATCTCACAGAGGAAGCAGAGATAAAGAATTGATTCGTTTTGGAGAGGACGAGGCACATATTCGTCTTTTTTTTCAGAAAGATTCGTTATCCCATCGCTTAGATGTTCATTTAAAGAAAAATAAGAATAAAGGGATTGCGGTAGATGGTGTGCCGGTACGACGTTCAGGAGAACTTCTTGGAATGATGCACATCGTCTTTTTTTCACCGGAAGATTTATCAATCATAAAAGAAGGTCCGGCTGGAAGAAGGCGGTTTCTTGATATGGAATTAAGTCAGATTGACAAGGGATATCTGCAGCAATTGATTGCTTATAATAAGATTTTAAATGAGCGGAATAATCTTTTAAAACAGATTAATTTCTATCCTGCATTGATCGAAACATTGGATGGATGGGACGAACAGCTTTTGACAGCAGGACAGTTTCTCATAAAAAAAAGAGAAGAATTTGTACAATTTCTTGATGAGATGATGGCAAGAATTCATAGTCAGCTTACCGGTGGAAAAGAGCAGATGAAAGTAGAGTATGAGAAAAATGTTTCTGCGGAGGAATTCAGAGAGCAGTTATATTCAAGAAGGAATAAAGATATATCCTCAGGTACAACAACAGCAGGTCCACACAGGGACGATCTTCGTTTTAAGGTCGGAGGGATCGACATCCGTAAGTTTGGTTCGCAGGGCCAGCAAAGAACAGCAGCACTGTCGTTAAAATTATCGGAGATCCGATTGATCGAGCAGGTAACAGGAGAAAAACCAATCTTACTTCTTGATGATGTATTATCAGAATTAGATGCTGGAAGGCAGTCATGGCTGTTGGAAAGTATTCAGGATATACAGACACTGATCTCATGTACAGGACTGGATGATTTTGTTAACAGCCGTATCTCACTGGACAAGGTATTTCGTGTGACAGAGGGGCGTGTACAGGAAGAAAAAACAGAGGGTTTGGTTTAAGAAGTTGAATAAATGGCAATATTTATGGTATAATTATTTGATTAAGTTTTGACAGGAGGTTGAATTATGAGTGAAGAACAGATTTCTGCGGGGCAGGAATATGGTGCGGATCAAATACAGATTTTAGAAGGTCTTGAAGCAGTACGGAAAAGGCCTGGTATGTACATTGGCAGTACTTCATCCAAGGGCCTCCATCATCTGGTATATGAGATTGTAGATAATGCAGTTGATGAAGCATTAGCTGGATTTTGTAATACAGTAGAGGTGTACATCAATGAAGATAATTCTATTACGGTCAGAGATAATGGTCGTGGTATTCCTGTAGGAATTAACAAGAAAAAGGGAATTCCAGCAGTAGAAGTTGTGTTTACCATCCTTCATGCAGGAGGAAAGTTTGGTGGTGGAGGATACAAAGTATCCGGCGGATTACATGGAGTAGGTGCGTCTGTTGTTAATGCGTTGTCCACATGGCTTGAAGTAGATATTTTCCATGAAGGAAAGATTTACCGTCAGAGATATGAACGTGGAAAGGTTATGTATCCGTTGAAAGTAGTAGGAGATACAGATAAAAGAGGTACAGAGGTACGTTTTCTTCCGGATCCGACTATTTTCGAAGAGACTGTTTTCGATTTTGCAGTGTTAAAACAGCGTCTTCGTGAGATGGCATTTTTAACAAAGGATTTAAAGATTGTTCTTACAGACCGAAGACCAGAAGAAGAAGTTTCCATGACGTTCCATTATGAAGGCGGCATCCGCGAATATGTAGAATATCTGAATAAAAGTAAGGAAGTGCTCTATTCTGAAGTAATTTACTGTGAGGGAAAGAAGGGCGATGTATTCGTAGAAGTTGCCTTACAGCATAATGATTCTTATAACGAAGGTGTTTACAGCTTTGTAAATAATATTACAACGCCGGAAGGTGGAACACATCTGGCCGGTTTTAGAAGTGCGCTTACAAAGACATTTAATGATTATGCAAGAAAGAATAAGTTATTAAAGGATAATGAGCAGAATCTTACCGGTGATGATATCAGGGAGGGCTTGGTTGCGATTGTCAGCATCAAGATTCCTGAGCCGCAGTTTGAAGGCCAGACAAAGCAGAAGCTTGGAAATAGTGAAGCACGTGGTGCGGTTGACAGTGTAGTAAGTGAGCAGCTTACTTATTTCTTAGAGCAGAATCCGAATGTTGCAAAGATGATCTGTGAGAAAGCAGTACTTGCACAAAGAGCAAGAGAAGCAGCAAGAAAGGCAAGAGATTTAACGAGAAGAAAGTCTGCGCTTGATGGAATGAGCCTTCCAGGTAAGCTGGCAGACTGTTCAGATAAAGATCCAAAGAATTGTGAAATCTATATCGTAGAGGGAGATTCTGCGGGTGGTTCAGCGAAAACAGCAAGAAGTCGTGCAACGCAGGCCATTCTTCCATTGCGTGGAAAGATTTTGAATGTAGAAAAGTCAAGACTTGATAAGATTCTTGTGAATAATGAGATACGTGCAATGATCACAGCATTTGGAACAGGAATTCATGAAGACTTTGATATTACAAAGCTTAGATATAATAAGATTATTATTATGACGGATGCCGATGTAGACGGTGCGCATATCGCAACATTATTGCTTACATTTTTATATCGTTTTATGCCAGAGCTTATTAAAGAAGGTCATGTATATCTGGCACAGCCGCCACTGTATAAAGTGGAGAAGAATAAAAAGGTGTGGTATGCCTACAGTGATGAAGAGTTAAATACAATACTGACGGATATCGGACGAGACGGAAATAATAAGATCCAGCGATATAAAGGTCTTGGTGAGATGGATGCATCTCAGTTATGGGAGACAACGATGGATCCGGAAAAGAGAATTTTATTACGCGTAAATATGGATGATGATGCAGCTTCCGAATTGGATATGACATTTGATACTCTCATGGGAGATCGTGTAGAACCACGTAGAGAATTTATCGAAGCCAATGCAAAGTATGTACAGAATCTGGATATCTAACAGGAGGATAGAATGGACGATAGTAATATTTTTGATAAAATCCATGAGGTGGATTTAAAGAATACCATGGAAAAATCTTATATAGATTATGCTATGAGTGTAATTGTATCCAGAGCTCTTCCAGATGTACGAGATGGTTTAAAGCCGGTGCAAAGAAGAATTCTTTATTCTATGATTGAGTTGAATAACGGACCGGATAAGCCTCACAGAAAGTGTGCTCGTATCGTCGGTGATACAATGGGTAAATATCACCCTCATGGTGACAGTTCTATTTATGGTGCATTAGTTAATCTTGCACAGGACTGGTCTACCCGTTATCCACTAGTGGATGGTCATGGAAACTTTGGTTCTGTGGACGGTGATGGCGCGGCTGCCATGCGTTATACAGAGGCAAGATTATCTAAGATTTCCATGGAAATGACAGCGGACATTTACAAAGATACGGTTGATTTTGTACCGAACTTTGATGAGACAGAAAAAGAACCAAGTATTCTTCCATCAAGGTTTCCAAATCTTCTTGTAAATGGAGCACAGGGAATTGCCGTAGGTATGGCAACGAATATCCCGCCGCATAACTTAAGAGAAACGATCGACGGTGTCGTAAAGATTATTGATAATCAAGTACAGGAAGACAGAGAGACGGATATTGATGAGCTTTTAGAAATCGTAAAAGGACCGGACTTCCCAACAGGGGCAGCTATTCTTGGACGAAAGGGTATTGACCAGGCCTACCGTACGGGAAGAGGCAAGATTAAGGTACGTGCGGTGACAAACATTGAGCCAATGAAGAATGGAAAGCAGAGAATTATCGTATCCGAGCTTCCATATATGGTAAATAAGGCACGTTTAATTGAAAAGATTGCTGATTTAGTAAAAGAAAAGAGAGTAGACGGAATCACAGAATTACGAGATGAATCTGATAGAAGCGGTATGCGTATCTGTATTGAGACACGTAAAGATGTGAATGCCAATGTATTATTAAAGCAGTTATTTAAACATACACAGCTTCAGGATACTTTTGGAGTCATCATGCTTGCGCTTGTAGATAATCAGCCAAAGGTTCTTAACTTAAAAGAAATGCTTGTACATTATCTGGATCATCAGAAGGATGTTGTCACAAGAAGAACGAGATATGAGCTGAATAAAGCTAAAGAAAGAGCGCATATTTTAGAGGGTCTTTTAAAAGCATTAGACCATATTGATGAAGTGATAGAAATCATACGTGCCTCTAAGAATGTTTCTGAAGCGAGAGATAATCTGATGAGACGTTTTGAATTCTCACAGGCACAGGCACAGGCAATCGTAGATATGCGTCTTCGTGCATTGACAGGTTTAGAGAGAGAAAAGCTTCAGAACGAATATGATGAACTTGAGAAAAAGATTGCGGAATTAGAAAAGATTCTTGCAGATGAAAAGGTTCTTTTAGGAGTAATCCGAGAAGAAATACTTCTTATTCGTGATAAATATGGTGATGACAGAAGAACATCTATCGAGATGGATATGGAAGATTTAAGTGATGAAGCATTGATTCCAAGAAAAGATGCGATTATTACTTTCTCTAAACTGGGATATATTAAGCGTATGACACCGGATAACTTCCACAGTCAGAATCGTGGTGGTAAGGGAATACGTGGTATGAATGTCATTGATGAAGATCATATTGAAGATTTATTTATGACAAGTACCCATAATTATATTATGTTCTTTACAAATAAAGGTCGTGTATATCGTCTCAAAGGATACGAGATTCCGGAATCAGGAAGAACGGCAAGAGGAGTGAATATTATCAATCTTCTTCAGCTTCAGCCGGAAGAAAAGATTACAGCGATCATCCCGTTATTAGAAGACGGTAAACAGCATTACCTCGTTATGGCTACAAGAAACGGTCTTGTAAAGAAAACAGGATTTGATGAGTATAAGAATATTCGAAAGAACGGTCTGGCAGCAATCTCCCTGCGAGAGGGCGATGAACTGATTGAAGTAAAGCAGACAGATGAGAATGAGGATATTTTCCTTGTATCAAAAGAAGGACAGTGTATCCGATTTAAACTCCAGGATGTACGAGAAACCGGAAGAGTTTCTATGGGTGTGATCGGAATGAATCTTGGTGATACAGATGAAGTTGTTGGAATGCAGATTCGTTCAGAAGGTGATGATTTATTGATCGTATCTGAAAAAGGTATGGGTAAACGAACACCTCTTGATGAATTTACCGTACAGCATCGTGGTGGAAAAGGTTTAAGATGTTATAAGATCACCGACAAGACAGGATATGTTGTCGGAGTGAAGACAATTAAGCCGGAAGAAGAAATTATGCTGATCACTACAGAAGGTATTGTGATTCGGATGAAGAGTGATTCGATTTCTGTTATTGGCAGAAATACCTCCGGTGTAAAACTTATTAATATTGATTCAGAAAGCAGTATTAAAGTTGCCAGCGTTGCAAAAGTCAGATTTGAAGAGGAAGAGGATTTTGCAGAAGTAGAAGAGGATGAAGCAGAGTCTCAATCCACAGAGGAAGAAGCAACACAGGAAGAAGTATAAATAAGCTTTCTTAATAATCAATAAGAATGCTTTTCACAGTTGTTATGTCATTGAATATAAGAGGTAAAAAGATGCGTTCAATTCATGTAGACGAAATTTCCAGAAACATAAAAGAAATGTGTATAGAAGCTAATTACTATCTTTCCGATGATATGAAGAATGCTTTGTATAAAGCGGCAGACCAAGAGGAGAATCCTCTTGGCTGCCAGATTCTTAATCAGTTGAAAGAGAATCTTGCTATTGCAGGAGAAGAACAGATACCAATCTGTCAGGATACTGGAATGGCTGTCGTTTTTGCGGAAGTAGGACAGGATGTACATATTGAGGGAGGTTCTCTCGCAGATGCTATCAATAAAGGTGTACATGATGGATATGTAGAAGGATATCTGCGTAAATCAGTAGTAAATGATCCTTTTATCAGAGAAAATACAAAAGATAATACACCTGCGGTTATTCATTACAGTATCGTTCCAGGAGAAAATATCAAGCTTACCGTAGCACCGAAGGGATTTGGAAGCGAAAATATGAGCAGAGTATTTATGCTTAAGCCGGCAGATGGTATGGAAGGCGCAGTGAATGCTATTGTATCTGCTGTACAGGATGCAGGGCCTAATGCATGCCCACCTGTTGTAGTTGGTGTTGGTATTGGCGGTACCTTTGAAAAAGCAGCTCTCATGGCGAAGCAGGCGTTGACAAGACCTGTAGGAACACATTCTGATCTTCCTTCTATAAAAGCAATGGAAGAGGATGTCCTTAAAAGAGTCAATGCTCTTGGAATTGGTGCAGCAGGACTTGGAGGAACTGTTACGGCATTAGCTGTAAATATTAATACGTATCCTACACATATTGCAGGTCTGCCTGTTGCTGTTAATATGTGCTGTCATGTAAATCGTCACGCAGTAAGAAGTTTATAAGGGGAGGCATACAGTTATGAATAGAACAATTCAGGTTCCACTTTCTGAAGAAGATATCAATACTTTAAAAGCAGGGGACTATGTATATCTGTCCGGAATTATTTATACTGCCAGAGATGCAGCGCATAAAAGAATGTATGAAAGTATGCATAAAGGGGAAGTATTACCAATAGAGCTCAATGGGAATGTTCTGTATTATCTTGGACCAAGTCCGGCAAGAGAAGGACAGATTATCGGTTCTGCAGGTCCGACTACAAGCAGTCGTATGGATAAGTATACTCCAGAAATGCTTGATAAGGGATTAAAGGGCATGGTAGGAAAAGGAAAGCGTTCTCCGGAAGTTATAGAGGCCATGAAGAGAAATGGTGCAGTATACTTTGCAGCGGTAGGTGGAGCAGGTGCATTACTTTCTAAATGTATTAAAAAAGCAGATGTAGTTGCTTACGATGATCTTGGCACAGAGGCAATCCGTAAATTAGAAATCGAGAATCTGCCTGTTATTGTAGTTATAGATAAAGATGGAAATAACCTTTATGAGACTGCAAAAGAAAAATGGAAAAAATAATTAAAAAAAGACTTGACTTTAGTCAGTCTTTTTGATAATATAATAAAGCGTTGTGCATTACTGTGCAACGGAATTGAATATTTTCATTTATTTAGGCATTATGGAGAAGTACTCAAGTGGCTGAAGAGGCGCCCCTGCTAAGGGTGTAGATCGTTCGCGCGGTGCGAGGGTTCAAATCCCTCCTTCTCCGTAATATTTTTCACTCTTATTTGGAAAATAAAGAAGAAAAGTAAAAAAGTGCTTGACAGATAAATGAGAATATGATAAAATGTACGAGTTGCTC
>OGXL01001275.1_pt1 | contig 21228 bp, 18 predicted proteins | sample 1576311 | NCBI WGS metagenome assembly OGXL01 (sample SAMEA3541564, study PRJEB24748) | human gut metagenome | biome: human gut; feature: human-associated habitat; material: faeces | place: China | collected 2012 | reverse complement strand
ATTATAGAAACATTAGAAGAAATTTTTTCTTAGATTTCAGAAGAGGTATAGGGAGGAAGTGCGCAAAAGTTATAGATTGCATTTTGATGATTTAAGAAATAATGCTGAAAAACTGAGTTGCGACAGATAGAGTTAAATAGAATGAAAACGATATTGATAATAGAAGATGATATAATGATACAGAATGCATTGGGGGAACTGCTTAGAGTAAGTGGCTATCAGGTGTTCCAGGCATACAATGGAATTGATGGGGTAGAGAAATTTAAAAAGAACAAAGTAGATTTGATATTATTGGATATAATGATGCCTGAGAAGGATGGATTTGATGTATGTAGAGAAGTTCGTGAGATGTCACAAGTACCGATTATAATATTGACAGCATTAGATGAAGAGGATGCGGAGGTGAAATGTTTTGATTTAAAAGCAGATGACTATATAGTAAAACCTTATTCTGTCCGGGTAGTATTAAAACGGATTGAAGCAATCTTTCGTAGGGCGAATGTAGGAAATCAGCAGGAAGAAGATTGTCTAGTATATGAAAATTTAAAATTAGATCTGGCCAGCAGAACTGTTTATGTAAATGGGAAAGAGGTTTTTTTGACACGAATAGAATTTGATATTGTGAAATATTTGATACGCAATCAAGGAAAAGTTTGTACTCGATATGAATTATTAAGTGAAGTGTGGGAATGTGAATATTGTACTGGAGAAAGAGAGGTAAATTTCCATATTATGAATTTACGAAAAAAAGGAATTCAAGGAATACAAACAGTAAGGGGGATCGGATACAAAATTGGGAAATAGATTCAAACAAAGTTTAGGATTAAAATTTTTCATGGGAACAATCTGTGTACTATTGATATCAAGCATTCTTGTCTATGTGACAGCGATGCTTGCGATACCATTTACTTATCAGAAAAATGTAAGTGTACAGTTTGAAAACAACTCGGCAGAATTTTCCCAAAAACTCAATAAATGGACAGTAAATGAGCTGCTGCTTTTGAATAAGAGTATGAATGCAGAGAAAGTGCGCCAGATCATCAATCTGACTCAGACCACAAGCGCTTCTTATCTTCTGTTGTCCAGTCTGGATATCTCCAGAAGAAATCTGGCACTCAGGGGAGAGGAATCCTTTGAAAAGGTTGCAGGGATGGCGCAGTATGCCAGAGAGGAGATCAATGAGATCGGCGGTTATTATGCATATGGTATGGATCTGATCAACGGAACCAGTGTTTTTGATTTTGATGTTACAAAACTCTCCATTTATACACTGGGAAATGGGTTGGCAGGTATTGAAGTTTATGATCTTCTCAGAGATGAATATGATATTCAGATCGAGTTTGGAGATATCTGTAATATTCTGGCTTACATTTCCATCGGAGACAGGCTTCAGGATATTGAGAGACTGGTAGGGGCATTGGCTGATATTGAACGTCTGTATAAGAAGGACAGCACAGGTATGCTTTCCGGGGAATATATCGCACCTGCAGTGGTGGTGTCTCCACAGCAGGCATTTTATGCGGAGAAAGAATCTCTGCCCATGGAACAGGCGGCAGGCAGGATCAGCGGTGAATTTGTTATGTGTTATCCTCCGGGAATCCCGATTCTTGCTCCTGGAGAAATGGTGACACAGGAAATTGTAGAATACATTCTTTATGCAAGAGACAAAGGCTGTTCCATGCAGGGAATGGAGGATCCGAAGGTAGAACATCTTCAGGTCCTGAAAGGGGGTATCTGATTATGGAATTATGGTATTCCGAGTTCCATACAGGAAATGTAAAGCTTTCTGTCCGGATTAACCGACAGTTATTTTCAGGGGAAAGTGAATTTCAGAGAATCGATGTGTTTGAGTCTGAAGAATTTGGAAGATTTGTGGCTCTGGACGGTGAGATCGTATTCTCTGATAAAGATGAATTTATTTATGATGAAATGGTCACGCATGTGCCAATGACAGTACATCCCAATGTAAAAAATGTTCTGATCATCGGTGGCGGTGACGGTGGAGTTGCCAGAGAACTGATCCATTATCCACAGATTGAGAGCATTGATGTGGTGGAATCCGATAAAATGTTTGTGGATGTATGTGCGGAGATGTTTCCGGATATTGCCCAGGGACTGAAGGATGAGAGAGTCAACATTTATTATGAAGACGGCCTTCGGTTCCTGCGGAATAAAAAGGCCAGATATGACCTGATCATCAATGATTCCACAGATCCGCTGGGACATACAGAGGGACTTTTTACAAAGGAATTCTACGGAAGCTGTTATAAGGCTCTCAGAGATGACGGAATCATGGTTTATCAGCATGGAAGTCCTTTTTATGATGAGGATGAGGTGGAATGCAGAAAGATGCACAGAAAGGTTTTCCGGTCATTTCCGGTGAGCAGGGTTTATCAGGCACATATCCCTACCTGTCCCTCGGGATACTGGCTTTTTGGATTTGCATCAAAGAAATATCATCCACTGGAAGATTTCAGGCCGGAGAGGTTTGATAATCTTAATATAGAAACATGGTATTATACAACAAATCTTCACAGAGGAGCATTTATGCTTCCAAAATATGTAGAAGATTTACTGGAAGAGGAGGAAAACAGTTTATGAGCAGATTATTGGTAATCGGATGTGGTGGGGTAGCTTCAGTGGCAATTCGCAAATGCTGTCAGAACAGCGATGTTTTTACAGAGATTATGATCGCAAGCAGGACAAAGGAAAAATGCGATGCACTCAAAGAGAAGATTGAAAGTACAACGAAGACAAAAATTGAGACAGCAAAGATAGATGCGGATAATGCAGCAGAGGTCGCAGAATTGATCAGAGCCTATAAGCCGGATGCTGTCCTGAATGTGGCACTTCCATATCAGGATCTTACCATCATGGATGCATGTCTGGAAGCCGGTGCGGATTATATTGATACTGCCAATTATGAAGCAGAGGATACAGAAGATCCCACATGGCGTGCAATCTATGAAAAGAGATGTAAAGAAAAAGGCTTTACTGCATATTTCGATTATTCCTGGCAGTGGGCTTATGATGAGAAATTTAAGGAAGCAGGACTGACTGCTCTTCTGGGAACCGGTTTTGATCCGGGTGTTACCAGTGTATTCAGTGCTTATGCCCTGAAGCATTATTTTGATGAAATCCATACCATTGATATTCTGGACTGTAACGGCGGTGATCATGGATATCCTTTTGCCACAAACTTTAACCCGGAGATCAATCTTCGAGAGGTTTCCGCAAATGGTTCCTACTGGGAAGACGGACATTGGGTAGAAACAGAGCCTATGGAATTTAAATCTGTCTACGATTTTCCTGAGGTAGGAAAGAAGGATATGTATCTTCTTCATCATGAAGAGATTGAATCACTGGCAAAAAATATTCCGGGAGTACAGAGAATCCGTTTCTTTATGACATTCGGACAGAGTTATCTGACACATATGAAATGTCTGGAAAATGTAGGAATGCTTTCCACCGCACCTGTGGAATTTAATGGACAGGAGATTGTGCCGATCCAGTTTTTGAAAGCTCTTCTGCCGGATCCTGCATCTCTGGGCCCGAGAACAGTGGGTAAAACAAATATCGGCTGTATTTTCACAGGTGTTAAGGACGGAAAAGAGAAAAGTATTTATATTTATAATGTATGTGATCATCAGGAATGCTATAAAGAGGTGGAATCCCAGGCAATCTCCTATACAACAGGTGTTCCGGCTATGATCGGTTCCATGATGGTAGTGACAGGACAGTGGAAGAAGCCGGGTGTATTTAATGTGGAAGAATTTGATCCGGATCCATATATGGAAGCACTGAACAAATGGGGACTTCCATGGAAAGTCTGCGAAGATCCTGAACTGGTAAAGGTCTGGAAAGCCAATGAAGATTGATCAACTGCAAACTCCCTGCTATGTGATCGATGAGAAGAAGATGCGGGAGAATCTGGAGATTTTGAAAAAAGTCCAGGAGGATACCGGGTGTAAGATCCTTCTGGCGCAGAAAGCGTTTTCCGGCTTTGCCCTGTATCCCATGATCGGAAAATATCTGGCAGGTACCACTGCCAGCGGTCTGTTTGAGGCAAGGCTTGGATATGAAGAGATGGGGAAAGAGAATCATGTTTTTTCCCCTGCTTACCGTACAGAAGATATAGAGGAACTGGATCATATCTGTGACCATATTATCTTTAATTCCACAGCACAGCTGAAGAAATTTAAAGATGTGTGTACCAGAGCCAGTCTGGGACTCCGTATTAATCCGGAATGCTCCACTCAGGGGGATCATGCGATCTATGATCCCTGTGCGCCGGGTTCCAGGCTGGGGGTTACCAGAGAGAACTTTGACGGGGAATGTCTGAAATGGATCGACGGACTGCATTTTCATACTCTCTGCGAACAGAATGCGGATGATCTGGAGAAAACATTGCAGGCGGTAGAGGAGAAGTTTGGAGAATTTCTGTCTGAGGTTTCCTGGCTGAATATGGGCGGCGGACATCATATTACCAGAGAGGATTATGATGTAAAGCTCCTGGAAAAATGTATTCAGCATATGAAGGAAACCTATGATCTGGATATTTATCTGGAGCCCGGGGAGGCTGTTGCCCTGAATGCCGGATATCTGGTGACAGAGGTTATGGACATTGTGGAGAATGGAATCAGAACGCTGATTTTGGATGCTTCTGCAGCCTGCCATATGCCGGATGTGCTGGAGATGCCATATCGTCCGCCTCTTAAGGACAGCGGGGAAGCAGGGGAGAAGGCATATACCTACCGCTTATCTTCCTGCACCTGCCTGGCAGGAGATGTGATCGGAGATTATTCCTTTGACAGAGAGATCCGGATCGGGGACAAGCTGTATTTTATGGATATGGCGATTTATTCTATGGTGAAGAATAATACATTTAACGGTATGCCGCTGCCGGATATTGCGGTTATGCATGAGGACGGAGAGTGTGAGGTTATCAGACATTTCGGATACGAAGACTTTAAAAGCCGGCTTTCCTGATATCTGCCGGGCTATCAAAGAAAAGGAGACAGACATGGAAGTTACAGAGAAGAACAGAACAAAATATCGTATGCCCGGAGAATTTGAGCCTCATGAGGGATGTGTGATGATCTGGCCGGAACGTCCCGGTTCCTGGAATTATGGGGCAAGGGAAGCGCAGAAAGCATTTGTGAAAGTTGCAGAGGCTATTGGAGAGAGCGAAAAGGTGTATATGCTGGTTTCCAAAGCTCAGATGGAGAATGCAAAGAATCAGCTTGGGAATGTTTCCGGTGTGACTTTGCTGGAATGCGAGACAGATGATGCCTGGGCGAGAGATGTGGGAGCAACCATGGTTCTGGATGAGAAAGGGGCGGTCTGTGGAGTTGACTGGCAGTTTAATGCCTGGGGAGGAGACTTTGACGGACTTTACCGGAACTGGGAAAAGGATGACAGGGTGGCTGCCTTTATCTGCAGGACTCTCGGTTGTCCATGTCTGGATGCCAGACCTTTTGTGCTGGAGGGCGGTTCCATCCATTCTGACGGAGAGGGGACTCTGATTGTTACAGAGGCCTGTCTTCTGAGTCAGGGACGTAATCCTCAGATGAGCAGGGAACAGATAGAGGAACAGTTGAAGTACTGGCTCGGTGTCCACAAGATTATCTGGCTTCCATGTGGAATCTATCAGGATGAAACCAATGAGCATGTGGATAACGTGTGCGCTTTTGTAAGGCCCGGAGAGGTTGTGCTTGCATGGACAGAGGATGAGACAGATCCGCAGTATGCCATGTCTCTGGCTGATCTGAAGGTGCTGGAACAGGAAACAGATGCAAAAGGCAGAAAATTTAAGATTCATAAGCTTCCGATTCCTCAGAAACCGGTCTGCCTTACCCAGGAAGATGTGGATGGCTTTGTGTTTGAAGAGGGAGAAGACGAACGGGAAGCAGGAGAACGGATGGCTGCCAGTTATGTGAATTTCTATATTTCCAATGGAGGGATCATCCTTCCACAATTTGGGGATGAAAATGACAAAAGGGCAGTGGAGATTCTGCAGAAGTGTTTTCCTGAAAGAAGGATTTATCCCATTGATGCCAGAGCCATCATTGTTGGCGGTGGAAATATTCACTGTATCACCCAGCAGATTCCCGGAAAAAATATCTGACCCTGATGCAGAAAACTTTGAGAGTCATGTGTTTGAGGGTTATTACCTGAAAGTTATGAAAAAACTTACTTATGTAAACAGGAGCAGGAGGAACAGACAGGATGAGAAATGTAACAGTGGCAGCAGTTCAGATGAAATGCAGTAAAAGTGTGGAGAAAAATATTGCCCATGCAGAGGAACTGGTGCGTCAGGCAGCAGCAAAGGGAGCTGAGATTGTTCTTCTTCCGGAGCTTTTTGAACGGCCCTATTTCTGCCAGGAGCGCAGATATGAGTATTATGAATATGCGCAGACTGTAGAGGAAAACCCTGCAGTGCGTCATTTCAGCAGAGTAGCGGCAGAGCTGGGGATTGTGATCCCGGTCAGCTTTTATGAAAAAGAGGTCAATAATACTTATAACAGCGTTGCGGTTCTGGATGCAGATGGGAAGAATCTCGGCATTTATCGAAAAACACATATTCCGGATGATCATTATTATCAGGAAAAATTCTATTTCACACCGGGAGACACCGGCTTTAAGGTTTTTGATACCAGATTTGGAACCATCGGAGTTGGAATCTGCTGGGATCAGTGGTTCCCGGAAACAGCAAGATGTATGGCGTTGCAGGGAGCAGAGCTTCTCTTTTATCCCACTGCCATCGGAAGTGAGCCCATCCTGGAATGTGACAGCATGGAACACTGGAGAAGATGTATGCAGGGACACGCTGCCTCCAATCTGATCCCTGTGATCGCTGCCAACAGAATCGGTGAGGAAACAGTAGAGCCATGTCCGGAAAACGGAATGCAGAAATCTGCTCTTAATTTTTACGGTTCCTCTTTTATTACAGATAACACAGGTGCTCTCTGCGCAGAACTGCCCGGAGGAGAAGAGGGGGTGCTTGTAAGCACTTTTGATCTGGATGCATTAAAGGCAGACAGACTGAACTGGGGACTTTTCAGAGACCGCAGACCGGAGATGTATGCAAAAATTGTCGGGAAATGACATACAAGCCAAAATTCCATTGCCGCAGGCAATCTGGAATGAATTTTGGCTCAGTTACTGAGAACGGAGTGAACAGTAACTGAGTTTATAAGAATTTCATAAAAAGTTTATGATTATATTAGTTGCTACCTGTAGTATATATGGTAAAATAAAAGTACGAACGTTACTGATAACGGAGCAGGAAAGTTTTGATATGTATTTCTGGCAAAATGGAGTGTAAAAGATGAACAGAAAAGAATTTTTGGAAATCCTGAGAAGCCAGCTTGCCGGTCAGATGCAGGAGGGCAAAGCAGCAGCACATATCAGGTATTATGAAGATTATATACAGTCTCAGGTACGTGGCGGACGTTCAGAGCAGGAAGTACTGCAGGAACTGGGAGACCCGCATCTGATAGCAAAAACTCTGATCGATACAGATGATGGAAGTACACAGGAAGATTACGGAGAGTATTCTTCTTACGGAAGCAGTTATGGCAATGAGACAGAGTTTCCTCATCAGCAGGAGAAAAGATGGAAAAAAGTAATCGATCTTTCTACCTGGCATGGCAGGGCTGTTGTTATTGCAGCAGCGGCTGTTATAATTATTTTACTGATACTGATAATCGGAGTTGCGATTCCGTTTTTTATAATTCTTGCAATTATTCTTTATTTTCTTTCATGGCTGAAGAAAAGAAATGATCAATGAAAATCTATGCAGGGTTTCAGAAAAGGAACCCTGCGCAGAATCTTAAAATCTTAAGTGTAAACGTTCTTGTTTCACGATATTAATTCCCCTTGAATATTTATAATCATACAATCTCAACTTATTTCTATTCTTTAATCCTGCCAGGTGCAGGGAAAAATCCCACATTCATTTTTATATTTTTTGTTCGGAAAGGAGACGGAAAATGAAACACAATTTCAAACTGAAAGAACGCCTTGGAGCTTTGCTGCTTGCAATGCTTTTTATTCTGCAGGCAATTCTGGGGCTTGTGCCTGTCTGCGTAACTCAGGCAGCACCGTTAACTGTAGAAACATGGGACAGTGACAAGGTGGTAGATTATGGTTATCGCTTTAACATGAAGTTTCAGCCCGGAATTACCACATATGAATCTTTTGGGTGTGATAATCTGGACAGGGAAGCTTTTTCAGACAATGGAAAAAGCGAACGTGACACAGAGTGCGTTCGTGTAGGAGCGGACTATAAAGCCGGAAGCGCAGGGATGCGTTATAACAATGTAGGAAAAGATGGAAATGGAAATATTGTTGATGTCAGACTCATTCTTGTGGGAGTAGAGAATGCAGAACCCCGTTATGATCTGCGCACTGCAGAATCGATTGTTCAGAATAAAGGCGGAGCTACGTTTGCATGGAAAGATAATGAAGCTTATCCAATGGTTGGCTTTTCCAAAAACAGTATCGGTGTATTTATTTATTCTGTAGGATACGCAAAGGTTAAGTTTCAGTTTCTGAAGCATAGAACAGAAGAAACACTGCCGATCAGTGGACATGGAACCATACGTGATATTGATGCGGGACAGGGAGTCCGTATTCCGTCAGACAGCAGTCTGGATAATGCATATGTTCTGAAAAACAATGATTATCTGACGGTAGATGGGAATTCTGTAAGCTCACCCCTTGGTTCCGTTGAGCCGGATGATCCGAGAGGATGGCTGAATCTTTTTTATGATACAGATAATTTTACGATAGAATTCTGTCATCAGTTCAGACTGGATAAATGGGATAAAAGTCGTGAAGATGCCATTGCAAAAGCCGGTTCTCAGGAAAGATGGGCAGAGATTACAAGAAATAAATATCTGGATCCATCAGGCAACAGTTATTGTCCGAACTTTAAAGGACAGAAATACTGCAAAGCATATGCATATTTTGATTTTACATCCTATTGTTTCGGTGATGTTGAGATGAAAAAAGCGCCTGAGAAACGTGTGGGAGAGGCAAACTGTACATGGGAACAGGCAGCTGCCGTATCAAAAGAAAAACCTTTTGGCATTCGTCAGGGACAGGAATTTCAGTATATGATCCGGGCGGAGGTGACACCCAATAGACTGAAATCCTTTGTGGTACAGGATATACTTGAGGATTGTCTTACTATAGAGGATGCATCAAAAGTCAGTATTGTGAATGATGCAGGGCAGACAGTGACAGACTGGTTTGATGTTGCTGTTGAAGGACAGAAAGTGACCTGCAGGGCCAAAGCAGAGAGCCTTCAGGATGAAGCATTTACAGATAATCAGACTTACACATTTACTTTAAAAGTACGCCAGAGACCGGAATCAGAAATTAACATTTCAAAATACCTTGCAGAGGATGGATACAGTATTCTTGTACCAAACCATGCATCCATGAGTTATGAACGTACAAACGGAAGCGGAGATACAATGGATACGGAAACAGTGTGGGTAAAGGGTGTGATTCCACCGGAACTGGAAGTAAAGAAAAATACTTCTCAGTATGAATGGAAAACGGGAGATATCATAGATTATGAGGTTCTGGTTTCTCAGACAAAACAGGATGTAAAAGCAGTAAATGTTGTTATTACAGACGAGCTTCCATCATGTCTGCAGCTTCTGGAAGGGCAGTATGCTGTAGAGACAAGTCAGGGAGGTGAAAACTGTACGCTTACCGGACAGGGAGAAAATGGATGGAAAGCAGAGTGTCCGTCCCTGAAGTATGGGGAGACGATCACAATCCGTTTTAAATGTCAGGCATCTGCGGATTCCAATGGACAGGAATGGGAAAATATTGTGACTGCAACAGCGGATAATCTGATCAATCCTGAGACAGGAGAGCAGGAATCCAGAAAGGATATGGCAGAAGTATGGCCGAACAGTCCACAGCTTGAAATTGATAAAACAGCAGACAAATATGAATGGCAGGCAGGAGAGCAGGTAGCTTACCGGATCGTGGTGAATAATGTAACGGCAGGAACAATTGCAAAAGATGTAACTATTACTGATATTGGTCTGCCGCAGGGACTGGTTCTGGCAGGTGGTGCACAGAGCATGGAAGTACTGGGAGTTCAGCAACAGGTAAACTATCCCGTACCGGATAAGAAAACAGGACAGGCATATGAAGCGAGACCTGTGGATTCTCAGTTGAATGCAGATGAGAACGGATTTTCCTTTTATTGTTCTTATGTACCATACAGTCAGCCTGTAACGATTATTTTCCATTGTATCGCACAGGAAGAGGCAAATGGACACGAAAGCGTAAATGCAGCAACTGTAAAAGCTGCTAATACAGATGAGAGATCTGATGATGCAGAAGTATATGTAAATTCAGGAGAATTCTGGATTGAGAAATCTGCAGATCATTATGAATGGCAGGTCGGAGAACAGGTACAGTACAATGTGGTGGTGGAGAATAAAAAAGCAGGTACAGTGGCCCGGAACGTAACTGTCTGGGATACCGGTATGCCGGCAGGACTTGCGCTTTCATCGGCAGAGGATGTATCGGTAAGCGGAATCCCACAGAATATTACGCAGCTGACAGCAGGGACCAAAGATGTTTTGAACCAGCTCAATCCGGAATTTTATAATGAGACATCAGAGAAACCGGTGAATTATGAATTTCTTCAGGAGGGAAGCGGATGGAGACTGAACATTTCAGATCTTCCGGCAAATACTCCGGTTATGATTTCTTTCCTTTGCACAGTTACGGAAGCGGCAAATGGAATGGAAAGCATTAATGTTGCCAATGTGCAGGCGCAGAATGCCCCTGTTTCACAGGATGACGCAGAAGTGTATGTAAATACAGCAGTTCTTTCTATTGGGAAAAGTTTTCAGAATCCATATCTGGCAGCCGGGGACGGACGTGCGGAAAATGAATTTCGGGTAGGAGAACAGGTGAATTATCAGGTTACGGTTAATAATCTTCAGAAGGGATCTATCGCAAGAAATCTTGTGATCAGTGATCTTTCCCTTCCTGAAGGGCTGGCTCTGGACGGAGCTGAAGATGCTGTTACTGTAAGCGGTGTTCCGGCTGTTATTCAGAATCCGGTGGCAGGAACTGATGATGCAGGAAATCAGCTGAATCCGGAAAATTATAAAGAAACAGTGGAAAAACCGGTCAGCTGTCAGGTTACACGTCAGGGAACCGGATGGATCGTGACGATTTCAGATCTTCCGTATCAGACACCTGTGACTGTTAATTTCCGCTGTACTGCGCAGGAAAGCGTAAATGGGATGGAGATTGTAAATACAGCACAGGCGTATGCAGATAATGCACAGAAAGTAAAGGACTCCTCAAAAATCTGGGTGAACTCGCCTGTTCTTAAAGTAGAGAAGACGACGGACAAACCATTTTACAAATATGGTGATATTATTACATACCGCATTGTCCTGACACAGGAGCAGACCGGATGTGTGGCGCGTAATGTTACTCTGCAGGATATGATCGATACTCAGGGAGTACGTCTTCTGAAGGATTCGGTGATTCTGATGGATGAGAAAGGAAATGTGGCAGATGCTGATGTACAGATCAATGATGATAATACTTTCCTGATGTCAACAGGCAGGACACTGGTCAGGGATAGCAGATATAGTATCTGCGATAATGATAAAGGCGGTCTTTTTGAGCAGGTAATGTATAATCCTCTGGACTGTCAGGAACAGAAAAGTATGATCGTGGAATATCAGGCAGCAGTGATTGATGCAGCCCTGGCAGGACAGAAAGTGCACAATACTGCAGTTGCAGACAGCAGTGAAAAGATACCTGCAACCGGGGAAGCAGAGACAGAGGTACACAGTCCGATTCTGGAAATTGTGAAGGAATCAGATAAGAAAGAGTATGTGTCCGGTGAAAAAGGATACTATAAACTGACAGTAAGACAACTGCGTGAGGATGTCACAGATCAGAATATTGTTATCGAAGATAAACTGGAAACCCAAGGGGCTTTCATTGTAAAAGACAGCATTTTTGTGAAGAAAAACGGTATAGAACTGAAAGATGCCAAAATAGAGGCAGATGATACAGGATTTGTAATTCAGACAGGAGCATCGTTGTCAGATATGGATAAAATTGAAGTCTGTTATGAACTGGTATTTAAAACAGAAAGCACAGAGCCTGAAAAAATTGTAAACACAGCGAAAGCAAGAGGTGATATTTCACCGGAAACTGCTGCGCAGCAGGAGGTATATGTGAAAGCAAAAGCAGAACCCACTGTCACACCAACACCGTCTGCCACACCGAAACCAACAGAAACACCAAAGCCGACAGAGACACCAAAACCAACAGAAGTACCGAAACCAACAGAGCAGCCAAAAGTCACACCAACACCATCTGTACCGGGAACCTGCCCGAAAATGACTCCTGTACCGACGAAAGCACCGTTAGCATCTTATAATGGTGGAAATAATGGAGGCACAACTTCCGGAAGCGGAGGCAGCAGTTATGGAAATTCAGGTGGATACGGAAGCTATCAGAGTGGTTCCATGGCAGGAAGTTCTAAAACAGGAGATGTCAGGCCGTTTAAAATGATGGCTGTTCTTGGACTCCTCGGAGTGGGACTGCTGACAGGAGGTGTGGTGATCTACAGAAGAACTGTTTCCGGGAAGAGAAATATAAAGGGTATGCCGCGGAAATGAAAAAGCTCAGGACATTTGCAGTAAGTATGATCGTAGCAGCACTTGGGCTTCTTATATATTGTGCCGGTTTCTATATAAAAAGTTATGAACAGAATCTTGCAGCAAAGCAGGAATATGCAGAGCTTTCCCGGATGGCAGGGGTGAAGAACAGAGCAGATGCCGGATTATTGGCAGATGCCCCCAAAAATGCTGAAGACAGCAATACAGAAAACAGTGAAAAAAAACGCAGAAAAAAACAGAGAAGATCTTCTGAATCAAAAAACAAAAACCATGCAGATGAAATCAGGGAATCCTTCGGGATTTCCTGGGAAAATTTAAGAAAAATCAACTCTCAGACAGTTGCCTGGATTACTGTTCCGGGAGCCGATATTTCTTATCCTGTAGTTCAGGCGGCAGATGATGAATATTACCTGAAACATAATTTCAGAGGAGAGGAAGATCTGTTTGGATGTATTTTTCTGGAACATGACATAAAAAAGAATTTTACAGATTCCCACAGTATTCTTTACGGGCATAATATAGAAGGTAATATGATGTTTGCAAATCTGAACCGTTATGAACAGCCTGAATTTCTGAAAAAATGTCCTGAAATTGAGATCACAACACCCAAAAGAAAGTTTCTGTACAAAATTTTTTCTGTGGAACAGGCATCTTCCCAAAGCCCGGCATTTGAATATGGATACAAGTTATCCAGTCCTGCATACAGGAGACAATTATCTATATTGAAAAATAATTCCATGTATGACACAGGAGTAGAGCCTGATGAAAGGGAGAGAATGGTGACTCTGATCACCTGTAATTCACGTCTGGATAAAGAAATACGTATGGCGGTACATGGGATTTGCCATGAATGTTATGGTATAGAAAAAGCTGAGCCGAAGTGATGTTGAAATCAATCGGATATTGGTAACTTTCGTAAAGGATGAACTGTTACTGTTTATACATCACTATCCCTCGAGGTGTTTTGGAAAAAACTAATGAAAAATCTCTCGATATTTTGTATAATTTATGCATAAAAAACAACTTGTTCGTACGTGCGTACAAGTTGTATCCTAAATACAGGAGGGAAGAAGACATGACAGATAATGGAAAGCCGAAATATTTCTCACTGATGGAACAGCTCAGAAGTGATATTATGTCAGGAGCTATCCGACCGGGAGAGAAGCTTCCTTCAGAAAACGAGCTTTCACAGAAATATTCCCTGAGTAGACATACAGTTCGTAAAGCACTGGGAATCCTGGAGCAGGACGGATATGTAGAGGCATTTCACGGAAGAGGTACTTATTGCTCTGAGAATATGCGCCATATAAAGAATTCAAAGAATATTGCGGTAGTGACCACATATATTTCTGATTATATTTTTCCGAGACTGATACAGGGAATGGATAATGTCCTTTCAGAAAGCGGTTACAGTATTATCCTGAAAAACACAGCAAACAGCAGACAGAAAGAGGCCAGATGTCTGGAGGAACTTCTGAAGAAAGATATTGATGGACTGATCATTGAACCAAGCAAAAGTGAGATGATCTGTAAACACAGAAATCTTTATCAGAATCTGGATAAATTTGAAATTCCGTATGTGTTTATTCAGGGAATCTATTCAGAAATGAGGGATAAACCTCATATTCTTATGGATGATGCACAGGGAGGCTATCTTGTAACAAAATATCTGCTGGAACTGGGACATAAAAAGATCAAGGGTTTCTTTAAGGCAGACGATATGCAGGGACTGGAGCGCCACAAGGGATATGTGAAGGCCTTACAGGAGTCAGGGATTGCCTATGATCCTGATGATGTTGTCTGGTTTCATACAGAGGACAGGAAAGTAAAACCTGCACTGATGGCAAAAGAAATGGTACAGAGCGGACAGCTTCCGGATGGAATCGTCTGTTACAATGATCAGATTGCTGTTCAGGTTATGGAAGAACTGGAGAAAATGGGAGTCAGGATACCGGATGATATTTCCATTACCGGTTATGACAATTCACTGTATGCTCAGCGAGGAAGCGGAATCACAACGATAGCTCATCCGCAGGAAAAGCTGGGAGAAATGGCAGCAGAGCTTATACTTGAGAAGATCAACGGAGTTCCTGAAGAAGAAAGTAAGGTTGAAAGATTGATTTATCCGGAACTGATCATACGGGGATCATGCAGAAAAATATTGTAAACAAATGAAATAAATAAAAAATAAAAATAAATCCAGGAGGAATTTTATCATGAAAACAGGAAGAAACTATAAGTTCTGGTTTTGTACAGGTTCACAAGATCTTTACGGAGATGAGTGCTTAAGAAAAGTTGCTGAGCATTCCAGAATCATTGTTGAGGAATTAAACAAGAGTGGTGTTCTTCCATTTGAATTAGTATGGAAACCAACACTGATCACAAACGAGCTGATCCGTAAAACATTTAATGAGGCAAATGCAGATGAGGACTGTGCAGGTGTTATCACATGGATGCATACTTTCTCACCGGCAAAATCATGGATCCTTGGTCTGAAAGAATACAGAAAACCGCTTTGCCATCTTCATACACAGTTTAATGAGGAGATTCCTTATGATACCATTGATATGGATTTTATGAATGAAAACCAGTCTGCTCATGGCGGTCGTGAATATGGTCATATTGTTACAAGAATGGGAATCGAAAGAAAAGTTATTGTCGGACACTGGGCAGATAAAGATGTTCAGGAAAGACTTGCTTCCTGGATGCGTACAGCAGTTGGTATCATGGAGAGCAGCCATATCCGCGTATGTCGTGTAGCAGATAACATGAGAAACGTAGCTGTTACAGAAGGTGATAAAGTAGAAGCACAGATTAAATTCGGATGGGAAGTTGATGCTTATCCTGTAAATGAGATTGCTGATTATGTAAAAGATGTAGCTAAAGGTGATGTAGATGCGCTGGTAGATGAATACTACAGCAAATATGATATTCTTCTTGAGGGAAGAGATCCGGAAGAATTTAAACGTCATGTAGCAGTTCAGGCTCAGATTGAGATCGGATTTGAGAAATTTCTGGAAGAGAAAAATTATCAGGCAATCGTTACACACTTTGGAGATCTGGGTGCTCTTAAACAGCTTCCCGGACTTGCAATCCAGAGACTTATGGAAAAAGGCTATGGATTCGGTGCAGAAGGCGACTGGAAGACAGCTGCAATGGTTCGTCTGATGAAGATCATGACAGCTGGTGTAAAAGATGCAAAAGGAACTTCCATGATGGAAGACTATACATATAACTTTGTACCTGGAAAAGAAGGAATCCTTCAGTCTCATATGCTTGAGGTATGCCCGTCTGTCGCAGATGGTAAGATCGGCATTAAAGTATGCCCGCTTTCCATGGGTGACAGAGAAGATCCTGCAAGACTTGTATTCACAAGCAAGACAGGCCCGGGTATTGCAACATCCCTGATCGATCTTGGAGACCGTTTCCGTCTGATCATCAACGATGTGGAATGCAAGAAGGTTGAGAAACCGATGCCGAAGCTTCCTGTAGGAAGTGCATTCTGGACACCACAGCCAAATCTTAAGACAGGTGCAGAAGCATGGATCCTTGCAGGCGGAGCCCACCATACAGCATTCTCCTATGACCTGACAGCAGAGCAGATGGGTGACTGGGCAGCAGCTATGGGTATTGAAGCTGTTTACATTGATAAAGATACAAATATCCGTGACTTCAAAAATGAACTGAGATGGAATGAACTTGCATTCAGAAAATAATAATTTTTGTAATTAATACAGAGGCTGCCATATCAGGCTGAAATTAACTGCCTGGGATGGCAGCCCTGAGAAGTTTAAAGTAATAAAAAGTATGTTAAAACCGTAAAATTTCCATGGTAAAACAATAAAAGAAATGCAATAATATTGGTGTACAAACAATATATGATTATAGATTGTCGAATGATCTGTAATCATAAATAACAGAGAAACAGGGAGGTACATAAAAATGGGAGCAGCAGAAGCAAAAGCAGCGATTCTCGCTAACAAAACAGCGCTTGGTATTGAATTTGGTTCTACCAGGATCAAAGCAGTACTTGTAGATGATAAAAATCAGCCAATCGCATCTGGCGGTCATGAATGGGAAAATCGTTATGAAAACGGTGTCTGGACATATAGCCTTGATGATATCTGGACAGGCATTCAGGACTGTTATCAGGATATGGCAAAGGATGTGAAGGCAAAATATGACATAGAACTGGAATCCGTAGGCGCATTTGGTGTCAGCGCCATGATGCATGGATATATGCCATTTAACAAAGAGGGAGAACTTCTTGTACCATTCCGTACATGGAGAAATAATATTACAGGGGAAGCCAGTGAAAAGCTGATGGAGCTGTTTAATTACAATATTCCTCAGAGATGGAGCATCGCTCATCTGTATCAGGCAATCCTTAACGGTGAAGAACATATAAAAGATATTGACTATATCACAACTCTGGAGGCTTATGTACACTGGAAACTGACAGGTAAGAGAGTTCTTGGAATCGGTGATGCGGCGGGTATGTTCCCAATCGACACAACAAAAGCAGATTATAATCAGGAAATGGTTGATAAATTCGATGAACTGGTAGCACCTTACGGATTCTCATGGAAACTTCGTGACATTATGCCGAAGGCTCTTGTTGCAGGGGAAGATGCCGGCGTTCTTACAGAAGAAGGTGCGAAACTTCTGGATGTAACAGGTAAACTGAAAGCAGGAATCCCGATGTGTCCTCCGGAAGGTGATGCAGGAACAGGTATGGTTGCCACAAACAGTGTTGCAGTTCGCACAGGTAACGTTTCCGCAGGAACTTCTGTATTTGCCATGATCGTTCTGGAAAAAGAACTCTCCAGACCGTATAAAGAAATCGACATGGTTACTACTCCATCCGGACATCTGGTAGCTATGGCTCATTCCAACAACTGTACCTCTGACCTGAATGCATGGGTAAGTATATTTAAAGAGTTTGCAGAAGCTATGGGTATGGAAGTGGATATGAACAAACTGTTCGGAACCCTTTATAATAAAGCACTTGAAGGAGATCCGGACTGTGGCGGACTTTTGTCCTACTGTTATTTCTCAGGTGAGCATATGACAGGCTTTGAAGAAGGACGTCCGTTATTTGTACGTTCTCCTGAAAGCAAATTTAACCTTGCAAACTTTATGAGAACTAATCTGTATACATGCCTTGGAGCCATGAGAGTAGGTCTGAACCTTCTGTTTGAGAAAGAAAATGTAAAAGTAGACCGTCTTCTTGGTCATGGAGGATTATTCAAGACAAAAGGCGTAGGACAGCAGATTCTGGCAGATGCTGTCAATGCACCGGTATCTGTAATGGCTACTGCAGGTGAGGGCGGAGCCTGGGGAATCGCACTTCTTGCTTCTTATCTGGTAAATAAAGAAAAAGGTGAGACTCTGGAAAGCTTCCTTGATAACAAAGTATTTGCAGATCAGGAAAGCAGCACACTGGATCCAAAACCGGAAGGAGTGGCTGGATTCAATGCATTTATGGACAGCTATATGAAAGGTCTTTCTATTGAAAGAGCAGCAGTAGAGTCTGAAATCTGGTAAATGTTGAGAAACAAATTGTGACATACATCTTGCGTAAAGTATTTTTTACCAAATCAAGTAAGTCCCCTGCGGATCAATTATTCGGTGTAGAGTTACGTAGCGAAGCGGATTGCGAATATCCGCTTGACACACGCTCTGGCGCATATGAAAATGAATAGGAAAAGAATAATATAAAAAACAGAGCAGCATCGCAGATCATGAGACCGGCGATGTTGCTTTTGGCAATTTTTCTGAGACTGTTATGGTATCAAAAGAAACGAATGTTAGATATAGACCAGAAAAATCATATCTGGAATACATGCAGATGTTCGATTTTTGATACTTTTTTTGTATAAGGTTGTTTTTGTAGTACTTCCCGGATTTTTAATAATTTTATATTTTATACACCAGTTTACAACTTTTTTATGAAAAAAGTTGTAAACTGGTGTACTTATTATATAGTGTATTATTTAAAAATAACTAAACATCAGTAATTATGATCGTAAACTACAAAAGAGATATATCCAATCGAATTAAATATATCTCTTTTGATTTACCTCTTAATTAGTTTTGAAATCATAAATAGTAGTGATGTAATTATTATTTATTATCTCCAAGACGCTGAATATACGCCTTTAGCATTACAGTATGTTGTACAAGTATAGGTAAAAGACTGTACGGTCATATTTACGGGGTCTATACCAATATTAAATTTTCCAGTAAATGTATTTCTGACATATGCGTTATAAGCGGAAGAACCTTTGATAGCTCTTTTGGTAGTTACATTCCAAACGACAGCACTGTGTGTTCCGTATGCATCTATAGGCTTTGAAGTTGACCCATTTGTTCTAAATACACCAACGGCTTTTAATGTAACAACTGTTCCGCCAAATATATTTTTTAATTTTAATGTTGAAGTAATTGTTCTATCATACGTCGCTTTGGTTAATGGATTCATTATTTGTCCATCATCATGGGTTTCTGCTTCTAATACTAGATTTTCACTTACTGGAACAGTAGCAGAATCACCAACTTCTAAGTCAGGAAGTTGAGCGACAGCTTTATTAAGATTCTGTTCAAGATTCTCTGCTTCATTTAAAGATATACCTAATTCTTGTGATACAATTTCTGGTGTTACTGTAGGAACATCACTGTTATTGTTTTCGGCAGCACTTACACTTGCTGCATATCCTAAGATTAACATACATACTAATGCTAATGATGTAATTGTTTTGCTGATTTTTTGTAAATTGAATTTTTTCATAATTTCTCCCTTCTGTGGCTCATTCTTCACCAAAATCAAATGATTTCGAGGAAGATAATAAATCATTCTGTTCATCATGTCAAGAAAATATTTTTAACAATATTAAAAATGTTTTTAATAAAATTAAAGAAAACAGCTTTTAATTAAAACACAAGTATGTTATAATAAAAAAGGAGATGATTGCTATGGATACTGTTCCTATGTGGATGAAAAATTTGAATGATGAAGATTTGATTTTTATCAAAAGATTTTTATTAGCTTCGGGTTCTTTAAAAGAAGTTGCCAAGTTATATGGTGTCACTTATCCAACAGTAAGGGTTAGATTAGATAAATTGATTGATAAAGTCAATTTATCTGAAAGCAAAACGGATAATGATGAATTTGTAGACTTGATAAAAAGATACGTAATTGATGAAGAAATAGAATTTGATACTGCTAAGAATTTAATTGCAGAATATAAGAAAATAAAGGAGAAATTAAAAAATGCTTAGAAATATTATTGTTGTGTTTAGTTTAATTTTGATTTTAATTGCAGTTATAAAACTACAAATATTTTTATCAAAAAAGGATAGCAAGTTATTTGGTTTGATTATACCAATCGTTATTTTAGCTATTTCACTCTTATTGGCATTTGGGGGATTACCAACAAATCAGGAAATTGAAACTACTCAATCTATAACGACAGAAACGGGAGAAATTGTAGAAAACTCCTTAGATGCAAAAACACCTACGGCATTAGTGGATAACACTCTTACAGTAAACGGCATTATATATACTATTATATTTATCAATGCTGGAAATTCTGTTATGCTGGGTATTTTCTTTTATTGCAGACATCAGAAAAAAACACATGTTGAGTTGAAGCGTATGAAAGCTAAAGAACTTTTTTAAAAACCACTATGAAATTATTGCTAAGAGAAAAATTGATATTAGGATTTTATTTTATTATCGGCTTGGCTGAAAGGAAAATCAATAAAAAACTCTGCTGTTGAATGGGACAAATATTTTCTGTCCATGAAAGAAAGATTCTTAAACAGATATTTTGTCGTGCTTTATTTTATTTCCACTGTGTTATCTTCATGTATTGCCTATGTGCTCTTCAGTGTATTTGAATTTCAAAATCCTCTGCTCAAGACAATTCTGCTTGCTATAGTGTGTATTGTACTTTCTATAAAGAGGTATAAAGCGAAGGAATATGATGAGATTGCGGCTCAGAATAAGAAAGATAATGACTTTGATTCATCCGACGAGTTTCTGTCAAATTTTAAGAAAACAGACCGTCTGCATCCGGTAATCAGTCTTTGTGTGTATTACGGTGAACGCGAATGGGATGGATCACTTTCTTTGAAGGACATGTTGAAAAATCCGGAAGAACTGGAAGCTATGATAGCCGATTATAAAATGAACCTGATTCAGGTAAGATCAAGTGAGTCCCTTAAATTTTGTAACTCAGATGTAGATACAGTATTTGATGTCAGCAGGGATGCGGTAGTTAAGAAGTTAATGAAAGATTTTGTCCTATCGGAAGAAGAGGCTTCTGATTATGTGAGCATATACTGGTGATTAATAGGTGGAAAAGCAAATAAGATAAGGTTATTAAAGGCAGAACCTTGGAGCATTCTGAGGTTCTGCCTTTTTTTGTGTGGAGAATTAAAAATGATTTATAGCAATTCTCGTAAATAATGCATTTAAGACAGTTCAGCAGAGTGCGAAAGACAAGGAAGATATCTGCAGGCGTGCTGACGC
>OGXL01001263.1_pt1 | contig 21358 bp, 17 predicted proteins | sample 1576311 | NCBI WGS metagenome assembly OGXL01 (sample SAMEA3541564, study PRJEB24748) | human gut metagenome | biome: human gut; feature: human-associated habitat; material: faeces | place: China | collected 2012 | reverse complement strand
ATTTTTACTATGGGGTATAGCAAAAACTATATATAATGTATTGGGGGGTTTTTACGGTTATTATAATAGCATGCCCCCGCAAATAAGTGTGCACAAAGTTCACAATTTTTCATCATTGTTTTTATGCATATTGTACAGTACCTTGGTATTATATTTTTGTGAGAACAGAAAAATATGCACAATTACTTATCAAATAACGCCTCAAACTCCTTCTGGCTGATTTTTTCTTTCTCCAAAAGAAGGTTTGCACAGGCATCTAATACATCACGGTGATCCATGATCATCTGCTTTGCTTTTGCGTAACACTCATCGATGATGCGCTTGATTTCCTGATCGATTGCACTTGCCACGCCCTCACTGTATCCTCTGGTGTGTGCAAGGTCGCGTCCGATGAATACCTCATCATCATCGTTGTCATAGCAGATCAGACCGATGTTATCCGACATACCGTATTTGGTAACCATGGCTTTTGCCATCTGTGTCGCCTGTTTGATATCCTGTGATGCCCCGGTTGTAATATCATCAAATACCAGTTCTTCCGCCACACGTCCGCCAAGTGATACGACGATATCCTGTAACATCTTGCCCTTCGTGTTGAACATCTCATCCTTTTCCGGCAGAGGCATCGTATATCCTGCTGCACCGCTTCCGGTCGGAATGATCGATACCGAATAGACAGGTCCCACATCCGGTAATAAGTGGAATAAAATCGCATGACCGGATTCATGGAATGCCGTGATCCGTTTCTCTTTGTCAGAGATCACACGGCTCTTCTTCTCTGCGCCGATGCCCACTTTTACAAAAGATTTTTTGATATCATCCTGCTTGATATACGCACGGTTCTCTTTTGCAGCAATAATTGCCGCTTCATTCAACAGATTCTCAAGATCCGCACCGGTAAATCCCGCTGTGGTCTGTGCGATCTGTTTTAAATCAACATCATCGCCCAGCGGCTTGTTCTTCGCATGTACGCCAAGGATTTCCTCCCTTCCGCGTACATCCGGACGGCCGACGACCACTTTACGGTCAAAACGTCCCGGACGCATGATCGCCGGGTCTAAGATATCCACACGGTTGGTTGCAGCCATGACAATGATACCCTCATTGACACCAAATCCGTCCATCTCAACAAGCATCTGGTTTAAGGTCTGCTCACGCTCATCGTGACCGCCGCCCATACCGGTTCCTCTTCGTCTGGCCACTGCATCGATCTCATCGATGAAAATGATACACGGCGCATTTTTCTTTGCTTCCTCGAAAAGGTCGCGGACTCTCGATGCACCGACACCGACGAACATCTCGACAAAGTCAGAACCGGAAATAGAGAAAAACGGTACTCCTGCTTCCCCTGCAATCGCCTTTGCAAGCAATGTCTTACCGGTACCAGGAGGTCCCACCAAAAGCACGCCTTTCGGGATTCTTGCACCGAGCTGCGTATATTTCTTTGGAGCGCGTAAGAAATCAACGATCTCCTCTAACTCTTCTTTTTCTTCCTGTAATCCTGCGACATCAGAAAACTTCACACGTTTTGCCGGATCGTCACTCATTCTTCTCGCACGGCTCTTGCCAAAGTTCATCATCTTGCTTCCGCCGCCTGAGTTTGCTGCAGCCTGATTGGTCATGATCATAAAGAAAATGAACATTGCAGCAAAAATGATCAGATATGGAAGCAATGTCAAAAGCCAGCTTTCCTCCGGCGGATTCTGCACGGTATAAGTCTTAAATCCCGCATCCCGCATATACTGCTCGATCTCTGCCACATCTGAGACAAGCATCACCTGCGTACTCAAATCACTGAATGTAATGTTGACACTTCCTGTCGGCACTTCACGATTCGGCACAACATTAACCTGTGTTACCTTGCCCTCTGCCAATGCCGTCTCAAACTGCTGTCTTGTATACGTGTTGGTCACGTTATTGCCATCGAGCCAGTACCAGATTGCAATGACAGCGAGAACTAATATCAGATATACTCCAAATCCTCTAAAACCACTTCTCTTATTATTCAATCCCTTTTCTCCTTTATTCCTCTATCTCCACAAATCCAATGTAAGGCAGATTACGGTACTGCTGATCATAATCAAGACCATAACCTACTACGAACTCGTCCGGTATCTCAAATCCGACATAGTCAACCTTCACATCCACAACTCTGCGTTCCGGTTTGTCAAGAAGTGTACACAGACGGACACTCTTTGGACTTCTTGTTTTCAAATTCTCCAGAAGGTAGCTTAAAGTTCTTCCTGTATCGATAATGTCCTCGACAACAATGACATTCTTTCCTTCAATGCTTGTTGATAAATCCTGCACGATCTTTACAATTCCGCTGGATTCCGTACCGGAGCCATAACTTGAAACAGACATAAATTCCACTTCTACCGGAACGGTGATCCTCTTTGCCAGCTCACAGGTAAAGAAAGATGCTCCCTTTAAAATACAGATCAGGCATACGGATTCCCCTGCATAATCCTCACTGATCCTTGCACCTAATTCTCTGATCTTTTTGTCAATCTCTGCTTCCGTAAAATGAACGTTAATGTTTTTAATCTTCACGATAATTTCCTCCGTCGATCCTTACTTCCAGAATCTTTTTTGTATCTTCTTTTATTTTGCAGACGGCGCTGATCCGCCCTCCAATGACCCATAACACATGCGACTGCTGCGCTAAAAGCCATATGTGCTCTCTTTTTATCTGCGGTATCTTTTCGTCAATAAAATAGCTTTTCAGTTTCTTTTTGTGTCCCGCATCATCCACCGTCAGATAATCTCCCGATGCCCTTCTCCGAAACTGCAAGCCACATTCTATCCTATCATAATTCAGCCATTTCGTATACTGATTTTTTGGAATTTCGTCAACTTTTCCCGAAAATAAAAGCAGTCTGAGGCTTACATTGGCATCCGGCAGTGTGATATTTACCGTTTCTCCTGCCTCAAGTTTTGCAAAATCATCTGCCGTAACCTCATAAAATGACTGGGGAACACCTGTGCCCTTGTCCCTTTGATTCCGGCACAATCTTACCCCCTCATAGATCCGGCTCGCCGTCATCTGATACGGAAGCGTGATCTCCCGTCCGGTCTGTTTCTCCATCAGTGCACAGACATCCTGCACATGCACCATGCCAAGATCTTTCCGGCTGCCGGCAGTCTTTCCAAGCACCTCATGAACGATTTCCTGTCTTATGATCTCCGGATACTGCTTCCACTCATTTTCTAAAATAACATATGCACCGCCCCCGCCAATGCAGCATGTCTGCACGGCTTTTTTTGTTTCCTGTTCCATATAACTGACCGCCTGCTGCAAAAGCAGTGCACTCTGATTGATATGAGAAACTGCCTGCTCGTTAATTACCGAAAGTTCAGGCAGAATATGATGACGGATGCGGTTTCTGCTGTAATTGATATCCAGATTGGTGCCATCCGTCCGGTACTCCTGCCCGCACTTTTTCAGATACTCCTCGATCTGTCCCCTCGACACACAAAGAAGCGGACGCACAATCAAAATGTCATCTCCCAGCACCCGTTTCGGGTGCATACCGCACATTCCATGCACACCGCTTCCCCGCGCCATCTGAAATAAGACGGTCTCAGCATTGTCGTTCGCATGATGCGCAAGGGCAATGCTGACACGGCCAGCTCCACTCTGTTTCAGCTCTTCTGCTGCCTTTTGATAACATTCATAACGCAGTATCCTCGCAGCTTCCTCAACACCGATTCCCTCTGTGGCTGCATAGTCCGGCACATTGACCGGACATATCCTGCATGGGATATTTTTCTGCCTGCAGAGTTCCTCCACAAACGCTGCATCCTTTCTGCTCTCCTCACCGCGGATCCCATGTTCCACATGAATTGCCAGAAGTGTATAGCCGATCCTCTGGCGCAGTTCCAAAAGCACGAGTAAAAGTGCCACCGAATCCGCTCCGCCGGAGAGTCCCACGATCACGGTGTCCCCTTCTGTCATCAGTTTTTCTTTTTTGATCCAGTTTAATACATCTTCTGTCATTTATTTTTCCCAGATACATGCCGCTAACACGGTCATATCATCCTTCGCCTTTCCTCCCGTAAAAAGCATGACGCGCTCCATGATTTTCTTTGCCAGTATCCCCGGATTATTGGTCTGTATGCTCTCTATGATCTCCTGCATGGTATCCTCCGGTTTTTTCACATGCAGATATTCTAACACACCATCCGTTACCATGACAACAAAATCACCGCCCGTTAGTTTTGTTTCCTGCACAGAGATATCCATCTGTACCTGCGCTCCAACCGGCAGACTCTGGGAAGTGATACATTCCACCTCCGCCCCCCTCTTAATAAAGGTAGCTGCTGCCCCGATCTTATATAACTTCGCCATTCCCGTATACAGATTGATCTTGCAGAGATCGACCGTTGAATACAAATCATCCGCTCCTTTCATGACCATCGCGGAATTCATCATGCGGATCGCCGTCTCAACAGAAAATCCCGCCTCCAAAAAACGTTCAACCAGATCTAAGACCATCTCACTCTCTTTACATGCCATGCTCCCTGATCCCATTCCATCTGAAAGTCCAAGCAGAAATTCTCCACGCTCTAACTCCAGAAAAGAAAAATTATCCCCCGATATTTTTGCCCCGTCCTTTTTGACTCGCGCGATTCCCTGTACATTACGGTACACCGTGTCCTCATAAAAAACATAGTTGACCGGTTCCTTTGAGATAAAGGTTTTTGTGTCGGCTGCCGCCCGCATCTGCCTGCCTAATGCATGTCCCGCCGCAGTCACAAATGATTTCAGGGAAATACAGCCCCCCATTCTGCTCTTTAATGCCGCACTCAGTTTTAATCTGCCGTCAAGAGTCTCGATCAGATGTATTTCCTCAATGGAAATTCCCCTTTCTTTTGCCCGGTAACGTATCTCAGAGATCGCTCTTCTCTCCTGTGTATCGAGCACACGTTCTTCTCTTGCACAGTCCTGCATGATATAAGCCATGGCATCGAGCTGTTCCGCGATCACCTGCCTGTTTTCCAAAAGACGGTTGTACCACGCATGATTTAAGCTGACACGCTCAAACACACGCACCGCCTCCTCCACCATATCCCGGCTTTTCGCACAGTACTTCTTTAACTCCGCCTCATTTTCCGCCCCCGGCTCTCCCACCTGCCAGATGGATGTGATCATTGAAGACAAAATTCCATAAAGCGGTGTGCAGTCCCTCTCCCAGCAGAGTGCGCAGGAATCACAGGAGGCACATACTTTTCCGGTCAGTTCGTTTTGTACCCTGCCAAGCTCATCCGCAGCATATTTTTCTTTTCCTGCACTCATATTTAAAAATATCTGGGACAGCCCCTGAAAAGACTCCGCATAATTTTTGAGCCGCTCGCCATTTCCCCGCTCCGGCAGTTCCTCTGTTTTCCGTTGCACCGGCGTCCACTCCATCAGGAAATGTATACCGCGGTTTAAAAGGATTACCGCACCAAAAATAAAGACTGCCTCCAAAAATACCGCTGCCCCGTCCGGCTGGTTTTTCCATTCCAGGAGACTTCCGCAAAACGATAAGATCAGTGTGGTAAGTCCCGCCATCACACCTGCCAAAAATGCCGGACACCCTTCATTTGCCCATTCGATCAGCTTCACTGCACCGATCATAACGATCAGTGTCACCCCGTATTTTACCGCTGCGGTCAGCGGCATAAACAGAGTCATTCCTATGTACATAAAAGCAAGCAGCACAACTCCGTTTACCTGTTCTAAATAGAGTGCGGTAAAATATGCCGGCACAAGCGGATAACATCCCATCACACTGACTCCACATGCCAGGCTCCCGAGTATTCCAAATATCATTTGTCTGACTCCCGTCTTTTTCATTCCTTTTCTCCTTACACTTTCTTATTTCTCCCTCCAACCACGGCATTTTGTCTGCCGGATTTTTTCGGGTGCATCCCATTATAGGAGTCCGAAATAAAAATCTTTGTCAAAGGAAATCCCGATTTCAAAAAAGTTTTCGCCAAAATCCCTTTTTCGATGTCCTTTCGAGGGAGTTCAAAACAGTTGATTATTTTTAGGAATTTCACATTGCTCTCACACCTCATTCAGGTTTTGCGGTATAATGAATGCAAGTGAGTCAACATGCCTGCATGATTGACGAACGGCGAATTGGATTAATAAAGCATTTAAGGAGATGGAAAAATGTACACAGCAGACAGCAAACGTTATGAAACCATGCAGTATAACCGCTGCGGAGCAAGCGGTTTAAAACTTCCGATCGTATCTTTGGGATTATGGCATAATTTCGGTGATACCGGATGTTACGATAACATGAAGGCAATGTGCCGCACCGCATTCGACCACGGCATTACCCACTTCGATCTCGCTAACAATTACGGACCTGCTTACGGAAGCGCTGAGCGCAATTTCGGTCAGATTTTAAAAGATGATTTTCTGCCTTACCGTGACGAGCTTCTGATCAGCACGAAGGCAGGTTATGATATGTGGGAGGGGCCTTACGGCAACTGGGGAAGCCGCAAGTACCTGATTGCAAGTTTAGACCAGAGCTTAAAGAGACTCGGTCTTGAATATGTCGATATCTTCTACCATCACCGCATGGATCCGGAAACACCGCTTGAAGAGACAATGGTTGCACTTGATTCTATCGTAAAAAGCGGTAAGGCACTTTATGTCGGACTTTCTAACTATGACGAACCGACCTTAAAGAAGGCAGCGGCTATTTTGAATGACTTAAAATGTCCGTTCATCATCAACCAGAACCGTTATTCGATCTTTGACCGTACCATCGAAGAGAACGGCTTAAAGGAAACTGCCCATGACCTGAAAAAAGGTATCATTGCATTCTCTCCTTTAGCCCAGGGCATGCTGACCAACCGCTACTTAAACGGTATTCCAGCGGACAGCCGTATCGCAAAAGACGGACGGTTCTTACATGAATCTTCCTTAACACCGGAACGTCTCAGTCAGATCAAAGCATTAAATGAACTGGCAGGACAGCGCGGTCAGACACTCGCTGAAATGGCATTAAGCTGGATCTTAAAGGACGACCATGTGACAAGCGTACTGATCGGTGCTTCAAAACCGGAACAGATTTTAGACAATATCGGTATCATCGGACATACTTCTTTCTCCAAAGAAGAGCTGGATAAAATCGACGCCATCGTAAAATAGAAGGTAACAAAAAACCAGTTCCATCTGCGTCATACGCACATCATGGAACTGGTTTTTCATTTTGTTATTTTATCATTTCGCTTCCTTGAAGATGATCTCATTATCATAGGCAAGTCCTAATTTACTCTTTGCAGTATCTTCCACATACTGCTGGGACTTTGTATACGTCTCATAGCTGCTCAGCTGTTCTCCCCTTGCGGTTTCTTCCTCTAACTGTTTCTGAAGCGACGCCTCCTGCTGCATGTATTCCTGATCTTTCTGGTAAACTCTGATGATCTGGACAGACATTACCGCAACAAACGCAATGACGATCATTCCAATACAAAGCTTTCCTGCTCTGTTATTATTTTTTTTCCGACGTCCCCTACCTGCCATATCTGTTTCCTTCCATCTGATATACCACTGTCCTGACTGTTTTTCACAAACGTCCCGTCAGGCTATAGTTTACATAATCCAATTTTAACTGCTCTGCACACTTTTTTCAATCGTTTTCTGAAAAAATGTATAATTTTTTTCCCATGTTTTCTGAATGGTAGTAAAATAGTACCAAATATTTTGCCGAGCAGACCAAAAACCGTCCCAAAGACCATCACATTGATCCGTATGACAAACCGGCTGAGCAGAAAATAGTAGAGCAGCATGCCAATCATGATGCCGCCTATGGAAAATCCCCGCACCATGCCGTCATTTTCCCGATACAGCATCACAAAAACTACAGCAGTACAGCAGAGCCAGTAAAAAAAATCCTCCACACCGATCCAGAAATTCCCGTGTGGCACGACTCTGCGAAATATCCGGAAAATATCATATAAAAGAAACAATGCACCGCCAATCAATATGGATACCCCAAGCGAGGCTGCCTGCTCACTGATTGCTGCGCTGACAGCCATCATTTGAACAGCCTTCCTAAAATAGATTCAGCCTGTTTTCCTGTATTTTTGATATCGGAATACGTCAGGGAATCGATTCTTCCTTCAATATCAATTTCACCTTTTTCCAGGGTAAGACGGTTCACATGAAGATCATGTCCTTTTATTAAAAGCATGCCAAGTTCTGTCTCTAACAGAATCTCTGCCACATCAAATGACAACACGTCCACCACGCCGGAAAAAGCTCCGCTTTTGCGGTTTGCAAGCAGTACCTTATGTGACTTTGTCACATTTGTATTTTTATCATCCATCCTAAGACCTCCTGATATTTATTGGCGGAAATATCTATTACCGTTTCTAAATATATTAGAAGGTGCCTGCTTTTATGCTATATATTCAAATAAATCTTTTGCCTGTTCTTTTTTCGTGGTATCCAACAGATCGAGTACACGCACTTTTACGGTTTTCGTTCCAAATGCGATCTCAATGATATCCCCGACTTTGACATTGACCGATGCCTTCGCCGGTTTTCCATTTACAGATACCCTTCCCGCATCACACGCCTCGTTTGCCACTGTGCGGCGTTTGATCAGACGGGATACTTTTAAAAATTTATCGAGTCTCATAGTAATCCTCCAACAAAAAAGCGGATCCCACAACCGGAACCCGCTTAGAATCTTTTCTGTTATGATTATGCGTTAACCATATCTTTTAAAGCTTTACCAGCTTTGAATTTTGGAGCTTTAGAAGCCGGAATAACCATCTCTTTACCGCTCTGTGGGTTTCTTCCTGTTCTTTCTGCTCTCTCAGATACTTCGAATGTTCCGAATCCAACTAACTGGATCTTCTCACCTTTTTTTAATTCTTCAGCTACAACGTCTGTGAAAGCTTTTAATGCTGCTTCTGCGTCTTTTTTGCTTAATTCAGTTTTCTCAGCCATTGCTGCAACTAATTCTGCTTTGTTCATGTTAAAAATTCCTCCTCTGGATTTTCACAGTAAATTTAATTTTGCGGTTTTCTGATGCACCAATCCCTGACGGATATGCGTACACTGTAATACCTACTTCATTATTTATACTTGTTTTTACTTCTGTTGTCAAGGAAAATCCCCGAAATATGGGCATTTTCAATTCAGAAAATGTCTGCCTGTAAACAGTAACCATTTTTACAAACATTTTCTATCCAGAATTCGTATTAAAGCATTTTATCGATCATCGCATGTACTGCTTTTGAAAGATCCGCTGATTTCTGATCTGCATCCGCAAGAGATGTTCCTTTTACACCCAGATAAAACTTCACTTTTGGCTCTGTACCGGATGGTCTTACACATACCCATGCACCATCTGTCATCTCATAGTAAAGAACATTCGAAGCCGGCAGTCCGGTCGGTGTTACCCTGCCTGTTGCAAGATCTGTAACCGTGTCTTTCTTGTAATCACGGATTGCAGTTACTTTATAAGCGCCGATCTCCTGTGGTGCCTGATCACGCAGCGTATTCATGATCTCCTGGATCTTTGCAAGTCCCTCGATACCCTTTAAGGTGATAGATGTCACATCATCTTTGTAATAGCCGTATCTCTCATACATTGCAAGCATTGCATCCCACAGTGTCATATTCTTTGTCTTATAGTAAGCAGCTGCTTCGCAGAGTGTCATGGATGCAACGATCGCATCTTTATCTCTCGCATAGGTTCCTGTCAGACAGCCGTAGCTCTCTTCCATACCAAACAGATAGGTTCCTTTTCCAGTCTTCTCGAACTCTAAGATCTTTTGTCCGATAAACTTAAATCCGGTCAGTACCTCTACCAGCTCGATTCCGTAATAGTCAGCGATCGCATCTGCCATATTCGTAGAAACAATGGAACGGATAAATGCACCGTCAGCCGGCAGGCTTCCATCGCGCTCCTTACGCTGTCCAATCACATAATCACCGATCAGGCAGCCGGACATATTACCGGTTAAGCTGTGATATTCCCCTGTTTTGCTGTCCTTTACATACACGCCGAGACGGTCTGCATCCGGGTCTGTTGCAAGGATCAGGTCTGCATCGACTTTTTTGCCGAGGGCAAGTCCAAGTTCAAATGCCTCTGCTGCTTCCGGGTTCGGGTAGCTTACGGTCGGGAAGTCTCCATCCGGCAGCTCCTGCTCTGGAACAACGTATACATTTTTAAAACCAAGTTCTTTTAATACGCGGCGTACCGGAATATTTCCGGTTCCATGTAACGGTGTGTATACGATCTTTAACTCTCCGCCCACTTTATCAATGCAGTCCTGATGCAGCACCAGTTTCTTTAACTCTGCAATATACGGATCGTCGATATCTGCGCCGATCACCTGATAGAGTCCTGCTGCCTTTGCCTCATCAAGCGGCATGGTCTTTACCGCTGCGTAATCAGTTACTTTTTTTACTTCATCCATGATTCCGGTATCATGTGGAGGTGTAATCTGTGCACCATCCTCCCAGTATACTTTATATCCATTGTATTCCGGCGGATTATGGCTTGCGGTCACATTGATTCCGGCGATACATCCTAATTTACGCACTGCATAGGAAAGTTCCGGTGTCGGTCTTAAAGATTCAAATACATACGCTTTGATTCCGTTTGCTGCCAGACAGAGTGCCGCTTCATCTGCAAACTCCGGTGACATATGACGGGAATCATAGGCAATGACAACACCGCGTTTCTGTCCGTTTACCCTGCTGATATAATTGGCAAGTCCCTGTGTAGCCTTGCGCACGGTATAAATGTTCATGCGGTTGGTTCCGGCTCCGATCACACCACGAAGTCCGGCTGTACCAAATTCCAGATCCATATAAAAACGGTCTTCGATCTCTTTTTCATTTCCCTCAATACTTTTCAGTTCATTTCTGGTATCCTCGTCAAAATAAGGATTGTTCAGCCAGCTCTCATAATTTTCTTTGTATCCCATTTTTCTTTCCTCCCATACTTACTTATGATTCTATTTTTATATTAGCGATAACGAACCTGTTTTTCAAGTACTATTCCATGCTAAATTTGTACAATTCTGTCCTTTTTAGTTGCTGTTACCGGATAATGTTGACAGAAGCTCTGACAATGTAGATAAATAGTCCGCACTGCTGCCTGTTGATGTTCCATCTCCGGTACTGTTTCCTGTATAAAGATCCGAAGATGTACCCGTGCCGGTTCCGCTTCCTGCTGCCGTGCCGGTCGATGTGTCAGTACCGCTTCCTGCAGTTGTTCCGGCTACTGTTCCGGTACTGCTTCCCGATGTTGTTCCACCGCTTTCGCCGGCCGTATGACTTCCTGCAAGACTTCCTGCAAGGCTTCCTGCCGCTCCCTCTGCCGAACTGTCCGCTTCATTTGCTGTTTCCGCAGTATTTTCTGTTTCCGTTTCCTCCGTGGTGCTGTCTGTTCCGGTGCCGTCACCCGACATTCCGACTACGATCGTTGCCTCCTCAGAATTAACAAATAATTTCTTATTAAAGGTATCGTACCCTGGCGCCGTGACCGTAAGACTGTGCACTCCATACTGGATTGGAACCGCCTCTTCCGTATCAACAACCTTTCCATCGATCTGAATGAGCGCATCCTCCACATCCACGGCAAATAAAATATTTCCAAACTTCGGTCCCGCGCCCTTTAAGGTATTAAGATCAAGTGTCTCTGTTCTTCCACTCTCGATCGTAAGCTCCGTACTGCCGCCGTACCCATTATTTGCCACCGTCACAGTATAGGTGCCTGCCGGCAGCTCCATTGTCATATCTTTGGTCACTTCCGCAAAAATTTTGCTTCCGATCTGGATAAAGCTTCCCTCAAAAAGATCCGTATTGGTCAGAGCAAGCTCTCCATGTCCGGTCGTAACCACAATGGAAATCAGTTTTTTTCCTATACCGGTCACACGCAGTGTATCTAAATCAGTCAGATCAGACAACTGTTTTCTCAGGTCATCCTCACAGATATAAAGATCTGCATCATAGGAATACCGCTCATCTCCAATCTTAAAAATACCACGGTCCATATCCACCGAATAACGCGATACATCCGGATATTCCCAGACGGCATCTGAAATCTGCACCTGTGTGACTTTTCCCTGGTCATCTTTTTCTCCCACCGTGATCACTCTGCCCGGCTCAAAATAAGACACTGCAGTGCGGTTTCCGTATTTATCGAGAAACCTGGTCGCAAGTGTGTAATAATACACATACTCTTTCCCGGATGCAATCTGCTCTAACGTCAGGCATTCCTCCTGCATGTCATTTGTTTTGATCAGAAACTGGTCACTTCCGATCACAGCTTCATTTTTCTCAGTCGTCTCCGCCGACTCATCTGCATCATCCGACGTTTCTTCCGTTTTTGCATCTTTCTCCTGATCCGGATAATAATAGCGTCCGGTCACGACCGTATTTTTCTTCCCACATCCGCCAAGCAGCATGACCATTGCTGTAAGCAGTAATATGATCTGATATTTTATCTTCATGTATTCTCCTGTCTCCTACTGTAGCTTTGAACAATTTTTTACTTACCTGATTATACCGCAAACTGTCTATACGGTAAAGTGAAAGAGCATCTGTAAAAACTGCTCCCTTGCGTCCTCCTGTGCAACGACTTTTTCCAGTTTTTCTATATTTCTTCCCGACAGCCACGCCTTGTGTGAATTATAATAACGGTTGGCGATCTTCCAGAATTTTTCCGGGTATGCAAGATACACATACAGATATTTCAGTTCCTCCGGCGACAGTTTTCTGACCCGGTCATATCCGCGGATCAGATCCATGCCAAGTCCGGCATTCCAGTTATTTTTTTCCATCATTTTCCGGATAAAGTTGGCAAGATCCCCGACGCTCTCCTGATACAGGAAATTTTCAAAATGGACAACCGCGATCCCTTCCCGTGAAAAAATGACATTGTGCTGGTTATAGTCCCCATGGCAGAATCCGATCAGCTGTTCCTGGATTCCCAGATCTTTTAAAATATCCGTCGTCTCCTGTGCTTTTTTCACATACTCCGGATACCAGACCGCAAACATCATCTCAAAATCATTCTTTTTCTTTTTTGCACGAATATAATTTCTGACTTTGTTCAATTCCCGGTTTCTTTTTTCATAGAGAAGAAGCAGATTATTCTGCCCTGACTTTAAAAACTCCGGCACACTGCCCTCATAATTCTGCGCAGACTGGTGAAGCAATGCAAGTTCTCTTACTGCAGAAAGCATATCCGCCCTGTTTTTCGTGTCACATTCCGCCCCCGGAAATGCCTGATATAATATGTATTTTGTTTCCTCCTCGTTCACGGAAAACGGCTCACCCTCTTTTGTCCGCATTACCGTCTCCACCGTTCTTCCCTGTCCACTCAGATGATCCAGCATATCCGCTAAAAACCCGGCCCGCTCCTTTGATCCTCTGTATTCCCGCAAAATTTTCGGTCCCTGCTCTGTATCACACTGATAGCTGTCCCGTCCTCTTGAGATGGACTTTACTTCCAGTTCGTATTGTTCTAATATCTGTTCCGGTCGATTATACAAAAAAACGCCCCCCATATGATTGATTACGGTCTTACCCCGTGTCTCTTCATCATATGAGAGGGTTTGTTTATTCATGACTACAGATTCGCTCTAACAGCAGTTCCCTGTTATTCAGTTCTGGATCATCAAGCACCAGTTCTAAAAGACTTTTTAATGTCTCCCCGATCTCTTTTCCGGGTTTCATCCCGGCAGCGATCAGATCACTTCCATTTACAGCTAAATCCCGTATTGTAAGACACTGATTCTTCTCTAAAATTTCCCGGTATAACGCCTCATAGCCATCTACATAAGAGAGTTTTTCTTCTCTCTGGTATTCACTCTGTGCCAGAATATCCGCACGTTTCACTGCAAATAATGCAGGATACTGTTCCACTCCGATCCTGCTTACCGCCCTTCTTACGTTTTTCTCGGAAAGCGGCGGATTGTCATCATGCCAGCACACCAGCCGGCACACCTTATCGGTCGTGTCATTGTCAAACTTTAACCGGCGGAGGATCTTTCTTGCCATCTCACTGCCTTCTTTGGGATGTCCGTAAAAATGGTCATTGCCGGAAGCATCCGTGGTTCTGCACACAGGTTTTGCCACATCATGCAGCAGCATGGTAAGGCGCAGTACCTTATCTCCCACAATATGTTCCAGCGCTGCCACCGTGTGCTCCCCGACCGAATAACAATGATGCTTTGTATTCTGCGGTGTCGCCATCATACGGTCAAACTCCGGCAGAAACACTGCCGTAAGTCCTGTTTCCCATGCAGTCCTGATTTCTCCCGGATGTGCGGATGTAATTAATTTTACCAGTTCAGTCTGTATCCGCTCCGCACTGACTTTTGCAATATCAGGCGCAAGTTTTACCATCGCTTCTTTTGTCTCTGCCTCGATGTCGAACCCAAGCTGCGCCGCAAAACGCACGGCGCGAAGCATCCGCAGTGCATCCTCGGAAAAACGTTCCATGGCACATCCCACACAGCGGATCACGCCGCGCTCTAAATCACCCACACCGTCAAACGCGTCGATCAGACCGTTTTTGTCATTGTACGCCATGGCATTGATCGTGAAATCACGCCTTTTTAAATCCTCTAACAGACTTGCAGTAAACTGTACATTTTTCGGATGTCTCGCATCCTCATATTCCCCGTCGATCCGGTAGGTCGTCACCTCAAATCCCTCATGTTCCACCATCACAGTCACGGTTCCGTGCTGGATCCCGGTGTCAATGGTATGAATGTTCTTTTCGGCAAATATTTCTTTGACCTGCCCCGGTTTTGCCTGCGTCGTGATGTCCCAGTCGCCCGGTGTGCGGTGTAACATGGTATCACGCACACATCCGCCGACTGCATATGCCTCATACCCGTGTGTTTCCAATGTTTCTATGATAAATTTTACTTTTTCCGGCAAAACGATTTTCATATACGGTAAGTTCCCTTTTTCGTTGTCTTGATCGAATAGAGCAGATCATCCGCCCTCTTGATCATCTGGTTGATTTCTTCCTCGCCATGAATGTCTTCTGCCAACACGATTCCAATGGAGCAGGAAATGCGCTGCTCTTTCCGGATGGAAATCTGTTTTTTCAGTTTCTCAGAAATCGCTTTTTCAAAACCGTCCGCCTGATCGATCTTCTGATAGATCTGCTTTGCCGTTTCCTTCAGCCTTTCTTTATCCGCGGTGAAAAATACAATAATGTATTCATCTCCACCATAGCGGCAGACAAATCCCTGTTTTTCACACAGACCGGAAAAAATATCTGCCATTTCCTTTAAAACCAGGTCGCCGACATCATGACCGTAAGTATCATTATAATGCTTAAAATTATCGAGATCAATAAACATCAGACCCAGTTCCGGTTTCCGTTTTCCACCCGAAAATTCATCTATCAGATCTTTGATCCTACGGTAAAAACCTTCCCTGTTGTAAATTCCGGTGAGCTGGTCAGTGACTGCTGCGAGGTAAAGTTTATTGTTCATCTCGTATATTTTATCATATGCGTCCAGACGGTTCAAAGAATATTTTACCTCGCGGAATAAAAGCTGATACATATTTAAATCATCTTCATCGAGCATATACCGGTTTACGGAAGAATGCCAGTTATCCTTCATCCTCACATAGGTGATCAGAAAACTTTCGAGTTTTGCATTGTTAAAATACGGCACCGCCACCAAAGAGCACACGTCATCCTCACCAAACAATGCCGTGATATCCTGGTGTTCGTTATAGTTGCTGCTGATCTTTGAGATCGCGTAGCCTCCCGGATTCCGCTTTAAAGATGCGATGATCCTGCCCGTCCGCTCCTCGTTTAAATCGATCCTGGTATTATTGTATAATACCTGCGTCTGTCTCTCCATACAGCGCGCATACACCGCACAGTCCACATTAAAGTGATTTAAAAATGTTTTCATGACCGCATCGATCATTTCCTCTGCACAGACCCCGGTCACATCAATCAGTTTCTGCCAGGTCGAAATAAAATCCAGCTGGTGTTTCTTGCTCTTATAGGCTAATACCATGCTCTCCTGCCAGAGCAGTACGTCTAATTCCTGTTCGGAAACATCCTGCTGCCCGTCCGCCTCATCCACCGGCGGCAGTGTATCCATCATTTTTTTCGCCAGTTTTCCATAGGTACTGAAATGCTGCCTTTCGTATTCTTCTAACGTTTTTTTCTGCTTCTCATAACCTTTCTGATTTTCGAGACATTTGAAACATTCCATCCGCTTTTGCTGGAAAAGTGCATAGCTGAAAAACTGATTTCCCTCGGATCGGCTCAGATAATCCTCCGCTTTCTCATAATCTGCGTCTGCCTTTTTATAATCTCCATCGTGTACAGCAAGAAGTCCGCGGGAGAATGTATACAAAAACATGTCATCATCGACCTTTGCATAATCGTGGACTGTTCCAAACCTATCCCCCATCTTTTCTTTTTCTATAACGTAATTTAAAAACTGCCTGCAGTTGTTTAAATAACGTTCACAGTTAAACCGGTTACCCTCTAAGATCGACACAAGAGCGAGCAGTCCATATAATTTGGACAGATTGCAGACTCTTAAGCTGTTTAAATGCAGACGCTCCACCGCTTTCATGCACTGTGTCAGATAAAACTCCGCCTTTTCATATTGTCCACACATAATGCAGTTTAAAGACATGTTATACTGCACTTCCGCAATATCTTCCGGTTCCCTCAGATGATAAAACAGACGGATTGCATGCCTGTAATAAGCCATCGCGCGCTCATTTTCACCGATCGCACATAAGTTATATGCAATCCCCGAATAAATACGCCCTGCCTGGATTGATCTTTTATCTTTCAGTGCCTCATAAGTCCTCACCGAATAAAGCAGAGATATCTCATACATACCGTTTGTCGATGACAGCATAATATTTTTCTGGTATGCCATATTGATCAGATACTCATTTCCAAGTTTTTTTGCTATGCGGATTCCCCTGCTGAAATAAATCAGAAGCTCCTCGGACTGGTTTGCTTTTTTCACGATCTCCGGCTTGTTATCGTACGCATAAATATATACATGTGCCAGGTGATTGCGATAGTTGTAACGGATCAGATTCTGGATCAGGCTTTCCTTTATCTTTACATCCTGTGCACAGAAAAAGATGTTATACCAGCCGGACATCTGGATCTTTGCCTCCAACAGTTCGGATAAAAACATCCGGTAATCATCGGACATTTTCCCGGCGATGCGGTATGTTTCTCCTGCCATCTCCAAAGCCTCTTTTAATTTTCCCTGGTACATATATGCGGTCGCGATCAGATAATCCTGCTCATATGCACACTCCTCTTCCTTTCCGGCAAGATGGATTTTTTCCAGATCCTCGCAGATTTCAAGCGCTTTTGGAATATCCTGTCTTAAAATCGATACTTTGACAAATAAGAGCCACATGCGAAAACGCGCGGCATCATCCACTAAAAGATTATCAAATTTTATCTTTCGCTCAATGGTTTCTAAATAATATGCCGCCTGGTCAAAATCAAGAAATTCCACCATATTCTGCAGTTTCCGGTACACTTTTTCACTCCCATAGTCAACGTATTTTTCGTCATCTATGGCTTCTTCTTTTTTTCTGCCGGAATTTCCGATATGATAAATCTTACTGCCATCATCTAATGTCTCATACAGCATTTCCCAGTCCGGCACCAGAAATTCCGGCATTGCCTGGATATCACTCACGCCAAGCACAAGACCGATATTGCAGTTTTCACATTTCAAAAAGCGCGCCGTAAGCTGCATGGTACTTTTAGAAGCCAGCTGAAAACGGTTCAAAACAAACAGAACCGGATGCCTGTCAGCAATGGCACACAGCATGCGCTCAAGTGCCGCCAACATGCGTTCCTGCTCATATGCCACCTCATCAAGCAAAATGATCTCCTCCCGCCCTGTATTATCCTGATTAAAATAACCAAGCAAAACCGGCCGGTGCAGATAATACACATCACACGTTTCCATAAATTCTTCAAAACTTCCCGTCATATACCGCCTGAACCCATCACAGATCATGGTAAGATACGGCTCATACGCACAGGTAATCTCCCCCGTTTCAAATTCATGTACCTGTACGAAAATGTCTTCATTTTTCTCAAGCTGCTTTGTATCATTTAAGTTTTCTACGGAAAATTGTCCACTGTATCTGACTAAAAGATGGTTCTTTTCCACAGTTCCCAAACCGGCTGCTACCTGTTCTATCGCACCATCATAATATTTTTCTATCATCTTCTCCTGCCCCCTGGAAAAATAATATTTTGTGTTACACGTACTTTTTCTGTCCTGTAATTCATCGTAGAAACGCTACCGGAATCGTTTTCATATTATGTAAAAAGGAAACAGAACCTTGTGATCCGTGAAACCTGGCTGTGTTCCCCGGATCATTTTCCAGTTCTGTTTTCATTCAAAGTAATCCATCTGTTTTCAAACAGACTATTAATTATCTTAGTATGCTTTACCCCAATATACTAATTTGTGTGCCGGCTTTCCACAGCATACACAGACATCTGAAATGTGCTCCTGATCGTTAAACGGCATACAGCGTGAGGTCACTGCAAGTTCTTCTTTGATCTTGTCCTCGCAAGCCTGCCGGCGTAGATCAGTTCGGAAGAAAAAATCCACCGTTTATAGTCGCCCGTCGTCACGGCATGGCGGTCTACCATCGGCGACCAGAGGAATTTCAGGATCCAAGGCAGCTTGATCAGCTGGAGAAGCCCGATGGCCGAGAGTGAAAAGTCCTCCTGCCGCATCATGACGGGGATGACGGTGGAAAAGAAGCTCATCGGGATCGTCTGCGCAATGTAGAGGCAGAAGAAGGTCGCGAGGTTGTATGTTTTGTCTTTCTGTATCATAATATCGTTATATAATCATCCGGCTTCCGGACGAGGCTTTAAGAGTTTTCAAAGTGTCGTCCGAAATTCGGCTGGGACTTTTGGAGTTTTCAAAGTGTCGTCCGAAATTCGGCCGGGACTTTTGGAGTTTTCAAAGTGTCATCCGGAATTCGGCCGGGACTTTAAGAGTTTTCAAAGTGTCGTCCGAAGTTCGGTCGGGGACTTTAAGAACTTTTAAAGTGTCGTCCGAACTTCTGCCGAGACTTTTAAAAACTCAATTGTATATTCCCGCCGATCGTGAACGGCCTTCCTTTTTGTGCCAGGCCCTTTCCGCCTGTCTCGAAATAGAAAGCCGAATAGTCTGCACCGGTCATATTTTTCGCCCAGATCGCAAAGGTAATAAAATCTTTTGTGGCAGATACTTTTGCATTCAACAGTCCGTAATAAGGTTGCGAAACCTTGTTGTCTTCTTTCCACAGGATGCGTCCCGTCCCGGTGTAGTTCGCGCTGACCGTGAAGCGGTCGATGTGACGGCAAGGGTTCGGGATCGTATAATCGGCTCCGACAGCGAAAGTGTGGCGCGGGACCATCGGCAGGAAATTCCCGCTGTAGTCAATGCCTCGCCGTTCGTCCTTGTAATCTTTGAAGGTGGCATGCGTGAAGCCGTAGTTCACCTGCACCATCAGCCCGTTGACCGGATTCCCTTGCAGGCTGACCTCGACGCCTTTGCTCTCGCTGCGCCCGGCGTTGCGCAGGTATTGCCCGTTCTGGGTGGCGAGCATCTGGTAAATCTGTTGGTTTTTCCAGTCGATCCAGAAAAAGCAGAACTCGGCGTTCAGGCGGTTGTCGAGGAACGGGTGTTTGGCTCCCAATTCGTAGTTCCAACTGGTTTCGGGGCGGAACGTGCGGTCTTCCTCGCGGTCGAAAGAGGTGTTGAAACCACCTGTCTTATATCCCTTCGTCACGGTGGCATAGAGCATGCCGGTGGAGGGAAACATATATTGCAGGGCGATCTTCGGCGTGACCTGGCTGAACTTGAGCCGGCTGTCGAAGGCGTCCATCTGCTCGCTGCCGCCGTCCGTTTCTTTGTAGAAAAGGAAATCGTTGGAGGTATGCTCATAATCGTAGCGGATGCCGAAAGTCAGTGACAGGCCGCGCGTCAGCAGGTCGTCGATTGTGGATTGGTGGTAGAAGGCGACACCATAGGCCGGCGTGTCGTACAGCTTGCGTGTCGCATAGTCTTTGGTGAAATAATCGAGTGTCACGGTGTTGTCGATCCTCTGCCAGAAACCGAAGGCGCCGAACAGCCATTTGTAACGTCCGGGAGTCGTCGATTTGATGTTCAGCTCTTCGGAAAACATTTTCTGCTTCATATCCTGACGCGCGAAATAGATGCTTCGGGGAGAGAAATCCTGGTCGATGCCTTGATGGTCCGAGAGATATTGGAAGGCGGTCCGGCTGTTGATGCTGTAGCCCGTCCCCTGGTAATCTGCCGAGAAGCCGGTCGTCGAAAGCGTCCGTTTGTAGAAACTGTAGTCGTTGTAGTCGACTTCGCCCGGTTTATGCGTGACCGAATCGCAGACGGCGTAAGGATAGCCGCCCTGGACTGAACGGTCGAACGAACTCATTAGCCCGAAAGAAAGGTTCTTCTGAGGCTTCCATTCCAGGCGGATGCGGGCAGAACCGGACTTCATGTCGTCCGCTTTCTTATCTGTAAACAGGTTGGTGAAGTAGCCGTCGCTATTCCGGTAATCACCGGAGATGGCATATCCGAACTTTTCTCCGATCTTTTTATAATGAGAGAGGGCATAATCGCGGTAGCCGTAGCTGCCGTTGGAAAGCCAGACATTTGTCCCCTCGTATTTCAAGGGCGATTTCGTATAGACGTTGATGATGCCGCCCATCGTGTTACGGCCGTAGAGCGTCCCTTGCGGACCGCGCAGCACTTCGATCCTGTCCACCTCGTTGAAATCGAAATCGAAAGCCGATTTTTCGAAATAGGGGATACCGTCCACATAAAGCCCGACTGAGGGAGCGTTGATTTTCGATCCGATCCCGCGGATATAGACCGGCGAGGTCAGTTTCGATCCGTAGTCCGGCATAAAGAGGTTCGGGATAAAGGAACTGAACTCTTTGATCCCCGTGATGTTCCGGTTTTGGATCGCCGTCCCCGTCACGGCCGATGCCGACAGGGGTTCCAGCCGGAGGTCGCGCTGTTGCTTGAACGACTGCACGACCACTTCGTTCAGTTCGACATTGCGGATCTTCGCCGTATCTTTTTCTATCTCTTCCCCTCTTGCCGTATAGGCGAGGCAGAGCAGCATCGGGAGGCAGTATAATAGTTTCATGTCTTAAAATGTAACGGTGATTTCGCCGCCGATCTGGAACGGTTTGCCTTTCTGGATGAACGACTGGTTGAACGATTCGAAATAGAACGCCTGGTAGTCCGTGTTCGTGATGTTCTTTCATAGTTTCAAAGACAATCCGATAGTGGAACGTATTTTTAAAGGAAT
>OGXL01001262.1_pt1 | contig 21366 bp, 19 predicted proteins | sample 1576311 | NCBI WGS metagenome assembly OGXL01 (sample SAMEA3541564, study PRJEB24748) | human gut metagenome | biome: human gut; feature: human-associated habitat; material: faeces | place: China | collected 2012 | reverse complement strand
TCTGTCCTTGCTGACTTTTAATCTGGAAACCTCATCTTCCGTAACCCCTGCCTTCTCAAATGCAATACTTTTGGCAGATTCCTGTCCAATATCCTTTCCTTCTGCTGCTCCGCATCCTGCCAGCAAACCTCCTAAAACCAAAACAGCTGTTATCCTTGTATATTTCTTCATAAATAAAATCTCCTCTCTGTATTTGATGAAGTCAGTATACCCAGGGAAGATTAAAGAAACATTAAAACCAGAAAATATTTTACTTTTTTTCTCCACTTTCTTCTGTGGGCAGCCAAAAGGTAAACACACTGCCTTTGCCAAGAGTGCTTTCCACCTGGATTTCTCCCTGGTGGGCCTGCACAATCCATTTCACCATAGGCAGCCCCAGCCCGGAATGACTGTCCTGTATTCTGGCCTTATCGACCCGGTAAAACCGCTCCCAGATATGAGGAAGGTCTTCCGGGGAAATTCCCTTTCCATCATCCTCTATACTTCCCAAAATTTGATTTTTCATACCCTGCAGACGGATTTTCACATAGCCCGGCCCTCCGTGATAAGCAATGGCATTGGAAACCAGGTTCACCACCATACGGATGTAAAGACTCTCGTCCACTTCCGCAAAAAGATTTTCCTCTATCTGCATTTCCAGCCGGATATTTTCTTTCTCTGCCAACAGTTCCATCTCCAAAGCAGCCATTTCCGTCAATTCACTGAGGTTTACCCGCTCTTTTTGAATTTCCTGCCGTCCCTGGTCTGCCCTGGACAAAAACAGGAGGCGCGAAATCATGTCTGACATTTCAAAAGCTTTTTTCTGAATCCTTTGCAGCTGCGTTTTCTGCTCCCTCGTCAGATTTTCGTCTTCCAGCAACTCCTCACACTGCGCCAGAATCACTGCCGCCGGCATACGAAGTTCATGAGAGACATCCGAGGTAAACTGCTTTTCCCTCTGAAATCCCTCCTCTATCTGCGCCAACATTTTATCAAATGTTTCTGCCATCACATAGACTTCATCTGTGCCGCGGCCAAGACCTACTCTTCTGGACAAATCCCTGTCTTTCTGTATCTCCTGTACGGTTTCTGTAATCTGCCTTACCGGGCGCAGCGTCCTTCTAATGAAAAAATACCCCGCTGTTCCTGTAAGCGCTACCAGCAGAGGCAACAAAATCAGAGCCAGACGCTGAACGGTTTTCATACTGTTTTCTGCACGATTAATGGAACAGACACCCCGGATATACACGTCCTGAAATTCTCCCGGCCGATACTTGATATCAAAAACATACCACCGCGCGGCGCCTGTTCCCACAGTCTGCATACTCCCATCTGCAAACACCGTCTTTTCCTGAAAACCATAAGGCACTCTCCCAAAGAGAAAGGTTCCCGTTTCATCATATAAAGCCAGGTAAATGCCATCCTCCAAATCATAAAAATCCTGTTCCATATCCAGTTTACCATTTTGCACACTTACTTCATCCATACTTTCATATACCCGCTTTTCCAGTTGAGCCTGTACAGAACCTAAAATTTCCTGGCTACTGAGGGAAAACAACAGCCCCAGGGAAATGCAGGTTAAAAGCGTCATGAAAAAAGTAAACATAAGCGTCACTTTTATTTTCAAAGATATTTTTTTCATGCTTTCTCCTTCAGCACATATCCGGCGCCCCGTACAGTGTGAATCAGCTTAGAAGTAAAGCCCTCATCAATCTTTTTCCGCAGGTAGCGGATGTACACGTCAATCACATTCGAGCCTCCTGTATAGTCATAATTCCAGATATGCTGCTCCAGCTTTTCTCTGGACAGCACGATTCCCTGGTTCTGTATCATATAGCGAAGGAGGGAAAATTCCTTTCCGGAAAGTGTAATCTCCTTCTCGCCCCGCAGAACTTCATGGGTATCCAGGTGTACTTCCAAATCCGCCACACGGCACACGTTTTCCTTCTCTCCTGTTCCCCGGCGCAAAAGCACCCGGATACGCGCCAGCAGCTCTTCCAAAGCAAAAGGCTTCACCAGATAATCATTGGCCCCCGAATCCAGTCCCTTCACCCGGTCTTCAATGCTGTCTCTGGCTGTCAGAAGCAACACCGGAACCTGATTTCCCTCTTTTCTGATTTTTGTCAGCACGCTCAGACCGTCCAGCACCGGCATCATAATATCCAGAATCACTACATCATATTCTGCACCGGCCAGATAGTCCAGCGCCTCTTCTCCCTGAAAACAGGTATCTACACTGTAATGCTCTTTTTTTAGCCTGGATACTAAAATCGCATTCATATCTCTGTCATCTTCGGCTACCAGAATTCTCATAAAATCACGTCCTCCCTGTACTTTCTAAATGCCTTTTTTCATCTAAATGCACATTTTTCATAGCAACAATGAGCCATACAACAAACATATTTCTCTGCTCTTTACTCATTTTTTCTGTATCATAAAATTGTCTTTCGCGAAACAGTTCAGATTCATTTTCAATTAAATCTTCTGCAAGATAGTTTTATCAATGGATTATCTCCCCTTCCATATCATATAGTTCTGTTCTTCACTTTGATTATATCAAATATTTTTATTTCGTACATAAATTTCCGTTCAAATTTATCGATAAAAAATATGTTCTGAATACTATTGAATGGCAATCTAAAAATTTATTGGAAATAACTTATAGGGAGGGATAAGTTAATGAAGTACGCAAAAGGTATAAAATATTCTTTGTCATTTGTAGCACTTTTGTATATTTTAGGTATTTGCTTTGTTCCTTTTGTGAAGCCACTAAAATATAATTGGACTGCATGGTTAGTTTTTGGAATATATTTATTAAATCTTGTTTTTTTGTGGGCTATTGATGGAAAGAAAACAACTATAATGGATGACAAGGAAGAAGCAACAAAAGAGGCGAAAATATCTCAAGAATTATTAAGAGACAGAAATAAATGGATTGTATAATGTTACGTCTTGATAGTTCTATACTAAAAGTAAAGTGGAAACGGGGCGTTGCAAAATAGGTGAGTGAGTATCTATGGAGCAACCCCCTTTTTTTGATAAAGCATCAACCAGTTCCATTCAAAAATTCTCGAAATTTCTCGCTATGTTCAAAAACGGCATTATAACTGCCTGCCATTTCAATTCCACCATCTACAAGAAAGATAATTTCATCATATTCTTTTAAAAGCGGAGAATGAATATCATGCGTAATCGACAGTAATGTCACATTCTTCCTACTAAGAAGCCGTTTCTCTATATCATAAGCACTTTTCTTATCAATCGCCGACATTCCCTCATCAAGAATCAATATCGGCTTTTCATGATAAACAGCCCGTGCCAATGCTATTTTTTGCTTTTGCCCTCCTGACAAGTTTGCTCCATTCTCTTGTATTACCTGCTCCAGCCTACATTTCTGATCTTGTATCAATTCCAAGACTCCACTGATTGTGCAGGCATCCACCAAACGTTTTGCATCTTCCTTTTCCGTAAGTGCAATATTCTCTTGTACGGTTGAATGAAACAAAAAAGTATTTTGACCAACTGTTGCAAACAAATTGATATATTGACGATATTTGTTTTCAATACCGCATCCGTCTACCAGAATATTTCCTGCGTTCTGCTTATAAATACCGTTAATAAGATTGATTAATGTTGTCTTTCCTGCACCGCTGCCTCCTACTACTGCATATTTCTTACCTTTTCGTATTTTCAAATAAATTTCATGTAATATTTCCTTCTGCCCTTCATAAGAAAAACTGATATTACACAGTTCAATGTCTTTTTCAAAAAGAAGTAATGCAGATTCTTCTTTTTGGTTTCCCCTATCATTTTCATCTACAGTCAATATGCTTAAAAATCGTTCCTCTATTGCCCGGCCACCAGAAATCTTTGGCAAATTTGTCATAATGAGTATCAACGGCTGAACAAATGCACCTGTCAGCTGCATCACCGCAACCATTTCCCCGACATTTAATATATTCATAAACACAAATTGAGCCGAAACAAACAGTACCAGCAATTCTGTCGCAACGGACAGAACGGAGGAAAATGTCTCACTTTTGGATAGATTTTTATCCAGTGAATTCTTTTTTTCATAATATTTTTCATTCGCAGAATCAAATTTTTCTCCTGCTTTTTCCTGATAATTGTATGTACCAATTACATAAAATCCTTCCAAATAATCTGACGCAGTCCCAGTTATAAGAGCAAGTCGTTTTGAAACCTTTTCCTGTGCCAGAGAAATCTTCTTATTAAAAAGACGTGGCAAAAAATAAATAATTACTGTACATGTAATAATCAGAAAAGTGATACTTATGTTTGTGCCCAATAGAGCCAGCAGTACAATTGTTGCTGATATGACATTTTGTACTACACAGAGTTTACTTCTCACTATTCCTTCCTGATAAATCTGAATATCATTTGTGAGAAGTGACAAATAATCTGATGTTGAAGATTTCCGAAAACCAACAAACGAATATGACATTATTTTTCGAAACAAAAGACTACGTAATTGTCCTATATAACGATTAATCATTCTCTGCATGTAAAAATTCCTTAGATAGTTAAATCCAAAATATAGCACTATAAAAATCAACGCACCAAAAACAATCCTCCTAAAGTCATCCATCTGCTCAGTACTTACTATATTAATTGTCAGTTCAATAATCAGTGCGATTGCCACGGATAAAACAGCTGTTATAATATTTAATACCATGTAAATAAACAAGGAGTTTTTAGAATGTCTGCAGTATTTATTCATCTAACTCCTCCTTCTCTTTCTCATTAACAGGAGCGGAAATGATTGAAATATTTCTGAGTTTTGCTCCCGGACTGTTTTTCCTATAATATTTCTGGCATAATTTTTCGTGCTCTTGGATGAACTGCTGATATTCAGCATCCGTAAGCAATAAGTAATCTCTCCCTGCAAACAACATATCTTTTGTGGGATCAGGTTCCTTTTCGTAATACTTCTGGAAATCTGAAAGCAAAGATAATAAGAAAGTCAATATTGCATTAAAGTCATTGTTTTTAGCCACTTTTTTCAGCGAATATATCTTTTCTATGGTCCCTCGGATTCTATTTTCCTGCACCACTTCTATAATCTGATTCTGCTCAAGTAATCTAATATGATTATAAATGGATGCCTTTGAAACGGCTGGTAATGAAGATATAATCTCACTTGTGGTAGCTTTTTTGTGTATGTACAAATACTGCAAAATGCTTAATCTTACCGGATGTATTAATACTTCTGTTTTATTCATCCCTTCCCCTCCAGTGCCGGTGTACCATTGTAATCAATGCTGCTCCATCCATCTTCTGTCGTACCGGTTCTTGTCAGTGCAGTTCCCTTTTCAACTGTTCCAAGCAATGCTCCGGACTCATTCGGTTCCTGTCTGACATTTACTTTATCCAGTGTATATACCGTCTCCGTTGTCACTTCCGGCTCAGCTGGTGTCTCTGGTTCCACCGGTGCCTCTGGTTCCACCGGTGCCTCTGGTTCCGCCGGTGTCTCCTCTGTTGCCGGTTCTTCCGTTGCCGGCTGCTGCTGTGCCTGTGCGATTGCTGTTGCCCATGCATTATATGCATCAGCAATTGTAACCGTTACCATATTAGAAAGATTTTCATCTGAAGCAATTGCTTTTTCATAATTTGCCTGTACTTCTGCCTGTAATGCAATGACATCTTCCTGTGTTTCAAAACTACTGATTAAGTTTTCCACATTATTATCGGTCGGCTGTTCTTTATAATGACGGTTAAAGCTGCTGTATAAGTTATCAATATAAAGTGCTCCCTGCTCATTCTTCTTTACATAGAAGAACTCCATACCAGGTGCTGTAGTATCTACTCCTGCGAATTTCAAATCCAGCGTTACACAGACAAGATAAGAATCTGCTTCTAATCCTGACTTGGTATAACATTTGATATTCTGATAACTCTCTGCATACTGTGACATCATGGTAATCAGGCTCTGTTCATTCTCGGAAACAGGTGTTGCATAGGTCTGTAATGTTGCCAGATCACCTGCCGCATATGCATTGTAATAATTCTGCATCAGGGTATTGATTTCCGGAACGGCATCTACCTGAAAGCTCTCTGATTCGGTACTCTGTTCCGTAGAAAGTCCATTATCTTTATCTTTATTTCCACTGCTGAATTTTATCATTACTACTGCCAATACAACAAATAATATTACTGCAGTAAAATATTTCCAGTTCTTCTGAAAGAAACTACTTATATCATTCTTTGATATCTTACTCATTTTTTCTTTGATTTCTGACGCTTTCATATCTGTCCTCCTAACCTTACCCGTGACCCCCCAAAAAAGCATGCTTTGTGAGCTGCCCGTGTAAATAATGAAAAACGTTTCTTATAAGTTTTGCGGGACATAAATCCCGCAAAAAAATGTGTTAATATAAATTATAAAATGCACCCGGCGGGAATCGAACCCGCATTATCAGAGTCGGAGTCTGACGTTCTATCCATTAGACTACGGTTGCAGCTTATTTATACTAACACATCTATATAAAAAAATCAAAGGTTTTATTTAAGAAGCTTCTTCAAACTGGGAATTATAAAGCTGTGCATAGAAACCATTCTTCTGTAACAGTTCTTCATGATTTCCCTGTTCAATAATATCACCATCTTTCATAACAAGAATCAGATCAGCATCACGAATGGTAGACAGACGATGGGCAATAATAAAACTTGTTCTTCCTTTCATCAGGTTATCCATAGCCTTCTGGATTCTGTGCTCTGTTCTGGTATCAACAGAAGAAGTTGCTTCATCTAAAATCAATACCCGGTTGTCTGCTAAAATGGCACGGGCTATGGTAAGCAACTGTTTCTGTCCCTGGGATACATTGCTGGCGTCCTCATTTAATTCCATATTATAACCACCCGGCAGTGTCTGGATGAAATGATGGGCATGGGCTGCTTTTGCTGCTGCAATAACTTCTTCGTCCGTGGCATCCAGTCTTCCGTAACGGATATTTTCCATAATAGTACCTTTAAATAACCAGGTATCCTGAAGTACCATGCCGAAGGCATCTCTTAGCTCCCGGCGGTTATAGTTTCTGATATCGTTACCATCTAATCTGATGCTTCCACTGTTGACATCATAAAAACGCATCAGCAGCTTCACCATGGTAGTCTTACCTGCTCCGGTTGGTCCTACAATGGCAATCTTCTGTCCCGGTTCTACCTTTGCTGAGAAATCATTAATGATAATCTGATCCGGATTGTATCCGAAATGCACATGGGAGAATTCTACTTCTCCACGAACATCCTTTAATTCCACTGCATTTTCTGTGGTCTGGTCTTCTTCCTCTTCACCTAAGAATTCAAAAACACGTTCCGAAGCTGCGGTCATGGACTGTACCTGGTTAATGACCTGTGCAATCTGCTGGATTGGCTGAGTGAAGCTCTTTACATACTGGATAAATGCCTGAATATCACCAATTCCGATTGTTCCGTTAATTGCAAGCATTCCACCGGAAATTGCCACGCCTGCATAGCCAAGGTTACCGACAAATACCATAACCGGCTGCATCATTCCGGATAAAAACTGGGATTTCCAGGCAGACTCATATAATACATGGTTTGTATCATTAAACCGTTTTATGGTTTCCTTTTCTTTATTAAATGCCTGGATAACTAAATGTCCGGAATAAGTCTCTTCCACCTGTCCATTAATATGTCCCAAGTACTCCTGCTGGGTACGGAAATATTTCTGTGAAAATTTTGCAATTGCCGAAACCATCAACGCTGAAATCGGAAGAATTACTAATGCAATCAGTGTCATCAGTGGTGAAATAGAAAGCATCATCACAAGCACTCCGATAATGGTTGCCACGCTGGTAATAATCTGTGTCACACTCTGATTTAAGCTCTGTCCCAAAGTATCCACATCATTGGTAATACGGGAAAGAACTTCCCCATAAGTTCTGCTTTCAAAATATTTCATCGGCATACGGTTGATTTTTTCAGAAATCTCTTTACGCATACGATAACAGATTTTCTGTGTGATTCCAGTCATAATAAACCCCTGAAAAAAGCTGAATACCGCACTGATAATATATAAGCCAAGAGTAAATAATAATATCTTTCCAATCAGTGTAAAATCAATTCCACCGGTTCCTGCTACTTTATTCATCAGACCGTCTGCCAATGCCGTAGTAGCTTTACCCATTACCTTTGGTCCTAATACTGAAAATACGGTAGAACAGATTGCAAGTATCATAACTGCAACAATTCCAATTTTATATTTTCCAATATAAGAAAGAAGTTTCCGGAAAGAGCCCTTAAAATCTTTTGCTTTTTCACCCGGCATCATTCCACCGCCCATTGGTCCTCCCGGACCTCTACGACGTGGTGCACGATAACTTTGCTCATTACTCATGTTATTTTTCCTCCTTTCCCTCTTCTAATCCCAATTCCTTTGCGGATAACTGTGACTGTGCAATCTGCTGATATACTTCACAATCCCGTAATAATTCTTCATGAGTACCTTTTCCGACAATCTTACCTTCATCCAATACAAGAATCTGGTCGGCATGTAAAATGGTACTGATTCGCTGTGCCACGATAATTACACTGCTTTCTTTTGTTTTTGACTCCAATGCTTTACGCAGTGCCGCATCGGTCTTCATATCAAGTGCAGAGAAACTGTCATCAAAGATATAAACATTCGGATTCTTTGCGATTGCTCTGGCGATGGATAATCTCTGTTTCTGTCCACCAGAAACATTTGTTCCACCCTGCGCAATCCCGCTGTCATATTTTTCCGGTTTTTCATTAATAAATTCTGTTGCCTGTGCAATCTCTGCTGCCTCTGTCATTTCTGCTTCCGTAGCATCCGGTCTGCCAAATTTCAGATTGGATGCAATGGTTCCTGAAAACAGAATTCCCTTCTGTGGTACGAATCCGATTTCATCTCTTAATTCAGCTAAGCTTAAATTCCGGATATCCACACCATCTAAGGTAATCTTACCGGCTGTTACATCATAGAATCTCGGAATCAGATTAACAAGCGTTGACTTTCCACAGCCGGTACTTCCGATAATCGCTGTTGTCTTTCCCGGTTCTGCTGTAAAATCAATATCTTCCAGTACATCTTCATCCGCACCCGGATAACGGAAGTTTACATGATGGAACTCCACTTTTCCGGTATGTTTTTCAATTGTTTCTTTTACTTCCTTTTCTATAATGGAAGAATTTGTAGTAATAACTTCATCAATCCGGTCTGCTGCAACACCGGCACGCGGCAGCATAATAGACATCATGGTAAGCATCAGGAATGCCATAACAATCTGCATGGTATAAGTAATAAATGCGGTCATTGCTCCTACCTGAAGCTGTCCGGCATCAATACGATGTGCCGATACCCAGACAATCAGTATGGTTACTCCATACATAATAAACATCATGCCCGGCATCATAAAAGTCATGACACGGTTGGTAAATAACTGTGTTCTGGTAAGATTCCGGTTTGCTTCATCAAACCGCTCTTCTTCCTTTTTTTCTCTTCCAAAAGCACGGATTACGGAAAGCCCCGTAAGAATCTCTCTGGATACTAAGTTCAGGGCATCCACTAACTTCTGCATTATTTTGAACTTCGGAAGTGTAATGGACATCAACACCATAACCAGTCCGGAAATTACCAGTACTGCCATTACGATAATCCATTCCATATGTGCTCCGGTCTTTAATACTTTATAAATTCCACCAATTCCGATGATTGGTGCATATAAAAGCATTCGAAGCATAATTGCTGTTACAAACTGAATCTGCTGAATATCATTGGTGCTTCTTGTAATTAAGGAAGCGGTAGAGAATTTATCCATCTCAGTATTAGAAAAGCCTACTACCTTACCAAAAATTTTCTCTCTTAAGTCTCTTCCGACTCCTGCGCCGACTCTGGATGCAAGATATCCGACTACCACTGCAACTGCCAGCATGAGTAATGACATAGCTGCCATCTTTCCACCCTCTGACCAGAGATAATTCTTCTGGATATGCTCCACATCAAGTCCTGCCTTTTCGTCACAGGATGCTGCATATGCTGTTCCCATGGCATGTAAGGTACTGCTTCCCACAGAATCTATCATATTTTCCATATATTCTCTGGACTGTTCTATACCATCCTGCGTCATTGCACCGCTTGCAATCAACTGCTGCATCATCGGACGCATATCCACATAAGTTACCATTTCACCATCGTCATTTTCCGCTTCATATGTGGTCAGTTCCATCTGCATCATCTGTCCGATTTCTTCAATGGACATCTCATCTAAGCTTTCTTTGGTAATCTGGTTCTGCGGATTCTGTTCCAATGCTTCCGCAATCGTATTCTTAAAATCCGTTTCACTCATATTTGCCATACGGTAAGTCAGTACGATTGGTGTCAGTAGTTCATCATCCAATGTTTCTAATGTCTCTTTATCCGCAGTACATACATAAGTATCATCCTTTTTTTCATAGACCGCTTCAAAAGTATCCTTTTCATCCTCTGTCATAAAAAGTTCTGCCAGCTGATATTCTTCCTCCAGCATCTTTTCCGGCAAAATATGTTTGATTCCCTTATTCTGGATTCCTACATCGATGATATCGGATGTATATTGTGGCAATGACAAATCGCAATAAGCCTGCACTCCAAGGAGGAGAAATATTACCACGATGATATGCCAGTACGGGAGCATATTTTTAAATAGTTTCCGCATCTTTCCTGTTCCTTCCTTTTCTATATTATTTATAAAATATTTCTATTTTAATTGCTGTTTTAACTGTCTTCTCTTTTCAATCTCAAGCTCCGCTGTCTGCTCTAACTTATTCAGATAGCCAATCAGCCGGTTCATATCTTCTTCTCCCATTTTCTCCGTAACCGACTTTAATAATTCACTCAAAATCCGGTTGCATTCATTTAAAACCTCTTTTCCTTCCTCAGTTACTCTCACATAAACATTCCGCCGGTCACCCTCACACACCATACGTTCGACATAATTTTTCTCTTCCAGGGAACGAAGTGTCCGGGACACCGCCGGTGCTGCCACTCGCATATAACGTGCCACTTCCGATACCGTAACCTTTGCATCTATCGATTTGCTATCCGGCTCTTTGGCATCTGTCTTTTTGGTAGCCATCTCTTTTTCTTTGCGGCAATGCTCGATGGTCTTTAAGGTTCCCATTTCCACGGATGAGACCCCCGGCAGAATGGATGAGATTTTCAAACGATGAAAACGATTAAATATGGAAAATATTTCATTTCCACAACCCTGCATCATTTTCACCTCCCTTTCTTTACATTTTATATTTTCTATTTGTTTAACATTGTTAACTATTAACATGTGAAAACAATAATAGCACCATGATTAAAATAGGTCAATTAAAAAAGTATAAAATTATTATTAAATCATATCATTGACAGTTAAAAACGAATCTTATAATATAAAAAAAGCAAGTTTTTTTTACTAAAGGAGACTAAAAATATGAGTTTTAATTTTTTAAACCAATTACCAAGTCCGGAAGAAATCAAAAAAGAGTATCCTCTTCCGGAGAAACTGGCACAGATAAAAAAAGAACGGGATGCTGCAATTCGTAAAGTCTTAACCGGCGAAGATGACCGTTTCTTAGTTATCATCGGACCTTGTTCCGCTGACAGCGAAGAACCTGTCTGCGACTACGTCAGCCGCCTGACCAAAATTGCAGAAGATGTCAAAGACCGTCTGATTATTATCCCTCGTGTCTACACCAATAAGCCAAGAACAACCGGCGAAGGCTATAAAGGTATTGCTACCCAGCCTGACCCTGAGAAAGCTCCTGATATGGTTGCCGGACTGATTGCAATGCGTAAGCTGCACATCCGTACCATTGAAGAAAGTGGTCTGACCCCTGCCGACGAAATGCTTTATCCGGAAAACTGGAGTTACATTGACGACCTGCTCTCCTACGTTGCTATCGGTGCACGTTCTGTAGAAGACCAGCAGCATCGTCTTGTAGTCAGTGGGTTTGATGTTGCATCCGGAATGAAGAACCCGACCAGTGGTGACTTCTCCGTTATGCTCAATTCCGTATATGCTGCCCAGCATCCACATCATTTCGTATATCGCGGATATGAAGTAGAGACTCCTGGAAACGACTTAACTCACGTTGTTCTCCGTGGTGCTGTAAGCAAACATGGTAACAGCACACAGAACTACCACTACGAAGATATTATGCGTCTGATTGAAATGTATAATGAACGTGACCTTAAGAATCCAGCTGCTATCGTAGATGCAAACCACTCTAACTCCAATAAAAAATACTTCGAGCAGATTCGTATCGTCAAAGAAGTGATGCATAACCGCCAGCTCTCCCCTGAAATTCATAAGATGATTAAGGGTGTTATGATTGAAAGCTACATTGAACCGGGCAATCAGAAAATCGGCGAACACATCTATGGTAAATCCATTACTGACCCATGCTTAGGCTGGGAAGATTCCGCTCGTCTTATCTATGACATTGCAGAAATGAATAAATAATAATTTCATCTACAGGAGCGTTTTTTACTTTACAGGAAAACAATTTCCTGCAAAGCAAAAAAGGGGGCAGCCATTTTTTAAGAAATGACTGCCCCCTTTTTCTATTTATGCAAGTAGTAAGAAACTCGCAAAGCGTGTTTCCCGTAGTTTCTTCTTTATCCTCTCGGATGTGCCTTGGCATATACTTCACGGATTCTGCTCTGTTTCATCTGTGCATAGATTTGCGTGGTAGAAATATCTGCATGTCCTAACATTTCCTGAACCGCTTTCAAATCTGCCCCATTGCTTACCAGATGAGCTGCAAAGGAATGACGCAGCATATGCGGTGTTATTTCTGTCTCAATTCCGGCTTTCTTTCCATAGGCTTTGATTAATTTCCAGAAACCCTGACGGCTCATTTCTTTGCCGGAACAGTTGGTGAAAAGATATTCACTGCCCTCTTCACTGACAAAATATGATCTTCCCTCTTCCAGATAATGCTGCAGAGCCTCTTTTGCTACTTCTCCAAAAGGAATAATTCTTTCTTTATGAGCATCTTTGCAGGTAATATATTCCAGTTTCAAATTCATATCGCTTAACTTCAAAGAAATCAATTCAGAGACACGGATTCCCGTCGCATAAAGCAATTCTAACATCGCATGGTCCCTTAATTCCTTCGGTGTATTTCCGTTTGGCTGGTCTAAAAGCCGGCTGGTTTCTTCCATAGAAAGAATAACCGGAGCTTTCTTCTCTATCTTGGGTGCCTTTAATCCATCCGTCACATTTTGGTTTACATAATTCTGTACCATAAGATACTGAAAAAAGGCTTTCATGGATGCAAGTCCTCTGGAAATCGTTGCCGGTTTCTTTCCTTCCTGCTCCTGCTTTTCCATATATATTTTTAAGTGTTCCTGTCTGACATCCTCAACAGAAAGCACACCTTCAGAATACAGAAATTCCTTCATTTTGCGCAAATCCGTCTCATAAGAAACCGCTGTATTTTTCGATATTTTCTTTACTTCCTGAAGATACTTCATAAAAGCATCTATTTCCTGTGTCATAACTGTAACCACCTAACTCTTTTTCTCTTATGCCCTTCTATTCTTTTCCAAAAGGCAAGTACAATCCCTATTATAATGATTCTAATTTGGAAAAGCAATTCATATTTTCGCCTGTTTTTTGCTGATTTACATAAATCTACCACATGTATCTTATTTCTATTTTTCTACCCACAATATGTTGTAAAAATTTCGTAAAATTTTTTATATTTTTTTCAACACGAAGTGCACCATACCTGGATTCAGATATGCCTCTGTTAAGAATCCGATAAAGAACAATAATAATATAATCCCCCACAAAAGGATCCATTCCCCAAGCTTTCCATGTTCCTTTCCGCACTGGTACTTTTCTTCTAACTTTAATAACAGCAGGTATCCGGACACATAGAAAATAAATTGTGGGCATAACGCAATCATCATAAGCCAGATGGCACCTGCGCCAATATTGCTGATTGCCATCACGCACAGGAAACCAAAAGAAAAGCCGCTCCATATCAGAAATATACTATTCACAACCCGGTACCACGGTGTCATTCCAAAGAAGATTAATGTAAGGACAACCGGCACTCTTGCTGATAGTACATAAATAAAATAATCATGTTTTTCTATCGTAATATATTTTAACTGCTGTATGAAATAATCATTTAATATGCCATATTGCTGCAGACGGCTTCTTCCATACAAATTAGCAGCTATAATGCCAATCACAAAACAGCCTAAAAATAACACCTCTAACAGATGAAGATGCTTTTCTCTTCTTATCCCCGATACTCTTTCCATGTATTCACTTGTCTTAATTTTCTTATTTCATATTATTCCGGTAACGGTAACAATATGCCAAGATACCAGCTACGGTTTTACTGTCCTGGATTATTCCGGCATAAATTTTTTCTAATAATTCTTCCGGGTCATATGCCCTTACTTCAATAAATTCTTCCGGATCAAGATGCTGTTTGCCCGGTTTTAAATCCGTTGCCAGATATACATCAATAAACTCATTACAGAAAGCTACGGTCGTCTTTAAAGAAAGCATCTTTTCGATATGACCGCACTGAAAGCCCGTCTCTTCCTCTAATTCCCGCATGGCACTTATTTTCGTATCCTCTGTCAGGGAATCTCTGCATCCTGCCGGCAATTCAATAGTATAACGGTCTAATGCATTCCGATACTGGCGTACCATTAAGATTCTGCCCTCCGGTGTAACCGGCACAACTGCCGCAGCTCCTTTTCTGTGTTCCACATAATCCCAGTATGCAATATTTCCATCCGGTGTCTCGATGGTGTCTGAATAAACATCCACGATTGCGCCCTGATATTTTAACTCCCTGTTAACTCTTCTGATTCTTTTTTCTTCCTGATGATCCTGTTCCATTGTATTCTCCTTTTTTCTTACAGATTATTCCTCATTACTTGTTTTTCTTGCAAAAAAATAAGTGTCCAAAAAGCTTTCACTCTTCGGACACTTATTTCCTGCTTATTTTGCGTAATCAACTACACGTGATTCACGAATTACGTTTACCTTAATCTGACCTGGATATTCTAATTCAGATTCAATCTGCTTTGAAATATCACGGGCAAGTAATACCATTTCAGCATCACTTATCTGTTCAGGAACTACCATTACACGAATCTCTCTACCCGCCTGAATTGCAAAAGATTTATCTACACCTTTAAATTCATTTGTAATATCTTCTAACTGCTTTAATCTGTTGGAATATGTTTCCATTGTCTCGCGTCTTGCACCTGGTCTTGCTGCGCTAATTGTATCGGCTGCCTGTACCAGACAAGCAATCAATGACTCTGGCTCTACGTCGCCATGGTGTGCCTCTACCGCATTGATAATAAGCGGAGATTCTTTATATTTTCTACATAAATCCACACCAATCTGAATATGTGAACCTTCTACTTCGTGGTCTACTGATTTACCAATATCATGCAGGAGTCCTGCACGTTTTGCCAATCTTACGTCTACACCAACTTCAGCCGCAAGTAAGCCACAAAGCTGTGCTACTTCTATAGAATGCTTTAATGCATTCTGACCATAACTGGTTCTGAATTTCATTCGGCCTAATAATTTCACAAGTTCCGGATGAATGCCATGTACACCTACTTCTAAAGTAGCAGCTTCACCCTCTTCACGAATCATGGTTTCAACTTCTTTTTGCGCTTTTTCTACCATTTCTTCAATTCTAGCCGGATGAATTCGTCCGTCTACAATCAATTTCTCTAATGCAATACGAGCAACTTCTCTTCGTATTGGATCAAATCCGGAAAGGATAACTGCTTCCGGTGTATCATCGATAATTAAATCTACACCAGTCAGCGTCTCTAACGTACGGATATTTCTTCCTTCACGTCCGATAATTCTTCCCTTCATCTCATCATTCGGAAGCTGTACTACAGAGATGGTTGTCTCTGACACATGGTCTGCAGCACATTTCTGAATTGCAGTAACCACATATTCTTTTGCCTTCTTTCCAGCTTCTTCTTTTGCCTGATGCTCCATCTCTTTGATTAATTTTGCAGTATCAAGCTTTACATCTTCTTCAACAGTTTTTAATAGATATTCTTTTGCCTGGTCGGAGGTAAGTCCTGAGATTCTTTCTAGTTCCCGTACACGCTCTTCATGAAGCTTTGTAATTTCAGCTTTCTGTTTGTTCAGCTCTTCTTCTTTTGCTGCAAAACCTGCTTCGCGCTTCTCAATGGCTTCCAGTTTCTTATCCAGATTGGATTCCTTCTGTTCCACTCTGCGCTCGTTTCTCTGAATTTCGTTTCTTCTTTCCTTGATTTCCTTGTCCAATTCGTTCTTCGTACGAATCGACTCTTCTTTAATCTCAAGCAAAGATTCTCTCTTCTTCGTCTCAGCGGTCTTCACAGCTTCATCTATTATCTCACGGGCTTTATCTTCTGCACTGCCAATCTTTGAAGCAGTCTGCTTTTTCTGGTATGCATTTGCAACAAACCAGGTGATAGCACATGTGACAATAAATGTAATTACAACAGCTATAATTACTGCCTGCACAGGAGCACCTCCTTTATTCAATTTTCATTGTTCATATAACATAAATATTCATTCATCTGTCATAAATAACAATAAATAAATTTTATACTTTTTCTAATATTATGTCAAGTAGTCCGGACATTTCATTACACGTAAAATGTCTTCACTTTTATATCCTCTCCGCATCAGATATCCATACTGTTTCTGCATTTCCTTTGCATCCGGCTGCTCCGGATTATAATGTCTCTTTTTTAATATTTCAGCAATTTTTTCTGCATCATTATTTTCATAAATTTCTTCTAAGGCCTGCTCTGTAATTTCTTTGGGAACTCCCTTCTGCATCAGTTCCTGCTGTAACCGGCGGCGGCTCTTACTGCCCTGTCGGTAACTGATATAATTTCTTGCATAGCGCATGTCATCAATATAATGATATTTCTTCACATACTCTATGGCATCAAGAATCAGTTCTTCCGGATATTCACTCTCAGCCAGTTTCCGGTAAAGCCCCTGTTCTGTCCGGTCCATCTTCTCTAAAAGTGCAAGTGCCCGTTTTTTCACCCGCTTACCTACTACTTCATAAAAGAGTTCCTGATACAGTGCCTCGTCTACGGTCTGCCCTTCCTGTAATCTGTAGCGGCGCACCTCACCTTTATATAATACAAGGTGTGTACCATCATCCATACACACCTTATATTTGTTTTTCTTATATACTGTTATCCCCGAAACAATTCTGTCCATTACTCTGCATCAAGAACTTCCGGTCCGTTTGCAGCTGGAGTCTCTGTTTCTTCTTCACTCTTATCCACTGCATAATGAGCTCTTACTTTTTCTTCGATTTCCTGGCAGACCTGTGGATTCTCTTTCAGATAAGTCTTGGCATTTTCACGACCCTGGCCAATCTTATCTCCATTATATGCATACCATGCACCGGACTTATTTACAATACCAAGTTCAGAAGCCAGATCAAGGATATCTCCTTCTTTTGAAATTCCTTCTCCGAACATAATATCAAATTCAGCCTCTTTAAATGGCGGTGCCACTTTATTCTTCACTACTTTAATACGGGTACGGTTACCGACAATTTCTCCACCCTGTTTTAAGGATTCAATTCGACGTACATCAAGACGTACGGAAGAATAGAATTTCAATGCACGGCCACCGGTTGTTGTCTCCGGATTACCAAACATAACTCCAACCTTTTCACGCAACTGGTTAATAAAGATTACAATACAGTTAGAACGGTTGATTGCTGCAGTCAGCTTACGAAGTGCCTGTGACATTAGTCTTGCCTGTAAGCCCACATGGGAATCTCCCATATCACCATCAATCTCTGCCTTTGGCACCAGTGCTGCAACAGAGTCTACGATTACAATATCTACTGCACCGGATCTGACCATAGTCTCTGTAATCTCAAGTGCCTGTTCTCCGTTATCCGGTTGTGAAATATAAAGATTATCAATATCTACTCCGATATTCTTCGCATATGCCGGGTCTAATGCATGCTCAGCATCAATAAATCCGGCAATTCCTCCACGCTTCTGTACCTCAGCGACTGCATGCAGGGCAACGGTCGTCTTACCACTGGACTCCGGTCCATATATCTCAATAATTCTTCCCTTAGGAAGTCCGCCTAATCCCAAAGCAATATCAAGACTTAATGCTCCTGTCGGAACAGTCTCCACATTCATCCGGTTGCTCTCATCCCCCAGTTTCATAACAGAACCTTTTCCGTACTGTTTCTCAATCTGGGATATAGCAGCATCCAGTGCCTTTAATTTATCTTCTTTACTGCTGTCTCTTCTCGTATCTTTTACATCTCTCGCCATGTCAATTCTCCTTCATGCGAACTTATGTTCGTTTTCTGATATTATAGTAGTATACTTTCTTCCAAATGTCAACTGCATTTTTAGAAAATATTTTTTTCTGTCCCTATACATTCTGTAAAGTGGGTATACCCGGCAGAATAGCCAAATATTTTATAGACTGTAAATATTCTCATGTAAAGAAAAAAGACTTCTTTCTGAAGTCTCTCATGGAAAGGTATCCTTATCTTAACATAATAAGATTCCGGTTACAAATTAATTTTCTATAAACAATGGAAACCTCTGGCAATCGTTCCATCTTTTTAATCATGATATTGATCCATACCAAGAATCAGGAAAATCTGTTCTAAGTACTTCTCACCAGACCGTTCTCCATAAATGATATGATTGATATACTGCGGACTGCACCCAACCGATGTTGCAAGTTCTTCCTGACTCATCTCAAGTTCTACCAGCCTGCGCTTTATTTCTTTCCCCATTGGAGTAATCTGCCGTTTTGTCTTTGCCATAAAAGTCTCCCCTTTTCTTCTTTATCATTTGTGTTTATATAAAAAATGATGTATAATATGAAAATAATTTCACAAATTACATTATAATTCATAAATATGAATTTGTCAATTCATATTTGCGTATTTTATTTTATTTTTTATTTTCTATACAATATTATTTAATACCTGATAAAGGAGTATACTATGACAATCAGCCAACGTATCTTTGCATTATTACGGGAAAAGAAGCTTTCACAAAAAGAATTATCGGAATACACCGGAATCTCTCCCGCTGCTATCAGCAGCTGGAAATCCAAGGGTACAAATCCTTCTTCTGATAAAATTGTAAAAATAAGTGAATTTTTAGATGTTGATGTATACTATCTTCTGACCGGTGAATACCAGCCGGCTTCCAACCTTCAGATTGCAGAAGAATCAGAATATCATGCTTTCCCATCCGACCCGGATGAACATTTACTGCTCCAGCTTTTCCATAAACTTTCTCCGATGGACAAAGGACGCATCATCGGTCAGTTAGAGCAGAAACTTGCTGAAAAATAACTTCTATATTTTTTTATATGCAATGATATATTTTTATAGCAATATGAATCAGGCATTTATTATGCTTCTATAAAAAATGTATGATAAAATCCGGACAGTATATTAAGATATACCATCCGGATTTTCTTATCAGCTACAATCATAAAGCTAAAAGCCTTAATACTTCGTCTTTATCCTGCACACCGATGCTCTTTCCCTCAAAAACACCTTTTTTCATTACAACCAGGGTCGGAATGCTCATAATCTGATATTTTAAAGCCAGTGCTGCTTCTTCATCCACATTCACTTTTCCAACCTTTACCTGTCCCTCTAATTCATCCGCCAGTTCTTCTACAACCGGAGACATCATTTTACACGGACCGCACCAGTCTGCCCAGAAATCCAAAAGTACCGGTTTATCTGACTTTAATACTTCTTCTTCAAAATTGTCATTTGTAATCTTTACTACCATTTCGTTATCCTCCTTTACTTTTATAGAAAAGCTTCTATTTTTTCTTTTTTAAGTATGTCTCTTCTTAATTTTGTTTATACCCGCTTAATTTTTACCGAATTCCGATAATACCAGACCATCATTCCGGTCAAGAGTCATGCCGACACTCCATGCATTGACAAATAACAGCAATGGATTGCCCTTAAGGTCACGGATTTTCTTCATATCGGAAGTTCCGGTAAGCTTGTCCATATCAATATCTTTATTTTCAATCCAGCGGATATGCTCATATGGAAGCTTCTCCAAGCGGATTTCCACATTGTATTCATTTTCCAGACGGTATTTTAATACATCAAACTGCAGTACACCTACTACGCCTACGATAATCTCTTCCATACCACCCTGATATTCCTGGAAAATCTGGATTGCGCCCTCCTGTGCGATCTGCATGACACCTTTGACGAACTGTTTTCTCTTCATGGTATCTACCTGACGTACCCTTGCAAAATGCTCCGGTGCAAAAGTCGGTATTCCTTCGAATTCGAAGTTGTCTTTCGCAGTGGTTAAAGTATCACCGATTGAAAAGATACCCGGGTCAAAGACTCCGATAATATCTCCGGCATATGCTTCATCTATAATCTTTCTCTCCTGTGCCATCAACTGCTGCGGCTGGGAAAGACGGATTGTTTTTCCACCCTGGATATGTTTTACTTCCATGCCGGCTTCAAACTTTCCGGAACAGATTCGCATAAATGCAATACGGTCACGATGATTCTTATTCATATTTGCCTGGATTTTAAAGACAAAAGCAGAGAAATCGGAACCAAACGGATCAATCAGCCCCTTGTCCGAATTTCTCGGAAGCGGTGATGTAGTCATGGAAAGGAAATGCTTTAAGAAAGTTTCTACACCAAAGTTCGTTAAAGCAGAACCAAAGAATACCGGTGACAGTTCTCCCCTGGACACAAGATCCATATCGAATTCTGCACTTGCACCATCTAACAATTCAATTTCTTCATCCAATTTATCCCGGTATTCCTGCCCGATTTCTGTTGTCAATGCCGGATCATTAATATCAAAATCTTTTTCTTCACCTTCCTTGGTTCCCTTCAAGGTATCAGAGAACAGCATGACTTTTTTCGTATTCCGGTCATAAACTCCCTTAAAATTCTTTCCGGAGCCAATCGGCCAGTTAACCGGACAGGTAGCAATGCCAAGTTCTTTTTCGATTTCATCTAATAAATCAAAGGTATCATTAGCATCACGATCCATTTTATTGATAAATGTAAAAATCGGAATGTGACGCATTACACAGACTTTAAACAGTTTTCTGGTCTGTGCCTCTACACCTTTTGAACCATCGATTACCATAACTGCAGAATCAGCAGCCATCAGGGTACGATAGGTATCTTCCGAGAAGTCCTGATGTCCCGGTGTATCCAGAATATTGATGCAATATCCACCATAATTAAACTGCAATACAGAAGAAGTAACGGAAATACCTCTCTCCTTCTCTATTTCCATCCAGTCGGAAACTGCATGTCTTGCAG
>OGXL01001261.1_pt1 | contig 21370 bp, 24 predicted proteins | sample 1576311 | NCBI WGS metagenome assembly OGXL01 (sample SAMEA3541564, study PRJEB24748) | human gut metagenome | biome: human gut; feature: human-associated habitat; material: faeces | place: China | collected 2012 | reverse complement strand
GATGCCTTCACCCTGTCCATTCTGGGTGAGAACGGCCTTTCCATCACCGCTCACGATCATAAGGAAGCGAATCCAGAATCGTCAGTCTCGGTCCGCAACAGGTGCAGTTGATAAACGGATGCAGATATCTCCGATTCTTCGGATCAAACATTTCCTCTTTGCATTCCTCGCAGATTGCGATATCCGGAGAAACAAAAATTTCACCCTTTGTCTTCTCGCTCTCGATGATATCAAACTGTGTATATCTCTCCGAATTCTCTATATTTTCTACATTTATTTTAAGGATTGCCGCACGCTTCGGCGGTCGATTCTCGATATCTGAAATAAATCCGCTGACAGCTTCCTCTGGTCCCTGTGCATAGATTTCCACATAAGGCCCCTTGTTACAAACATTTCCATGTATTCCACGAGCAGCTGCATGACGGCTGACTGTTGGCCGGAATCCTACCCCCTGCACGATTCCATAGACACGGATCTGTCTGGTAATCTCTTCACTCATAAGTTTCTCCAATCTACTGTATCACTTCATAAATACAGCAGGATTTTTATTTTCCAATCAACTTTCCAGACACCGCAAAATGCCGTGTGTCTACAAATATTCCCTTAAATTCTGGTATCATCCGCTCCATACATCCATCTGCAAAAATGATATCAAAATCTCCATTTTGCACAAGTTCTATGTAAGCATCCTCATCTCGGAGAAGCACATCACCATCTGCCAAAAGCTCTTTTTTCATCATAAACCAGCTTGCGATCTGAACCCTTTTTGCACCCTTCTTCAACAGTTCTTTTCGAATAGAATTTGCAATTACCTGCTGGTGTACAATGAGAACTTCTTTACCGGTATAATCTACATCTGGAATTAGTCCATCCACCAGCGGATAGTGAATTTCATACGGTGTCCCAAATGTCTTTTCCAGATACTTTGCTGTCATTAGTGCCGCCGGCGAAACAACGATATTTCTACTTACTGAGGAGGCTTCTCTTATCTCTTCCAGTCCGTCTCCCATGCAGTAACAGACTGCCTGTTTGCCATATTTCTGCTGATATAGATCACGTATTTTGTCTGCCGCGTCAAGGTCACTGACATCCTGCGGTGTCATCCCCAGAATACCAATTCTGTCTTCTTCCGCCTGATATTTTTCTATCGCAAAAATCTTAAAAAGCTCCAGAAAAGCTTTCTCTTCGCCTTTGTCATAGATTTCCATTCCGTCTGTATCTACTGTCAGGATTGGCAGTTTTATCTTTTTTTCACTCATGCGTTTAAGCGCAAGATAGTCTGTTGCGATAACTGCTGGAACCGGAGTTCCAATCACTGCTACAAACGTTGCATCTATCTTCTGCACCACATCAGCAAGCTTCGCCACCAGGCGGTCATCACGTCCCAGGATTGCATCCATATCTCGAAGTCCGGCGCTGAAAATTGCACTTTTCTGTTCAAACCACCGTGGCTCATCAAATCCACAGACATTGCCGGTGCATCCTCCGGCATCGCAGATCACCACAATACCTCCCAGTTCAAAAAGTACTGACACCGCACCTGACTGATCTGGTGCGAACGGCGTCAGGTATTTCCGAAGTCCTCTCATCCAGCCACCTCCTTTAACGCCTCAAACAGCCTTCTCACCCCGGCGAATCCATACGGCTGTTCGTCCTGGTTCCACATCAGTCCAGGACAGTCCTGATGGTAATAAAGGGCATCCTTGCCTATGGTGATATTCACTCCGCTCTGTGCCGGATCGTAATAGATCATGGTTGGTTCCATATTGGAAAACACCCTCGTTTCCGGGCTTAAGAGTGCAAGCTGTTTCATATACACAAAGTTCTCTGCCGTAATCGTTCCATAAATCTCAGGTACTTTGAATCCATATTTCAGAAGAGCCAGTGCCAGTTCAAACGGATCCCCGTTCATGCATTCCCCGACTGCAAATGATGCATCCGGATATACTTTACGGAAATCTTCTACCGCCAGTTCGGCTGCCTTGCGGTACGCTTCCAGTTCAAAAGAAACGCCCAGCACGGACCCCAGTGCCTGATACTGATTCTGTATCTTATCTGTCTGATACAGACGTCTAAGTTCAATGAACGGAATGTTTAATCTGTTATTAAAATCCTCCGCTGCAAAGCGTGATTCCTGATGAAGGACCAGGTTAAAGTTCGCCTCGGACATGGCCTTATATTCTTCAAAATCCCTGCATCGAGATATCTCATTTATCGTCTTTATTCCCGCACTGCGAAGCAGATCATACAGCTCACAGTCGTCCACAAGCGGAGAAAAAAATCCCAGTAGATTGACTACATTTCCTTTTTTCTTCGCTGGTTCCAGGAGGGAATACAGAGACTGTCGTACATGTACCATCGGCGGTTTCCGTCCTTCTCTGGTCAGTGCATACATATAACAGGGACGCACCGGAAGTCCTGCTTTCTCCTCGGCCTTGCGGCATACACGCTCCATATCTGTGCCAAGAAGTGCATCCACACAGGTAATACAGATCATCACCACGGAAGGTTTCTGCTCAAGACTTTCGCAGATTTCTTCCACTGCTTTTGGGATTTTCTTAAGATGACGTCCTGTCACAATATCAGTTTCGTCCATCATCAGATAAAAAAATCGGTTGTCATATTCCCGCATGGAACTGATCAGAGACGTATTTCGCCCACAGCATCCCGGAGCCACGATCAGCATGATCGAACCCGGAACTGCCAGCCCTGCTCTCTTGACTCCGAACCCTTCTGCTCCCGGAGAGTTAAAGGCAAGGGTCGCCGGAGAACTGTAAATAAGATGCATATTTGATTTAAACTGACCCGGGATATTCTCTCTTCCACGTTCATTCAGTTCTTCTACTGTACAATAATAAGCTCTGCTCATTCTTCTTCCTCTGCTTTCAAAAGCATCTCTGCCAGATCAAAAAAGCGTCTGCTAATCGAGGACTTTGCATCTCCTTCGATCACTGTTTTACCCTGGTCTTCCCATCGGATGATCTCATCACTTCTCGGTATCTCACCAACAATCGGAATACCGCTCTTGTCTGCAAATGCCTGCACTTTTTCTGTTTCATTTTCGACGTTTCGATGATTCAAAACAATACCGAAAACCCGCGCATAACTCCGATCTTCGAAGTTTCTCACGGCACCGGAAATATTATTTGCAGCATATAAAGCCATCTTCTCTCCGGATGTCACGATCAGCACTTTCTCTGCATATCCTTCACGAATCGGTGCAGCAAATCCTCCGCACACTACATCACCAAGCACATCATAAAGAACCACATCCGGCTGGTATGTTTCAAATAATCTCAAATCCTCCAGAAGCTGGAATGTCGCAATAATTCCTCTTCCGGCACACCCAAGTCCCGGTGTCGGACCGCCTGTTTCAATACAGAGAACGCCTCCGAATCCTTCACGTGAAATGTCTTCCAGTTTCTCCGGTTCCTCGTCCTCTTCCCGCATATAGTTCATAACCGGGCGAAGTGGTTCTCCACCAAGCAGATTGATCGTAGAATCCGCCTTGGGATCACAACCGATCTGAATGACTTTCTTCCCCATAGAGGCAAAAGCCGCCGCCAGATTGGAAGTTACTGTAGATTTCCCGATACCACCCTTTCCATAAATCGCCACTTTCAGCATTTGTAAATACCTCCCCATACATACAAAAAGACTCCTCCACCGTCAGGGTAGAGAAGTCCTGTAAATTTCACATCAACAACTATTCCCGCTCGGATGAAATTCCTTGCCGTCAGAGTCTGTTCTGTTTTCGTTTTATTCTGTTTTTATTGTACTTTAAAGACACCGGGTGAGTCAATGCTAACAGGAATGTATTTCAGACTGAAATTCCTGAATATCTTTTGCGATCTCGCCACTTAAAAGCAACATACAGATCAGGTTTGGAATCGCCATAAGTGCATTCGCAATATCCGAAAAATTCCATACGAGGCTCAATGTCTGTGTACATCCCAAATAAGCGACCAGCGAAAATACAACTCGATAGATCATGTTAAATTTGTGTGTTCCCAGAAGATATTCAAAAGCTTTTTCTCCATGATATTCCCATCCCAGAATCGTGGAAAATGCAAACAATGTGATGCCGATTGTTACCAGCCATCCGCCTGAAGTTCCAAGGATTGTCTTAAATGCGGCAATCGTAACATCCGAACCTGTAAGCATTTCACCGGCTTCATTGGTCATTCCAAGGACTCCTGAAGATGCAATGGCAAGGCCAGTAATCGTACATACAACTATCGTATCCCAGAAAGTACCGGTCATATTTATGTAACCCTGACGCACCGGATTATCAGTAGTTGCCGCTGCCGCTGTGATTGCAGCAGAACCCATACCTGCTTCATTTGAAAACACACCACGTGCAACACCAAATCGCATCGCACTCATCATAGATGCAACAATGGAACCGCAGAGGCCACCACCAACCGCTTTGACTGAAAATGCCATTTTAAAGATCATCGCAAGTCCTGACGGCAAATTGGAAATATTTCCCAAAATTACGATCATTCCACAGATGACATAAAAAATTGCCATAACGGGAACAACAATCGAAGAGACTTTTGATATGGATTTGATTCCGCCTACAATAATCAGTAAAGAAACTACTGTGATCACAATTCCAGTTACCCATGTCGGCACGCTAAAGGTAGAATGTAACGCTCCGGCAATAGAGTTTCCCTGTGTCATGTTTCCGATTCCAAAAGAAGCAATTACTGCAAACAGAGCAAAAAGCCATGCCAGAACAGCGCCAAACGACTTATTTTTCAGTCCTTTTTTCATCGTATACATAGGACCGCCACTCATCTCACCCTTGGCATTTATCTCACGATATTTAATTGCAAGCATGCACTCACTGAATTTGGAAGTCAGGCCAAACGCTGCCGAAATCCACATCCATACAAGAGCTCCCGGACCACCAGATACCATAGCAGTTGCAACACCAACAATATTACCTGTTCCAATAGTAGCTGCGAGTGCCGTTGTAAGTGCAGAAAACGGAGAAACATCCCCTTCCCCACGACTCTTTGTGCGTGCCTCTTTACTGAGAGTACTCTTCAGTGCATATCCGAGATTTCTCCACGTCAGAAATCTTGTTCGAAATGTAAGAAATATTCCGGTTCCTACCAACAGGACCAGCATAACCGGTCCCCAGACAAAATCATCAATCTGTGCAATAATTTCGTTCAACTGTTCCATATCGATGTTCCCTCCTCTTTTCCTATACATTAAAGTACTCCCGACAGCTTCAAAAAAATGCATTTTTTTCGGAAATGCAAAAAGGAGCGATGCTGTAGCAACATCGCTCCTTTTGATAAATGTATAATTTTCTGTATTATATACTTATTTTCACACTTTTGTCAAGACAATTTTGTTTACAGCAATCCCGCAAACAATCTCATAAACAGCTGTCCCAGTCGCAGGTATGCACTGCGTCCTGTACGATATTTTTCTGTAACTTCGCGGCACTCTTTCATCGTCTCATGCAGGTCATTTCGAATATCCAGAACAGCATCACAGTCTGCCATAAAGCATCCATTTTCAAAGTGATGATACAGACTCCGATAGTCCAGATTGATTGTTCCACAAGTCGCCATACAGTCATCCGCAACGCTCATCTTGGCATGACAGAAGCCCGGTGTCCATTCATAAATCCGAACCCCATCCTTGACCAGTTCATGATAAAAGGATCTGGTAACATTATAAACCAGCTTCTTATCCGGAATTCCCGGGGTGATGATCCTTACATCAACACCACGCTTCGCAGCAAGTGTCAGGGCATGTGCCATTTCATCCGTGATGATCAGATATGGCGTCATAAACCAGCAGTATTTTTCTGCTTTATCTGCCATACTGATGTAGACCTCTTCTCCCACCTGTTCATCATCCAGTGGACTGTCTGCATAAGGCTGTATAAATCCTGTCTGCTGTGCCTCACATAAATATTCCAGGAGAAACTGCTCAAGATCCGTGTCATTTTCATCCTTATCACTGACAGCATTCCACATCTCCAGGAATGTCACCGTCAGTGAACGTACTGCATCACCTTCCAGACGAATACCAGTATCTTTCCATTGTCCATAAGGATGTGTCAGATTAAAATATTCATTTGCAAGATTATAGCCTCCTGTGAATCCAATCTTGCCGTCAATCACCGTAATTTTTCGATGATCTCTGTTGTTCAGAAATAAATTTAAGCCTGGCACAAATGGATTAAAGACCCTGCAACGTATTCCGACAGCCTCCATCTTTTTGATAAAATCTGTATTGATAAAGCCAATCGAGCCCATGTCATCATAAAAAACACGGACCTCTACCCCAGCCTTCACTCGTTCTTCCAGCACATGCTGAATCCGCTGCCACGCCTCGGCATCTTCGATTGCATGGTACTCCATAAAAATAAAGTGCTCTGCTTTTGCCAGATCAATAAGCTGTGCTTCCAGCCCCTTTGCCGCCTCATCGTAATAAGTCACATCCGTATTCTGATACACCGGATAAAAAGCATTCCTGTAAATATACGAAGATATATTTCCTGCCTTTGGAAGTATCTGTTCAAGTTTTTTCTGAATTGTACGGTTCTGTGGAAGACAAGGCAAAAGCTGTTCATCAATTTTATGATAGCGCTTTCGCATCTTTGCCGTACCTCCATTCAGACCAACCAACAGATACAGTCCAAGTCCCATGATCGGAAATGCGAGGATCAGAAGAATCCAAGGCATCTTGATCGTCGATGTGACCGGCGATGCATACATATTCAAAATGACAATCAGTCCCAACACTCTTGTCAGAAGGTTCAGTGCTTCTGCATATCTGTTCAGTCTGGTAAACAACGCAACAATAAACACAACCTCTAACAAAATGCACAATACGGAGAATGCCAGCCTGGCAACTCCGTTTTTGGTTTTTGCCCTTCCCTCCAACGTTGTATCTTTCATAAAACCCACTCCCTCTTCTCTGTTATTCTTCCGCCTGCTGTAGCGGCAAATCCATTTTGTGATTGTGATACATCATAGCACTTTACAGAGAATCCGTAAATATTCAAAAACTAAGCTTTTACCCAAAATTTCAGGGAGAGCCACTGGCTCTCCCTGCACAAATAACTTATTTTTTTACACTCAGACGCACCAATGCTCTCTGCAGTTTTGCAGATGCCATTTTGTATTCCTGGTCAGTAAGACCGCCTTTGGCAATCATTTCTTCAGCACGTTTCTTAGCTGCCTGCGCACGCTCTACGTCAATATCTTCCTTCCACTCCCAGGTGGTCGCGAGAAGACGACAGGTGCCGTTCATAACAGAAAGCATCCCTCCAATACAGGCCGCAGTTCGTCTGTTTCCATCTGCCATGACGACACTGGCTTCCCCCATTCCAAGAGCAGTACAAAAGTTACAGTGTCTCGCAAGAATCGCAATATCACCGCCGATACTTCTGCAGACCACACGTTCCACATCGCCCTCAAAAAGCAGCCCGTCCGGTGTTCCGATCCGTAAAGAGAAGGTACTCATAAGACACCTCCTTTACTGCTTCTTAGCTTTTTCAAATACTTCATCAATGGTACCGGCAAACAGGAAGTAACTCTCCGGAATATCATCACATTCACCGTCGAGAATCATCTTGAATCCTCTTAAGGTTTCTTTGAGAGGAACATATTTACCAGGCATACCTGTGAACTGTTCTGCTACAGAGAAGCTCTGAGACAGATATCTCTGTACCTTACGTGCACGGTTTACTGTGCGCTTGTCTTCTTCTGAAAGCTCATCCATACCCATGATGGCAATGATATCCTGAAGTTCTTTGTAACGCTGAAGCACACGCTGTACAGATCTTGCAATCTCATAGTGCTCTTTACCAACAATCTCCGGTGAAAGGATACGGCTTGTGGAATCCAGCGGATCTACTGCCGGATAAATACCCTGACTGGAGATTTCACGGGAAAGTACAGTCGTAGCATCCAGATGTGAGAAAGTTGTTGCCGGAGCAGGGTCTGTAAGGTCATCGGCAGGCACATAAACAGCCTGTACGGACGTGATCGAGCCCTTCTTCGTCGAGGTGATTCGCTCCTGCAGCGCGCCCATCTCGGTTGCAAGCGTCGGCTGATAGCCTACGGCAGACGGCATACGGCCGAGCAGCGCGGATACCTCCGAGCCGGCCTGCGTGAAGCGGAAGATGTTGTCGATGAACAACAGCACGTCCTGACCCTCGACATCGCGGAAATACTCCGCCATGGTCAGACCGGAAAGTGCAACGCGCATACGCGCTCCGGGCGGCTCGTTCATCTGGCCGTAAACCAGCGCGGTCTTGTTGATAACGCCGGATTCCTGCATCTCGTTGTACAGATCGTTGCCCTCACGGGTACGCTCGCCGACACCGGTGAATACCGAAATACCGCCATGCTGCTTTGCGATGTTGTTGATCAGCTCCATGATGATAACGGTCTTGCCGACACCGGCGCCGCCGAACAGACCGATCTTGCCGCCCTTGGCGAACGGTGCGATCAGGTCAACGACCTTGATGCCGGTTTCGAGGATCTCGGTCGTGGACTGCTGCTCCTCGTAGGACGGCGCCGGACGATGGATTGGCCAGCGCTCCTCGCCCTCGACCGCCGGCTTGTTGTCCACCGGCTGACCGAGCAGGTTGAAGATACGTCCGAGGTTTTTGTCGCCTACCGGCACCGTGATCGGGCTGCCGGTATCGACTGCCTTCATGCCGCGCACCAAGCCGTCGGTGGATTCCATTGCGATGCAGCGCACGGTATCCTGACCGATGTGCTGCGCAACCTCGACCGTGATGATCTGACCGTGGTTGTCGATCGTAATAGCATTCAGCAGCTTCGGAAGCGCGTCAGCGGCAAATTTAATGTCAAGCACCGGTCCGGTGATCTGGACAACGGTGCCAATATTCTGCTCACTCATTGGCAAAACTCCCTTTTGTGAAAAGAGTGAAGAGTGCAGAGTTCAGAGTAAAGAGACGAGAGGTATCTCCGCTCTCCACTCTTCTATCTCCACTCTCGATTAAGCTCCTACCTCGCCCGAGCCGGCCACGATCTCCGTAATTTCCTGCGTGATCGCTGCCTGACGCGCACGGTTGTAGGACAGATTCAGATTTTCGATCATCTCGCCCGCGTTATCCGACGCAGCCTCCATTGCCATGCGGCGCGCGGACTGCTCGGAGCAGTAGCTTTCGACTACCGCGCCGTACAACACGCCGTACAGATACTCCGGAATGACTGCATCAAACACGCTCTCCGGCGAGGGATCGTATTCGGTCAGAACATGAGCGCCTGCCGGCTGCTTGTCTGCCGCATCAAAGTGCGCGGGCAGCAGCTTGAGGCACTTCGGCTCCTGCTGCAGAGGGGAGATAAACTCCGTGTAGCACAGGAAAACCTCGTCCACCTTGCCCTCGCGGAACAGCTTCAGCATGTCCTCCACGATGGGATGCGTATCACTGATGCGCATGGTCTCGGCAATGCCGGGATAGTCCGCCGCCACCGTTACCGGACGCTTTGCGTAATGCTCCTGCGCCTTTTTGCCGATGGTGATGACCTGTGCCTGCTTGCCCTGCATCTCGGCAGCGGCGAGCTTGAACAGGTTGGCGTTGTAGCCGCCTGCCAGTCCGCGGTCGCCCGCGATGACGATGTACAGGCTGTTCTTGACCTCACGCGGTCTGGTATAAACCGATTCGCTGCCGCGCGTTGCACCTGCCAGATGCGTAATCGTCTGGTACAGGGCGTTGAAGTACGGTCTTGCGCCGAGCGCACGCTCCTTCGCGTGGCGCATCTTGGAGGACGCGACCAGCTCCATCGCCTTGGTGATCTGCATGGTGGACTGCACCGATTTGATACGGCGCTTGATGTCCTTCATATTTCCGGAAGCCATTTTCAGTCCCTCCCTTTCGCGTTAGTGCTCGGAAAGGAACTTACTCTTGCATTCCTCGATTGCCTTTGTCAGCTTTTCCTTCACATCGTCCTCCAGCTTGCCGGTGGTGCGGATGGACTCCGGAATGTCGCTATAAACGCTGTCCACGAAGGAGAACAGCTCCTTCTCGAACTCGCTGATCTGATTTGCCGGAATATCAAGCAGTGCGCCCGAAACAACGGCATAGATGATGATAACCTGCTTCTCGACCGGAATCGGGCTGTTCTGCGGCTGCTTGAGCACCTCTACGATGCGCGCGCCCTGTTCCAGACGCTTCTTGGTGTCCGCGTCCAAGTCGGAGCCGAACTGCGAGAACGCCTGCAGCTCACGGAACTGCGAGTACGCCAGCTTGAGCGTACCGGCAACCTTCTTCATCGCCTTGATCTGCGCGTTGCCGCCGACGCGGGATACCGAAATACCCGGGTTTACCGCCGGACGGATACCGGAGTTGAACAGCTCGGTCTCGAGGAAGATCTGACCATCGGTAATGGAGATTACGTTGGTCGGGATATACGCCGAAACGTCGCCTGCCTGCGTCTCGATGATCGGGAGTGCGGTCAGGCTGCCGCCGTTCTGGATGTTCGCTGCACGCTCGAGCAGACGGGAGTGCAGATAGAATACGTCACCCGGATAAGCCTCACGTCCTGGCGGACGGTGAAGCAGAAGGGAAAGTGCACGGTAAGCTACCGCGTGCTTGGACAGATCGTCGTAAATGACCAGAACGTCCTTGCCCTTGTGCATGAAGAATTCACCGATCGAGCAGCCCGCGTACGGCGCAATGTACTGCAGCGGTGCAGACTCGGATGCGGTTGCGGCGACGATGCAGGTATAATCCATCGCGCCGTTGGCAGCGAGCGTCTCTGCAACCTGTGCAACGGTCGAACGCTTCTGACCGATTGCTACATAGATACAAATAACGCCGGTGCCCTTCTGATTGATGATGGTGTCCAGACAGATCGCGGTCTTGCCGGTCTGACGGTCACCGATGATCAGCTCACGCTGACCACGGCCGATCGGGATCATGGAGTCGATCGCCTTGATACCGGTCTGGAGCGGCACATTAACGGGTGCACGCTCGATGATGCCCGGTGCGGGCATTTCGATCGGACGGCTCTCCTTGGTTTCGATAGCGCCCTTGCCGTCGATCGGCTTGCCGAGTGCGTCAACAACGCGGCCCAGCATGGCTTCGCCGACCGGGACCTCTACGATTCGCTTGGTGCGCTTTACCGTGTCACCCTCGCGGATGTTCTGATCCGAGCCGAGGATAACCGCGCCGACCAGCTCTTCCTCGAGGTTCTGCGCCATGCCCTGCACGCCGCCCGGAAATTCGAGCAGCTCGCCTGCCATGCAGTTTTCAAGGCCATGGATATGCGCGATACCGTCACCGACGGTAACAACCGTGCCCACGTCGGTCAGCTTGATCTGGCTCTGATAATGCGTGATCTGCTCCTTGATAATGCTGCTGATCTCTTCGGAGCGCAATTCCATAAAAATCACCTGCTTTCCTGTGTACCGGTCAACCGTGCTGCAAGCTCTTCCAGACGGGTGCGCAGGCTGGTATCGAACTGCTCGTTGTTGACTTTCACAACGATGCCGCCCATAATACTCGGATCGACCGAGCATTTCAGCTCTACCTTTTTACCCGTAACCTGTTCCATCTTGCCGCGCAGCTTGTCGGTCAGCGCCGCACTCATCGGCACCGCCGTGACCGCCAGCACCTCTACGATGCCGTTTTCAAAATAATACTGCTCCTTATACGCCTGACACATCTCGTGGATGAGACCGATGCGGTTCTTATCCGTTACAAGCATCAGGAAATTGAGCAGAAAAGGCTCGATACGTCCCTCGAACACGGTTTTGAGGACCTTTTGCTTGTCCTCCGCCGCGATAGAGGGCGTTGTGAGCATTTTGAGGAAATCCGGTTCGCTGTCAAACGCCGCGCACACCTCGGTCAGCTGATCGAGATACAGCTTTTCCTGCTTCTCGTCCTGCGCGACCTCGTAAAGGCTCAGTGCGTAGCGCTCGCTTACCATATCCGCCATGTTTGCTCACCCCACCTTGTCAATAAAGTCTTCGATAAAGCGTTCGTGATCCTCCGGCTTTACATCGCGCTCCACGATCTTGGAGGCGATCATCACGGACAGATCCGCAACCTCATCCTTGAGTTCCTTGTGCGCCTTGATGCGCTCCTGCTCGATGACGCGCTCAGCCTTCTTGACCATAGCGGATGCCTGCTGCGAGGACTCGCGCAGGATCTCATCGCTGCGCTCTGCGGCACGGCGGGTAGCGGAGCCGACGATCTCGGCAGCCTCCTCCTTCGCCTTGGACAGACGCTCGGTGTATTCGCTGCGCATCTGCTCGGCCTCGCTCTGCGCCTTCTCGGCGTTGGAGTACATGGACTGTACCTCCTCGCTGCGAGCAGCGAGCATCTTGCGCACCGGCTTGTACAGAAACTTCTTGATGATCAGGAACGTGATGAGCGTGTTGCACATCGTCACGAGGATCTCCCACCAGCCGATGCTAACGAACGCTTCATATAATGCTGCTGTCACTGGTTTACCTCCTTCCCAAACGGAAGAATCCGTTTCGTCTTTTCAATTCTCGACCACCCTCTTGAAATGGAGCGGTCTGAGAAGTGTCAATTCCAAATCCTTAGAATTGACCAACAAACGGATTGGCAAACAGCAGGATCAGCGCGATAACCAGCGCGTAAATACCGGTGGACTCTGCCATTGCGATACCAAGGATCATGGTACGGGTGATATCGCCCTGCGCCTCCGGCTGACGGCCGATTGCGGAGCACGCCTGACCGGCAGCATAACCCTCGCCGATACCAGGGCCAAGGCCGGCGATCATTGCCATACCTGCACCAAGAGCGGACATACCTGCTACGAATGCTTTGGGATCCATACTTTTCTTCCTCCTAATTCAGATAACGAAATTGGAATTTGTTTTTTCTTCACGTCAGCTGTTTCTTGCGTCACCCACATAAGCCATGGTGAGCATACTGAAGATGAACGCCTGCATGCAGGCCGTGAAGCAGTCAAAATACAGCGACAGCACACCGGGCAGACCGATCTGCAGCAGCGCGATATTATCGGGCAGGAAACCCAATACCGCATTAGACAGCACCTTGAGTGCGCCCATGATGAGCGTAGTGATGACAAGGCCGCCTGCCATGTTGCCGAAGTGACGGAACGACATGGAGACCGGCGTTGCGATCTCGCTGAGCACGTTGAGCGGCGCCATAACGAAGATCGGCTCGAGGAAACCTTTGAGGTAGCCCTTGATGCCGCCGTACTTGATCTTATTGAACGTGATCAGCACGAACGTGATGAGCGCCCAGCCGAGCGTGGTGTTCAGGTCTGCCGTGGTAGAGCGCATCCAGAAAAGGCTGGCCAGTGAACCGAACAGCGAGCTCATCATCAGCGTCATAATGTACGGCGAGAAAGCCTGACAGCCTTCTCCCATCGTGCTTTCGACCAGACCGTCGATCATCAGCACCGCCTTTTCGGCCAGTGCCTGCTTGCCTTTGGGGATCTTCTGCATGCGGTGTGTTAAAAAGATACACAGGAACAGGATAAACGCCATGATGATCCATGAGTTTCTCATGGTCTCCGTGATCGGCAGATTGGTATTGCCGAACAAATAACCCAGTATTTTAGGACCGTTTATTTCGACGTTCAACCGTTTAACCTCCTTTCCGCTGAACTGCGTGGCGCCAGAGGAGCAGCGCCTTGGTGAAAAACAGCGGGATGACCGCTGCAGCTGCGTTCAGATACGGCAGCTTGATCGCCGCGATCACGAACACTGCCGTGAGCATGTAGCGAACTACATAGCCGCGCCGCGTAATGCGAATGCCCTGTGCCGGCGGAAAGGCGGTTGCCCTTACCGTGCTCCTGCCGATCATGTAGAACAGCAGCAGCGCGAACGCCGTACCGAGCAGAACGCTTGCGCCGGACCGAACGATACCCTGTCCGCAAAGAGCGAACACACCGAAAGTCACCAGCGCCAGCGGGAGCATGCCGCGCAGCATGCGCTTCGTTTCCTCATAAACGATGTGCATTTCCGTCACAGCTCCTTTTCTTTCTCTGCGCTTTCTCTGGCTTTGCGCTCGGTAAATCGCAGAAAGTCACGCAGGCTGCAGGCTGCAACCGCGATACCGAGCAGGATTCCGATAATCACCACACCGTTGCCCCAACCGAACCGGTTGCGGAGCCATATCGCTCCGAAGCAGCAAAGCACCGGCGGTGTGATCACTGTGAAGCCTACCTGAGAAAAATAGATCAGGTAGCGCAGCACACTAAAGCCTTCTTTCCCTCTTTGCAATCGCATTCCCCCTTCATGAACGCCATAGCAACATTGTACAAAATGCAGCGTGCTCCCTCGGCACACTATATTACTTATTATAAACAACTTACCCAAAAAGTAAAATACTTTTGCTCAGAAAAGCTAAATATTTTTTGTGGATTTGTGTCGTATCATACATTCTGCACAAATTATTCTTATTAAGTATATGTAAAATGCCAAATTGTCTTTTTTATCACAAAGGGAAAAAGACGCAGCATTACCCTTTGTTTTTTTCTTACCAGCCCGGCTGCGGGCAAAAGAAAAAAGCAACGACTTTCATCGTTGCTTTTTTGTGCTTGCGATATGTATTTCCGTTTAAGGATTACAGGAAACGCTTCATGCCTTCGGTAGCAGACTCCGGCTCCTCGCTGAGCGAAACGGTGAAGTTTACGCTGTGCTTGGAAGAGAATGCGTCCAGAGCGACGAGGAACTCCTCAGCCTTGGCTGCGTCCTTGCCGCCAATGATCTTGTACAGACCGTCGATGAAGACACGGGTGATATCGTAGTTGCCGGCATGCAGACCGCCGACAAAGCCGAGCAGGCTTGCGATGTCGCTAACCGGATAATCCGCTGCGTCGATCAGACGCGCGTCATGCGAGATATCGAAAGTCAGCTTGTTGCCGCGGGAAATGCAAACGACACTGCCCTTTTCTTCTTTTACTGCAGCGTTGACCTGATCAATAAGCTCCTTGGTCTTACCGGAACCGGTACCGCCAATAATAAGTTTTACCATAGTTTTTATCCTCCCAACCTTTGAGGTTGCTATTAGTGTACCATAGTTTAGCCAAAATCACAAGTCCGAATTGCAAACTTTCCGTCATTTTGTATGGTAAATTTCTCACCCTTCCCAATTCTGTTCGGAAAACGCCGGATTTTTACGTTATTTTGCATCTTTTACAACATTTCCTGCAAGGCCGCGCACAAAGGAAATAAGCAGCCCGGACAGTCCGAGCGCGTCCACACCGGCTTCAGCGATGATCGGAACGGTCAAAACCGTCTCTCCGCCGGCGGATACCGTCATTTCGCCCAACTGCTGACCGGCCTGTATCGGCGCGGCAAGTGTCTCCGGCAGGTCGAATGTGGTCTGCATATCCTCTGCTCTCGCCTTTTCGATGACGACCGTGTCGCTGCCCTCGAGCACCGGCTGCACGGTCTCCGCGGTGCCGAGCGTCACCGGAATGGGTTCCAAGTCCTCCGCCGCAGGCGTGTATGCCGTGAAGTTGGCAAAGCCGTAGTTGAGCAGCGCGGTCGCATCCGCTGTGCGGTTCTCCTTGGTGGGCGCCGCCATCACAACCGCCACAAGGCTCAATCCATCCCGCTCGGCACTTGCAGAAATGCAGAAGCCGGCCTCGCGGATGTAGCCGGTTTTGAGTCCGGTCAGACCCTGATAGCTTTTGAGCATCTTGTTCGTGTTCGCCAGACCGAATTTGCCGCCGCGCACGGTGTCCATCCAGATGCCGGTATAGTCGAGTATCTTCGGGTGGCGCAGCAGCTCACAGGAGATAAGCGCAAGATCGCGTGCCGAGGTCAGCGTCTTCTGACCTTCGCCGTCCAGTCCGTTGGCGTTGATGAACGTTGTGTTCGTACAGCCGAGTTCGCGTGCGCGCGTGTTCATCCGTTCGACAAAGGCGGCCTCTGTGCCCGCCAGATGCTCCGCTACCGCAACCGCACAGTCATTCGCTGAACCGACCGCAATTGCCTTGAGCATTTCATCCAGTGTCAGCTGCTCGCCCGGCTCCAGCCAGATCTGCGTGCCGCCCATCGAGCAGGCGTACTCACTGCCGGTTATCATCGTGTCCAGTGTCACCTCGCCGCGCTCGAGCGCCTCCATCGCCAGCAGCATGGTCATGATCTTTGTCACCGACGCAGGCTGCAGCTGCTCGTCGGCGTTATAGACGTAAAGCTCCTGCCCGTTTGCCGCGTACAGTGCCGCCGATTTCGCGTAGAGCGCGCCCATTTCGGGCAGCGCCGCCGCCTGCACCGTAAGCATACCGCTGAGTAAAGCGGTACAGATCAATTTCCGCACATCCACTCACCCTTTCAGCATAGCTTATGTGCGGCGGAACGCAATTATGCAGTAATTGAAAATTGAAAATGGAGAATTGCGCTATCCTTGCGCAGCCTTCAGTCGCGCTGCGCACATAACGATAAAGTTTTTTCGTAGGGTGTGGCGCCCTCAGAAGGTGAATTGCCCGAAGGGCAAGAGAGGCCACCCTGGGGTGCCACGCCGTGCGAACCGCCTGCATATTGCAAAGAATTGTATTGTTCTTCCAGTGTTCCGGATTTCTTGGCGAGAAATCGCTATTTCTTGGCGAGAAATGGGCATTTCTTGGCGAGAAAGTACACAGAGCAGAGAAGAGTACAGAAGAGCAGAGAACAGTACAGTACAGTAGAGCAGACCAGAGCAGAGAAGAAAAGAGTAGATATTACAGTAGAGAACAGCAAAGCAGAACAAAATTGAGAATTGAAAATGATTGACTGATTCTGATTTGACTGATCTGACGGAAAGTGAATTTATTTCTGAATGAAAAAATGGAGAACGCGCTCCCATCGAGTTCATTCTCCATTATCCATTCTCAATTATCTTCCACGGTGCGACCGTACCGAACGAATGAAAATTCCACCGGGCCTCGGTAAGCGACAGCCCATGATTCTGGTCGCTCGGCTTATCCGGCTCACCTTCGACATCGTAATCAATCTCCCATCCGCACATCGGGCAGATATAGCCCCAGGAAGGATTCTCGGGGATCTCTGCACCGCAGCACGGACACGGCTCGGTCGGCGTTTCCGGCATCCAGCTCATATCCGGCTCGGGTTCCTCGTCCTCGGGTGCGGCGTCCGGCCGAAAGTACGGGTCGAGCACCTCCTCGTCCTCCCGCTCCTGCACGCCGCCGAAAAACGCCTCCGGCAGAAAGGCATACTCGTCCTTATTCAATTTCGATCAGCACCGGACAATGATCCGAACCGAACACGTCGGTCAGGATACGCGCGTCCTTGACCCGCTGGGCAAAGCGATTGGACACGAGGAAATAGTCGATACGCCAGCCTGCGTTCTTCTCTCTGGCGTGGAAACGGTAGCTCCACCACGAATACACGCCCTCGAGCGTGGGGTTAAAATGGCGGAACGTATCCGTAAAGCCTGCGGCGAGCAATTCGGTCATCTTGCCGCGCTCCTCGTCGGTGAAGCCTGCGTTCTTGCGGTTGGTCTTGGGGTTCTTGAGGTCAATTTCCTCATGCGCGACATTCATATCGCCGCACACGATGACCGGCTTCTCCGCATCCAGCTTTACCAGATACTCGCGGAAGGCATCCTCCCACGTCATGCGGTAATCCAGACGCTTCAGCTCATTCTGCGAGTTGGGCGTATACACGGTAACGAGGTAGAATTCGCCGTAGTCGGCGGTGATGACACGGCCCTCGTGGTCGTGCTCCTCAATGCCAAGACCATAGGTGACGCTCTGCGGCTCGGTTTTGGTGAACAGCGCCACACCGGAGTATCCCTTCTTCTCTGCCGAGTTCCAGTATTCGCGGTAGCCGCCCTCGAGCGGCACATCGGCCTGTCCCGGCTGCATCTTGGTCTCCTGCAGGCACAGCATATCCGGCTGCTCAGCGGCGACGAAATCAAGGAAACCCTTGCCCATGCACGCACGCAGGCCGTTTACATTCCATGAAATCAGCTTCATTTGCGTTCTCCTTCACGCTACGATGCGGACGGTATTGCCGTCCGGGTCGAGCACAAAACTGCCGTAGCAGCCATCCTTGCCGACAACAGGGCCATCTGTGATCTCATAGCCCTCCGAGCGCATCTGCTCGGTCAGCGCGTCCACGTTCTCGCGAGTGCCCGCCTTGAACGACGTATGCGCCCAGCCGGTCCACAGACGCGAATGCTCGGCGTCCTCAAACTGCGGACGGGTCACGATTTCAAGCCGTGCGCCGTCAGCGAAGGACACAAAGCACGCCTGCGTGCCGGTCTCCTCATTCTGATACAGCTTGCCCGCCGTACCGTCAAAATATTTGGTATAAAATTCACACAGACGCTCTAAATCACGCGTGTACAGTGCAATATGGTCGATCTGCATAACAGAAACTCACTCCTTTACAATACCGCTCTCGTCAATGCGGCGAACCGCCTCTGCCATGCGCTCGGGCGGAACGACAAGCGCCATGCGGACGTAGCCCTCGCCCTGCGCACCGAAGGCGCTGCCCGGAACCACGATAACGCCGGTCTTTTCCATCAGCTCAATGGCGAAGTCCACCGAGGACACAAAGCGCTCCGGAATCTTCGCCCAGACGAACATGGTGCCCTGTGCATCCGGCACGTTCCAGCCGATCGAGCGCAGACCGCCGCACAGCGCGTCGCGGCGTGCCATGTAGCCGGTGCGGTTGCTCTCTACCACATCCTGCGGACCGTTGAGCGCGGCAGCCGCACCCGCCATGATCGGGTAGAACATGCCGTAGTCGATCTGCGAGCGGAACGCGCGGAAACGGCTGATAACCTCGCGGTTGCCGAGTGCGAAGGACACGCGCATGCCGGTCAGGTTGTAGGTCTTGGACAGCGAGTTGAACTCAATGCCGACCTCCTTCGCACCCGGAATGGACAGGAAGGACAGACCCTTTTCCCCGTTCAGCATAATGTCGGAATACGCGTTGTCGTGCAGAACGATGATGTTGTGCTCACGCGCCCAGAGGACCAGCTTTTCGTAGAACTTACGGTCGGCAACGGCGGTGGTCGGGTTGTTCGGATAGGAAACAACGATCGCCTTTGCACGCTCTGCCACGTCCTCCGGAATGTCGTTAAAGTCCAGCTGCCAGTTTTTCTCGGCGTACAGCGGGTACAGACCGACCGTTGCGCCGGTCATCATCGGGCCGAACGAGAAGATCGGGTAGCCCGGGTCCGGTGCAAGGATCAGGTCGTTCGGGCCGGCGAAGGCAAAGCCAACGTGTGCAATGCCCTCCTGCGAGCCGCACACAGCCATGATCTCGTCGTCGGCAAGCGTGACGTCATAGCGGCGCTTGTACCAGTTTTCTACGGCATCGAGCAGCTCGCGCGTTTCATTCAGCGAATACTTGTACATCTCCGGATCGAGTGCAGCGCGGCTGACGGCCTCCATCACATGCTTTCCCGGCTGAAAATCCGGCGTGCCGATGGACAGATTGATGACGTCCATGCCGCCTTCGAGGAGTGACTTCTTGCGCTCGTCGAGCTTGTTGAAAATATTGCTGTCTGCGATTTCTCCCGCTTTGATGAATTTCATGCTGATTATCTCCCAAGTAAAAATTCTATAACCGTCCGGTTGAAGCGGGACGGCTGCTTTGCTGCAACAAAGTGGTCGCCGTCGCGGAAAACCTCCACTTCACAGTGGGGAATGTGCGAGGCCATCTCCTTTGTCTGCTTTTCGCGTATTGCATCGTGCTCACCGACGATGATGAGGGTCGGCATGGTCAGCCGCTCCAAATCGTTCATCGTCACCCCATACGGGTGCACCATCAGTCCGAGCACATCCCTTCGGCGCGCCGCCTTTTTGCTGAAACGGCTCAGCGCCGCAGCAACACCGTAGCCTGCCATAATGGGCAGCTGCACCTGCGGTTTAACGCCGCTGAACATCTCCACATTAGCCGCGTTGAGGATGAGTTTATCTATATATTCCGGGTACGTCAGTGCGAATTTGATCGCCAGATTGCCGCCGTCCGAAAAGCCGAGGAAGTGCGCTTTCTTCACGCCGAGCGTGTCCAGCACGGTTTTGAGATCCTCCGCCATCATTTCAAACGACAGGCCGTGCCCGCCGCTCCCGGAGGCGCCGTGCCCGCGGCTGTCCACCGCAATAACGCGGTAAAAGCGGGTCAGCTCGGGTATCTGGGCGTTCCAGTACGAGCTGTCCTCGCCGTTGCCGTGCAGCAGCACGAGCGGCTTTCCTCGGCCGACATCGTAATAAGCAATCCGGGCATCGCCGCACACGACGAATTCCGGTTCATAACCGAACATATCTATTTCAAACCCTTTCTGCATTGCTCCACAAAATCAGTCGGGTGATGGATGAGAGCGGCGGTTTCCTCCACGGAACGGCCCTCGTCCAGCAGGCGAAGTGCGATGTGCTCCATGGACTCACCGACCTCGATCATGTGCCAGTCCGGGTCGTACAGGCGCACCACACGCTGCTGCCACGCATGCGTCATCGGCGGATGCACCAGTTCCACGTCCAGGTGTCCGCGCAGCTTTTCCGTGAACGCGTCAAAGTCGTCCACCTCAAAGTAAAGCTCCATGTTGTGCGACTGGTGCAGGATCGTGGATTTGGGCACGCCGGTCAGCCTGTCAAAATCCTGCTGAACGGAAAAGCCGCCGGAAAACGTCACGTTTCCGCCTAAATCCAGCACAACCTCCTGATCGAACAGATCATGGTAAAATTTCTTTGAAATCTCCACATCACGCACCGCCAGCAGCGGCATTCGGAACTTTATCATAGTGCAGCCTCCATCAAACCAAACCCAAAGCGGAAAATCCGCTCGGAATAGAAACTAAATTTTCTGTTTGGCTTCTATTTTATCACATTTTGATGAATCGGTAAAGTAGGCATGGAAAAAGGGAATGAATTTTACTTCATTCCCTTCTTTGCAATCAGATTGTCGCCAGAACGCTCTTTGCAGGCTCCAGCTCCGCGCGTTTAACGTAGATCTTGTAAACGAATCTCACCTCAGCATTCATGCCGAACGTGCCGGACGAACGCCGGTTTTCCAGTAGACCACCGCTCATCAGATCGACCGTTTTCGTGGTCACGTCTATGCCTTTCGCGCTGAGTGCCTTGACGATTTTGTCCAGCTCCTCCATGGTGGAGACTTCGATAAGCTCTGTTTTGAACAGCATTGCATTCCCTCCCTGTGCAATTCCGTAAATAATTATCCTGCCTTGTGCTTATCATACCCCGGAGAGTGCGCCTTGTCAATCGTCATGCGGCAGTCGGATTACAGTTTTAACAAACACAAGGAAAAGAGATACAAAAGGGTAAAATTAAATTAAAACATAACAAAAACCCGAGTTTTCGTTAGAAAACTCGGGTTTCGTGGTACACCATCACGGGCTCGAACCGTGGACCCACTGATTAAGAGTCAGTTGCTC
>OGXL01001260.1_pt1 | contig 21395 bp, 17 predicted proteins | sample 1576311 | NCBI WGS metagenome assembly OGXL01 (sample SAMEA3541564, study PRJEB24748) | human gut metagenome | biome: human gut; feature: human-associated habitat; material: faeces | place: China | collected 2012 | reverse complement strand
CCGCCGAGAAACACGGCCCGCATGACAGAGTCCTCGCCGTACCGGCTGCGTATCCCGTCAATGGCTTCATCCAGCCTGGCGTACTTCTCATAACGGTCCATATCGAACAGGTTGTACTGATAGGCCGTGTCATGGGTAACCCGGCTGGTGTGGACCCCCATCTGGCGGATGGGCGCACGGTCCCACAGGTCTTCAAATATCAGGCAGGCCGCCCGGTATATCTCAAAGGTGGTATGGGTGGCCGAGACCAGGGTCCGCTGGCGGGAGGCATGCCTGAAATCCCGGTCCGTGATGGATATGCCCACACAGCCCGCCTTCATCCCATCTGCCCTCAGCCTGGCGCACACTGTCTCCGTGAGGGAAAGGATGACCTGGCGGGCCGTATCCGCATCCGTCACATCCATGGGAATTGTCATGGAATTCCCATATCCCTTATTCTCAGGCCGTTCCTGCAAAAAAGGGGAGTTATCCCTGCCATTGGCGTAGTCCCAGATAAACTCCCCATGCTTTTTCAAATGCCGTCCCACCAGACCGCGGTCCGCTGCCGCCAGATCCCCGATGGTGCGGATCCCAAGGGCCTTCAGCTTCCGGCTGGCGGCGCGCCCCACCCAGAACAGGTCCTCCACCGGCAGGGGCCACATTTTCTTTGGGATTTCGTCCTTAAACAAGGTGTGTACCTTGTCAGGCTTCTGGAGCTCCGATGCCATCTTGGCCAGCAGCTTGTTGGAGGAGATACCTATATTGACTGTAAATCCGAATTTCTCCCGCACCCTGTCCTTGATCTCAAAAGCCGCGGACACATAGGAGTGATACCTGTGGGCGATGCCGGTGAAATCCAGGTAGCACTCGTCCACGCTGACCTGCTCAATGTCCGGCGTATAGGTGTGCAGGAACTCCATCAGCCTTCTGCTGTACTCGTGATACAGGGCATGGTCCGGCGGCTCCATGTGGATATCCGGACACTTCCGCAGGGCATTTGCCACCGGCTCTCCGGTGTGTATCCCGTACTTTTTTGCCGGGATAGATTTGGCCAGCACTACACCGTGTCTGGATTTCCGGTCCCCGCCTATGATAGCGGGAATGGTCCTGATATCAAGCGTGGCGCCGCTTTTCAACTGCTCCACAGCAGTCCAGCTCAGGTACGCCGAATTGACATCGATATGGAATATGATGCGGGACATAGGCTTTCCTCCTCTCCCCCCCCGGATCCGCGGATTTCTTCTTTCATTGTATCCGGCCCGCCGCAAATGTCAATAAATACACTGAAAAAGGGGCGACGCCTCTGTAAAGCGCCTCCCCTGTGTGTTTCATTTCTGGATATTGCGGACTACTATACAGCTGTCAGTCCCTCTTTTACCCTGGCCGTCAGTTTTCCATCCTGGTCATCTATGAGGATCGTGTCGCCGCTGCCCACATTGCCCTCAAGCATCAGCCTTGCGGCCGTTGTCTCCACATTTTTCTGCAGATACCGCTTCAGCGGTCTTGCGCCGTACATGGGCTCGTATCCGCCCTCCACGATGCGGGCTTTGGCAGCCTCTGTCAGCTCAATGCCGACCTCCTTCTCTCTCAGCCTGCGGTTTACGTCCGCCACCAGCAGGTCGATGATGTGGTAAATGTTGTCCTTTGTCAGAGGCTTGAACATGATGATCTCGTCCAGACGGTTCAGGAACTCCGGACGGAAATGAGCCCGCAGGTCGTCCGTCACCGCCTTCTGGCTTGCCTCGCTGATGTTTCCGTTCTCGTCAATCCCTTCCAGCAGGTAGGCTGAACCGATATTGGATGTCATGATGAGGATGGTGTTCTTGAAGTCCACGGTCCGCCCCTGGGAGTCTGTGATACGGCCGTCATCCAGCACCTGGAGGAGCACGTTGAACACATCCGGGTGGGCCTTCTCCACCTCGTCAAAAAGGACCACGGAGTAGGGCTTTCTCCTGACCGCCTCTGTGAGCTGTCCGCCCTCATCGTACCCCACATATCCCGGAGGAGCTCCGATGAGCCTGGACACGGAATATTTCTCCATATACTCACTCATATCGATGCGGACCATATTGTTCTCATCGTCAAACAGGCTCTGAGCCAGAGCCTTTGCCAGCTCTGTCTTACCCACGCCCGTGGGTCCAAGGAAGAGGAAGGAGCCGATAGGTCTTGTCGGGTCCTTGATCCCGGCCTTGGACCGGATGATGGCCTCTGTCACCAGCTCCACAGCCTCGTCCTGCCCTACCACACGCTTGTGCAGCTCGTCGGCCAGGTGCAAGGTCTTGCTCCTCTCACTCTCGTTCAGCTTTGCCACCGGAATGCCGGTCCACTTGGAGACGATCTTAGCGATCTCATCCTCTGTCACGCTCTCATGTACAAGGGAGAGATCCTCGTCTTTGACCTTCGCCTCCTCGGCCTCCAGCATCTTCTGGAGCTCCGGAAGTCTTCCATACTGCAGTTCCGCCGCCTTCTCCAGGTCGTAGGACTGCTGTGCCTTCTGAATGTCGCCCCGTATCTGCTCAATCTGCTCCCTCAGCTTCTGCACTCTCTCCACGCTGACCTTCTCGTTGTCCCACTGGGCTTTCCTTGTGGCAAACTCAGCCCGCAGCTCTGCCAGCTCCTGCTGCAGATGCGCCAGGCGGTCCTGGCTCAGCCGGTCATCCTCTTTTTTAAGGGCTGCCTCCTCGATCTCAAGCTGCATCACCTTCCTGCGGAGCTCATCCAGCTCTGCCGGCATGGAGTCAAGCTCTGTCTTGATCATGGCGCAGGCCTCATCCACCAGGTCAATGGCCTTGTCCGGCAGGAACCTGTCTGAGATGTATCTGTGAGAGAGGGTGGCTGCCGCCACAAGGGCGCCGTCTGTGATCTTCACGCCGTGGAAGACCTCGTACCTCTCCTTCAGCCCGCGGAGGATGGAAATGGCGTCCTCCACTGTGGGCTCATCGACCATGACCGGCTGGAAACGTCTCTCAAGAGCCGCGTCCTTCTCTATATACTGTCTGTACTCATCCAGCGTAGTGGCTCCAATGCAATGAAGCTCTCCTCTGGCCAGCATGGGCTTCAGCATATTGCCGGCATCCATGGCGCCGTCTGTCTTTCCGGCTCCCACGATGGTGTGGAGCTCATCGATAAAGAGGATGATCTTTCCGTCGCTGTTCTTGACCTCCTCAAGAACGGCTTTCAGACGCTCCTCAAATTCTCCCCTGTATTTCGCACCGGCCACCAGGGCACCCATGTCCAGGGAGAAGATTGTCTTGTCTTTCAGTGTCTCCGGCACATCGCCGCTCACGATCCTCTGGGCCAGTCCCTCCACGACGGCTGTCTTGCCGACGCCGGGCTCACCTATGAGGACCGGGTTGTTCTTTGTCTTCCTGGAAAGGATCCGGACCACATTGCGGATCTCGCTGTCACGCCCGATGACAGGATCCAGCTTCTGGTCCCTGGCACGGTCCACCAGGTCTGTTCCGTATTTGTTCAGAGTATCGTAGGTGGCCTCCGGATTGTCGCTTGTCACCTTCTGGTTGCCTCTCACTGTGGAGAGAGCCTGCAAAAAGCCCTCCCTGGAAATGCCCAGCTCCCGGAAGAGCTGCTTTATCTCCCGGCTGGGATGCTTCAGAAGTGCCAGGAAGAGATGCTCCACAGAGACGTACTCATCGCCCATCTGCTTCATCTCGTCCTCGGCGCTTATGAGTGCCTTGTTCAGGTACTGTCCCACATAGGGCTGACCGCCCTGCACCTTGGGCCGCTTTGCTATGGACTGCTCCACCCGGTCCACGACCAGATTTTTATCCAGGCCCATTTTCTCCATCATCTTTAAGATCAGGCTGTCATCCTGGGTCAGCAGAGCATAGAGAAGATGCTCCTGCTCGATTTCCTGGTTGCCGTACTCCATTGCTGTCTTTTCGCAGTCCTGGACCGCCTGCAGGGATTTCTGTGTAAATTTATTTATATTCATAAAGGTCCCTCCTTGCCTTTCACTGAAAAGGCGCCCTCTCAGGCACCTGGTTTTCCTGTTCTATTAGGAATATAACACTTTTTATCAGCACTGTCAACACTCGAGTGCCAATTTCCTGTTCAGCAACTTAGGATTTACTTAACAATATGTGCCGTGATAATTGTATAACTATCTGAATTGATAGTGATTTTGATATTTTCAACTTCACAATACCAATTTTTACCTCGTTTGTATATATTGCATTTTTTATCTAGCATCTTATTTTTGCAATACTCAACAACATCATCTGTATCTATTTTTAGATTTCTTTTTATTCTACCAACTCCCATTTCAGTTGTATGAATTTTGTCAATATTATCAAGTAATATCTTTTTATTTTCCATTTTTTCTCCTTAAATTCCAATTTTCTGCTCGACAACTTCCAAATCATCAATCTATTTAGCCTATTATAACACCCCGAATATTCCCCCGTCATTCTATTTCTCGCTCATACGGAATGGCCATACAGAAAGGGAGCGGAACATCATCTGTCCGCTCCCTTTCAAATATTTTTTCATCATCCTCTGGAGACCGTCCACATCTCCTTGATCTGGCCGGAGATATCGCTGTAGTTCCAGGTCTTCTCCGTGTTGCTGATGCTGAAGGGGTCGTTGACCGTCACCTGGCCATTCTCATAGCCGGTGAGCACGATGAAATGTCCCCCGTCCGTGAAATCCCCCGGCAGCATGCTGCAGATCACAGGGTGTCCTGCCTGCAGCTCGGCGGCGAGGGTCCCCTCATCCATCATTCCCTCCTGGCAGGTCAGGCCCCACTGCCGGGCGGCGCTGTCCAGGAAAGCCCAGTAGGTATTGTTCTCCCCGTCTATAAAACCGTTCTCCTCGCTGTATTTCGCAAGCCGGTAGGGAGTGGCTGTCGTGTCACCGGTCAGTCCCACGATGACCATGGACATGCAGGTAGGACCGCAGCCGCTGGAGGCAATGGTGCTTGTGCCGTAGGAGCTGTACCCCCACCGCTCGTCCCACTGGAGAAAGTGGGGAATGGCCCCGTTCCCTGTAGACGTCTCCACCGTCTCCGGAACAGGCTTATCTTTATTCTCTGCATAGTTCCGCACAAAATCCAGCGTCTCCTCATTCTGATCAATAAGGCCAATGATCTCCTCCGGGCAGCCTTCAGCTCTCGCCTGCTCCTTTACAGCAGCGATCTCCTGGGCTTTCTTCTCTTCCGGTGTGAGCTGCTGCTCCTTCCTGGCCTCCTGCTCCTTCTGGCGTTCTTCCTCCCTCTGCCGGGCCTCCTCCTGGATTCTCTGCTGCTCGGCATAGTGCATGGCAAAGCCCCCCGCAATGCCGGCTGCCAGGATGAGGACAGCTGTCCCCAGTATCAATCTCTGTGTTTTTCTTCTGTCTCTCTGTTCCTTCAGACCTCTGCTGCCATCCGCAGATTTTCGCTTTTTGTCTTTCCAAATATGTATCACGTCTATCTTCCTCTTCTGCTATGGTTATTTTCTGATGGACAAGGCCGCCAGCAGAGCGCCTGCGGCAATGCAAATATCCCCCAGATTAAAGGTCAGTCTGGAAAGTCTCTTCCATCTGCTCTTAAAAGCTAAATAGTCCACGACCTTTCCCCGCATGGTGCGGTCGTAAAGATTGCTGAACGCTCCTCCCGCGAGAAGCATCATCCCCGCTTTTTCCACTGTATGTCCCTTTTTTCTCATAAGAAATGCATCCCGCACAAGAAGGACAGCTCCCAGCAGAGCTGAGAGCTTCATCACAAACTGAGGATATTTTTCCAGCAAATTAAAAGCGGCGCCCCGGTTGTACACTTTCCGCAGGATCAGATGACCGCCGACCATCTCCAGGTCCTGTCCCTCGGCCACATTGTCCAGGACATATTGCTTGATCCCAAGATCCAGAGCCGCGGCCGCCGCTGCAATGGTATAGAATATCATTTACAGTTCCTCTTTTATGCGCACGATCTGCTCCTCGTATTTCTCGATCTGCTCATCTCTCTTCTCGATGGCCTCGCACAGAGCGATCATGTCCATATCCTGTATCTCATTTTTGGTAAATTTTTCGTATACGGCTTTTCCGATATCCTCGAAATCTCTCTGATTGCCCCTCTTCAAAAAGCGGATCTCACTTTTCAACTTCTGGACTTCCATCGTGTCTCCCGCCTTTTTGCTCAGATCACTCGCCACATCTGCCACTTTTTTCCCAAATTCATCAAAAAAATCTGCCATAATTCATCTCTCCTTTGCCTCAGATCTGTCTTAAGCGGTCCAGCGTCCTGTACAGATCCAGCGTTCCGTATCCCCACTCCCTGTTGGGATACGCTTCCCCCGGTCTCTGCCGCGCTCCAAGGATCAGCAGGTTCTTGAGCTGAAGGGTATCCGCCCCTCTGCTGCCTGTGTAGTACAGGATCCATTCCATCAGGAGCGCCGCAGCACCGGCCGTGATGGCCGCAGCCGCGCTGGAACCGGACCGGACAGCAAACCTGCCGCCTGGCAGCGCCCCCTTCACATCTACTCCCGGGGCTGCCAGATCCGGTTTTATCTTGTCAGTTCTAGTATATCCTCTGCCGGAATGAATATCAACACTATTCTCCCGCCCATTGTAGAAAGCCGCTGTGATAGCCGAGCGCACTGCCGACGGGGAGGTAAGAGTGATGTCCGGATTGGAGCGCAGAAAGTAGACCTCCCCGTCCAGGAACTCCTGCACAGGCAGCCACATGTGAAAGGCGCCTCCCGCAAGCTGCACCGGCTCCACCTGGATCTTCCAGATGCCGGGAGCCGGCGCTCCAAAGCGGAAAAAGATGAGCTGGGAGTCATTTCTCTCCACCAGCAGGCGATAGTCCACAGTCACCAGAGTACCCTCAAAGACAAACCGGAACTGGGAGCTGCCTCCCTGGATAATGGGGATCCTGCCCCGCACCTCCCCGGAGGGGGAGACCAGGGATACAGTCAGGATGTTGGGTATGTCTGTCCACAGCTCTGCCACAAATCCCCGCACGTTTTCCCCAACCCGGATCTCCACCTCCTCCTGATCCTCCGCACTCTCCAGCATGCCATAAAAGTGGTGACGCATGGAGGCCTCATTGCCGGTCCCAACTACGATCCCTTTGTTGATACTGTTAGAATAGTATTCCAGCATCACCGCGAGAGGAGTGGTGCCATTGTGCCCACCCATAGAGCTCCCCAGGGCAATACACAGGATCAGGGGAAGCCCCCTCTTTGCTGCCAGTTCCGCCAGATACCGTATGCCCAGCATAATGTCATTTTCCTGGTAGCAGGGCGCATTTTCCGCTATATAGTAAAAATCCCGCAGATACTGTTTCGCCTCCTTCAGCTTGACAACGCCAATCACCGCCTCGGGAGCTGCCCCCAGAAACTGGTTCTCCTCGTCCGCTCCCCCGGCAGCCAGGCTGGCCACATAGGTGCCGTGTCCATTCTCATCCCGGCTGGGCACTACCGAAAAAGGATCTTCCTCCCTTAGTGCCCTGTCGATAGCTTCCCTTGTGTATTCACTCCCGTAAAACAAACCTTCCGGCATCTCTCCGTCCTGGACAGTCTGGTCCCAGATCGCCTCCACCCGGGTACTCCCGTCCAGGTTTCGGAACACAGGATGCGTATAATCGATACCTGTGTCCACAAATCCGATCATCACATTCTCTCCCATCAGCTCCAAGGTGGGGTAGTTCTGTACCGGAGTGATACCCGCCTGCCCCATAGCCGCCATATCCAGGAGGGTGTAGCACTGCGGGATAGAACTGTACGTAAAACTACCGAAATTCAGAGGGTCCGCCAGCACCTGCTCCACGTAGATCACATCGTACCCGGCCTGGGTCTTCTGCCGGCAGAGCTGTTCCTCCGGCACCGTAAACGCGATCCTGCTTCCTTCTGACTGTATAATAAAATCCCTGTACTCTTCCGAGAGGATCCGCTGACGGCAGATCTGTCTGTCCGCCATATAGAAAACACCTCATATACTTTTGTATTCAGTATATGAGGTGAAAATCACTCTATGACGTTTTTAAATCCCAGGACTTTCCCGGCCTTCCTTCTGTCTTCCTAGCTCTCCAGCCGCAGGGGAGCCTGTCCCCGGAGGGTGATGACCGGCCCGCCGGTACCCTCTATGTAGCTCTCCGTGATGGTGACCTGACCGATGCTGTCATCTTTGGGGATCTCATACATGATATCCAGCATAAAGTCCTCAATAATGGCGCGCAGCGCCCTGGCCCCCGTATCCTTCTTCATGGCCTTTCTGGCGATGGCGCGCAGGGCGTCCTCGTCAAAGTCCAGCTTCACTTCATCCAGCGCCAGCAGCTTCTGATACTGCTTGAGGATGGCGTTCTTAGGCTCTTTCAGAATCTTGACCAGCATATCCTCATCCAGTCCCCGGAGGGTACAGATAATGGGAAGACGTCCCAGGAACTCCGGTATCATTCCGAAATTTCGCAGGTCTTCTGTGGATACCTTGGACAAAAGGTCTTTGTCCTGATCATACTTATCCTTCAGGTCCGCGTTAAAACCGATGGAAGACTGTTTGGTCAGCCTCTCCTTGATGATGTTGTCCAGATCCGGGAACGCGCCGCCACAGATAAAGAGGATGTTCCTGGTGTTGACCGTGGTCAGAGGCACCATGGCGTTCTTGCTGTTGGCCCCTACCGGCACTTCCACTTCACTGCCCTCCAGAAGCTTGAGCATTCCCTGCTGTACAGACTCACCGCTCACATCCCGCTGGTTGGTATTCTTCTTCTTGGCGATCTTGTCGATCTCATCAATGAAGATGATGCCCTGTTCTGCCTTTTCCACATCGTTGTCTGCCGCCGCGAGAAGCTTGGACACAACGCTCTCAATGTCATCCCCGATGTAGCCGGCCTCGGTGAGGGAGGTGGCGTCTGTGATGGCCAGAGGCACATCCAGCAGCCGGGCCAGGGTCTTCACCATGTAGGTTTTTCCCGAACCGGTGGGCCCGATCATAAGAATGTTGGATTTCTCGATCTCTATATCATCCATCGTGTCTGTGGCCACCCGCTTGTAGTGGTTGTACACTGCCACGGAGATCACTTTCTTGGCATACTCCTGCCCCACTACATACTCGTCCAGTCTAGCCTTGATCTTATGGGGAGCCGGAATATTTTTGATATCAATGAGAGGCGTCTTCTCCTCCCCCTCTTTTTTCTTCTTGACTTTCTGCTGGCGGGGAGCCGCGTTTTCCAGATCCGACATGTTAAAGATCTGGACACCCGGTATGTTCATCAGTTTGCTGTAGTCGATCTGACCGCTTGTCATGGCGTCAAAACTCTTCTGCATGCAGTCCGAACACACGGAAATATTGTTGGGGAGGTCGATGAGCTTTCCCGTCACACTCTCGGGCCTGTGGCAGATAAAGCAGAACTTCTCATAGCCGTCATCCTTCTTTGTATCTTCCACATGCACATCTTTGTCTTCTACTTTTTCTATTTCGTTTTCATTTCTGTTGTTCTCGTTCTCTGACATGATACATCCTTTCTATTACAATGCCCGGACATCCCCCTGCTCCAGCATCTGAAGAAACTGCTCTTCTGTCAGTATAGGTATGCCCAGTTCTTTTGCTTTCCTGTTCTTGGACGATGTGGAGGCGGCATCATTGTTGATCAGATAGCTGGTCTTTGAGGTGACAGAGCCTGTCACCTTGCCTCCCCTGCTCTCGATCAGGCTTTTGAGCTCGCTCCGGTTTGCAAAATGTTCCACGCTCCCGGTGATGACAAAGGTGGTCCCCTCCAGGTTCCTTTCTCCCTCATCTGAAGCCTCCTGCTCTACGTGCACTTCCCCCAGAAGTTCCCTGTACACCTTCCGGTGCTTCTCATCTCCAAAGTAGTCCACATAGGCTTTCGCGATCACGCCACCTACGCCGGAGACAGCGCTTAAGTCTTCCTCTGTCAGATCCGGCATCTCCTCCGGTGACACGCCTGTCTCCCGGCAGATCACCCTGGCATTAGCCACGCCAATGCCCGGGATGCCCAGGCTGTAGAGCAGGCGGGGAAGAGTAGTCGCTCTGGCCTTCTCCACGCTCTCCATCAGGTTCTGGTAAGATTTCTCCCCAAATCCCTCCATCTCCTGGATCTCTTCCTTATAACGGTCCAGGTGAAAAAGGTCATCATAGGTGCGGATAAACCCTCTGGCAATAAACTTTTCCAGCGTAGCTTCTGAGAGTCCTTCCATATTCATGGCATCCCGGCTGACGAACAGGGCATAGGCTTTGATCTGCTTCGCCTGACACTCCGGGTTGGTACAGTAGAGCGTCTTTGCACTGCCGTCCTGCCGGATCTCCGTCCTTCCCTGGCACACCGGACAGGCTTCCGGGATATCCCGCACACCGCTGCCAGTGAGATTTCTGGCAATCTGGGGAATGATCATATTTGCCTTGTACACTTCGATCCGATCGCCGACGCCCAGCTTCAGCTCCTCCATGATGCTGATATTGTGCACGCTGGCACGGCTCACTGTGGTACCCTCCAGCTCCACCGGATCGAAGATGGCCACCGGATTGATAAGGCCGGTCCTTGAGGGGCTCCACTCGATCTGCCGCAGGATGGTCTCCCGGGTCTCGTCCGCCCACTTGAATGCATAAGAATCTCTGGGAAATTTTGCTGTCCTTCCAAGAGATTCCCCGTACCTTATATCATCATATATTAGCACAAGACCATCTGAGGGAAAATCGTTTTGCGCTATTTTTTCTGAAAATTTAATAACTTCCGCCTCAATATCTGCCGGCGCCACCACATAGTGCTCCACCACGTCAAAGCCCTGGCCCTTCAGCCAGTCCAGCTGGCGGGCCCTGGAGTTGCCGAAATCCACTCCCTCCGCCCGGACAAGGGAAAAGGCGTAGAACTGCACATTCCTCTTTGCCGTGATCTCGCTGCTCCGCTGGCGCACAGAACCGCTGCACAGGTTCCGGGGATTTTTATACCGGGCATCCGCATCCGGTATCTCCTGATTGATCCGCTCAAAGTCCCGGTATCCGATGACAGCCTCCCCCCGAAGGATCAGCTCCCCTTCGTAGGGAATGCGCAGCGGGATATTCTTAAACACACGGGCATTGCCGGTGATCACTTCCCCCACTTCACCGTTCCCCCGGGTAACAGCCTTCGTCAGCTCTCCGTTCTGGTAGGTGAGGACGATGGTGAGCCCGTCCATCTTCCAGGACATGACCACATCATGCTCTCCGGCAAATGCCCGAAGGTCTTCCACATCCTTTGTCTTGTCAAGGGAGAGCATGGGGCTCTCATGCCTCTCTTTTGGCAGTTCACTGACCACCTCGTATCCCACATGGATGGTGGGGCTGCCTGCCAGGGTGACATGGAGCTCTTTCTCCAGATGGACCAGCTCATCGTAGAGGGCATCATACTCGTAGTTGCTCATGATCTCCCGGGATTCCTGGTAGTAAGCCCGGCCGGCCTGGTTCAGAAGATCCACCAGCTCCTGCATCCTCTGCCTTTTCTGTGTTGTCTCCGCTTTTCTATTTTCTGTCCCGCTCATATTTTGCTTCTCCTGTCTGCTTTTTTCTGGTTTCTCCGGCCAGGGAGCGGAGCATCTCCAGCTCCTCCCCCTCCACTTTCCGGTATTCGCCGGGCTTCAGGTCGCCCAGCACAATATTCATGATCCGCACCCGCTTCAGCGTCCGCACTCTGCAGCCGCAGGCCTGGCACATTCTCCGGATCTGCCGGTTCAGGCCCTGGGTGAGGATGATGCGGAAGGTATACTTTCCTTCCCGCCGCACTGTGCAGGGCCTTGTCACGGCGTCCAGCCCTTTCTCCTCATCCACGATATGGACGCCAGCGCTCATCTTCTTTATAAAATCCTCCGTGATCTCCCGATCCACGGTGACCTTGTACTCTTTTTCATGGAGGTTTCTTCCCCGCATGATCTGGTTGATCAGATCCCCGTCATTGGTCATGAGCAGAAGTCCCTCCGAGTCCTTGTCCAGTCTTCCCGCGTAGGTGACGCGGACAGGGTAATCCAGGAAGCGGACAATGTTGTTCTTCGTCCGCCTGTCCTCTGTGCAGATGATACCCACAGGTTTGTAGACAGCCAGGACGACCTTCTCATCCTTTCCGCCAATGATCCGGCTGCCCACCTGGACCCTCTGGCCCGGCTGCACCTTCATGCCGCATGAGGCCCGCACGCCGTCCACCAGCACCTGTCCGCTCTCAATGAGGCGGTCCGCCTCCCTGCGGGAGCAGATGCCTGCCTCGCTTATATATTTATTAAGACGGATCCCTTCCATGTATCCTCCTGCCTTCCTGTCTTTTCTCCCGCGCTCTGCGCGCAGATATTACCACTACAATGTGGTCATTAGGTAATTATACCATGCTTTCCATCCCCGTGGAACACTCGGAAATCAAAAATCAGTGTTTGTAAAAAGGCAGAAAATATACTAAAATGGTTGTAATGCTATTCACACTCAGAAAGGATTATTTCTATGACCATCTTAACGCTGGACACGAAAAAATGTATGTCCTCCCTGCTTCTTTCGGAAGCATTTGACCACTTCTTTTTCATCGAGGGAGAGATCACAACCTTTGGAAAATTTACCATGGACGGCTACATGCAGAAAGACTTTTTCGAGGAGCCCCCGCAGCAGTCCTACGCCTTCTGGAAGGACATCAGACCCTACTGCTTTTCTCTCATAAAAGGAAAGCGCACTCCTCTTGGCTTCCGGTTCATTTTCTCCCTGTCCGGCGACAACATTCCCGCCTTCCTTGAAGAACACAGGCTGGACTTCACGCCCCAGGAGATCCAGGGACTTTTCCTGAATTTCCGCTTCGACGGTTCCCGCCTCACCTGCACCACAGGGGTGTCTGTTTCAAAGTTCACACTGGACAAATCTCTTGAGCAGACCTGGGACAAATGGGCACAGGCCCTCTTTGCAGGACTTCAGATCCCCTTTGAATCAGAACTCTAAAAAGGACTGCGCCCCTCTGCGCAGTCCTTTTTCTATACCTTCATGTATGTAGGTCTTTAGCCTTTCAGTCTTTCTGCAAAATCAGCCATGGCCTCCGAGATCTTGATCTGCTGGGGACAGACTGCCTCGCAGCTCCTGCAGCCGATGCAGGCGGAAGGTCTCTTGTCCTCCGGGAGCGTCGACACCACCATGGGCGCGATAAATCCGCCGCCTGTGAAGCAGTGCTCGTTGTAGAGCTCCAGGATCCTCGGGATATCCAGCTCCTGGGGACAGTGGCTCACGCAGTAGTGGCAGGCTGTACACGGAAGGACGATCTTCTTCACCATGTCGTCGGCAATGCCAAGAAGGGTATCCATCTCCTCTTTATTCAGCGGCTTATCCTCCTCAAAGGTGGCGATATTCTCTATCAGCTGCTGTGCGTTTGACATGCCGGACAGAGTCACCTTCACCTCAGGCATGCTCTGCAGGAACCGGAACGCCCACGCCGGGATGCTCTCCTCCGGGCGGAGCGCCTCCAGCTTCTTTGCGGCCTCCTCGTTTATCTTTGCGAGGGAACCGCCGCGCAGCGGCTCCATCACCCACACAGGGATGTCATATTCCTTTAGGAGCTCCATCTTGCCCTTTGCGTCCTGGAATGTCCAGTCCAGATAGTTGAGCTGGATCTGGCAGAATTCCATGTCTTTTCCGTACTTCTCAAGGAAACTCTTCATCACGTCGTAGTTTCCGTGGGCGGAAAATCCCAGATGGCGGATACGTCCGTTTTTCTTCTGCTCCATGAGATATTTGTGGATGCCGTGGGACTCATCCAGGTAAGCGTCTATGTTCATCTCGCACACATTGTGGAAAAGGTAGAAATCAAAATACTCTGTCTGGCACTTCTTCAGCTGCTCCTCAAAGATTTCCTCCACCTTGTCCATGTTGGAGAGGTCGTAGCCCGGAAATTTATCAGCCAGGTAAAAGCTCTCCCTTGGGTATTTGGAGAGAACGCGGCCCATCACCAGCTCGGAGGTGCCGTTGTGGTATCCCCAGGCAGTATCGTAATAGTTTACACCGTGGTCCATAGCATACTGCACCATATCGGCTGTGGCGGCCTCGTCTACCTTCGCGTCATCGCCGTCAATGACCGGCAGGCGCATGCAGCCCATGCCCAGGGCAGACAGCTTTAAATCTTTGTAATCTCTGTAGATCATCTTTGTCCACTCTCCTTCTCTTCATTTCAGTCATCCTGTATAAAAAGTATCAGGGAACTATATTTTATTATAATTCCCCGATACGAGAACCGCAAATACTTAAATAAAATACCCGGTCATACTTATTTTCTATACTTTTTATTTTGTCAGCAGCAGCATGATCTCGTTGCTCCTCTGTACAAAGGCTGTCATCTCCTCCGGTGTCAGAGGCTTGTGTGCCAGCATGGCCATGTCGTAGAGCTGTTTGCAGATGACAGGTGTGTTCTCATTGTCTCCGTGCTCTGCCACAAACTGTACAAGAGGATGGTTGGCGTTCAGCGTCAGTGTGATCTCGCCGCCAAACATGGATGCATCCATGCCTGCCATGCCATACATTCTCATCATCTCCTGCATACGGCGGCTCTGCTCGGACAGGGTGATCATGGAAGCCACCTTGTCGTCTTTCAGTTTCTCCACTTTCACGTCCAGCTTGTCATTTTCCATAACTTTGCGGAATGTCTCCACAAGAGCGTCCGTTGTCTTCTGGAAAGCCTCTTTGTCCTCTTCTTTTACTTCCTCTTTTGCATTGTCCGTAATGTCCGCGTCAATGCGCTGGAACTGCAGGTTCGGATTTCTCTGCTCAAGCTGTGTGATAAAAGGAGAGTCGATGTTGTGGTTCAGGATCACCGCATCCTGCCCCTGGTTTTTAAACATGTTAATGTACTGGCTCTGCTGCTGCTCGTCAGATACATAGTAGATGGTGGTCTTGGGCTCTTCCTTCTTCTCCTCGCCCTCCTTTGGCTCCTCTTTTTCCTCCTTGGGGTCGATGAGCTTACCGCCGTTTGCCTCCACGCACTCTTTCAGCGTCATGTATTTGTGATCCAGGTTCTTGAAGAGGATGTAGTCCATCATCTTGTCGCAGAATTTCTCGTCCTTCAGGCAGCCGAACTTGATGAACGGGCTGATGTCATCCCAGTATTTCTCGTAGTTCTCCTTGTCGGTCTTGCACATGCCGCTCAGCTTGTCGGCAACCTTCTTGGAAATGTAGTCTGCGATCTTGTTAACAAATCCATCGTTCTGGAGCGCGCTTCTTGATACGTTCAGCGGCAGGTCCGGACAGTCGATGACTCCCTTTAACACCATCAGGAACTCCGGAATGACTTCCTTGATGTTGTCCGCGATGAACACCTGGTTGTTGTACAGCTTGATGGTTCCCTCGATGGAGTCGTACTCTGTGTTGATCTTGGGGAAGTACAGGATACCCTTCAGGTTGAACGGGTAATCCATATTCAGGTGGATCCAGAACAGAGGCTCCTTGTAGTCCAGGAATACCTTCCGGTAAAACTCTATATAATCTTCCTTTGTGCACTCATTTGGATGCTTTGTCCACAGAGGCTGGGTGTCGTTCACCGGAACAGGACGCTTGTTGATCTTCACCCTGTCTCTGGCAGGAGATACTTCCACCATCTCCTTCTCCCCGTTCTCCTTCTCCTTCTCCTCCATCTTTGCATCCTCGTGGATGTGCTCTACGACCACATCATCGTCCCGAAGGTCCGCCTCATCGATGGTCTCGTACTCCTGCTCGGCATTGGCCTTCTCAAGGAAGATCTCCACAGGCATAAAGGAGCAGTACTTCTCCAGCACTTCACGCACTTTGTACTCGTTGGCAAACTGGAGGCTGTCCTCATTTAAGAACAGGGTGATCTCCGTCCCCACTTCCTGCCGGTCTCCGTCGGACATCTCATACTCTGTGCCGCCGTCGCTTGTCCAGTGCACAGGAGCTGCCCCCTCCTGGTAGGAAAGTGTGTCGATGTGTACTTCGTCCGCCACCATGAAAGCGGAGTAGAAGCCAAGACCGAAGTGACCGATCATGTCATCCTCTGTCGTCTTGTCCTTGTATTTCTCCAGGAACTCTGTGGCTCCGGAGAAAGCGATCTGGGTGATGTACTCTTCCACCTCATCGGCCGTCATACCCACACCGTTGTCGATGAATTTCAGTGTCTTGTCCTCCGGGCTGACGATCACACGGATCCGGGCCTTGTAGTCATCCGGAAGCTGATACTCTCCCATCATGTCCAGCTTTTTCAGCTTGGTGATGGCGTCGCATCCGTTGGAGATCATCTCACGGACAAAGATATCGTGGTCTGAATAGACCCATTTCTTGATAATAGGAAAAATATTTTCGCTGCTGATAGACAGACTTCCTTTTTTTGCTGCCATTTATATCACTCCTTAAATCTCAATCTGTTTTGTGCGGGACCTGACCCGCACCCTCTGCATGTTATGATAATACCCGGGAGCGCAAATGTCAATATAAAATTAGCACTCATCGCAAATGAGTGCTAATAACTTTATAAAATCCATAAACCTTCTATAAACTTTGCTTTTCATGTCTACTCCACGCTCTTCAGAGACTCCACCATGTCTATCTTCTTCAGCTTGAAGTACATGACCCAGTTGACGAACATGGAAAAGCCGAGCGTGAACAGGAAGCTGTACAGATAGCTGGTAAGATCCAGCACCCTTCCGAACATGACGTCGTCCACCTCCACAGTGACAATGACAAACTGCAGCAGCACCCAGCCAAGGGCCATGCCCGCCACCGCGCCGATGAGGGTGAGCAGGACATTTTCCCTGTACACATAGGCAGCCACCTCCGTGTCGTAAAAGCCCAGCACCTTGATGGTTGCCAGCTCCCTCTTTCTCTCCGTGATGTTGATGGTGTTCAGGTTGTAGAGAACGATAAAGGCCAGCATGCCCGCCGAGATGATCAGCACCACAATGACCAGGTTCAGACTCTGCAGCATATCGTCAAGGCGGTCCTCTATACTGGAGGTATAGCTCACGTTCAGCACATTGCTGTCTCCAAGGAGCCGGCCGCCCACTGCCTCGATCTGGTCTGTCTGCCCCTCTTTCATCCGATGATAACAGCAGCCAGACCGATAACGATAGCGCCACGGCCCATATTGATATCAGCAAAGCCCTGATACTGGGAAAGAAGAGCTCCGGAAAGAGCTACCATACCGTTAGAGATCATCAGACCCAGAACACGGTTAAAGTCGGTGTTAATACCCTGGGCTCTTGCCATCTTGTCATTGCAGCCGGTTGCACGGATGGAGCAGCCAAGCTCGGTGCCGAAGAACCAGTAAAGGATAACGATCAGCACAACGATGATCAGGGATACTAAAAGGATGGTATTTTTAAAGAGAGGCACATTGCGGATAAAACGTAAAGAAACAAGGAGGCTGTACTTGTCTACGTTGATCGCCTGGTTTGCCTTTCCCATTATTTTCAGGTTAATAGAATACAGGCCTAACTGTGTAAGAATACCGGAAAGGATAGCCGGGATACCCATAAAAGTATGTAAAAGTCCGGTGACGCAGCCTGCCACCATTCCTGCAAGGAGTGCTGCAAACATGGCCACCCATACATTCTGTCCGTTTAACATCATCATAATGCAGACTGCACCGCCGGTACATAAAGAACCGTCTACGGTCAGATCCGCAAAATCCAGTATACGAAATGTGATATAAACACCAATGGCCATGATGCCCCAGATCAGGCCCTGTGCCACTGCTCCAGGAAGAGCATTTAATAAACTCATTATATTCATTGTTTTCCCCTTTAGAACAGCATACAGCGGGAGGCCCATTTGCCTTCCCGCTGTGTCTGCCATGAAAGTTTTTTTACATTAAAAGTTTCTTTGCAAACTTAGTTTTTCTTATTATTCCTCGATTGCTACATAATCATCTGGAACTGTGATCTCCAGTGCATCGCAGATGGTCTTGTTGTACTTCTTTGTAAACTGGGGTGCATATTCGATCGGCATTTCAGAAACATTTGCTTCTCCTGTAAGGATCTTAACTGCCATCTTACCGGTTGCAACGCCCAGGTCATAGTAGCTGATGGAAAGAGTTGCAACACCACAGCCGGAGCAGATGCCCTCTTCTCCTGCGATTACAGGAACCTTTGCAGGCTGGCAGATGTTATTAACGATCTCTGTGTTTGCTGCTACTGTATTATCAGTTGGAACATAGATCACATCGCTGTTGGTTGCTGCATTGGTGGTAATGGTTGCAAGGTCGTTGGAGTCAGAGAATGCGTAGTATTCGCAGGTATATCCCATCTCTTCCAGAGCTGCCTTTACAGTATCTACCTGATACTGGGAGTTAGCTTCTGCAGAGCAGTATAACAGGCCAACGTTCTTTGCATCTGGGAACAGTTCGTGAAGCATAGCTGCCTGCTCATCCAGTGGTGCCAGGTCAGAAGTACCGGAAATGTTTCCGCCTACCAGACCGTCAAAACCGTCAATGCCAAGTGCTACACCATACTCTGTAACAGCGGTACCTAATACAGGGATCTCATTGGTTCCTGCCTGTGCTGCCTGGAGAGATGGAGTTGCGTTTGCAAGGATCAGGTCTACATGATTGGAAACAAAGCTGTTGATAATGGTAGAACAGGTGTTGGAGTCACCCTGTGCATTCTGCTCATCAAAGGTAACTGCATCGCCCAGTGCATCGGTTAATGCATCCTTAAATCCCTGGGTAGCTGCATCCAGTGCTACGTGCTGTACCAGCTGACAGATACCTACGTTGTAGGTTTTTCCATCGGTGGAAGCTGCTGCATCGCTCTTTGCTTCTTCGGAAGAAGCTGCCTCTGTTGCTGCTTCAGACGCTGCTGCTGTGGTAGCTGTGCTGCCGGAGCCGCCGCATCCGGTCATAGATGCTGCGCAGGCTGCTGCTAATAATACTGACATGATCTTTGTAGATTTTTTCATAATACCGTCCTCTTTTCGATAAAAACTCATTCGTTTTATACGAACTAAGGGTATGATACTACAAAAAAATCCCCACGTCAATTTTATTGCTTTAAATTTCTTATAATTTAAAGCAATAAAGTGTTTTTCGTCGTTTTTACCAATGGATTTTCCAGTTTTTTCCAGTTATATTCTTGACCGGTCTTTTAAATTTTACAGGTCTTTCCAGTTTAAAGGAATAGTCACTACAAATTCTGTACCTTCATCTAACTGGGAAGTCACACGGATGGTTCCATGATAGAAATTAACAATGTGCTTTACAATGGAAAGTCCCAGTCCGGTACCGCCCTGTTTTCTGCTGCGGCCCTTATCCACCCGGTAGAACCGTTCAAAAATACGGTCCAGACTCTCCTGAGGGATGCCAACACCATTATCACGCACACGGGCAACCATATTGCCGTCTTTTTCCCGGATATTGACCCATACCTGACCGCCTGGCCGGTTGTATTTTACAGCATTGCTCACCAGATTGGAGAGCAGTTCTTTCATCTGCTGCGGATTAGCCTTGATGCTAAGAGGCTGGCAGTCACAGTGTATAAATACCTGTCCAGCTGCTGCTGCAGGTTTTAAACTGTCTATGATCTCTTCAAGGAGCACACTGACTCTCACATCTGATACAACCACTTCTGCATCCTTTGCTTCCAGTCTGGAGATCATCAGGATATCATTAATAAGGCCGGCCATATTGATGGCCTCCCTTTTGATCCTTTTGATAAAGTCCATTTTCATGTTCTCATCCTGGATCATACCGCTTTCCATTAACTCTGCATAACCCTGGATAGATGTGATAGGAGTTTTTAACTCATGGGAAGCATTGCTGAAAAACTCCTGACGGATCTGTTTTTCCTTGTCAATGCGGCTCAGATAGGCTTTCACATTTTTGGACATTTCCATGGTAGTTTCAGCGATCACATTTAACTCCGGATACTGGCATTTTTCAAAATGCAGTTCTGTATAGTCTCCTTTGTAATCTCCCTTTACCTTTGACATTTCCGCTGCAATATTGCTTAAAGGCTGTGTTACAGAGTCCACGAAACGTTTGGAAACCACCAGCGCACAGGCAAGAGCCGCCAGGAAGCTGAAAAGAGCCGCCGGAAGGAGCATGGTCAGGTATTCGCTGGCACCGGAATAAGGCACGGAAACACGGATGATCATATCGGCCCGGTTGGATCTGTAGGCCACATATAAAAGATTTCTCTTTAATGTGTGGGAATAACGTTCCGCAAAGCCACTGCCCTTTTTCATTGCCTGGACTACTTCTTTTCTGCTTAAATGATTGTCCAGTTCAGCCGGATCTGCATCTGAGTCAGAAACCACCGTTCCATCTGTACGGATCAAAGTCAGACGGCTGGGATTTCCCGCTGTAAAATTCTCCATCCGCTGCACCTGACCTGCCAGATCTCCCTCATAATCCAGAGTCTGATCCAATATCTCCATGGTGTAAAGCATGTCTTTTTTTGTTGTATCCAGTATCGTATTCCGGCTGGCAATATAAAAGATGACGCTGTTGATACACAGCGCCGCTAAAAGTACAAAGATAAATTTCTCAAGAATGGCTTTTCTCATACTTTTTCCTCTCTCCCCGTTTTTATCCTTCCTGATGCACCAGTCTGTAACCTACACCACGGACTGTCTTAGGGCAGGAACTCTCCTTATCTCCCAGTTTCTGACGCAGAGTACGGATGTGCATATCCAGCGTTCTTGTCTCCCCGTCGTATTCATAGCCCCAGACCTGATTTAAAAGTTCGTCTCTTGTGACCACACGGGACTGGTTTTCCATCAGATAGACCAAAAGTTCAAATTCTTTTAAGGTCAGTTCACATAAATGACCTTCACTTGTCACTTCCCTGGTCTTTTTGTTGACTACGATATCTTCAAAAGTAAGGGTATCCTTCTTCTCTTCTCTTTTTGCACGGCGCAGCAGGCTGCGTATCCTTGCAGAAAGCTCCAGAACACCAAATGGCTTTACCATATAGTCATCAGCGCCGCAGTCAAGACCTACTACTTTGTCCAGCTCTTTCTCTTTGGCAGTTAAAAGCATAATGGGAAGTTCCTGCAGGCCATCTGTCTGGCGGATCTTGCGGATTGCCGTAACCCCATCCATTCCCGGAAGCATCCAGTCAAAAATAGCAAGTGACGGTACTTCTTCTTTGATGCGCTCTAATCCTTCTTCTGCTGTTTCAAAGCCTTCTGCCTCATAACCAAAGCCTTCCAGCGCTATTTTTAAAAGATTGCGTATGTTTTCATCATCTTCGATGATATAAATTTTATCCATGGTGATCCTCGTCCTTCCCTTTTTAACCGCAGAACCGCAATATGCAGTTATGTTCTTATCATCAGCATACCACAGCTGTGTAAAAACAAAAACAGCCAAATGTAAAATTTATGTAAAATCTCACATTTGGCTGTTATTCAAGCGGCTCTTATAACGTTTATTACTCACTTCTAAGTGCATCAATAGGGTTTAAGTTTGCCGCCCGTCTTGCCGGCATATATCCAAAAAACAGGCCAATGGCTACTGACACCCCAAAGGAGAT
>OGXL01001258.1_pt1 | contig 21408 bp, 19 predicted proteins | sample 1576311 | NCBI WGS metagenome assembly OGXL01 (sample SAMEA3541564, study PRJEB24748) | human gut metagenome | biome: human gut; feature: human-associated habitat; material: faeces | place: China | collected 2012 | reverse complement strand
TGTAATCTCTACTTGTAAAATGTAAGAGTGCCACGAGTGAGTGATGATTTTTTCTAAAAGGTAATCTTCACTCCACTGTGACACTCCGTAAATAGTAGCTGCTTCTGATGAGCAGCATTGCGGTCATATTCGACCAACACATAACAATCCCTCCAAACTCGAAAACGGGTTTAGAGGGCAGTAAAATTTAGTCTGGGCGTGACAAAGCCGCCCACCAAAGCACCGTTTTTTTTATTCGGTGGTGCGGATGAGGTCTTCACAAGCTGGGGCAGAGAAACAGTAAAAGCCTTTAGCCGTGAAGAAATCGAAAAAATTCTGGATACACTTTCTAATGATGCTTCCTATGGTATGATTTTAAGAGCCAAAGGTATGGTTGCCGGACAGGACGGCGCCTGGATTTACTTCGATATGGTACCGGGAGAAGCAGATATCCGTACAGGTTCCCCGGATTACACAGGCAGACTTTGTGTGATTGGTTCTAAAATTGATGAAGCCAAGCTGGCCGAATTATTCGGAATCTGATATTTAGAAGACAGTAACAACAGAAAGGACAGGAAAATGGAAGACGAAATCAGAGTTCCCATATATTTTATGGCAGGGTTCCTGGAAAGCGGCAAATCCACATTTCTGGATTTTACCATAGCGCAGGACTATTTCCAGATAGACGGCCCAACCCTTCTGATACTCTGCGAAGAGGGAGAAGTGGAATTTGATGAGAAGCAGCTGAAAAAAAGCAGAACTTCTGTGGAAGTGCTGAACAGTCTGGAAGAGCTGACCCCGGAAAGGCTGGTGGCCTACGATGCCTTTTACAGCCCGGAACGTGTCATCATTGAGTACAACGGTATGTGGCAGGTCAGCAAATTTGAAGAAATGCAGCTTCCAAAAGACTGGGGTATTGTACAGCACATCGTTACAGTAGACGCCAGTACATTCCAGGTATATATGAATAACATGAAATCTCTTTTCGTGGAAATGGTGCGGAATGCAGACATGGTATTGTTTAATCGCGCCTCCATGGACATGCCGCTGGCTTCCTTCAGAAGAAGCGTGAAAGTGGTAAACCAGGGTGCAGAGATTATTTTTGAAGATGAGGAAGGCGAAATCGAAGACATTTTTGCAGAAAAAATGCCCTTTGACGTGGACGCAGACGTTATCGAAATTATGGATGAGGATTACGGTATCTGGTTTGTTGACGCCATGGATCACCCGGAAACTTACGAAGGAAAAACCGTATCCTTTACCGCAATGGTACTGAAATCCAGAGAATTTGCAAAAGATGTGTTTGTGCCGGGAAGAATGGCCATGACCTGCTGTGCCGATGACACCAGTTTTATCGGTTATGTGTGTAAAAGCCCGGAGGCCAGACATCTGAAAACAGGAAAATGGGTAAAGGTTACAGCCGTTGTGGACTACGAATACGTAGAATCTTATCACAAAGAAGGACCTGTTTTGACCGCCTTGTCTGTGGAACCGGTAGAACCTCTGAAACAGGAACTGGTATATTTTAACTAAGGAGTCTCATATGTTTTTAATAGCAGGGCTTGGGAACCCAGGCAGACAGTACGAAAAAACCCGTCACAACATGGGGTTTGACACCATAGACGAACTTGTAGAGCGTTACAATATTCCGGAAAGCGGTATTGCTCATAAAGGTATGTACGGAAAGGGAAGAATTGCGGGAGAAAAGGTTCTTGCAGTCAAACCCCTGACCTACATGAATTTAAGCGGGGATTCCATTGCGGAATTTGTGAATTATTATAAACTGGACCCGGAGACGGAACTCATTGTCATTTACGATGACATTGATTTAGAGCCGGGGCAGATTCGCATTCGTAAAAAAGGCAGCGCAGGCGGACATAATGGAATCAAAAGTATGATTGCCCGGCTGGGCACACAGAATTTCTACCGTGTAAAGGTAGGCGTAGGCGCCAAGCCCAAGGGTTGGGATTTGGCAGACCATGTGCTGGGCAGATTCTCTGAAAAGGACAGAGAACTGGTAGATGCGGCGATAAAAGAAGCTGCCGATGCCGTGGAAATGATTCTGGAACAGGGGATAGAAGCGGCCATGAATCATTATAACGGCGCAGGAAAAAAGAAAAAGACACAGGAGTAAGCAAATGCAAGTATTCATGCAGCCCTTGGAAAAACTCAGCGAATACGGGGAACTGAAAGCGCGGATTCCCCAACATAAAGGTATCCTCCAGCTTTCGGGCTGCGTGGAATCCCAGAAAGCCCATATGATATATGGGCTTTTAGAAGGTTTAAGAAAAGATGGCAGGCCGTGCGCGAAGAACTGTCTTATCGTCGCTGAGAATGATTTAAAGGCAAAAGAATTATATGAGGATTACCGTCTCTATGACAGGGACGTATATTTGTATCCGGCAAAAGATTTGATTTTCTTTCAGGCAGATATTCACGGCAATCTGCTGACCAGAGAGCGGATGAAGGTTTTGGCGGCTCTTTTGCAAAAAAAAGGAGTGACGGTTATTACCAGCATGGGCGGCTGTATGGATTATCTGCTGCCGCTTTCCGTCCTGGAGGAACACACGCTGCACTTTGGCGCTGACAGCCCTCTGGATATGGAAAATCTGAAGAAAAAGCTGCTTGGTATGGGGTATGAGCGCTGCGCCCAGGCAGAGGCTCCCGGACAATTTTGTTTTCGGGGAGGAATCATTGATATTTTTCCGCTTACAGAGGATAATCCCGTGCGTATTGAACTGTGGGGAGACGAGATTGACTCTATTCGTAGTTTTGACGCAGAAAGTCAGCGTTCCATAGAGAATCTGGAGGAAATTACGATTTATCCCGCTTCAGAAATTGTATTAAGTCCCCAGGTGCTGAAAGAGGGACTGGAGCGGATTGAAAAAGAGAAAACCGCCGCAGTGAAAAAGTTTCGAGATGCCTTTTTAACAGAAGAGGGAGCCAGACTGAAACAGAGCGTGGACGAGGCTGTGGACTGTCTGAAGGAATTTGAAGATTTTTCTGTGGCAGAGCATTTTTTGCGGTATTTTTATAAAGATGCGGTGACATTTACTGACTATTTTACAACAGAGGAAACGCTGGTAATTCTGGACGAAACCAATCGTCTGGCTGAGCAGGGAAACGCTGTGGAAACGGAATTTCGGGAGAGCATGGAGCACAGGCTGGAAAAGGGCTATCTATTGTCCGGACAGGCGGATTTGCTCATTAGCTGTAAAGAGACCATTCATAAGCTGAACAAGAAAAACGGTGTGTCTCTCTGTACCATTGAGCAAAAAAAGGGAGAATGGGATATTCAGGAGCAGTTTCATATTTCCGCCCAGTCGGTAAGCCCCTATAATAACAGTTTTGAACTTCTGGTAAAGGACTTGAAACAATTTGGGAAAAACGGCTATCAGGTTCTGCTGCTTTCCGGTTCCCGTACCAGAGCGGCTCGTCTGGCAGAAGACTTGCGGGAACAGGGATTAAACAGCTTCTTTACAGAGGATATGAACCGGGTCATTGCCCCCGGAGAGATTATGACAGCTTTTGGACGTATGCGCCGGGGCTTTGAATACCCCCTTGTAAAATTTGTTATGATTACAGAGTCCGATATTTTCGGTCAGGCAAAGAAAAAGCGGCGGAAAAAGACGGAGTACAGCGGTAAAAAAATTCAGAACTTTGCAGAACTGAGCATTGGCGACTATGTGGTGCACGAAAATCACGGACTTGGGGTCTATAAGGGCATTGAAAAGATTACCGTAGACCGGGTAACCAAGGATTATATTAAAATCGAGTATGCCGGCGATACGACTTTGTATATTCTTCCCAACCAGCTGGACGTGCTGCAGAAATATGCCGGAGCAGACGCAAAAGTACCCAAGCTCAACCGTCTGGGAGGACAGGAGTGGAAGAAAACCAAGACCAAGGTCCGGGGTGCGGTGAAAAATATTGCCAAAGATTTGGTGAAACTGTATGCAGCCCGACAGGCCCAGACAGGATTTCAGTATGAACCGGATACCGTCTGGCAGCGGGAATTTGAAGAAATGTTTCCCTATGAAGAAACCGAAGACCAGCTGCTGGCCATTGAAGCTGCAAAAAAAGATATGGAAAGTCCAAAGATTATGGACCGTCTAATCTGCGGAGACGTGGGATACGGAAAAACGGAAGTGGCCATCCGTATTGCCTTCAAAGCAGTTCAGGAGGGCAAGCAGGTAGTCTATCTGGTACCCACCACCATTCTGGCTCAGCAGCATTACAATACCTTTGTTCAGAGAATGAAGGATTTTCCTGTGCGTGTGGATTTGCTTTGCCGGTTTAAAACTCCGGCCCAGCAAAAGAAAACCATTACAGATTTGCAGAAAGGTCTGGTGGATATTCTGATTGGAACCCATAGGGTGCTTTCCAAGGATATTAAATTCAAAGATTTAGGACTTTTAATCATTGACGAGGAACAGCGTTTCGGTGTCACCCACAAAGAAAAAATCAAGAAAATGAAAGAAAATGTGGACGTGCTCACCCTGACGGCAACGCCCATTCCCAGGACGCTGCATATGAGTCTTATTGGAATCCGGGACATGAGTGTGTTGGAAGAGGCTCCCATGGACCGTATGCCAATCCAGACTTTTGTCATGGAGTATAATGAGGAAATGGTGCGGGAGGCTATCAGCAGGGAAATGGCCAGAGGCGGTCAGGTGTATTATGTATACAACCGCGTCAATGACATTGACGAAGTGACAAACCGGGTGGCAAAGCTGGTACCGGAAGCCAATGTGGCTTTTGCCCACGGGCAGATGCATGAGCATCAGCTGGAAAAAATCATGTATGGATTTATCAACGGAGAGATTGACGTTCTGGTTTCCACCACTATTATCGAAACAGGTCTGGATATTTCCAATGCCAACACCATGATTATTCACGACGCGGATCAGATGGGGCTTTCCCAGCTTTATCAGCTGCGGGGGCGTGTGGGGCGTTCAAACAAGACGGCTTATGCCTTTTTGATGTATCGGAAGAATAAAATGCTCAAAGAAGTAGCAGAGAAGCGCCTTCATGCTATCCGGGAATTTACAGATTTGGGCAGCGGCTTTAAAATTGCCATGCGGGATCTGGAAATCCGCGGCGCCGGAAACCTTCTGGGAGCAGAGCAGCATGGACATATGCAGGCTGTGGGATATGACTTGTACTGCAAAATGCTGGAAGAAGCAGTGCGGGAAGAGAAAGGCCTGAAAAAGCAGGAAGACTTTGAAACTGCCATTGACTTGGAATTAAATGCTTATATTCCCCCTTCTTATATTCCAAATGAATATCAGAAGCTGGATATTTACAAGCGGATTGCGGGGATTGAATCTGAGGAAGAGTACGAGGATATGCTGGAAGAACTCATGGACCGTTTTGGAGAGCCGCCCAAAGCAGTGCAGAATCTGCTTTCCATTGCAAGCCTGAAAGCGTTGGCTCATAGGGTTTACATTAAGGAAATCAAGCAGACCGGAAAAGAAGTAAAGATTTCCATATTTGAGAGGGCCAAAATCAATCCGGCAGGATTCCCGCCTATTCTGGAAAAATACAAGAATAACCTCAAGATGAAACTGGAGGAAACGCCATATTTTCTGGTTTCTTTAAAAGGACGCAGACCCAAGGAAACGCTGGATGTGCTGGAACTTTTGGGCAGTATTTTAAAAGATTTCCAATCCGTGGCAGAGGAGACAGAGTAAATTCACATTTTTCCGTGAAAATTCCCTTGCTCCCTACGAAAAAAGCGTCTATAATGGAAAAAGATATTGCACACAGGGAGGAACATATGAATAGATTTTCAAAAAGAGTTGCATGTGCAGTTCTGGCGGGCGCTATGAGTATGACAGCGCTTGCAGGCTGCGGCAGTGATAAAATAGATGGAACAAAACCGCTGATTACCGGAGGAGAGGACACTGTAACCATAGGAACTGCGAACCTGATGCTTCGTATGAATCAGGCGCAGATGATATCCTACTATGCTATGATGGGCGGAAGTACAACAGGAATGTGGGAGCAGGATGCAGGCGATGGAAAGACATATGCAGATACCACAAAGGAAAGTGTGGTAGACCAGTTAGAGAGTATGATTCTTTTGAAGCAGCATGCAAAAGACTATAATGTGACTGTTTCCGAAGAGGAGCAGGAAGAAATCGAAACAGCGGCAAAGGCTTTTACAGAGGCCAATGATAAGGCAACGTTGGAAAAACTGGCAGTTACACAGTCTGATGTGGAAACACTTCTGGAACTGTATACTTACCAGAACCGTATGTATGAGCCAATGACGGCAGATGTGGATACGGATGTGGAAGATTCCGAGGCTGCACAGAGCAAAATTACCTACTGTAAAGTGGATATCAGTGATACCCTGAATGAGGATGGAACCACTACCCCTCTTACCGATGAGGAAAAACAGGCGAAGAAAGCCCAGGCCCAGGCTGTTCTTGATAAGGTAAAAGCCTCCGGGGATGTGGCTTCTGCGGATATGGATGCACTGGCTAAAGAGGTGGATGAAAACCTCAGCGCTGTGGATACTACTTTCGGTGAGGATGACAGTCTTTTGGATGATAAGGTGAAAGAGGCTGCAAAGACCCTGACAGACGGCACTCTTTATGGAGAAGTGGTAGAAGGCGAGAGCGGTTATTATGTGGTAAGGATGGACAGTGTTCTGGATCGTGAAGCTACAGACCAGGAAAAAGAGAGTATTGTAAACCAGCGGAAACAGGAAACTTATAGTGACTTACTGGAAGACTGGAAAAAAGAGACCAAGTTCACTGTGGATAAGAAAGAGTGGAAAAAAGTAAAGCTCACAGACAATGATCAGTATACTATTAAGCAGCCTGAGACAACCGACAGCACAAATGAGGACGGAGAAACAAATACAGAGGCAGCAGAGTAGCATAAACGGTTGTCTGATGCAGAGGACTTATAGGAAAAGGGAAGCTGTTGTACACAGAAATGTGTATAACGGCTTCTTTTGCAGTTACTGTCATGAAAAAATAAAATTGAATATACAATTCTGAAAAATATAATTAATTTACAGCTTAAATAAAATGAATTAGTAAATAATAAAAAAATAAAACTTTTTACAAAAAATATATTGACAAATACAGGCGAGTGGTGTATTATAAAATCAACAAAAAACAAAACACCTTACAAACACTACTTCATATCCAATTTAAAATTTGAAACGAGAAATCAATTTTAAAGTTGGCTACAAGGTACAAAAGAAGAATCATTATTCAAAAAACTTTAGGTGTACGGAGAATACAAAATAAGTGATAAAAATAATGAAAAAGTACCAAGGACAAAAGTAATGGAAAGGTGAAAGGGTTTTTGAATACGGTAAGGAGGTTCAGTCCAATGGGATGTGAAGAATCTAATTATCAATATGAGAGTGGTAAGGCATAACTCCCCTAAGAAAGACCTGAAAAGATGATAAAAAGAAAAAATCCTTACATATCTGTATATAGATAAAGGAAAAGGTTTCAGGTAAATATCAAAGGTGTCCTCATATTGAATGTTTACCACAAAAATAATAAGAAGGTTTTAAAATATATGTAAAGAAATATATTTTAAAAGAGAAAAGTATTTATACATCATTTAAAAGTATAGCGAAAAAGTAGTATAATGAGTTGTATTCGTTGAAATAAACCTGTTGTATTCCGTGAATCTGAAAAGATACGTTATATTCAAAAGAAATGTATAAAGAAAATCTTTGAAAACAAATAGCCCGAACTATTTGTTCAGAAACTTTTTATTATCCGCATAGATAGATTGATAGAAAACTTTCAGTAAATTCATATAGAATTTATAGACAGGGGAAAGGGAAAAACGTAAATTCTTAACTTGTAAATGTCAATTTAGAAGTTTGGAGAGAAAGGAATAAAAAATTGAATAACGCAGAACATTAGAACAACCGTTATATCTGAAAAGATGAAGATATAGCGGTTGTTCGATTTCTGTGGTAAAATAGAAAGAAAAAACAAAATTACGGGGTTATGATGAATACTATAAAAATAGAAGAAAATATATTATATGAAGATAAAAATGTGGTTGTATGCTGTAAACCGGCCGGTTTTCCAGTACAGACCAGAAAGCCGGGCTGCATGGATATGGAGAGCGCTTTAAGAAATTATCTTGCAGGCAAAGGGCAGGGAACCTATCTGGCGGTTATCCACCGTCTGGACCAGCCGGTACAGGGAATCCTTGTATTTGCAAAAAATAAAGGAAGCGCAGCAGACCTCAGTCAGCAGATACAGCAGGGGAAAATGGAGAAGAAATATCTGGCTTATGTGCAGGGAAAGCCGGAAGAAAAAAAAGGTCGTCTGGTAAATGAAATGGAAAAAGACTCCAGAACAAATACCTCCAGAGTTGTGGAAAAGAAAACTTCGTCCAGCAAAAGGGCGGAACTGGATTATTGCGTTTTAAAGGAAACGGAAGAGGGAAGCCTTGTGGAAATTCATCTTCACACAGGGCGGCATCATCAGATTCGTGTACAGATGGCTTACGCAGGAATGCCTCTGTTTGGAGATACGAAATATAACCTTGAAGAAAAGGAAAAGGACCAGTGGCAGCAGATTGCGCTGTGCGCGTATAAGCTTTCTTTTTTTCATCCGGCAACAAAGAAAAAAATGGAATTTCAGGTAACACCGGTTGGAAATTTTCCTATAGTATAGGAAGGTTCTGTTTTCTCATACTATTCATAACAGGATAAATGAAAGTATGGGGGAACCGAAGATGAACCGGAAAAAATTTTTAATGACAGTGGGAGTAATTGCGGGCGTATTTCTGGGAATGAAATATGTTTTTCCTGTTATGCTCCCCTTTTTTTGTGGCTTTCTTCTGGCTGAGATAATACATCCGGTGGCTTATGGTATGGCAAAAACCAAATTTGGAAAAACTCTGCATTTGACAGAAAGCGGCATTGGCGGAGTGTTGATTTTGTTGGCTGTATGTACGGGCGTATGGGGACTTTTGGCAGGGGCGGATTATCTTACCGGGAAAATCGGGGACTGTCTGCGGTATTATCTCGTGATAAAAAATTACACAGAGGATTTGCTGGAACAGTGCTGCAAAGGTGTGGAACACATGACGGGGATTTCAGCAGAGAAAAGCAGCGCGTATCTTTGCGGACAAATAGAAAATATAGGGAATTATTTTCTGCGGGACGGAAAAGGAATGGACACGGCCATGGAATCTGTCCGCTGCTGTGTGATAATCGTCGGGATGTTGATGGTGGCTGTTGTGTCCTCAATTTTATTCCTTCAGGAACGGGAGAAAATCAGGGGGTTCTTGGAAAAACAGGACTTTTTCAGGAACATGAAGCGCCTGGCGCAGGAAGTATTTCGGGGAGTAGGGCAGTATCTGCACGCGCAGTTGAAGATTATGGCTGTTATCTGTCTGTTATGTATCGGTGGTCTTTGGATTTTAAAAGTCAGACACTTTTTGGGTTATGGACTGGTCTTGGGGATTCTCGATGCATTTCCGGTTTTGGGGACGGGATTATTTCTGGTTCCGGCGGGGATTTTTCAGATGCTTCTGGGGGACAGTTTCCAGGGGGTAGGATTTCTGGTTTTATATGGGGTGACAGCGGTGGTAAGACAGATTCTGGAACCCAGGCTCATTGGGAATCATATGGGAGTTTCGCCCCTGCTGGTACTGCTGTCCGTATATTTGGGGATTTTTTTGTACGGTGGTTTCGGTTTTCTTCTGGGACCTCTGTCTGCGCTTCTTATCTACGGAATTTCAAAAAATTTTATAAACAAAAAGCAATAGCTATGGACTAATAATGGCTTTCGTGTATAATGGAAACGTAGTTTTTAAATCCAAAGATAAATTGTTGTAAAAGGCGGGTAAAGTCATGAAAAAAGTAGTGGTAATGTTTTTATGTGCCATGCTGACTATGGGAAGCATCAGTGCATGCGGCAAATCTGAATCCGATAAAAATGGGAAAAATACCGTTCAGGCACAGACGGAGGATAAGACGACAGAAGAAAATAAGACAGAAGATAAAGCAGAAGACAGCGATACAGAGGCAAAAGAAGAAGCGGATAAGAATTCGGAAAGCAGTGAAATGGAAAACCCGACAGAGGAAGAAGGCCAGGATGCTGCAGGCGAAGAGAGTGATATGGCAGAAGATATGACAATGAAAGTGCTGAAAGAAAGCGCCGGGACCATAGACTATACGGCTCTGGAAGAATTAAATCCCGAACCGGGAAGTCATATTGCAGTCGTGGTAAAAAATACCAAATCCAATTTCTGGGCGACTGTGAAAAAGGGAATGACAGCTGCAGTCAAAGATTTGAATGAAAAAATGGGATACAAAGGAGATGATAAGGTTAAACTATCCTTTGAAGGACCTGCAGATGAGCTGGATGTGGAAAGCCAGATTAATACCATTGACGCAGTTCTGGCGGAAAATCCTACGGTTTTATGTCTGTCAGCCATAGATATGGAATCCTGCGGCGCACAGCTGGAAGAGGCTATGGGAAATGAAATCCCCGTGGTGATTTTGGACTCAGGTGTGGAAAGTGAACTGGTAAATACAGTGTGCGCTACAGATAATTACGCGGCAGGGGCAGAAGCAGCCAAAAAGATGGCGGAAGCTATTGGAAATAAAGGGCAGGTAGCGATTATGGCTCATGCAGAAACTTCCAAGAGCAGTCAGGATAGGGAAAAGGGATTTACAGAAGAAATTGCAAAGAACTATCCCGAGATTGAGATTGTGAATATTTCTCATGAAAACGAAGAAAACAGTATGTCGGAAATGGCAGAGGCTGTTCTGGTTTTGTATCCGGAAGTGAAGGGCTATTATTGTACAAATGAGTATGCAGCCAATGACGTTCTGGATGTCGTAGCAGCTTCCGGGAAAGAAATCACCGTGTTGGGATTTGATGCAGGTAAAAAGCAGGTGAATGCAGTGAAAAACGGAACAGAGCTTGGAACCTTTGTGCAGAACGCTTATGGAATGGGATATGCTACGATTATTGCCGGTATCCGGGCTGATATGGGGCTGCCAAATGATAAGTTTATCAATACGGGCTATCAGTGGATAGACAGTTCCAATGTGGATTCAAAAGAATACGCTAATTATTTATATGAATAAAGCGCTGATGTGAAAGTGAATAAAAGAAGTGAATTGCTAACAAGATAATTTGTTAAAACACACAAAAGACAAAAGGAGAGATTGTACAAAATCAACACAATCTCTCCTTTTGTCTTTTGGAAACAGGGATGAAACTTATAATATTGGCGATTGAGACGACAAAATTCGTTATTAAATTGACAAAATGCATAATTCATAGTAATATCAAACTATGTGAAGGTGGTGATACTGTGGTAGAAGAAACAATCAAAGAAATCCGGAAAACTGAACAGGAAGCGGAGGAGATTGCAGCTAATGCCAAAAGTCAGGGCGCGCAGATTCTCCAGCAGGCGAAACAGGAAACGGAGCGGGCGAAGGCCACTATGATTGAGAATGCGCAGGAGAAGGCGAAAGCAAATAGAGAAGCTGCGCAGGCTGCCGGAGAGAGAAGGCTTGCAGAAGCTTTGAAATCGGCAGAAAAGGAAATTGCAGAAATAAAAAGGACTGCAAAAGAAAAAGAAAAGCAGGCAGTACAGGCTGTTATTGAAAGTCTGATATAAGACTGCCAACAAAAACAGGAAATAAGGAGTGATGCGAATATGGCAGTATTGCAGATGCAAAAAGTCAGTATCTGCGCGCTGAAAAAGGACAGAAAAGCCATTTTGGAGAAAATTCAGTCCATGGGTGTTATGGAAATCTCCAGATTTGAAAGTGAAGAAGAAGGTTTTCAGACAGTAAATACTCAGGAAGATCGGAGCGCATTTGAGAAAAATGCAGCTTTGGCGGACACGGCGCTGAATATTCTTCAGGAGTATGTACCGGAAAAGGTATCCATGTTTGCCAGTCTGGAAGGCAAAGACCTGATAGAAAAGAGCAAATATCTTGAAACTGCCCATAGGGAAAAGGAAGTTCTGGATATGGCGGCGCAAGTGGTCAAACTGCATAAGCAGACGGCAGAGTGCAAAGCCAATGTGCAGAAGCTGGAAAATCAGATAGAGGCCCTGCGTCCGTGGATGAATCTGGATATTCCCGGAGATTTCCAGGGAACGGAAACTGCGGCAGTGCTCATTGGTTCGATGTCAGGAAGTTTGACACTGGAAGATATTTACAGTCTGATTTTAGAGCAGGCGCCGGAGGTGTCCGGAGTGGATATTTCTATTTTATCTTCGGAAAGAGATACGGTGTATCTTGCGGCGGTCTGCCTGAAAAAAGATGTGGAAAAAGTGGAAGAAATTCTTCGGCATAGTGGATTTGCCAGGCCGTCTCAGAGTATGAGCAAGATTCCGGCCAGGGAAAAAGAAGACCTGCAGCAGCAAATTACAGTTTTGCAGCAGGAGATGGAAGAATGTGGCAATAAAATTGCTTCCTATGCTTCTGAACGGGAGAAATTCAAACTGATTTCAGATTATTTCCGGGCAAGAGCCGAGAAATATCAGATACTGGGACAACTTCCCCAGTCAAAGAAAACGTTTCTGGCAGAAGGTTATGTACCAGCAAAGGCAGTACCCGCGCTGGAAAAAGCATTAAATGCGGACTTTGATTTAAGCTTTGAGACAGAGGAAATCCCGGAAGAGGAAGAGATGCCGGTGCTTCTGGAAAACAATGGATTTTCAGAATCCGTGGAAGGTGTTCTGGAGTCCTATGGTCTTCCAAAAAAGGGAGAAATAGACCCCACAATGCTGATGTCCTTCTTCTATGTGTTTTTCTTTGGATTGATGCTGTCCGATGCAGCGTATGGGCTGGTGATGTTCCTGGGCTGTTTTGTGATACTGAAGAAGTTCCCGCGTATGGAACAGTCTTTGAAAAAATCCATTAAGATGTTTATGTACTGCGGGGTTTCTACTTTAATATGGGGTATCCTTTTTGGTGGATATTTTGGAGATGCCATAGATGTAGTGGCACGAACCTTTTTCCATGTGGAGGTTCCGGAAGGCGGTCTTGTAAAGGCGCTTTGGTTTGTTCCTTTAAATGAGCCCATGCGTATGCTGATGTATTCCATGGCATTTGGTCTGATTCATTTGTTTGTGGGACTGGGCATTAAGGGGTATATGCTTTTAAGAGACAAGAAAGTTCTGGACTTTTTCTGCGATGTGGTGTTGTGGTATGTATTCCTTATCGGATTACTGCTCCTGTTGCTGCCCAGTTCTATTTTTGCCTCTATTGCGCAGGTAGACCCCAGCATTTTCCCACCGTTTGTGGGAAGCGCAGGAAAGATTCTTGCTATTGCAGGTGCGTTGGGACTTCTGTTTATGTCAGGACGTTCCAGTAAGAACTTCGGGCTTCGTCTGGCCCTTGGTGCTTACGATATTTATAATGTAACAGGCTGGCTTAGCGATGTGCTTTCTTATTCCCGTCTTCTGGCGCTGGGACTGGCAACCGGTGTAATTGCTTCGGTTATTAACCAGATGGGCAGTATGATGGGAGACGGCGTTTTAGGTGTAGTTGTGTTCCTGGTAGTCTTTGTATTCGGACATACCTTTAACATGGCCATTAATATTTTAGGCGCCTACGTTCATACGAACCGTCTGCAGTTTGTTGAATTTTTCGGCAAATTTTATGAGGGTGGAGGAAAAGCCTTTCACCCGTTTAAGTTCAATACAAAGTATGTGGATATTAAGGAGGAAAAAAGTTTATGAGTCATTTAGGAATTGTTTATGCATTATTAGGTGCAGCATTGGCAGTATTTTTAGCAGGTGCGGGTTCTGCAATCGGAGTTGGTATTGCAGGTCAGGCTGCGTCAGGGGTTGTTTCAGAAGACCCAAGCAAGTTTGCAAAAGTATTGATTATGCAGCTTCTGCCGGGTACACAGGGTATTTATGGTCTTCTGGTTGGATTTATTACACTGTCTAAAATCGGACTTTTAGGCGGCGGAATGTTGGAATTAACACCACAGCAGGGGCTTCTGGTACTGGCAGCGTGTCTTCCTATCGGTATTGTTGGATTGATTTCCGGAAAATCTCAGGGCAAGACATCTGCAGCAGCCATCGGAATTGTTGCTAAGAAACCGGAACAGTTCGGTAAAGCTATGCTTTTCCCTGCAATGGTTGAGACTTATGCAATCCTGGCGCTTCTGATTTCCATTCTGGCTGTAACAAATCTTCAGTTTTAATTGAGTTTTTATTGCAGAAATCGTAAAGGAGAGCAGAAGAATGACTGGATTAGAAAAAATGAAAAGCCAGATTCTTGAAGAAGCAAAAGCCGCTGCCGGAGAAATCCTTGCAGATGCTGAAAAACAGGCAAATGCAGTGAAGGAAAAGGGAAAAGAAGAGGCAGAAGCTGCGTGCAGAGAAATCTCCCAAAAGTCAGAAGAAGAGGTGAAAGCGGTTGAGGAACGTGCTGTTTCTTCCTGTGATTTACAGAGAAGAAAAGCACTCCTTACAGCAAAACAGGAAATCATCAAAGAGGTGCTGGACAGTGCATATCAAACCTTGCTGGACGCAGATGATGAAACCTATTTTGCCCTTCTCAGAAAAATGCTGCATAAGTTTGTGCTGGCACAGGAAGGGGAAATTTGTTTTTCTGACACAGATTTAAAGAGACTGCCTCAGGGCTTTGAAGAAGAGATTCAGGCGATAGCAAGAGAGAAAGGCGGCGTACTGACACTTTCAAAGGAAAGCAGAAAGGTATGCGGCGGATTTGTTCTTATATATGGAGGAATTGAAGAAAACTGTACCTTTGAGGCTATGTTCAGTTCCAAAAGAGACGAACTTTCTGACAAAGTTCACCGTTTATTATTTTTAGAAGCATAACCGCAAAAAGGAGGAATGGACTTGTCTAGTACGAAATATACCTATGCGGTTGCGCGAATCCGGGCGTTGGAAACAGCGTTGTTTGACGCTTCAGTGATTGAACAGCTTCTGGCCTGCAGTACAGAGCAGCAATGTATTCAGCTTTTGCAGGAAAAGGGCTGGGGAGACGCAGATACGCCTGCAAAGGCAGAGGCAATTTTAGACCGTGAGCAGGAAAAGGCGTGGGAGACTATTCGGGATTTGCATGTGGATATGTCTGTGTTTGACGTTTTTTCCTATCCCAATCTGTTTCACAACTTAAAGGCAGCCGTTAAAGAAGCCTGCACTTCCCAGAATGGAAGGAACCGGAAAATTTACTATGAGGATACCAATATTTCACCGGATGAAATGCTGGATATTATCCGCAGCAAAGAATTTTCCAGACTTCCTGAATATATGGCGAGCGCGGCAAAGGAAGCTTATGAAACCCTTCTTCATACAGGAGACGGGCAGTTGTGTGATGTGATTGTGGATAAGGCGGCTCTTGAGGCTGTGTACCATGCAGGAGAGCGGGCTACAGACAGCATTATCCGGGATTATGCGGAATCTATGGTAGCCATTGCGGATATTAAGATTGCTGTGCGTTCACAGAAAACCGCAAAGACAATAGAATTTATGAAACGTGCAATGGCACCGTGCAAGTCGCTGAATGTGGAACGTCTGGCAAAGGCGGCATGCAGCAGCATGGAAGCTATTGTGGACTATCTGGCGGGAACGGTTTATGCAGAAGGTGCAGCAGCTATTGCAGAATCATCTTCCGCATTTGAGAGATGGTGCGACAACCGTATGATGCGCACTATGCAGCCCCAGAAATATGAATCCTTTTCCGTAGGACCGCTGGTAGCGTACCTGCTGGCAAGGGAGAATGAAATAAAAACCGTGCGGATTATTCTTTCCGGAAAACAGAATGGTTTTTCCGAGGAGGCTATCCGGGAAAGGGTAAGGGAAATGTATGTATAAGATTGCAGTGGTAGGTGATTACGACAGTATTTACGGATTTGCCGCACTGGGTCTTGAAATTTTCCCGGTGGCAAACCGCAGGGAAACAGAAGAAAGATTAGCAGCTCTGGCCGACAGCGGATATGGAATTGTCTATATCACGGAAGCTGCGGCAGCCGAGTGCGGACAGATAATAGAGAAATTTCAGGAAAGACTGTTGCCCGCTGTTATCCGGATTCCCGGTGTATTCGGAAATACAGGCGACGGAGTGCAGGGAGTGAAAGACTCTGTAGAACAGGCAGTCGGTTCTGATATTCTGTTCAGTAATAATTAGAAAGCAGGTGATACGTGACCATGAGCAAGGGTACGATTAAAAAAGTAGCAGGACCGCTGGTTATTGCAGAAGGCATGCGTGACGCGAATATGTTCGACGTGGTTCGTGTAAGTAATCAGCGTCTGATTGGTGAAATCATAGAAATGCATGGAGATGAGGCATCTGTTCAGGTATACGAGGAAACTTCGGGACTTGGACCCGGAGAACCGGTAGAATCCATAGGGGAGCCTCTTTCCGTAGAACTTGGACCAGGTCTGATTACCAGTATTTATGACGGTATTCAGAGACCTCTGGATGATATTATGAAGGTTTCCGGCACCAATTTAAAGAGAGGTGTGGAAGTTCCTTCTCTGAAAAGAAATTTGAAATGGGACTTTGTTCCTGCGGTAAAACCAGGTGATGCGGTGGAAGCCGGCGACATTATCGGTACGGTACAGGAGACTATCGTAGTCAATCATAAAATCATGGTTCCTTATGGCGTCAAAGGTACTGTCAAAGAGATTAAAGCAGGAGAATTTACCGTAGACGAAGTGGTGGCTGTGATTGCAGGAGAAAATGGTGACAGAGAACTTACCATGGCGCAGAAATGGCCGGTTCGTAAAGGCCGTCCCTATCTGAAAAAACTTCCGCCGGAAATGCCTCTGGTAACGGGACAGCGTGTTGTTGATACTTTCTTCCCTATTGCCAAAGGTGGTGTGGCAGCCGTTCCGGGACCATTCGGAAGCGGAAAAACCGTTATTCAGCACCAGCTGGCAAAATGGGCGGAAGCGGACATCGTTGTATATATCGGCTGCGGAGAACGCGGAAACGAGATGACAGACGTATTGAACGAGTTTCCGGAACTGAAAGACCCGAAAACAGGCCAGTCTCTGATGGAGAGAACTGTACTTATTGCCAATACTTCCGATATGCCGGTTGCGGCCCGTGACAAACAGAAAGTGGTGCGCACTCTGTGCAATAGCGGTAACCTCGCTTTCCATGCTTTGCAGCTCGTGTTCGCCGGTCATTTGGAGCAGCAGGTATTTTGCATGGGCTTCGCCGTAAATGCGGCAAGGTCGGTTCCCGAGTTGCATTGTATGTGCGGTCATTGCAGCATCCTCCCGAAAATTTTCGATAAGCCCAGTATAGCAACCGAAAAATCATTTTGCAATTCGAAAAGCGTTCGCATTCGCAAGCAGTGTCTTCGTAAAAAAGCTGGCACCTGATTTGAAGTTGTGCGAGGCTTCCAGAGTGATGTATCAGCAGTTTTTGAACGATCATGCCGTAGCCCATAAGCGGCAGACGAACCGGGCACGTGGGATTTGAACAGCGCAGCGTTATTCAATACCGCTAAGCTCGCGGTACAGCGTGCGGGCATAGGAATCTGTCATGCCGCTGATATAGTCGGTGACCATCAGAAGCCGGAGGTACAAGTCAAAAGATTCAGTGCCGGTTCGGGTGTTTTGGTAATCCTGCTTGTAATTGCCGGAGAAGATGGCGAGAAGCTTTTTGTCGGCCTTGGAAGGTGCCTGCCCGTCGGTGCAGTATGCAGAGTCATAGTACAGCACGGCGGGAACAAAATGATCCAGCAGAAAATCGAGAATGACCTGTCCGGACAGTTCCAGTTTCAGGATGCCGGGCGTATCGAAGGCAAATTTCCGCATGGCCCCTTTCAGAATGTCAATGGTGATGGCGTGATTGGTTCCTTCAAACAGATCACCGCAGTAGGTCCCGGCCATGATCTCTTTATATTTGCAGGAAAAACGGTAGATGGCTACATACATCAGCCACTGACGCGTTTGGGTGAGCCATTTTTTAAATGCAGCGCTGTCGTTTTCTGGGGTGTGGTCTGCACCGCGCTGCTTGGAAAGCTCTTGGATCTGCTCATCGGAGAAGTACTCAGGGCTTCTGTGGGAAACGATCTTTGAATGGTCATAAGAATTTGTGTAATATTCAATGAACTGGTCAAGGGTGAACAGGCCCTTTTTAAAGGCATCTTCCAGATCGGCAGTAGAGTATGCAATGTCGTCGGCTGCTTCCAGCAGGTAGGTCAGCGGATGGCGCACGATGCCTTTGTCGGGAGTGGCGGTCCCAACCGCTTCCGAGATCTGCTCAAAAGTCTCCTGTTCTGCAGCGAAGAAGCCGAGTTTGTGCTTTCGGATATCCGCACTGCCTTTATCAACGGAGCAGGAGTCGGTGGGGTATTTTACCAGCGTGCTGATGATCGCTTTGGACAGATTGAGGCTGGAACCGTGTTTTGCTTTCAGCAGGATCCGCAGCGCCTGTGCATTGCCCTCAAAATTTTCCAGATCAGCGATCATCTGCTCGGATAACCAGCTGCGAAGGGACCGTCCTTTGTATTTTACATGGTCGAGGTTCTCTTTGAACCAGTCACCGATCACGGTCTCGCCGAAATGCCCGAAGGGCGGATTGCCGAGGTCGTGCAAAAGGCCGGCGCAGAGCAGGACTGATGCGATGGCTTCGGCATCCTCCGGAACGGCAATATCAGTTGGCTTGTACTGTGTTGTGTTTTTGGAGATCATGATGCCAAGCTGCCGGGCGATCGTGGAGACTTCGATCGAGTGCGTCAGGCGGGTTCGGATGAAATCACTCTTATCCAGAGGAAACACCTGCGTTTTATCCTGCAGCCTGCGGAATGCAGCGCTGGAAACGATCCGGCTGTAGTCCTTTTCAAATGCATTGATGGGATACTCCTTGAACGAATCGGGCTCAGGAGGTTCAGACGAAAGTTTTTCAGTTGACAGCAATTTTGCCCATTCCATAATCAGTACACCTCGCTTTTGAAACGTCGTGATCAAAAATCTGCAAAAGGCATCGGCCTTCCATCACTGCCATTATACAAAAGAAACGCTGTTCCGGCAACAAAAAACGGATTCTCCGAAAAAAACATAAAAACTGGAGCTTGAACATGTGCAGAGTTCCAATTTATTTCGGGATCCGAAAAAAGGAAAGCGGAGTGTTATGCTGCGGTGTACTGCTTCCGTCAGATGCACCCGAAATTGAATCAGACAAAAGCTTCCCTTTCCGTGGGCTGTGTGCCTGCGGGGCAGGAACGGCGGGATATCAGCCAGATTGCACAAAACGCATTGCACAAAATTGAACAGCTTTTCAGGAAAAAATCTTGCTATTCCGCTTGCGCTCATGTATAATGGACTTAACTTGGAAGGTAGGATGTTTAAAAACACTCTGCCGTATGCTGCTGCAGATGACTTGAAAGGTGGAACATGGGATGTTGTATAAGAAAGCTTCTGAGATGAAACCCACTCCGATCCCCCATTGCATGGGCGGCGAGGGCACCGTGATGATGGAACGCCTGCTGGATGCGCCTGCCGAAATGCTGGGCAAGGGCCGCGCCTACGTGCGCCACACGCTGGCACCGGGCGTGACCATTGGCAGGCACACGCATGAGCACGAGATGGAAAGCATGGTCATCGTCTCCGGCCGCGCTGTCCACATCATCAACGGCGAGGAGCAGATCTTGGAGAAGGGCGACATCATTGCCGCCATGCCCGGCGACACCCACCAGATCGCCTGCCTGGGCGACGAGCCGCTGGTGCTGATCGCACAGGTGCTGTACGAATAAAGGAGGAGCTTCAGATGGAACAGATCCGCAGTGCCGATGTTCTGGCCAGCTTTCCGCAGGTGGATGAGGAAAAACTGAACGCCGCCCTTGCCGCCGAAGCTGCCGCCAGCAACCGCAAGATCATTGTGCTGGACGACGACCCTACAGGCGTACAGACGGTACATGATATTTATGTTTATACAGATTGGACGGTAGAAAGCCTGCGCAAGGGCTTTGCTGCGCCGGAAAAGCTCTTCTTTATTCTGACCAACAGCCGCGGCTTTACCGTGGCCAAGACCACCAAGGCCCACCGCGAGATCGCGGAGAACACCGCCAAGGTGGCCCGCGAGTTCGGCATGGACTACCTTATCATCAGCCGCGGCGACTCCACCCTGCGCGGCCACTACCCGCTGGAGACCGATCTGCTGCGCGAGGTGACGGAGGCTGAGAACGGTTACAAAATGGATGGCGACATCCTGTGCCCCTACTTCCGCGAGGGCGGACGCTTTACACTGGACAACGTGCATTATGTGCGCTACGGCGCAGAGCTTGTGCCCTGCGGCCAGACCGAATTTGCCAAGGACGAGACCTTTGGCTACCACGCCAGCAACCTGTGCGAATACATTGAGGAAAAAACCGGCGGCAAAGTCCGTGCAGGAGACGTGACCTGCATCTCGCTGGAAAGCCTGCGCGCCATGGACTTTGACGGCATCGAGGCCCAGCTGCTGGCGGTGCACGATTACGGCCATGTGATCGTGAACGCAGTGGCGGACTGCGACGTGAAGGTGTTTGCAGTGGCACTGTACCGCACCATGGCAAAGGGCCGTCACTTCACCATCCGCAGTGCGGCCGCACTGGTCAAGGCCATCGGCAATATTTCCGACCAGCCGCTGCTCACCCGGGAAAATCCGGCTGCGCCTGCTCCGACACCAGCGGATACACCGCGGCCGGTAAAAACAGGGGATGACACTGCAATCCTGTGGTATGCAGCAGCGCTTATACTGGCATTTCTGACGCTGGTATTTATCCGAAGAGTAAGACTTAACAGAACAGCGAATGACCGGGAAAAGTAAATATTTCTGAGAAATAAGGGAATATCCCAACGATTGTATAAACCTCCAAACTGATGTAAGATAAACTTACCAGTTGGAGGTTTATTCTCTTTTGGTATCAGTCCTACGCTTAAAAGTTATCTGCCTTTAAGCGCGCTGTCCTTTCCGGTACCAAAGTGATCTGCCGTTAGAATGGCATAGGCTTTCTCATAGTCTCCTTTTCTCATATGGCGGACCATCTTTTTAAGATTTTCATTGGTCTTAGGGATATGCATTCCATTCTTCACAGAGTACTGGCCCATGCGGATCAGTTCGGACAGGTTGTTTTCGTAGATCCGGTTGATCCTGTCATTGTCGAATATACTGACGATTTCCATGTGCATGGCAGTATCTGCCACTTCCCATTCATAAAGGTCATTGGCAGCAGCGCACATGCGGACTACCTTTTCCTCAATGCGGTAAGAGTATTCCTCGTTGCGGCCGGTAGTAAAGATCAGCTTGAATGCGGCCCCTTCCAGCAATTCCCGCAGCTGGTAGATTTCGTTGATATCCTTATCTGTGATTTCCTTGACCGTCATGGATTTATAATAGTCGGATACGATCAATCCTTCTGTCTGCAGTCTGTGAATGGCTGCGCGGACAGGACTTCGGCTCATACCCAGCCGGCGGCAGAGCAG
>OGXL01001257.1_pt1 | contig 21415 bp, 19 predicted proteins | sample 1576311 | NCBI WGS metagenome assembly OGXL01 (sample SAMEA3541564, study PRJEB24748) | human gut metagenome | biome: human gut; feature: human-associated habitat; material: faeces | place: China | collected 2012 | reverse complement strand
CGGCCAGCTCCTTCAGCGGGGGCATGCCGATGGGGTTGCGGATGGACGCCAGGGTGGCGGCGTACAGGCTGTCCCAGTCCTGGGGCAGACAGGGCGGATCCGCTACCGTCTCCCCGGGGATGAAGATGTCCGTGCTGTCGGGCAGCTCCGCGCCCAGCAGGCCCTGCCCGTATTCAAATTCCAGTTTCATAATTTACCTCCGTCCTTAATGGCCCATATACAGGCGGATGATTTCCAGATACTCCTCGGGGTAGAAGCCGATCTCGCCGCTGAACCGGGTCAGGGCGATGAGGCCGCCGTCGATGTCCGCAATGGAGGCCAGCATGGCGGCGTTGTCCGCCTTGAGGCCGCCGCCGTACACCACGTCCAGGCCGCCGGTGCGCTCCTTGACGAAGCGGGCGATCTTCTCGATGTAGGGCTTGTCGGCCGGGGTCTTGCCGGGCCCGATGGACCAGATGGGCTCGTAGGCGATGACCACCCGGCTCTTGTCCGTCCCGTCCAGGCCGATGGCGAGCTGGTCGCCCAGCACCTGCTGCCAGGCCTCCTGCTCCTCGCTCTTCTCGCCGATGCAGTAGAGCACCTTGAGCCCCGCGGCCTGGGCGGCCTTCACCTCCTGGTTGAGCAGGCGGTTGACGGCGGCGGTGTCGGTGACGCCGGCCTCCGCCAGGATGCCCGCCTTGTCGTTGCGCTCCTCGCAGTGGCCGATGAGGACCCAGCCGCAGCCCAGGGCGGCGGCGGCGTGGGCGGGCCGGTTGGTGGTGAAGGCGCCGAAGTTGCCGCCCACTGCGGTGTCGGCCCGGAAGACCCCCTGGCAGCCCAGCTCCACCCGGCTGTCGGCGGTGCGGGCCGCGGCCGCGGGAATCAGGTGGGCCTCCGGGAAGAAGTCCACAAACTCCGCTTCCGCCGGGTCATAGCCCGTCAGGCCCTGCTGGGTCCCGGCCACAATGGCCCTGCCCCACTCGGCCACGGGGGCCAGGCGGTTGACCCCGCCCAGCTCCACCGGCACGTCAAAACGCTTGAGATTCAAAAAAATGTGTTTCATTCAGTTGACACCCGGCTTTCCCAAATTTTGAAACATATAGCCCTTGTAGCCCTCCACGCCCGGCTGGTTGAAGGGGTTGACGCCCAGCAGCTTGCAGGAGAGATAGCAGGCAAAGAGGAAGAAATAGAACAGCCCGCCCAGGGTGTGGGCGTCGATGGCGGGGATGGAGAGGTTCATGCAGGGGATGCCCCGGTCGCTGTGGGCCCGCATGGTGGCCTGGCGGGCGGTGTTGTTGATGTCCCAGAAGTCCTTGCCCGTCAGGTAGTCGAAGTAGTCCTTCTTGGCCTCGGGGAGCAGGAGCACCGACGCGTCGCGGGCGCGCACCTCCACGAAGGTCTCGAAAAGGATGGGACTGCCCTCCTGGATGAACTGGCCGATGGAGTGGAGATCCTCCGAGTTGGAGGCCGCCACCGGGTAGAGGGCGGTGCCCTCCTTGCCCTCGCTCTCGGCGAAGAGCTGAATCCACCACTTGGCGAAGTAATCCAGCCGGGGTTCGAAAAAGGAGAGCATCTCCAGGCGGTAGCCGTGCTCCAACAGCAGCCGGCGCAGGCAGGCGTAGCGCAGGGCCGGGTTCTCCTCCGCCGGGGCGGCGAGGAGGGTATCCCGCATGTCCCGCATCCCCTGCACCAGCGCGCGGATGTCCACCCCGGCCACCGCCATGGGGAAGAGCCCCACGTCGCTGCCCACCGAGTACCGCCCGCCGATGGTCTCGGGGAAGGTGAGGAACGTATAGCCCTGGTCGAGGCAGAGCTGGTGGAGGGTGGAGCCCGGCGTGCCGGTGGCGAAGATGCGCTTTGCCGCGCCCTCCGCGCCGTAGCGCCGCTCCAGGTACTGGCGCAGCACCCGGAAGGCAATCCCCGGCTCCAGGGTCTCAAAGTTCTTGGCGATGCAGTCGATGCAGATGGATTGATATCCGTCCAACTCCCGCAGAGTGCGGGCCATCTCGCAGGCGGAGATGGTGTTGCCCGCCCACAGAATGGCGGGGCCCCCCTCCGGCCGCAGGGCCTTGACGGCGGCCCGGGACGCCTGGTTGGAGCCGCCGATTCCGATGACCACGAAGGCGTCGGCGTCGGCCCGCACCCGCGCCGCCTGCTCCAGCAGGAAGTCCACCCGCTCGGGCCCGGCCGCCTCGTCCACACTGTGCCAGCCCAGGTTGTCCCGGTACCGCTCCTCTCCCGCCGCCGCCTCGGCCAGCAGGGGCGCGGCGGCGCGCACCTGCTCCTCCAGTGCGCCGGGGGCCAGCACCGGCCGCGCGTCGGTAAAGGACAGGGTGATGCCGTCCATGCTCAGCCCTCCTTTGCGTAGCGGGCCGCCATGTCCTCCAGGGTAGCCGGCTCCACCAGGGGGGCCTTGCCGTAGCTGCCGAACTCCACGATCAGGGTGCCCACGGCCTCCTTCACGCCCCGGCGCATGGCGTCGGTGATCCGGGCCACGGCCCCCTCGTCGCCGGTTCCGTACATGACGGTGTCCATGATGGGAGCCAGGAAGGCCCGGGGATCAAAGGCGTCCCGCTTCTCGTCCAGCAGCTTCCAGACGCCGCCCGCCTTGGGGTCGTCCTTCAGCTCCGGGTGGTCGCGGAACAGCTCGCGGAAGTTGCGGGTCACCGCCAGGCGGATGTCGGTGTCCACGTTGATCTTGCCGATGCCGCAGGGGATGGCGGCCTTCAGCTCCTCCTTGGAGATGCCGTAGGCGTTCTGGATGTTCCCGCCCAGGGCGTTGATCTCATTGACGATATACTGGGGAACGGTGGAGGAGCCGTGGGACACCAGGGCGCCCTGGATGCCCTCGTGGTTCATGCACTCCTTGATGGCGATGGGGATCTCGCGGCGCAGCTTCACGTCCTTGCCCTTGCTGGCGCCGTGCATGGTGCCGTAGCTGATGGCCAGGGCGTCCACCCCGGTCTTCTTGAAGAACTCAATGGCGGAGAGGGGGTTGGTGTAGGTGGAGTTGGCGGCAAAGACGTGGTCCTCCACGCCGGCCAGCACGCCCAGCTCGCCCTCCACGGACACGCCGCGGGCGTGGGCGTACTTGACCACCTCGCGGGTGAGCTCCACATTCTCCTCAAAGGGGAGGGAGGAGCCGTCGATCATCACGGAGGTGTACCCCCCCTCGATGGCGGCCACGCAGGAGTCGAAGTTCTTGCCGTGATCCAGGTGGAGCACCACGGGGATGGGGCTGTGCTCGGCGAACTTCTTCACCGCCTCGGCGATGTTGCGGGCCCCCTTCTTCTTGTCCTCCAGGGTGCCGTTGGCAAAGTCCACCCGGCCGCCCATGAAGGCGTTGGCCAGATCGGCCCCCTGCAGGATGGCGGGGGAGCGGAACATCTCATGGACGGCGATGACGGCCTCGGCCTGGGCCACGGCGTTGACGTTGAAGGCCCCCTGGGCGTAGCCATATTTCACGGTGGCGTCCAGCACGGGACGCAGAGGTACCAGAGGCATAGCAATTCTCCTTTCGGTCGTTGAGGTTTATCTCTCATAGACGGTGCGCCCGCCCACCACGGTGCGGGCCACCTGGTAATCGCCGTCCAGCAGGACGAGATCGGCGTCCTTTCCCACGTCCAGCTCCCCCTTGCCGGCCCAGCCCATGAGGCGGGCGGGGTTGGCGGTCATGAGGCGGGAGACGGTCTCCGCCCCCTCCCCGGTGAAGGCCATGAGGTTGCGCAGGGCCTGGGCCATGGTGAGGGTGGAGCCGGCCCGGACGCCGTTGGGCAGCTTGGCGTCCCCGTTCTCCACAATTACGTCGTTGACTCCCAGCTTGTAACTGCCGTCGGGCAGGCCGGCGGCCATGATGGAGTCGGTGACGGCTACCACCCGGTCGTACCCCTTGGCCTTGAGGTAGAGGCGCACGGTGCCCGGGTGGAGGTGGCGGCCGTCGCAGATGGCCTCCACGTACACATCCCGCTCCAGGGCCACGCCGAAGATGGCGGGGTCGTGCTGGTGGAACAGCCGCATGGCGTTGCCCAGATGGGTGACCGAACGCACACCGGCGTCCACACAGGCCGCGCACTGGTCGTAGCCCGCGCCGCTGTGGCCCATGGCGCAGACGATGCCCATGGCGTTGAGGCGGGGGATCAGCCCGGGCACGCCGGGGATCTCGGGGGCCAGGGTGGTATAGCGCACGTGGCCGCCGGAGGCCTTCTGATACTTGGCAAAGAGCTCCGCGTCGGCGGTGTGCATCAGCAGGTGCTCGGGCATGGCCCCCTTGTACTCGGAGGACAGGCAGGGGCCCTCCAGGTGGACGCCCAGCAGGGCCGCCCCGCCGCAGGGGCCGCCCTCGATGACCTGCCTGGCCTGCTCCATGCACCAGAGGGTCTGCTCCGGCGTGTCGGTGAGCACCGAGCACAGCCAGCCGGTGACGCCCTGGGAGGCGAAGAACCGGCCGATCGTGCGCAGGCCCTCGGCGTCGGCGGCGTTCACGTCCACCCCTGCGGCGCCGTGGGTGTGCAGATCCAGGAAGCCGGGCAGCACCCGCAATCCGGCGGCGTCCACTTCCGGCAGGCCCTTCTCATTGTGGTGCCCGCGGCTCAGGGCGGTGATGCGCCCGTCCTCCACCGCCATGTCCAGGGGGGTGAAGGCCCCGTTCCACAGGACGAAGCCGTTTTTCAGATAAAAGGAGTTGTCCATGGCGGCCTCCTCAATAGGCCGTCTGGGCGGCGTTGGCGTTGACGTAGAGCAGGGCGTCGGGGTGGTTCTGGGCCAGGGTGGCGGGGAACGCGGCGGTCACCTCGCCGTAGGCCGCCCGGCGGCACACGGCCCGGTGCCAGTCCCGGAACACGCCCAGGCGCAACTTCCGCGCCCCCAGAATCTCTTTCATGCCAATGGTGACGCACTTCCTGGGCATATCCTCCAGCGCGCCGCCCAGATCGCCCACGCAGTTGGTGGCCCTCGTCTCCGGGTGGATGTCCAGCACCCGGGTGGGGAGCTGGGCGAACTGTTCAGCCGTCAACTCCGGCTGGGGCTCGTTGAAGGCCAGGTGGCCGGTGATGCCGATGCCGCCGAAGGCGATGTCCACGCCGCCCAGCTCCTCGATCAGGGCGGGGATGCGGCCCAGGTCGTTGGGATCGGGGAAGACCCGCTGCTCCTCGGGCATGAGCAGCTCCGGGGCGATCTTGCCATATACCTCCCGGGCCATGAAGCCCCGGAAGGACAGGGGATTTTCCTCGGCGATCCACTGGCCGTCGTCGGTGAGGTACTCGTCCATGTTGATGAACCAGCAGTTCCTCAGGGAGAGCTGCTCCCGGTTGACCAACCGCACGAAGATGGGGTACTGCCCCACCGGTCCCACCGGGCAGATAAAGACGGTGGGCTTTCCGGCGGCGTTGTTGGTGCGGATGGCGGCGCACATCTCGGCGGCCATCTCGTAAAAGACCTCGCCGGAGTCGCCCAGCTTGAGGATGGGGAGCTTGGCGCCCTTGCCCAGCTCCTGGGCGGAAATATGATAGTAGTCCATAGTCGTACCTCCTTTTATTATTGAAACAGGTGCTCCAAATTCATCTGGCGGATCATCTTGACGATCTCCTTGGTGCGGGAGCAGCCGAACTTGCCCAGCAGGCCCTTGATCTGGGTCTTAATGGTCACCACCTCCACGCAGCGGAGCCTGGCGATCTCCGCCACCTTCTTGTCCTGGAGCAGCAGCTTGACCAGCTCGTGCTCCGCCGGCGTCAGGTGGGCCACGTTGTTGATGAAGAAAATCAGGGAGCGCTCGCTGCGGCGCAGACGGGCGTACTCCTGCATGACGGTGTTCTGGATCTTTGGGTCCAGCTCCGCCCGCCCCTCGCTGGCCCGGCGGATGTGCTCCAGCAGCCTCTCCTCCTCACAGCCCTTCACCACATAGTCCACCGCGCCGGTGCCCATGGCGCTGGTGATCATGTCGTCGGTCTCATGGGCGGTGAGGAACAGGATTTTGACCTCCGGGTGCCGCGCCGTGATGACCTCGGCGGCCCGGATGCCCGCGTCGATGGTCTCCATTTCGATGTCCATTAGAATCACGTCGCAGGGGGTGGTTCCGGCCAGGGCCACGATCTCCTCTCCGGAGGCGGCGGAGCCCACCACCTCCATATCGCTCTGGGCGGAGACCACGTCGCAGAAGTCCTCCCGCAGCAGGGGGAAGTCCTCCGCCACCATCACCCGGATTGTCTTTGCCATTGTGTGATCACTCCTTCTGACGGGGGTCGTAGAGGGGCAGCATGATCTGGAACCGGGCCCCCTCCCCGTCGCGGCTCTCCAGGCGCAGGCGGCCCAGGTGGCTGCGGACGATCTTCCGCACATAGTACAGGCCCATGCCCCAGTTGTAATTGGTGTTTTTGCTGGTGACAAAGGGCTCGAAAATCTTGCCCTGGCGCTCCGGCGGGATGCCCGGGCCGTTGTCCTCCACCTCCAGCACGGTCCACATGCGCTCGGCGCGGACACGAAGCACCACCTGCGGCTCCTCCCGCCCCGCCTGAACGGCCGCCTCATACCCATTGCACAGCAGGTTGCACACCGCCTCGCTCAGGTGGCTGAGATCCGCCAGCACCAATCGGTCGGTGCCCACATCCAGGCGAACCGGCTGGCCGGGGTACTTGCCGTGAAACCGCTCCACCGCCGCCTCCACCAGCCCCTCCACCGGCACGGCCGTGAGGGCAATGGAGTTGTTCTTGACGGTGCGGTAGAGCTCGTCCATCCGCCGCAGCATTCCCTCGTTCAGCTCGTTGAGCTGAACGGCGCAGGCGCGCACCTGCGCCATGTCCGGAGGGTCCCCCGCCAAAGCCCGGGACAGCTTCTTGTGGAGCACCCGGCTGGACAGGAGCTGGTTCTTTACCCCGTGGACAAAGACGGATACTCCGGTGCCCGCCGCGTCGAACTTCCGCTTGAGGATCATATCCTGCCGGGTGTCGTCATAGGTAAGCTGGGTATAGCGCACCAGATTGTAGCTGCCCAGCACCACAAAGAACACCGTGCACAGACCCAGGATGATCCACCCCAGGGCGGGCAGCGCCCCGCTGATGTAGCTGCTGATGCCCAGGCGGATATACTCGGAGATGAACATGTTGTAGATCTGTGCCGGGTCCTTGCTGGCGTAGAGCAGGTAGAGGGTGGCGATACTGGCGAAGGAGAGCAGCACATAGCGGGTGTTGCGCTTGAAAACTGGCATGGTGGTGGCATGGTACTCCTGGAAAAACAGCAGACCCGCCGCCGCCAGATAAAGGATGATCCAGGCCAGCGAAACGTGAATGGTCAGCGGCAGGAGCCAGAAGCGCCCACTCACCACCGTGCGAAACACGGCCGGATAATAATAAACGAGGGACAATGCCGGTACCACACATGCCGCAAGGCGCAGGCTTTTCATCCTGCGCCGGAGGGCCGGGATCATGGTGGCCTCCAGTGCGGCCTGTAGGGCAAACAGGGGAAACAGGGAGCGGCCTACTGCCACCACATAGCCCAGCCGGTCCATAGGGATTGGAAGCGCATGGAGCCACACCTGCAGCTTTGGAACCAGAAACAGGAACTCCCGCTGTTGGGCTGCTGTGCCGCCGATGGCCGCGATATAGACAATGATGCCCGCAAACATGACCAGGTTACACACACTCATGCCCAGCAAATACAGGGAGAGCGAGTCCTTACGCCGCAGAGCCACATACAGCGATGTGGCCAGACACAGTATCAGTACGAGAATCAGCACGGTGCCTCTCCCCCCTGCGTGGATTCAGTTCTTTATTATATCGCGTTCTCTCCGCCAGTGCAACGCATAACACAAAGAGCGCCGGGGCTCCGCCAAATACGGAGCCCCGGCGGGGTTGGCAGTCATTTACTTCGCGGCGCTGTAGGCGTCGTAAGCCTCCTGCATTACATCAAAGAGCACATAGTCCTCCACAGGAACATTCTCGGTAATGGTGCCATTATCCAGGAAAATGCCCTGCTGGGTCTCATAGACCGTCTTGATGGCATCCATGTCGCCGCAGACCTCGGTGATGGTCTGCCAGTCGGCCTCGCCAACTGCGGCCAGCATGGTGTCCTCGGGGGCGTCCAGCTCCTTGGCCAGCAACTTGGCCATCTCCTCGGGATGGGCAGCGCGCCAGTCATGAGCCTTGTCCAGGGCCTGGGCAAAACGCACCAGGATGTCGTGGTTGGCCTCGGCGTACTCAGGGGTACAAATGTAGCTGGAGGGGAAGATGGCGCTGTCCAGGAAGTCGGCGTTGGTGCCCAGATCCACGTAGTTGTCGCCCAGAGCGTTCTGCAGGGTGACGGTATTGGGGGACCAGGAGGCGGCGGCGTCAATCTGCCCGGAGATCATGGCGGTGGTCATACCGTCCACGGTCATCTCTACAGTGTTGATATCATCCATGGTCATGCCGGCACGGGCCAGGGCCTGCTCCAGAATAATCTCAGAGGAGGTGCCGGAGGACACAGCAACGGTCTTGCCCTTCAGATCCTCGATGGTTTCAATGCCCTTGGCCTTGTTGCCCACCACCACATCGGACAGGGAGGTGGTGTGATCCATCTGGAAGATTTTTGCCTCGCCCTGAATGCACAGCTTATGGGCACCGTGGCCGATCTGGGAAATGTCAATGTCGCCGGAGGCCATGGCGGCAATTTCGGCGGGGCCGCCCTGGAACTCAAAGGTCTCAACGGTCAGGCCCACTTCCTCAAAGTAGCCCTGCTCAATGCCCACAAACAGGGAGCCGGCGGAGCCCAGGTTGGGCATGTACGCCACGCGGACGGTGGCGGGCTCATAGGTGGGGGTGTCGGCCGCGGGGGTCTCGGTGCCGATGGCAGGGGACTCGGTGTTGGGCGCTGGGGACTCATTGTTGGCGGGAGTCCCGCAGGCGGCCAGGGAGAATACCATTCCGCAGGCCAGTGCAAGAGAGAGCAGTTTCTTCTTCATGATAGTTCCTCCTTAATTATTTATGATGATCCGGCTCATCCCGGAACAATCATACTTACTTGCGGACAGAGAGGTACTCCTGATAGACCTGACTCCAGATGTGATTCTTCAGTTCCAGGAATCGAGGACTCATCTTGGTCTCCTGATCGCGGGGATAGGGGATGTCGATGTCCACAATCTCCTTGACACGGCCGGGGCGGGCACACATGATGACCACCCGCTGGGCCAGAATGATGGCCTCCTCTACGTCGTGGGTGATGAAGAAGCAGGTCTTCTGCTCCTTCTCCCAGGTGTTGAGCAGCTCCTGCTGGAGTTGGGTACGGGTCTGTGCGTCCAGGGCGCCGAAAGGCTCATCCATCAGCAGCACCTTGGGATTGACTGCGTAGGCGCGGGCGATGGCGACGCGCTGCTTCATGCCGCCGGAGAGCTCTTTGGGGTAGGCCTTGGCGAAGCCCTCCAGATCCACCATCTTCAAATACTTGTGGGCCAGCTCCTCGGCCTCCTCCTTGCTCTTACCCTGGAGCTTAAGCCCAAACTGAACGTTCTTCTCCACGGTGAGCCAGGGAAACAGGGCGTACTGCTGGAACACGATGCCACGGTCGGGGCCGGGACCTGTAACCTCTGCGCCATCTACCAAAACCTTGCCCTCGGTAGGGGTCTCCAGTCCGCCGATAATATTGAGCAAGGTGGACTTACCGCAGCCGGAAGGGCCGACAACACAGATAAACTCATTTTCATGAATATCCATATCCACGCCGTTGAGGGCCACCATCTCACCGTTGCGGCCGTTAAACTTCTTGACGACGTGGTCGATATGTACCTTTACTGCTGAATGGTTTCCTGCCATCCCGTAAACCTCCTCTCAAGGAATTTCACAATCTTTTCAAAGCAGATGCCGATAATACCCAGAAGAATGATTCCCATGAGCATTACGTCCATCTGGTAGTATCCATTGGCCTGCTGAATCATCATGCCGATGCCCTTGTCGCCGCCCACAATCTCAGAGGCCATCAGAGTGGTCATGGAGGTGGACAGGCCCAGCCGGGCTGCGACCAGGATGAAGGGAGTGGAGGCCGGGATGGTAATTTTGAAGAAAATGTCCTTCTGCTTGGCGCCCAGTACACGGGCCGCCTTGATCAGGGTGGTGTCCACTCCCTTGACGCCCTGATAGATGGTGATAACCATGACCAGGAACGCGGCGATGAAGATGACGGTGACCTTACTGACCTGGCCTACACCCAGTGCTGCGATGATCAGGAACACATAGGCCAGCGGGGGGATGTTGCGGATAAACTGAATCCAGGGCTCCACCACGTGGCGAAAGGGGTCATACCACGCCATGAGGAACGCCACCGGGATAGATACTACAAACGCGATGGCAAAGCCGGACAGTACACGGGACAGGCTGGCCCACACATGGCCCCACAAAACGCCGCTGGCGGCCTTACTGATAAAGGCATCCACCACAGCTTTCGGTGTAGCGAACACCAGTGGCCACGTATAGGCGGCGAACAGCCAGATTGCAATCGCAACGGCCAGTGAAATGAGCACCCATACCCAGTTGGGTATTTTGCTCCAGAAAGACGATTTTTTCAGTCGCATCGAAACCGAGCCTCCTTTGTTGCTTCTCAGTATACAAAAACCAGCCGGTTTCGAAAAGTATGAAGTTTTATCATACTTTCCCCGTACTGCGGTAAAAAACCCGGCCGGAGCGTTTGCTCCGGCCGGGTTCATCGGGAACCGCATGTTCAGAACAGTCGCGCCATGGACGGCAACTCCGGCCCCAGCAGGGGCCGGCACCAGCCGCAGAAGGCTTCGGTCACGTCGGTGCCGCCGGCGGTGAGGTACTCCGCCGGGAGCACCCGCTCGCCCAGCATGACCTCCTCGATGGGCACCAGGAAGGTCTCGCAGCGGTAGGGCGCGGAGGACAGGCGGCGGAAGGCCACCATCTGCCCCGTCTCCCCGGCCAGCACCGCCCGGCAGGCCGCGCGGCCCGCCTCCTCGGCTTCGGCGGCATCCACCGGGGACTGCCAGGCGATGGAGGCCCGGGCCAGGATGCCCGGCTTCTCGCTGCGGGCCTTGATGCCCAGCCGCCGCACCACCAGCTGCGCCAGATGGGACGACACATCTCCGAAGTACGTGGAGCGCCCGGTCTGGAAGATGGGGGGCACGATGGGCTTGCCCTCGTCGTCGTGGAGACCCTCGCTGGCCACCACGACCACGCCGCCCAGCTTGCGGTACATATCGCCCACCCTGTCCAGGAACTCGTCCTCATGAAACGGCCGCTCGGGAGGGTAGAGCAGGTGGGGCGCGTCGCCCTCCTGCTCCCGGGCCAGGGCGGCGGCGGCCGTGGTCCAGCCCGCGTTGCGGCCCAGAGCCTCCAGCACCACCACGTGGATGGGCAGGCTGCGCACGTCCACCCCCAGTTCCCGCACCGTGCCCGCCATGTAGCGGGCCACGCTGCCGAAGCCGGGGCAGTGGTCAGTGACAGCGATGTCGTTGTCCATGGTCTTGGGGATGCCCATGACGGAGATCCCCCTGTCCCGGCACACCGCCGCCAGCTTGCCGCAGGCGTCCATGGTGCCGTTGCCGCCGTTCATCAGCACGTAGCGGATGCGCTTCTCCGCCAGGATATCCGCCATGCGGGCGTAGTCCTCCGCCTCCAGGGCGTCCCGGGAGGTGCCGATGGCGGTGGCGGGGGTGGTGGGCAGCCGCTCCAGCTCCTCCTCGGGCACAGAGCCGAAGTCCAGCAGCTTCTCCTTCAGCAGTCCGCCGGTGCCGCCCACAGCGCCGTAAACATGCTCCACCAGGCCGCTGGCCTGGGCCTCCCGGACCGCCCCATACAGGGAGCAGTTGAGCACGGCGGTGGGGCCGCCCCCGTGAATGATGATCAGGTTCTCCTTCAATGGGGTTCCCTCCTCGTTTTCAGTCCATTTCGTCTCATTATAATGCCGTCCGCCAAAATCCACAAGGAGGATTTCTCGTCATACCTTTTGACAAAGAAGGGGGTGCGCACCAGGCTGGCGCGCCCCCCCTCTTAAACTCCGCTACCGGGCCGCACGGGCGGCCAGGGCCACCCAGCCGTTCTGCTCCCGCCGCTCAAACACGGCCAGGCCATTCCGCTCCAGAGCGGCCTCCACTTCGCCGGCCCGGGTGTCGATGATGCCGGAGCACAGGAACACCCCGTCCGTGTCCAGGAATTCCCCCGCCCGGGCGGACAGGGGTATGATCACGTCGGCCACGATGTTGGCCAGCACCAGGGCGTACTTCTGCCGGGCCAGCTCGGCCACCAGGGCCCCGTCGGTGAGGACATTGCCCGCCCGCACGGTATAGCGGTCCCGCCCGATGCCGTTGAGGGCGGCATTCTCGTAGGCCACGTCCACCGCCTTGGGATCAATATCCACTGCCGCCGCCGCGGAAGCCCCCAGGACCAGGGCGGCGATGGAGAGGATACCGCTGCCGCAGCCCAGATCCAGCACCGGCTTTCCGGGGACGGTGTACTGCTCCAGCCCCATGAGGCAGAGCTGGGTGGAGGCGTGGCTCCCGGTGCCGAAGGTGAGGCCGGGATTGAGGTACAGGGGCGCTTTCCCCGCCGGGACGGGCTCTCCCCGCTCCCACTCGGGCACGATGTAGAGCCTCTCCCCCACTGGCATGGGCTTGTAGTACTTCTGCCAGGAGTGGGCCCAGTCATTGTCCCCCAGGCTGGTGAGCGAATAGGGCTGGTCGATGCCCGCCAGCCACCCCCCAAGCTGCTTTCTGCCGTCGGCGTCGTCGGTGATGTAGAACTTCACCCGGCAGACGCCCTTCATGCGGGCCAGCAGGCCGTCGTCCACGTAGTCCCAGTACTGGCGGTTCTGCTCCAGGAAGGTCTTGAAGTCCTCCTCGTCCTCGATGGCCAGCCCGGTGACCCCATTGCCGGTAAGCCGGGCGCAGAGGGCGTCCAGCTCCGCCTCGGTGGTGTCCAGGGTCACCTCCAGCCACTTCACGTCCTCCATCAGCGGTGCCTCCCCAGGAAGAACAGGGCCACGGTGCCCGGGCCGGAGTGGGCGCCGATGACGGGGCCCACGTTGTTGAGCACCACGGTCTGCACGCCGAAGCGGCGCTTCACGTCCTCGGCCACCCTGTTGGCGTCCCCCTCGCAGTCGCCGTGGCTGATGAAAACGGTCTGGCCCGCGGGGTCGATGGCAGTCTCCGCCATGTGGTCCACCAGGGCCTTGAGGGATGCATTGCGGCCCCGGGCGGTGCCCACTTTTGTCAGGTGGCCCTCGTCGTCCACATGCATGACAGGCTTGATGGACAGCATGGTGCCCAGTACGGCGGTCGCGGAGGAAATGCGGCCGCCCCGCTTGAGGAAGTGGAGGTCGTCCACCGTAAACCAGTGGCACAGGTGAAGTTTGTTCTCCTCCAGCCAGTCCCGCACCGCGCCGATGCCCCTGCCCTCGTTCTTCATGCGGGCGGCGTACCACACCAGCAGGCCCTGGCCCAGGGAGGCGCACAGGGAGTCCACCACATACACCTTCCGCTCCGGATACTGCTCGGAGAGCTCCTGGGCGGCGATCTGGGCGGAGTGGCAGGTGGCGGACAGGCCGGAGGAGAAGGCCACCACCAGCACGTCCCTCCCCTCCTTCAGGTGGGGCTCTATGGTCTCGGTGAAGTCGGACACATTGACCGCCGAGGTGGTGGCCATCTCCCCCTCCCGGAGCTGGCGGTAAAAGTCCTTCGGGTCGATCTCCCGGTTGTCCGGCCAGTTGCGGTAGGTCTTGTTCCTCATGGTAAAGGACAGGGGCAGTACCTCCACCCCCAGTTCCTTTACCAGCGCGTCCGTCAGATCGGCCGACGAGTCGGTCAGCAGGACATAATCATTCATCTGCAAATTACCTCCAGTATTCACACATACCGGGCACGCCCGGTTATTTTCGGTTCTTCTCCGGCTGGGGCCGCCGCTCCCGCAGCAGTTCCAGAATCCGCTGACAGGCTAGCCGGTCGGCATAGCTGCGCAGAGCGAGGGCCAGGGCCAGGCCGGGCAGCTCCTCCGCCTCGGCGCTGCCGTCCAGGCTGCCCGCCGTCACGTCCAGCGCCCGGTCCAGCTCCTCCCGAAACTGTTCGTACAGCTTCTGGGGCGGCCGCCCCTCCGACGCGGCAGCCAGCAGCAGCCCCGCGTCCTTCACCGAGAGCACCTGCTTGAGGGCGCACAGGGCGGTCAGATAGGCCAGGTGGGTGCGGGAGTACCGCTTTCCCTCGGCCCGGGGCATGGCCCCGTCCTTGATGTAGTTGTTGACCATGGCGGAGGTAAGGCTCTCCCCCTCCCCATAGTGGATGAGCTGACGGGGCATATAGGAAATGAGCTGGTCCATATACAGGCCGATGTCGGGAAATGCCTCCCACTCCACCGGGCGCTCACGCTCGAGGCGCTCCTTCAGCTCGCGGATTTCCTCCACGGACGCCTCCTCCTTTCTGGTTTCAAACATGACATATCAGAATATTGGTGTTATTATATCACATCGGTTTTTAGTAAGTAAAGGCCCGCAGGGCATGAAAAAGGGCCGCTATGGTCACATAACAAAATTATGTGACCATAGCGGCCCCCGATGCGGTTACATCTCCCAGTCGGCGTAGTCCTCCGCCTCGGAGTCGTCCACAGCGGCGGTGGACAGGCCGGGCAGCATGCCTCTCAGCTTGGCCACCACGGCCATGATCTTGTCCCAGTAGAGCACCGCCGCATAGAGCAGCGCGCCCAGGACGGCCAGCAGGGAAAAGAGCTTCACAAGGGCCCCGAACAACTTCTTCATGGACAGAAAGCCTCCTTCTGCGTTGACACTCTGTGCCGTATGCTTCCAGTGTACACGTTTCCGGTGCAAAATACAAGTGTCCCCTCCCACTTTCTTGAAACTTTTTTCCCTTGTAATTTGAGGCAAAATAGAATACAATAAGAGAACAAATGGGATCCATTCTGCCCCCGCTCCGGCGGGTGTACGCTTGCATTTTCCCACGGAAAGGAAGGATGCGTCCATGAAGCTCCAAACCGAAAAGGGCGAGATCACCATCAGCAGCGACGTGTTCACCAACATCACCGGTGCGGCTGCCACCAACTGCTACGGCGTCAAGGGCATGGCGATGCGCTCCAAGACCGACGGTCTGGTGCATCTGCTGCGCCGGGAGTCCATGGGTAAGGGCGTCAAGGTCACTTACAACGAGGACTCCTCCGTCTCCATCGAGCTGCATATTATGGTGGACAACGGGGTCAACCTGATGGCGGTGAGCCGCTCCATCATGAGCGAGGTCCGCTATATCGTCAGCCGCACCACGGGCGCGGACGTGCGCAGCGTGGATGTGTGCATCGACTCCATGGTCATCGGCTGAAACGGCCCGCGCCCATCGAAAGGAAGGAACAACCAATATGAGAGAGAGCATTGACGGAGCGTCGTTTGCCCAGGCCATGATCCACGCGGCGGCCTCCCTCAATCTGCAGAAGCAGCAGATCAACGAACTGAACGTCTTCCCCGTGCCCGACGGGGACACCGGCACCAACATGAGCCTGACCCTCGGCACCGCCGCGGCGGAGCTGCGCAAGAAGCAGCCCCACACCGTGGGCGAGGCCGCCGCCACCAACGCCTCCGCCCTGCTGCGGGGCGCCCGGGGCAACTCCGGCGTCATTCTGTCCCTGCTCTTCCGCGGCTTTGCCAAGGCGGTCAAGGACAAGGACAGCATCGACGGCCGCGATCTGGCCATCGCCCTGGACTTCGGCGTGGCCGCCGCCTACAAGGCGGTGATGAAGCCCGCCGAGGGCACCATCCTCACCGTCTCCCGCCTGACGGCGGCCAGGGCCGCCGACGCAGCCCGCCAGACCCCCAACGACCCGGAGGCCGTGCTGGAGGCCGCCATCGCCGAGGGGCAGCTCGCCCTGGAGCACACCACCGAGATGAACCCCGTCCTGAAGAAGGCCGGTGTGGTGGACGCCGGCGGCAAGGGCTTCCTGGTGATCCTCCAGGGTATGCTGGACTCCCTGCGGGGCGTGCCCATGCCCGAGGGGGACGGCGAGGGGGAGGCGAAGGTGGAGAGCAAGACCGACTACGCGGCCATTGCCGCGGAGGAGATCACCTTCACCTTCGACACCGTGTTCATTGTCCGCAAAACCTCTCCCCACAAGGGGCTGGAGGCCTTTGAGGCCTATCTGAACAGCATCGGCGACAGTCTGGTCATCGGCGAGGACGACGACTGCTTCAAGGTCCACGTCCACACCGACATTCCCGGCGCCGCCCTCACCGAGGCTCAGAAGTACGGCACCCTGGAGCTGGCCAAGATTGAGAACATGCGCACCCAGGCGGAGGATCTGGCCGCCGGCCGCCACATCCAGAGCACCGACGATCTGGACGCGGTGGAGGCCGAGCTGGAGGGGAATCACGGGGCACGGAAGATCGCCCCGCCGGAGAAGAAGTACGGCGTGGTGGCCGTGGCGGCGGGCGACGGCCTGGCCGCGGTATTCCGCGATCTGGGGGCCGACGGCGTCATCAGCGGCGGCCAGACCATGAACCCCTCCACCGACGACATCCTGCGGGAGATCGACGCTACCCCCGCCGAGGTGGTCTTCGTCCTGCCCAACAACAAGAACATCATCATGGCGGCCGAGCAGTGCGTCCGCCTGGTGGAGGGCAAGCAGGTGGTGGTGCTCCCCACCAAGACGATCCCCCAGGGCATCTCCGCCCTGATGGTGATGGACCCCGAGGCGGAGGTGGGGGACAACCGCGCCGCCATGGCGGAGGCCATCGGCCGGGTGCACACCTCCGAGATTACCTACGCCGCCCGGGATAGCGACTTCGACGGCTTTGCCATCAAGCGGGGCGACTACCTGGCCCTGACGGAGCACCAGCTCTTCGGCACTGACCGCAAGCTGGAGAAGCTGCTCCGCCGTCTGGCGGAGGCCGAGGCCCAGCAGAGCGCCGAGTTTATCAACATCTTCTACGGCGAGGATGTCAGTGAGAAGGAGGCCCAGAAGGCCCTCAAGCTCTTTACCGAGTGCTGTCCCAACGCCGAGATCACCCTGCTCTCCGGCGGTCAGCCTGTCTATTACTATATGATCTCCGCCGAATAAGCCCACGCAAACAAGAAAAAGGTACGCCCCGCGGGGCGTACCTTTTTTGTGTTTCTGCATCAGAGCACCTTGGACAAAAACTCTCTGGTGCGCTCCTCCTTCGGATTGGCAAAGAAGGCGTGGGGCTCGTTCTGCTCCAGAATGTGTCCGCCGTCCATGAACAGGACGCGGGAGCCCACCTCCCGGGCGAAGCCCATCTCGTGGGTGACCACCACCATGGTCATGCCCTCGTCGGCCAGCTCCTTCATGACCTCCAGGACCTCGCCCACCATCTCGGGGTCCAGGGCGGAGGTGGGCTCATCAAAGAGCATGACCTTGGGCTTCATGGCCAGCGCCCGCACGATGGCGATGCGCTGCTTCTGGCCGCCGGAGAGCTGAATGGGATAGGAGTCCGCCCGGTCCTTGAGACCCACCCGGTCCAGCAGCTTCTCCGCCTCGGCATCGGCCTCCTCCTGGCTCATGAGCTTGGTCTTGACCGGGGCCAGGGTGATGTTTTTCCGAATCGTCATGTTGGGGAACAGGTTGAAGTGTTGGAACACCATGCCCATCTGGCGGCGGATGGCATTGATGTCGGTCTTGCGGTCGTTGATCACGGTCCCCTCAAAGGAGATTGTGCCGGAGGTGGGGGTCTCCAGCAGGTTCATGCAGCGCAGGAAGGTGGACTTTCCGGAGCCGGAGGGCCCGATGATGACCACCTTTTCCCCCTGCTCGATGGTCTCGGAGATATCGTCCAGAACCAGGTTCTTTCCAAAGCGCTTGGTCAGGTGTTCAACGGCGATCACTTTCCCTCAGCCTCCTTTCCATTTTGGCAAAGATGACGGAAAGTACCTTCGTAATGCAGAAGTAGACGACGGCAATGATAATCAGCGGCGGCATGGCGTCCATGGTACGGCTCTGTACCGTGGAATATGCCTTGGTCAGGTCGGTCATACCGATGTACCCCACTACGGCGGTCTCCTTCACCAGCACAATAAACTCGCTGGCATAGGTGGGCAGGCAGTTCTTGATGCCCTGGGGGAAGATGATGCTCCACATCGTCTGTCCGTGGGTCAGGCCCAAGCTGCGTCCCGCCTCCATCTGCCCCTTGTCCACCGCAAGGATGCCGGAGCGGAAAATCTCCGCCGTATAGGCCGCGGAGTTGAGGCCGAAGGCGATGATGCCCACCGCTGTCTTGTTGGTCCAGGTGACCAGCACCACGAAGTAAATAAACATGAGCTGCACCACCACGGGGATGCCGCGGATGACGTCGATGTACGCCTTGGCAGGGCCGCGCAGAATCCTGTACCGGGAAATTTTCATCAAACAGAGGAGCATTCCCAGCACCGTGCTGATGCAGATGGCGCCGAGGGTAATGGCCAGTGTGTTCCCCAGGCCGGAGAGATAGAGCTTCCAGCGGTCGGCGGCGACAAACGCCAGGTAGAAGCGGTCACCCAGCTTGGCAAGCTCTTGTAGAAACAGCTCCACCGAAAAACCTCCTTTTTCGTTTTTTCCAAAACACAGGGAGAGCCTGCGCCGCCCAATGCGGCGCAGGCTTTCCACTTTTTAGTTGGCTTTGTTTATTTCAGCACCACGATCGCCTGGGTAGCCTCGTAGTACTCGTTGGTGAAGTCCATGACCTGCTGCTTCTCCTCGGTGATGGAGATGCCGGCGGCCAGGAAGTCCACCTTGCCGCTTTGCAGGGCGCCGGGCAGGGCGTCGAAGTCCATGTTCTCAATCTCCAGATCATAGCCCATGGTGGCGCACAGGTACTTGGCGTAGTCGATATCGAAGCCCATCAGGGTCTCGCCGTCGTCGCCCACGTACTCAAAGGGCTCGAACTCGGCATTGGTGCCCATGGTCAGGGTGCCCTTGGACTCATAGGAGGGCAGCTCGGGCAGCTCTACATCCTCGTTGGAAATGTGCTTCTGCACCAGCAGGTCGTAGGTGCCGTTCTCGTTCAGGGTCTCCATGGCGGCGTTGAACTCCTCGGTGAGCTCGGAGCCCTTGGGCAGGCCGATGGCATAGGCCTCCTTGGTGTCGGAGGCGGCGAAGGGCAGGATCATCATTTTGTCGGCGTTGGCCTCCACCAGCTTCTGGGCGGGCATACTTATACTCACCCAGTCTTCCGCCGAAAATCACCTTACTCTCAGCATCTGCCAGCCTCTTGTATTCAGCATATAGTTTTCCATTCTTTTCATCATTGACTGGATAATATGGCTCATCGCCTGGTTTCCACTCGCTGCTATACTCTCGGCTGATAATCGTTTTCGGCAGATCGTTGCCATTCTCATCTTTGCCAAACTCAAACCATTTGTGTTCAATAATACGAGTCCATGGAGTTTCGCGGTCTGTATAATTAACAGCCGCATTGCCCTGAAAATTAGGCTTATCCAAGGTCTCTGTTTCAAAACGGACAGAACGATACTCCAGCGTACCAAGTTTGTAGTCAAAATAGGCATCAATTGGTCCTGTGTAAACAACCATGTCTGCTAATACATCAAGCTCTGATTTGTGCTCTAGATAATCAGTGTTCAGGCGCACTTCAATGTCATCTAACAAATTGGCAATCAGTTTGGTATAACCACCGATTGGAATTCCCTGATACAGTGCATTAAAATAATTATTGTCAAAGGTCAGTCGTACAGGCAAACGCTTGATGATAAAAGCCGGAAGCTCCTTACAGTCACGCTCCCACTGCTTTTCAGTGTAACCCTTAATGAGTTTCTCATAGATGTCACGTCCCACAAGTGAGATTGCCTGTTCTTCCAGATTTTTCGGTTCTCCGATGATTTCTTTTCTCTGCTCTTCAATCTTTGCGGTTGCCTCCTCTGGAGTCACAACACCCCACATCTTATTAAAGGTATACATATTAAATGGGAGACTATACAACTCACCTTTATAGTTAGCTACCGGAGAATTTGTAAAACGATTAAATTCCGCAAAATGTGTAATGTAATTCCAAACCTTCTTGTTATTCGTGTGGAAAATATGTGCGCCATACTTGTGGACATTGATGCCCTCTACTTTTTCCGTATATATATTACCTGCAATATTAGGACGCTTGTCTACAACTAAAACAGATTTTCCGTGTTCTTTTGCTTCATGTGCAAATATTGCTCCGTAAAGTCCGGAACCAACAACTAAATAATCATACATCTTTACTCCCTCTTTTCTTTATCTTACCCATGGTAAAGCTCATCGTATCCATAGCAAACTCATCTTTCGTAATCAGCAAACCTATTCCATATGTAACAAAAAACGCCAGTGCTGATACAATCAGTCTTGAAAGTAAAGAGTTGATGGGTAACAACTTCGTACCATAAGACAACGCCATCGATATCAGTGATAGAATCAGGTACTTATGCATCTGCAATTTATTCTTTACTCTGGATAACAGCTCTTTTGTAAAAATCATTTGAATTATGAGCACTGCAAATTCTGTAATGGTCGTTGCAAGTGCCGCACCTGCAGCTCCCATACTTGGTATAAAAACAAGATTTAGTAAGAAATCTAAAACCGCTCCGGCGATTACAGAATAAAGAACGTAATGCTCTTTCTCGATAGCTGTCAGTACCTGAATCCCCAATATTCCTGTTAGACCAATCGGTATAACCGCAATCGTAATAATCTGCATTGCCGCAACCGCTCCATCATAGCCACTGCCTGCCAGAAACTGAATACATTCCAACGAAAACAAGCTAAAGTATATAGCCAGTGGAAATGACATCAGCATAGTAAAATTAAGAGATTTTTTCATCGTCAGGAAAAACTCTTTTTTCATTCCTTCTTTTGCATAATATGACATTCTTGGCAATAGCACATTTCCTAGCGACGTAACCAAGCTCAACAGGATTGATTTAATTTTGACAGCTGCATTGTAATATCCTACATCCACATCCGTTTTTATAAATCCAAGCATGACCGTATCCAGATTCGTATATATTGAAACAGCCAAACTCTGAGCAAACAATATAAAAATCGGCTTTAAGTGTCTCTTTAGCTCATAATTTCCAATCCATTGGAAGTCAATATATCGGTGTGCCCGAATCAAATTTAATATATTAGATCCTGCAGCAGCAAACACACTAATAGAACCATAAATTAAATAATCTTCCTGTTTATGTACAAGTGCAATCATCAAAAGAACAGATATCACCTTAAAAGCTAGCGATCGCATTGTAATATAATCATATTGTTCTAATGCCTGGAACAACCAACTCATTCCTGCAACATTTAGAATAATGCTAATTCCATTAATTAAAAAAAGCGATTCGTCTGCCCTAAATCTAGGCACTGAAATAACACAAATAAAATATGTTACCGCTACAAGAATTGTCGCGATCGAATTGATCATAAGCAGCTCATGTACTGTTTTTGATAATTTCTCCCTATCATCTCGAACCTGCGCACAGGCACGTATACCATATGTCGGTATTCCA